>Ga0134097_1000761_pt1 | contig 29238 bp, 23 predicted proteins | sample 8_3taG_FD_94450 | JGI IMG/M metagenome (GOLD analysis project Ga0134097, IMG submission 94450) | Switchgrass degrading microbial communities from high solid loading bioreactors in New Hampshire, USA - 8_30_10_142_A2 metaG | ecosystem: Engineered > Bioreactor > Semi-continuous > Anaerobic >... | reverse complement strand
GGTCGGGGTTGGCGAGCATCGTTTCCTCGACCACCTGGACGCCGAGGTTGATGTCGTCGTTGCACGCCACCGTCGCCACGATCTCGATATCGGTCCCGGCGATGCCATCGCGGAAGCCCCGGATGCGCTCCTCAAGGTTGAACGCACCGGGCACGCCCGTCAGGACGGCGACCTTACCGCTGGTGCCCATTTCCTTGATGAGCAGGTTGGCGGCGGCGCGCCCGCCGGTGTAGTTGTCGACGCCGAGGTAGGTGAAGCGGCCAGAGTCAGGCGAGTCGGAGTCCCAGGTCATGACCGGGATGCCAGCCTCGATCGCAGCGTTGATCGGGTCAACGCAGCCGTCCGGGTCGTTGCACGACACGCCGATCGCATCCACGCCCTGCGAGATGGCGTCTTCGATCACGCGCGCCTGCTCAGCCATGTCCGAGTTCACCGAGCCCATGTACAGGCACTCGACCGGGCGGCCGACTTCGGCGCTAAGCTGCTCGGCGGCGGCCATGCAGCCGTCACGGCCAAGCTCGAACACCGGATTGTTGAGCGACTTGGGAATCCATGCGATGGTGAACGTGTCATCTTCCTGCGCTTGCACGGTGGAAGGCGACACACCGGCACCCACTAGCGGCGATATCATCATCACCACCAGGGTCAAAACAGTCATAAAACGTAACCCATTCTTCATCTAAGCGGCCTCCTTAGAAGGACCCGGCGGGAGCGACAATGTCCTCCCCGTAAACAAATAAAAGAGTGGAGCCTCCTGACACACTAACGCCGCCCGCCGATCTGGAGAGAGGCTGGACCGGGGGCGCCTCAGTGGTACATCAGTCAGGAGTTTTCTAATTAATGCAGTGATACGGGGTATTTGTCAAGTGACTGAAAGCACCCCCTGTTATAGACACTCTGTCAGGTGCTTCTGTGCGGTTTTTTAGCGGTGTTTCAGGCGGAAAAATGCGTGCGGCGCGCTGACCGGCGCGCCGCACAACATGGGGTTATCGCTTCCCGCGCAGACGAGGGTCGAGCACGTCGCGCAGCCCGTCTCCAAGCAGGTTGAACCCAAGCACGCCAAGCATGATCGCCAGCCCTGGATAGATCATCAGCCAGGGCGCCATCTCGGCCAGCGCGCGGCTCTCGCTGAGCATCACGCCCCACGAGGCTTGCGGCGGGCGCGTCCCCAGCCCGAGGAAGCTCAGCCCGGCCTCGGTCAGCAGCGACCACGACAGCGCCAGGCTGACCTGCACGATCAGCGGCGGCAGGATGTTCGGCAGCACGTGGCGCAGCAGGATCCGCGTATCGCTGGCGCCCACGCAGCGTGCCGAGGTGACGTAATCCATCTCGCGCACGGATAGCGTCGGACCGCGCGCCACCCGCGCGAAGATCGGCGTGTAGACCACCGCAATCGCCAGAATCGTGTTGTTCAGCCCAGGCCCCAGCACGACGACGACTAACAGCGCGAGCAGGATCGCCGGAAAGGCGAAGAACACGTCCATTACGCGCATGATGATCTGGTCGACCAGCCCGCCGAAGAACCCGGAGATCGCGCCGAGCAGCGTGCCTACCGTGCCGGACAGGAAGACCGACGCCAACGCCACGCGCAGCGAGTTCGTCGCACCGTCCATGATGCGGCTCGCCACGTCTCGCCCGTAGAGGTCGGTGCCCATACGGTAAACCTGGCTGGGCGGCTTCAGACGCTCCAGCCGGTTCTGCTCCAGCGGAGAATGGGGCGTCAGGCCGAGCGCACCCGCTACTGCGACGGCCAGATAGAAGGTGATGATGAGAATCCCAACCACGCCGCTCGGACTGCGGAGCAAGCGCCGGGCGAAGCCGGGTTCCTTCTTAGGGATATCGAGCGTCTTAATGTTGTTTTGCATAAGAGATACGCGGGTCGAGCAGCGTGTACACAAAATCGACAATCAGATTGATGACGACGAAGTTCATCGCGATAAAGAGCGTGACGCCCTGGATCAGCGCGTAGTCTCGCTGAGAGATGGCGTTGTAGGTCAGGCGCCCGATCCCCGGCAGCGTGAAGATTTCCTCGACGATGACCGTCCCGCCAAGCAGGTAGCCCGTTTCCACGCCGACCAGCGTCACGATCGGGATCAGGGCGTTACGCAACGCGTGCCGCCTGAGGATTGTGCGCTCTTTGAGGCCCTTGCTGCGCGCCGTGCGGATGTAGTCTTGCCCGAGCACTTCGAGCATTGCGGAGCGGGTCATGCGCATGACGGACGCGGAAAACGCGAACCCAAGCGTGATCGCGGGGAAGATCAACTGCTGCAAGTTGCGGACCGGGTCTTCCGTAAGCTCGACATAGTTGCCCGCGTTCGGCAAGATGCCGAAGTACACCGACAGGACGTAGATGATCAGCGTGCCGATCAGGAAGTTTGGCGCGGCGAGCCCGATCAGCGCGAAAAGCTGTCCGAGCAGGTCGAGCGGCGAGTTGTGGAAGATCGCGGACAGGACGCCGAACGTCAGCCCGATCGCCAGCGCGATCAGCACCGCCATCACGGCCAGTTCCAGCGTGACCGGGAAGCGCGCAAGGATCACGTCCAGCACGGGCTGGCCGTGCCGCACGGAATAGCCCATATCGCCCTGAAGCAGGTTGCCAAGCCAGCTTAAGTACTGCTCGTAAAGCGGCTTATCCAGGCCGAAGTATTCTTCGAGCGCCGCGCGCTGGTTGGCGGTGAGCATTCCCGCTTCTGTGCCGAGCATCGCGGTAATTGCGTCGCCCGGGATCATGCGGATGGCAAAGAACACAAGCAGCGAGATACCAAGCACCGTCGGGATGAAGGCGATGGCGCGCTGCGCGATATATCGTGCCATACTGAAAACCTTAGCCGGGGCGCGCTGTCAGGCGCGCCCCGTGTTGAACCAGAAGAGTCACCCTTAGCGCTCGAGGGTGACTTTCGCGAGCGAGTAGATCGAGTCGGTCGGCATGGGGACGAAGCCCTCGACGTATGGCTGCTGGGCGGTGTACTCATAGTCGGTGTACAGCCACACCCACGGGGCCATCTCGACGAGGTGACGCTGGAACTCCGCGAAGATCTCGAAGCGCGCTTCGGGGTCGGTTTCGACGCGGCCCTCGCGCATCAGGCGGTCGAGCGTTTCGTCGCCATATCCCGCAACGGTCGCCAGGTTGCCGTCTGACGTCCAGTAGCGCACGTACATCGAGTACGGGTCAGAGCGCCCACCGTTGAGCGCCACCGCCGCGTCGAAGTCCGCCGCGAGCCAGCGGTCCACATAGACGCTCAGCTCCAGCGGCTCGATCTCCGCCTGGATGTTGATCTCGGCCAACTGCGCCTGGATCGTCTGCGCTTCGGCGAGCGCGGTCGGCGGCTCGGCGCTGGCGGCGATGATCGTCATCTCAAACCCGTCCGCGTAACCGGCTTCTTCCATCAACTGGCGCGCCAGTTCGACGTCCTGCTCGTAGCAGAAATACTCGTCCAGCGGCAGCTCGTACGCCGGAATGGTCAGCGGGCCGGTCACTTTGCCCTCGCCGAGCGCGGCGGTGTCCAGCACGGCCTGACGGTCGATGGCGCACGAGATCGCCTGGCGGACCTCAAGAATGTCCAGCGGCGGGCGCGCGGCGTTCAACTGGAAGACGTGATAGGCGATCGCCGGGGCGCGGTTCAGTTCGACGTTCGGATCATCGATCAGCAGCGTGGCGACCAGCGGGTCGTTCAGCAGGGCGAAGTCGATTTCACCGGCGCGCAGGGCAGCCAGAATCGACGCTTCGTCGGGGATGACGCGCATTTCGATGCCGTCCACGAACGGGCCTTCATCCCACCAGTTCGGGTTGGCGGTGAGGATCGTGCGCTCTTCCGGGATCCACTCTTCGAGCATGAACGGGCCGGTGCCGATCACGTCGGTCGTCGGGTCGCCGTTCTCGATCACGTCCGACGACAGGATCACGGCGTTCACCGTGGCGAGCGCGCTCACCAGCGGGACGTCTGGCGTGTTGAGGTTCAGCACCACCGTGTAATCGTCCGGCGTGTCGATCGTCTCGATGCTGGTCAGGTTGGCGCGGGTCGCGGCGCCGGTTTCCTCGTCGAGAATGCGCTCAAGCGAGGCTTTCACGTCGGCGGACGTCATGTCCGAGCCGTCATGGAAGGTGACGCCCTCGCGCAGCTTGAACGTGAGCTGCGTAGCGTCTTCCGAGAACTCCCAGCTTTCGGCCAGCGCCGGGACGAGGTTGAGGTCGGCGTCAAGATTGACCAGCGGCTCGTAAATCAGCTCCAGCAGGCGGAGCGAGGCGAACGCGGTCTGAAGATGCGGATCGAGGCCGGTGGTGTCCGCAGCGCGCGCCATGATGAGGATGTTGTCGCCATCCTGCGCGCTCGCCGGGACGATGGCGCCGAAGATCAGCGCGACGAGGACGATAAGAGATACGGACAGAAACTTAGCGGATCGCATATTCATTCCTCTCTCAAAATATCCAGCCCAATAAGCTCACAATTGCGCCTCTGCGAGACTTACGGATAGCCGCCTCCTTTCGTCACCCTGAAGACTCGCCCGAAGTAGATAACCGCTTTCGGTAGATCAGCTCCGTCACGTCCGGCAGCACGTACCCCGGAAGGGCGCCGACTTGCCGGTAACCCTGGCGCTCGTAAAAGCGCTGGGCGCCGTGATTAAAATCCGACACTAGTAAGATCATGTCGCGCGTGTGGGCGGCCGCCTGTTCCGCTGCGTCGAGCAGCGCCGCGCCCAGCCCGGCGCCGTGAAAATCCGCCCTCACGCCGAGCAGCCGCAGATAGGTGCTGCGTCCGAAGGCGCCGCGCGGCATGCACCACACCAGCCCGCAGGCAGTTTCGCCGTCGCAATCTGCCGTCAAAAGCAAGTCGCCCCGCGTCAGGGCTTCGTACAGACCCTCGGCGGCGCGTGCCGCAGTGTAGTGATATCGCTGCCAGAGGGGGATCGCCGCAATCCAGTCCGCGACACCGGGGACATCGGAAGCAGTCAAGGGGCGAATTGTGTTCATAACACTAAGCGCGCGGGCCTCAACCGGAAGCTGGCGGGCGGCAATCAAACGCGTCTCACCCGGCATTATAGCGCGCGCTAAGGGAAACGAAAACGTTTCGAACTGAGCGCTTTCCGCAATGTTTTCGCAGTGAAGTGTTTACATAAATCGCTCCAACTGATGATGATTGGCCCCCTCGTTCTATCGCCGAACTTTCTATACTCAACGCATAAAACCCCCGCCAGGATGGTGCTGCCCGACGAATCCCCCTTTTGACACGCGGCCATCACCATCGCAGGACATCGAATGGAGACGACCGTGACACAAACATCCCTTACTGGCACACAGCACATCGACTGGGCACCGGCCCTGCTGGGAGAGTCCCTGCTGTTCGGCTTGCTTGGCAAGGTGCTTTACAGCAATCCCGCGCGGGACTGGGTCGAGTCGCTGGCGGCCGAGAACCTCTTTGACGAGGCGCCGTTCGCAGCCGAGCAGGAAAGCACGCAGCGCGGTCTGGCGCTGCTGAACGCGTGGAGCGAGACGGTCGGCCGGGATGGGCTGACAGACGAGATGCTGTCCGACTTACGCGTGGACTATACGCGGCTGTTCGTCGGGCAGCGGCGGATGGAAGTCCCGCCGTGGGAGTCGGTCTATTTCAGCATGGAGCGCCTGACCTTCCAGGAAGAAACGGTGGACGTGCGGCGCTGGTACAAGCAGTTTGGCGTCCAGCCGAACGTGTCCGGTAAAGAGCCTGAAGACCACATCGCGTTTGAGCTGAGCTTCGCCGGGCATCTGGCCGGGCAGGCGGTGAGCGCGCTTGAAGCGGACGACGAAGCGACCTTCAACAGCTTCCTGAACGCGCAGCGCGAATTCCTGGCCGATCACCTGCTGCGCTGGGGCTGGAAGTGGGCCGAGCTGGCGCTGGACTACGCGCACACGGATTTCTACAAGGGGTTGGCGCTGCTGGTGCAGGGCGCGCTGGATGAGCTGTCGGCCATGTTCGAATTGCCGATCGACCGGGAAGCACGCTTCCTGGGCCTGGGCTTTTAGCAAGCCTGCAGTTTAAGGAGCGCGGCCCGTGATCATCCCCATCACAGCGGAAACACACGGCCAGATTCGCAACCCTGTCTTCGCTGAGTACGCCGCGATGTATCTCGGCATCTACGAGCAGTACATGGAGCAGGTTCTCGGAACCGGGATCGAGATCGATCCGCAGGACTACGCGGACGAGGTGGCTCAGCGGCGTGAGCGCCTGCAGAAGAAGGGCGCGCACGTTCGCAACGGCGGGCGCAGCATTTACATCAACGCGATTTCGCCCGCGTGTGTGGCGTGCAAGAAAGGTGTTGGCAGCGCGACGTTCTTCATCTCGCTGCGCTGCCACCGCGACTGCTATTACTGCTTCAACCCGAACCAGATGGACTACGAGTTCCACACGTCGCACACGCGCGATCTGGTGCAGGAACTGGACGAGATCGCTGCGCAGGGGCAGCAGGTGAACTGTCTGGCGCTGACCGGCGGCGAGCCGCTGCTCTACAAGGAGCAGACGGTCGAGTTCTTCCGCCACGGGCGCAAGCTGTTCCCGCAGGCGCACACGCGGCTGTATACCTGCGGCGACCATGTGGACGAGCCGACCCTGCGGGCGCTGAAGGCGGCCTCGCTGGACGAGATCCGGTTCAGCATCCGCATGCACGACACGCCCAAAGGGCGCGAGCACACGCTCAAGGAGATTGAACTGGCGCGCCAGTACATCCCGCAGGTGATGGTCGAGATGCCCGTCCCGCCCGGATCTGGCGAGGAAATGCGCGCGCTGCTGCTTGAGCTGGACCGCATCGGCATCTTCAGCATTAACCTGCTGGAGCTGTGCTACCCACTGATCAACTCGGACGAGTTCAACGCGCGCGGCTACCGGATCAAGGCGCGGCCATTCGAGACGCTTTACGACTACTGGTACGCTGGTGGCGTGCCGGTTGCGCAGAGCGAGCTAGAATGCCTCGACCTGGTCGAGTTCGCCATCGACCAGAAGCTGACCCTCGGCGTGCACTACTGCTCGCTGGAAAACAAGTTCACCGGCCAGAACTATCAGCAGAACTTCGGGCACAGGCTGCCATCGACGGTCACGCTCTCCAACCGGGACTATATGCTGAAGTCCGCCAAGGTGTTTGGCGACGACATCCCGCGCGTGCTGGACGTGTTCGAGCGTTCGGGCGTGCGCGACTTTGACCTGGACGCGCAGCGCGGCTACCTGGAGTTCAACGTCAGCCACATCCGCACGCTCAAGAAGATGGACGTCGATATCGGCATCTCGACCAGCACGCTTGAGAAGCGGGCAGATGGTATCTATGTGCGCGAGCTGAAGGTCGATCTGACGCGGCCGGAGTGGTTCCGCATGGCGGATATCTAATAGGCGGTGAAGCGGGCGATCGAAGGTAACGAGTGTATGTCGTTGGCGCGATGAACCTCACCCCTGGCCCCTCTCCACGCGTGGAGAGGGGAAAAGGGGCGGGGGTTAAGGGGTGAGGTTTCTCCGGCGCACACCATATACCCCGTCCACAGGCGACAGAAAGTGCATTTCGCTTTCCGGTCTTGGCGAACGGCAAAGCGCACGCCGCTATCGCGTGCGCTTTGCAGCGCGTGGGTTTAGAATAAAAGGCGAGTAAATTCCATCGCGGGCAGGTTTATCTGCCTGTCTTTGCAAAAGGACGAGAACAGATGGTTTCTTACGCACTTCCTCAATTAGTCGAACCGGAACCTGTTGGTGAGAACGAAGCGATCCTCGTCGCCAGCGGCGACCTGCGGCTCTCTGCTAACCAGAAATGCTGGCCCACCCAGGAAGCGATGGAGAAGAAGCTGATCGAGGCGTTTGCGCGGGAAGGGATCACCGTGCGGCGTGGTCACCCATACGACCCGGTCGAGAAGCACGGCTTCATTTCGTCGCAGCGCATGGGGATGGACGTCTTCCGGAAGATCCATCCCGACGCGCGCGTGATCGTTGCAGAGTCCGTCTGGCAGTACAGCCATCATGTGCTGCCGGGGCTGCAACACCATCGCGGACCGATCCTCACTGTGGCGAACTGGGATGGCACGTGGCCGGGGCTCGTCGGGCTGCTCAACCTCAACGGTTCACTGACCAAGGCGGGCGTGCCCTACAGCACGATCTGGAGCGTCAACTTCGACGATGAGTTCTTCCTCAACGGGATCCGTCAGTGGATTCGCGAGGGCCGCATCGACCACGACACCAGCCACTGCCGCGATCTGGACCCCGGCCGCCTGCCCGAAGCAGAAGCGGCGCTCGGCCGGGCGCTGGCGACGCAGCTTCAGCGCGAAAAGGCGATCCTCGGCGTGTTTGATGAAGGCTGCATGGGCATGTACAACGCCATCATCAACGACGAGATGCTCAACCCGATGGGCGTGTTCAAGGAGCGGCTCAGCCAGTCGGCGCTGGTTGCGGAGATGCGGCGCGTGAGCGACGACGAAGCGCGGGCCGTGCGGGCCTGGCTCGATCAGCGCGGCATGACCTTCCGCACCGGGACCGATCCGGCGACGGAGCTGACCGACGATCAGATTCACGAGCAGTGCAAGATGTACATCGCCGCTGTACGGATGGCGCACGCGTTCGGCTGCGCGGCGATCGGCATCCAGTACCAGCAGGGTCTGAAGGATATGACGCCCGCCTCGGACCTGGTCGAAGGGCTGCTCAACAATCCGGATCGCCCGCCGGTATATGACGCGAAGACCGGCCAGGAACTGTATCCCGGCCAGGCGCTGCCGCACTTCAACGAGGTCGACGAGGGCGCGGGGCTCGATGCGCTGGTCACAAACCGCATCTGGAGCGCGATGGGCTTTGACCCGTCCACCACGCTGCATGACGTTCGCTGGGGCGAGCATTTCACCGGCAACGGCGTGGACGATTTCGTGTGGGTCTTCATGATCTCCGGCGCGGCCCCGGCCTCGCATCTGGTCGGCGGCTACGCGGGCGCGATCAGCGAGCGCCAACCCCCGATGTTCTTCCCGTTTGGCGGTGGAACGCTCAAGGGCGTCGGCAAGCCGGGCGAGATCGTGTGGAGCCGCGTCTTTGTGATGGACGACGCGCTGCATGTGGACATCGGGCGCGGGCACGTTGTCGAACTGCCCGAGGAAGAAACCGAGCGCCGCTGGCGTGCGACGGACTATGCGTGGCCGATCGTTCACGGCGTGCTGCATGGTATCACGCGCGACCAGTTCATGGCGCGCCACAAGGCGAATCACATCCAGATCGTGTACGCGCCGGATGCGGCGGCAGCCGATCGCGCGCTGGCGGCGAAGGCTGCCATGTTCGACGCGATGGGCGTCCAGGTGCATCTGTGCGGCGACGTGGCGGTCGGATAGGTTGCCGCGCGCACGGTCTGCGGCTATCATCTCGATACAGGTAATTGGCTGGTGGCCTTCGGGGCAGGGTGAAATTCCCGACCGGCGGTAAGGTGGCGGCGTAAGCCGCGCCGAGCCCGCGACCCGCGCTCCGCCTGCGGAGCCGGTGGATCTGGTGCGACGCCAGGGCCGACGGTGACAGTCCGGATGGGAGAAGGCCAGCAGAGTGCAGCCGGCACGGCGTGCGCTGTGCCGGGCTGTCTGTCGTTGCGCGCAGACGCCCGGTGTCGCGCGCCGGGTCGTCGCTCTGCCGTGTTCCAGGCCCCGAAGGCATACCCCTTCGGGGCTTTTTGTTGGAAGGGAGCGTGTGCTATGCGAGGAATCCGTTCGCGTTCGAGCCGGTGGCTGGTGGTGGCGGTGTTTATTGTGATTGTGGGGCTGGTGGCGGCGCTGGTTTATCTGGCGCGCGACAGCGCCTCGGAAACCGAAGCCGGTCTGCGACCGGTGACGCTGTTTATGAGCTACGTTCCCAGCGTGCAGTTTGCGCCGGTCTACGTGGCGCACCAGCGCGGTTACTTTGCGGACGAGGGGATTGACGTCATCTTCGAGCACAGTCTCAACGAGGCTGACGGCATCGACCGGCTGGCGGTCAACGATCTGTCGTTCGGGCTGGCGAGCGGGGAGCAGGTGCTTCTGGCGCGGGCGAGCGGACGGCCGCTGGTCTACGTCTTCGAGTGGTACGAGCGCTTCCCGGTCGGCATTGCGGCGCCGGTCGATCTCGGTATCACCCGGCCAGAAGACCTCGCCGGGCGCGTGGTCGGGATTCCGGGGCTGTACGGCGCGAGCTATATCGGGCTGCGCGCGCTGCTCGACGCGGCCGGGCTGACGGAAGCGGACCTCGGAGAGCTGCGCGCCATCGGGTTCACCGCGCCAGAGAACATCTGCGAGCGCCAGATCGACGCCGCCGTGATCTATATCGTCAATGAACCGATCGCGATCGAGGACCAATGCACGCCGGTCGACGTGATCGAGGTGTCGGACTATGCCTCGCTGGTCGCCAACGGCCTGCTGACCAACGAGCAGACCATCCGCGACGATCCTGCGCTGGTGGCCGGTATGGTGCGTGCGCTGCGGCGCGGCCTGGAAGATACCCTCGCGGACCCCGACGCCGCCTTCACGATCAGCGTCGAAAACTACGTGACCGACTTGCAGCCGGAGCAATACGACACGCAGCGGCAGGTGCTGTTGAACTCGCTGGAGCTATGGCGCTCGGATGCGCTGGGCGTCACCGACCCGGCAGCGTGGGAGCAGACGCAACAGGTGCTGATCGACGCCGGTCTGATGGCCGGGCCGCTGGACGACCTCAGCGCGGCGTATGACCTACGCTTCGCCCAGGAAGCCGCCGCAGACTAACGCTTGGCGCGCGCCGCGAGGTGCGCTTCGATCAGGTCAGCTGCGCCGCTCACGTCCTCGAACGGCAGGCACGGAATCCCTGTGACCGGCGCGCAGTCGGTGATGTAGCCGAGCACGTATGCCGGGTCGCAGATCGGCTCGACGCTCAGCGCGGCGCGGACCAACTCCAGCTTCGGGATCGGCGCGCGGCTGTACCCCTCGGTCAGAATCACGTCCACGTCGGTCATCGTCGCGGCGAGCACGCTCAGCGGCGGATCGGCGTCCACCCGGCGGATCGAGGCGACACGGTCCGGCGCGGCGATCACGACATGATCGCTCCCCGCTTGTGCGTGTCGCCAGGTGTCTTTGCCCGGCTGGTCGATCTCGAAGCCGGGATGCGCGTGGTGCTTGATCGTGCCGACGCGATAGCCGCGCCGTTTGAGCTCCGGCAGCAGGCGTTCGATGTATGTCGTCTTGCCGACGCCGGAGCGCCCGGCGATGCCGATTATCGGCGGGTGGGGTGCGGTCATGGACGGTTCCTTAGTGGTCAGTTTGGGTGCTGGCATCTGAGTCGCCGGATTGCGCCAGTTTCTGCGGCCCGACCTGGCGCTTCAGCAACGGCTTGATGCGATCCGGGATGCGCGTGCCGAACGGGTTGGCGCGGCGGAACGCGCACACGTCGCACAGGCCCATTTCATTGAGCGCGCCCTCAACCACGCGGGACTTGCAGCGTTTGCACCGCACGAAGCGGCCTTCCGCCAGCAGTTCGTCTTCGGGCGCTTGGAGCGCGCTGAAGAACGGCACGCCGCGCGAATACAGCACATCCGGGTCGCACAGGTCCAGGCACGCGCCGCAACCGGTGCAGGCCGCCGCGAGGTGTGTCAGGTGAAACGTGTTGCTCTCGTTGTCGATGTCGAGCGCCATCGCGCCGGTTGGGCAAGCTTTGGCGCACGCGCCGCACATCGTACAGCCCTCGTCCGCGCCGATTCGCTGGAAGATCTGACCGGCTAGCGGGGCAGGGCACAGCATCTGCCACGCCGGAGGGAGCAACGCCAGCGCGCTCAGCAGGCGGATCCGCTCGGTGGGCAGCCGCTTCCCGCCGGGCTGCTCGCCCAGGTCGAACGACAACGCCTCAAGCAGGTCGTCCCCTTCCGAGGCGGCGAACGGGTTGAGCAGGCGGCGGCGCTCGACCGGCGGCTCCCCGGCGAGGTAGATCGCCCACGGCTCGCCGGGCGGCGTGTCTGGCAGTTCGGTGATCGCGGTGATCTGCTCCGCCGCCAGCCAGGGTCGCAGCGCGCCGCGCGCCTTGTCCAGCGTGCGCTCGATGCTGGCGCAGGCGGACGCCAGCGGGCAGTCCACGCAGGCATCGAGATACACGTCGATCTGCGTAACGCCCAGCGCGGCGAGCGCGGAGTAGGTGGACGGTCCGAGCGCGGCCAGGCAGCCTTCGGTGACGATCGCCGCGTCGACCGGGCGCAGGCCGCGATCGATCGGCGGGTGGGCGGCGCACAACAGCGCGACCGCGCCCTCACGCCGGACGCGCGCTGCCACGCGCAGTACGTTCTCCGTTTCGTCGCGAATATCAAACACGCCGGTCGGGCAAACGTGCCCGCACGCCCCGCATGAGGAGCACCGTTCCGCGTCGAAGGTGATGGTTTCGTTGACGGCCAGCGCCCCGGCGGGACATTCGTCCACACAGACGCGGCAGGTGGCGAACGCGTCAAAGCTGTGGACGCACCGATCCGCGTCGACGCGCACGCCAGTAGGATCGTCGGCGGCGAACCGCTCAAGCGAGGAAAGCGTGTCCATAAGCCTCTGTGATGTTTCTACCGTTTTGAACCCGATGACTGGCTATGAGACCAGGCCGCTTTGCACCGCGTAAGCGGCGGCCTGGGTGCGGTTGTCAAGCTGAAGCTTGGCGAGAATGTTGCGCAGATGCACCTTCACGGTATTGACCGTGATGTGCAATTCCTCGGCGATCTGCGGGTTGCTGGCGCCCTGCGCGACCAGGCGCAGCACGTCGAGCTCACGCTCGGTGAGTCGCTCTTGCTCGCGGTTCTCGGCGGCGTCCGGGCGGCCAAGCTCGCGCAACAGACGCGCCGCCATCGCCCGTGTCAGGGCGACCTCGCCGCGCGCCACGCCTTCGAGCACGCCGAACAGTTCCTGCGCGTCGAGGCTCTTGAGCAGGTATCCCGCCGCGCCAAGCTGCACCGCCCGATAGACGTGGTCGTCCAGCTCTGATGCGGTCAGCATGATGATCGCGGTGTCTGGCAGCCGCTGGCGAAGCGCGCTGGCGGTTTGCAGCCCGTCGCCGTGCGGCATGTAGATGTCCAGCAGGGCCACATCGGGGCGGCAGTCGAGCGCCAGGGCGAGCGCTTCGTCGCCTGTCTCGGCTTCGCCGCACACCTGCACCAGGTCCGGCCGGGTGCTCATCAGGCTGATCAGCCCCTGGCGGAACAGACTATGATCGTCGGCGACTAGCACTTTCAACGGCAGCTCAAGCATGGTCCTGTCCCTTCCTTCCGTCATCTACTGCTGCATGCGCGGCAACCAGAATGCGATCGTCGTGCCTTTACCCGGAGTCGAGTCAACCGTCAGTTCGCCGCCCGCGCTCTGCGAGCGCTCGCGCATCGTCTCCAGGCCGAAGTGCCCGCGCGTGCTCTGCGGCACGAAGCCGACGCCGTCATCTATCACCGAGACGTCGAGGCGGCCGTCGCTGGCGCTGAGGCGAAGTTCCACGCAGCGCGCCCTGGCGTGCTTGCGGACGTTCGCCAGCGCTTCCTGCACAATGCACACAAGCTGCGTCTCGCCAATGGGCGAGAGATTGGTCGGCTCGTCCAGGTCGCTTACGAAGTGAGTCTGGATGCCGGTCTGGATGCCGAATTCTTCCACGTATTGGCGCAACGCCTGCACCAGATCGACCTCGCCTGCCAGCGTGGTCCGCAGGCTGAGGATGTTCTCCCGCACGTCGGCCTGAGCAGAGTTGATCCGTTCCCGCGCCTTTTGAAGCTCCGCCAGCGCAGCGTCCGGCTTGTTCTGCCGGACGAACGCTTCCACCGTCTGCACTTCGAGGCTGACGTATCCCAGAAGCTGCGCCAGACCGTCGTGCATCTCGCGGGCGATGCGCGTGCGTTCCTCGACCACGGCCAGCGATTGCAGGCGAGCCGCCATCAGCGCATGCTGGATCGCGATTACCGCCTGGTCGCTGAGGTGTTCAATGTGATCCAGATCGGTCTCGTTGAACGCGCCCGTTTCGGTGCTGACCGTCCACAGCGCGCCGAGGGTCTCACCCTCGAATTGCAGCGGCACAATCGCCGCCGAGCGCACTTCGGTCTCCAGCAGGCTGCAACGCCAGGACGCACCGTTCGGCAGCAGCGTCGCCTTGCACGACTTGACTGCTTCGAGGATGAGCGGCTGCGCCACCGGACGGTTCAGCATGCGCGTTTCTTCGGCCGAAGCATACGCCTTGACTATCAGTTGCTCATAGTCTTCGTCCCACAACGCCAGCGCGGCCGCGTTCGCGCGGAGCAGCACGCGCCCCCGCTCGACGATGGTCGTCAGCACGTCGTCCAGCGGCTCCAGGGTGGCGATCTGGCGGCTGATCTGCACCAGCGTTTCGCTCCAACGCTCGGCAAGCTGGCGGGCTTCGCGCTGGGCGACCAGGGCCGCATGCTGCGCGCGCTCGCGTTCCCGGCTGAGCAATTCCATCTGCTGGCGTCGCTCGTTGGCGAACAGGCCCAGCGCGCGGATGACCGCCGCCGTCAGCGTCACGGCGCACACCGTCCGCCAGAGCTGGATCGGTACGCGCGTGACCCGCTCGACCATGTCATAGTTGACCCACGGCGCCAGCCCGTACGGCCCTTCGGGAACGATCAGCCCGGCCGCGATGGCGTAGAGCAGCGCCGCGCCCGACGCGACGAGCAGCCAGTGATAGCGGGTGTTGGTTTTGCGGTGGGGCGCGATGCGCCAGTGCCGCGCGAAGCCAATCGCGGTCATCAGCCCGCCGGGCAGGAATAGCAGATAGCGCGTCCAGGTGTCCGCGCTGCGCTCTGGATGCGTCTCGGTCGTAATAACCACCAGCGCATACGCGACCAGAAGCATCACCGGCACGAACAGCACGGCCTGGGCGAACGACGTCCAGCTTGGCAGCGGTCCGACTTCCGCCATCAGCCCGATCCCAAAGCGGATCAGCATCACGGCGGACACCGGCAGCAGGACCGTCCGAACCAGCAGCAGGGCATCGGTGAACTGCCCCGGCGACGCGCCGAGCAGGAACATATCGCACCACTCGACCGCGCTATGCGTGAAGCCGAACAGCGCCAGCCATGGAAGCTGCCGTCCGAGGGGCAGGTCGCCGGACTCGCGCATTTCCAGCAGCGAGGCGAGCGCCAGGCTGAAGAATGCGAGTCCGTAGATGAAGTAGAGCTGTTCGGTCATAGGCTGAGCCAGCAATAAAGCTGGTAACTGTTACGAAAATAAATTGTATCGGCCCGGCACGCGTGAGACGTATCACAAAACGCACCATAATTTGCGCGAATGTACATAATTTCTCGGCGGTGGAAGCAAAACGGGGCACGCTCGTGGAGAACGGCCCCGTTCGCAAGTGGAGCAGATGGGGAGTTAGATTCCCGGTCCGGTGCTCGCTTCGGTCTGAGTCGCGTCGGCGGTGACGAAGCACTGCGTCGGCCCGTCGCCGGGGCAGGGAACCTGCCACCACTGGTTGTCGATCGTCACACCCAGCACGATGGCGGTCTGCCCGGCGAAGAGAGTTCCCCCGTCGCCGTTAGCCGGATTGAGGCCGACGGAGATCGGGACGTCCACTTTTGCCATCACATGCGTCATCGTCGTGCCGACGACTGGCACGGTGTCGCTGCTTGGCTGGGACGGGTCATACGGCTCCGCGACGGACGCATCGGCGGACACCCAGCAGTTCCCGGTGGTGTTGGGCGAGCAGTCAATCCGGTACCACGTCTGATCCTGCGTGATGCCGTTGACCTTCGCCAGCTTGCCCGCTTCGATCGTGCCGACCGCCTGATAGTGCGAGCCGGGTCCGCTGCGGATGGGCAGGTTCACCAGCGCCTTGACGAACTTGACCGGCGTGTCGATCACCGGGCCGGGCGCGGCGGGCGTCTCAACGACGTCGTGCGGCTGGGTCAGCGATGGATCGGCCTGGACCCAGCAGGGCGTGCCCAGGCTCGGCGAGCAGTCGATACGATACCACGCGCGGTCCGGACTGACGCCATTGACCGAAAGGATCTCCCCAGCCGCTGCGACGCCCACCGCGCCGTACTGGATTGCCGGACCGGTCCGTATGGTGATGTCACGCAGGACGCGAATCGCGCGGATCGGCGTGCTGAGCACCGGCCCCTCGTATGGCGGCGGCGTGTACGGGCTGGCGGGGATCGTCACCGATGGCGCAGCCGTGATCCAGCAATTGCCCGCCGCGTTGTGTGTGCATTCGATCCGGTACCACTGGCCGTCGAGGCTCATGCCTGTCACATTAACGACCTGCCCGCCAGACAGCAGCGTCAGCATGGGATAGTGCGTGCCGGGGCCGCTACGGATGCGCACGTCGACCAGCACGCGGACCGCCGCGACCGGCGCGGGCACCACCGGGATGCTGTTCCCCGGCTGGCCCGGCGCGGTGGCGGGCTGTGTCAGCATGGGATCGGCGCTCACCCAGCAGTTCCCAACCGAGCCGTTCGGGCACACGATGCGCCACCACTGCGCGTTGCTGCTGATGCCCGTCACCGCCACGATCTGACCGACGTTCACCTGCCCGATCACCGAGAAGCCAGTGCCGGGGCCGCTCCGCATCCGCACGGTTTGCAGCGCCTGGATGTACTGGACGCTCGTGCCGACCACGCTGATCGGTTGGACGCCGGAGTTCCCTGAGTTGCCGGGGTTCCCGCCGCTGGTCTGGATGCGCGTCGCGGTCGGGGCGGGCGTGGACGTCGGCGCCGGAGTCGATGACGCCTGCGCTGTGGCGAACGGCGTCGGCGTGGTCACCGGTGGGTTCAGTACGACCGGCTCCGGAGTCGGGTCGCCGCCTGTGTTCAGCGAGCAGGCTAGCGTCGCGCCGAGCAGCATCAGGCTCACCAGGGCCAGGGCGATCGGTTGTCGGGACATGCTCCACCTCTTTACAGCTTGCTCATATCGGGCCGCGCCCACTGTCGAGCACGGCCCGTGTGCTTGTGATAACCTGCGGCGCCTGATTACTCCGCCGGTAGCGATTGCAGATATTGCAGGATTGCGCCGAGATCGTCGTCGCTCATCTGCCCGTAGAGCGGCCAGTGCATCTGCTCGGGGTCGAGCAAGCGACCCTCGGGCGTCCTGCCGAAGCGCAGTGTCTGGATGAACTGCTCCTCGGTCCAGCCGCCGGGGTTGCCCGACGAGGTCAGGTTCGGCGCGTAGAGCGCATCCGGCGTGGGGAGCTTGTTACCCTGGAGCGTCTGACCGTGGCAGTCGCGGCACAGGCCGAGCCAGACCAGATATTCGCCATACTCCACTGTGCCGGGCTCCGGCGCGACCTGCGCTTCGGTGATCGGCTCGCTGACGGCGCCGGGTACCATCAGGTGCATCGCGAGCATCGGCTTGGCGAGCGCGTTGGCCGACAGCGGCGGCAGCGGATTGCGAACCGGCTCGAGGGTGCGTAGGTAACCGACGATCGCGGCGACGTCCGCATCGCTTAGCACCCGCAGTTGTTGCGACGGCATGATGTACAGCTCGCGTCCCTCGCGGTCCAGCCCTTCGCGGATGGCGCGCGCGATCTCCGCGTCCGACCACGATCCCAGACCGGTTTCCTCGTCGGGGGTCAGGTTCGGGAAGACGAGCGTCATGCGCATCGGCCCGATGGCGACTTCTTCAACCCTGCCGGTCAACGGGCCGCCTAACCGCTCGGCGTGGCAGCCGCTGCACGCGACGACGTGCTTGACAAGATACTCCCCGCGTGCAACCCCTTCTGGACTGGTGTCCGCCTCGATCGGGTACAGGTCGCGCTCGTACGTGCGCCCGAACGCTGCCTCTCCATACCCGACCAGCGCGCCCAAGGCAATCAGCAGCACGCCAGCCACCACACCCAACCCGATCAGAATACGCTTTACCCACCGGTTCATTGAGATTCCCCCCTCTTGGATCCCATGAACTGCTGCGGACGATGGCTAGCGGTTGCGAGCCAGCGCGGCGCCCCGGCCGTTCGTGGCGGGCGGCGCGTCAGCGGATGAAGCCAGGTCTAGCTCGATCTCGATCGGCAGCGCGCACGACAGCGTGTTGTAGATCGCGCAGCGCGCCCGATACGCGTCGATCACGCGGGCGGCCTGTTCCGCTGTGGGACCAGCCAGCACAAACTGGACGTGGATCGCTCGCAGGCGCGGGTCGACCGGCTCGCCGCGCATCCCGCGCGGGTCGAACGTACCGGTGACATAGACTGCGAAGCGCTCGAACGGGATCGCTTCTTCCTGCATCACCCGCTCGCCCACGAAGGCAGCGTTCGCGGCGACCGAGGCGAGGATCAGGTCGAGCGGCGTCACTTCTTCGTTCGGGCCGCCGAGGGCCAGCGGCGAATCCACGACGAAGTGGTGCGATTTCGTCGAGAGAATCGCGCGCCCTTGCAACCCGATCCAGCGCGCCGTAACCGTCGCCTGTGCCAGCCGTCCAGCCATTCGCAAACCCCTTCAAACGCCGTGCAATAGAGCAGTGGGCAAAGCGCCCGCCAGCCTGCGAATATTGTTACGCGGATGGTGCGCTCGCAGCGTCTGGAAAAGGTCCGATTTCCGCTCGGACTTTTGGCGGAGCGCCGGGTGGGCGTGGTTTGCCGCTCATTGTCTAATAAACAAATCCCTATTTGAGAAATGACTGATCAATGCTATAGTGAGTGTGCTTCTTAAATGGCTGATTGAGCGAGGGCGCAGAGGTGACGATTCGGGTATTGGTTGCGGACGATCACGCGGTTGTTCGCCAGGGGTTGCGCATGTTCCTCGCGCTAGATGACGACATTGAGATCGTGGGCGAGGCGTGTGACGGCCGCCAGGCTGTCGACCTTGCGCACGAGCTTCAGCCGGACGTGATTCTGATGGATCTGCTGATGCCAGAACTGGACGGCATCCAGGCGATTACCATACTGCGGCGCGAGATGCCGGATACCGAGATCATCGCGCTGACGAGCGTGCTGGAAGATAGCTCGGTGGTCGGAGCGGTGCGCGCCGGAGCGGTGGGCTATCTGCTGAAAGACACCGAGGCGGACGAGCTGGTCCGCGCGATCAAGGCGGCGGCGCAGGGGCAGGTCCAGCTTTCGCCGCAGGCGGCCGCGCGGCTGATGCGCGAGGTTCGCATGCCCGACAGCCCCGAAGCGCTGACCGAGCGCGAGGTCGAGGTGCTGCGCCAGCTTGCGCTCGGCTATTCCAACAAGGAAATCGCCCAGCATCTGAGCATCGGCGAGAAGACGGTCAAAACCCACGTTAGCAACATCCTCAGCAAGTTGAACGTCGCCAGCCGGACGCAGGCGGCGCTCTATGCCGTTCGCCTCGGGTTGGTGGACAGCCTGTAAAGAGAGCCAGATGGCTAACGCGACTCTGCTGCGCGACGAGATCGACATCCTCTACTCGATGTCGAACAAGCTCACGCAGGCTTCGACGCCCGCCGAGTGGCTGGAAGCGGTGAGCGACTACGCGCGCGATATCGGCGCAGTCAGTGGCGTGCTGTTCTATCTGCACACGGATGCATCTGGCGAGGCGGAGACGCTGGAGATCGCGGCCCAGTGGTCGAAGGGCAGGCGGCGCCGGTGGCCGAACGGCTCGCAGTTCCCCATCGACCGCACGCGGAGCTTCATGCACCACTGGCTGACATCCCCAGACCGGCCGCTGGTTGTCACCGACCTGCACACCGCCGAGGCGATAGACCCCAAGACGCGGGACTACTTTGAGCAGACGGGCGTGCGGAGCCTGGTCACGCTGCCGCTGCACCACAGCGGGCAATGGGTGGGGCTGCTGATCTTTAGCTGGCGCGAGGTGACGGTGTTCGACGAGCGGGACTTGCGGATTTTCACGGCCACCATCCAGCAGGCCGCTCCTGTGATCGCGTCGGTTCGCCTGAGCGACCAGATCCGCGAGCGCGCCCGCCGCGCCGAGCGTCTGCTCCAGATCAACACCGCGCTTTCCCAGGCGACGAATGAGGCGCAGATCGTCGGCGCTGTGGCGCTCTATGCGGACCAGCACGCGCCCGATCTGATTTTGCTGAGCTATGTCATCCCCGACTCCGACGGACGGCCCGCGCAGGTGCTGAACGTCGCGCAATGGGAGAGCGATGGTGGCGAGGACCGTCCGCTGCGGATGGGCCGCCCGATCTCGATTGCGAATTTCGCACTGTCTGACCGGTGGACCGCGCGCCCCGACGAGCCGATGCTGGTCGCGGATAGCATCGCGGATGAGCGTGTGGATCCCTTCGCGCGGGAATTGCTGCATCTGCACGGGCTGCGCGCTGTTGCGTTGCTGCCGCTTTATAGCTACGGGCGCTGGCAGGGGCTATTGAGCCTCGGCTGGCACGAGCCGCACACCTTCACCGACGAAGAGATCAGCATTTATCAGGCATTGCTTCAGACGCTGCCTTCGGTCGTCGCCAGTCGCCGCGCGTATCTTGACGCACAAGAGGCGCGCGCCGAGCGGGAGTTGCTGTATCGCGCCAGCCGGGGGATCAACGCCGCGCGCACGTACCAGGAAGTGGTCGACGCGCTGGTGCAGCTTGAGATGAGCGCGCTCAGCATTGCGCTGTGGGCGTGGGAAGGCTTCGACTTTGCGAGCGCGCGCCATCTGGAATTGCTGGCGCAGGAGCACACCAGCCAGCTTTTGCCCGGCACGCGGCTCACGCTGGACGAGCTTCCGGCCCCGCGCGTGCTCGATCCGTTGCAGCCGATGGCGGTCGAGGACACACGCGATCCCTCGCAAGTGGACTCCGTGACTGCGCAGACGGTCGAACGCTCCGGCTATCGCTCGTTCCTGGCTGTACCGCTGTGCCTCGAAGAGCGGACGATCGGCGTGCTGAGCTTCCAGTCGCAGCAACCGCGCCGCTACACCGAGCGCGAGAAACGGATGGCGGCGGCGATCGGCGAGCTGGTGACGGCGGCGGTCGAGCGGATCCGCTTCCGCGAGGCGTCCGAGCGGGCGCGCAGCCAGGCGGAACTTCTCGCGACTGTCAACGCGGCGCTGTCTCAGGCGCGCCACGAACAGGCGATCCTCGATGCGGTTGCGCAGGCGGTCGAGCCGTATGGCGTTGCCTTGTCGATGCTGGCTTATTCCAATGCAACCGAGGACGCTCCCCCGACCGAGGTTCAGACGGTGGCGCTGCGGGTGTACGGCGAGGGGCAGGACACGCGCGCGCTGCCGCTGGCAACGCAGAGCTTGACTGATTCCCCGTTGCTGGAGCTGGCGCTCGCCAGGCCGCACGAGCCGATATTCGTGGAAGATGTGACGCGAAAGGGACGCTCTGTTGGGCGCGGGTTGGCGGTATTTGCGCAGAAGCTCGCATGGTCTGCGCTGATCGCCGTGCCGCTCAAAGCGGGCGATCTGTGGCATGGGATGTTGGTGCTAGTGTGGGACGCGCCGCAGACGTTCGCCGAGGATCTGCGTGGGCTGGTTCACGCCATTCACCCGACGCTTGCCTCAGTCGTGACCAGTCGCCGGGCGTATCTGGCGCAGAAAGAAGCGCACCTCGAGGCGGCGCAGCGCGTGCTGGAGCTGGAAACGGTCGCCAAGATCAGTGCGGCAGCGACCAGCATCCTCGATCTGGAACGCTTGCTGAGCACGATCACCGAACTGGCGCGGGCCAGCTTCACCAGCTATCACCTCGATATTTACCTGCGTAACGACGAAGTGAACGCATTTGTGCGCGTCTCGACTGACGACGGGCCGCCAGCGCGCATCGCGGCGAACGATCCGCGTGCGATGGTCGCTCGCGCCGCGCGCATCCGCCAGGGCGTGATGGTCAACGACGCGTCGATCGTGCCGGAAGGCGTGCTGTCGCCAGGGATGCAGGGCGCGCGCTCGGAGATGGCAGTCCCGATGATCGCCGCCAAGCAGATCGTCGGGGTGCTGGTGGTGCAGTCCGCCGAGCCGGAGCGGTTCTCGGCGGGCGATATTCGCGTGATGTCCACCCTGGCGGACCTGATCGCCGTGGCGGTGGAGAACGCGCGCCTGTACCGGACCGCGCAGGAGCTGGCCGCCCTTGAGGAGCGCAACCGTCTGGCGCGGGAGTTGCACGACTCCGTCTCGCAGGCGCTGTACGGGATCGCGCTCGGCGCGCGGACCGCGCAGAAGCTGTTGGATCGGGATCCGACCAAGCTGGCGGAGCCGCTCGATTACGTGCTATCGCTGGCTGAGGCAGGCCTGTCGGAAATGCGTGCGCTGATCTTCGAGTTGCGACCCGAATTGTTGGAGAACGACGGGCTGCAGGCGGCGCTGGCCGCGCAGGTGACGTCGATGCAGGCGCGCCACCAGATTGAGGTGGATGCGGAGCTATGCGACGAGCCGGACGTCTCGATCGCGATGAAAGAGGCGCTTTACCGCATCGCCCGCGAGGCGTTGCATAACACCGTCAAGCACGCCCGCGCCTCGCGCGCGAAGGTCCGCATGGACTGCCTGCCGGATGGGATCGTGCTGGAATTGGCTGACAACGGCGTCGGCTTTGACCCGTCGGGGGCTTTCCCCGGCCACCTAGGGCTGAAGTCGATGCGTGAGCGTGCGCAGGCGGTCGGCGCGAGCTTCACACTGGAGAGCGCGCCGGGCGAAGGCACGCGGATTGTGGTGGAAGTGCACGTTTAGGCGTGTTACGGCGCGGCTTTGAGGTTCAACGCATAATCGCGGCACCACGCCAGTGCTACCGGAAGATCGTCCACTGGATCGCCGGAGAAGCGGTCGAGCACCGGCTCCAGCAACGCGATCGCCTGCGAGGAGTCGCCCCGGCGCGCGTGCAGCGTGTCCGCCCGCTGGGCTGGCGCCAGCGCCAGCAGTTGCTGGCAAGCGTCCACGAACAGCGCGAGCATCCAGCCATAACCCCACAGCAGCAGGCGGCCATCTGGCGTGAGGTGGCGCAGCGCCTGATCACGCAGCGTGTTGACGACAGGCAGATGGGCGGCGTCGAGCGTTTCCCACGTGTCGAGGAAAATGGTGTCGTAGCGTTCCGCGACCGGTCCGGCGAGGTAATCGGCTGCGTCTCCGATGTGAATGCTAAGCGGCACGTCGAGCGCCACTTCCAGCGTCGGCGCGACGATCTCGCAGACGACCTCGCTCTGCTCGATCACGGTAAAGCGGGTGGCGGTCCCGACGGCTTCCCCGGCCGCATACTGCGGATACAGGCCCAGGCCAAGCCCGCCCACCAGCGTGTGCCCGCGCGTCCGCAGGCCATTGTTGACCATCATGATCCGTTCCTGCGGCGTGTCGGACATCCACAGCCGCCCATCTGCATCGAACAACAGGCGGCAGTCCATCGGCGGATCGAGGCGGTAGAGGCGGTCGAAGATAGGGATCGCGTCGACGAGGTGGCGCTCCACCCGATGGCCCGATGGGTGCGCGCCCGGCGGGATCGGCGCCACCGGGATGCTCAACCACAGGTCGTTCCAGGCGCGGTCGTCAAAATCGGGATCGAACCCGCGAGGGATGGCGCGGTCGTTGGGCAGAACGGGCTCCTTTCGGGGCAGGCGAGGCCGTCGCGACTAATACTCGGGCGGTGCGTAGATGTTGAGCGATTCAAGCGGCACGTCGCCGTCGTTGGCGATCTCGTGCGCCTCGCCCGCTTCGATCAGCAGCAGGCTGCCCGGCTCCAGCCGGACCCGCCGCCCGTCGACCACCGCGTAGCCGCGCCCGGCGGTGATGTAGAGCCACTGGTCGCTGGCTGCGTGGCGGTTGGTGGGGCCGCCGGTCGATTCGCCCGGCGCGAGGACCATAATCGCGGCCTGGGAGCGTTCGGTCGTGATCAGGACTTCAAAGCCGCTGGTGGGCGCGATCGTCATGTGCTGCACGGGGGAGTCTCCTGGCCGGGAGCGGCTGCATGGGTGTCTCGCTCCTGATTCTAGCAGACTTCCGCCGTGCGGGGCGACAGAGGTGCAAAGCGGCGCGATTTCGCTTATGATGGACGCTTTACTGTGTGGCAAGGCAAACAGTGAGGGCAAACATGCTCGGCAACCGGCTCAACCAGATACGTTATTTGCTGCCGCAGGACGAGGCGTCGCGTGCGTGGTTCGACGTGATCGCACCGATTCTGGGCGAGGCGCCCCAAGCTGAGCTGGAACGCGACCGGCTCGTCCTGGTGCCGGACTATCCGGCGCAGGCGATTCCGGCGACGACGCTCGAGTTTTCGGTCGTGGATCGCCCGACCGTAGTGCTGGACACGATTGGCCTGTTCATAATCTATATGGGCGGGATCCGGCTGCTTGGCTGGGACTCGCACGATCCGATCCTCATGCCGCCGGGCGCGCCTGTCACCCCGCCGAATCCGCCGATCGAAGCGGGAGAGCTTGCAGAGAAACTGCGCGGGCACATCGTCCGCGTCGATCACACTGGCGTCGAACTGCCGACCTCGCGCGTACCCCGCCCGACCTGGGAGAACCTGCTCGATGCGCTGGGCGCCGCTTCTAACCTTTACGAATATCCCGCGCCAGATACGGAAATGCCGTTTGTCGTCCCGGCGAACGCGGACGAATTCAGCCGGGATATCACCACGTTCGGCGCGCCGCGCACGCCCAAGTTTGAGCTGACGTATGGGTACGTTACCTCACCGTTGCTCCAGTTCCATCTGGACACCGATCTCGACCGGGAAACGCTCGACGCCCTGTTTCCCGAGCCCTGTGGATTCAACCTGCCCGGCGCAGATGGCTTCCGCAGCGTTTATGTGACGGCGCCCTGGCCTGGCGCGACCGTTCGCTTTGATCTCAGCTATTGGACGGGCGGCGCGCTGACCGAATGGGATAGCGGTGAATGGCTCGTCACCGAGGGGCAGCGGTTGCTCGGGCGATATTAGGCGGCGTGGCCCGCAGCAGGACGCTTCACAGCATGGCAGAACGCCGGACGCAGCACCGCTGACGCCTGGCTTCGGCATCGTTAGGTTTAGTGATGTAGGAGATGGCATCATGGCAACCTTCGACGCACTCAGCCGAATTCAAACTCCGATCCAGCTCACCGAAGACGAGCTTGCTGTTTTTGCCGGGCGTCTTAAGGGCGAGCTGATCCGGCCTGGCGATCCCGACTACGATCAGGCGCGGAGCGTCTGGAACGGCATGATCGACCGGCGGCCCGCGCTGATCGCTCGCTGCGCCGGAGTAGATGACGTGGTTGAGGCAGTCCGCTTCGCCAGGGCGCGCGATATGCTGGTGGCGGTGCGCGGCGGCGGGCACAACGTCGCCGGGACGGGCACGGTCGACGGCGGCCTGGTCATTGACCTCTCTCCCATGAAGCGTGTTGAGGTGGACCCGGTCCAGCGCACGGCCCGCGCCGAAGGCGGCGTTACCTGGGGCGAGCTGGACCGCGAGACGCAGGTCTTCGGGCTGGCGACACCCGGCGGCGTCGTGACGGACACTGGCATCGCCGGGCTGACGCTCGGCGGCGGGCTGGGGTGGCTCCGCCGGAAATACGGATTGTCGTGTGACAACCTGCTATCTGTCGAGATGGTGACGGCCGATGGAAGCGTCGTCCGCGCCAGCGAGGACGAGAACGCGGATCTGTTCTGGGCGGTGCGCGGCGGTGGCGGGAACTTCGGCGTGGTGACGACGTTCGAGTACCGCTTGCACCCGGTGGGGCCAGAGGTCATGCAGGCGATCGTGCTGTATCCGCTGGAGATCGCACTGCCCGCGTTGCGTTTCTTCCGCGAGCAGATGGCGCAGGCGCCCGATGAACTCAGCTCGTTCGCGATCTTGCAGCATGTCCCGGCGGTAGAGCCGTATCCCGAAGCATGGCATCACAAGCCCGCCGTGATCTTCCTGGCGTGTCACTGTGGCCCGCTGGACGAGGGCGAGCGTGTGATCCGGCCGCTGCGCGAGTTCGCCGACCCGATCATCGACCTCAGCGGGCCGATGCCGTATGTCGAGGTCCAGAAGTTGTTCGACGAGGACTACCCACGCGGCTGGCGTTATTACTGGAAATCGACCTATATGGACAGCCTGAGCGATCCGGTCATCGAACGGCTGATCGCGCACACCGAGGCCATGCCATCGCACCACTCGACGCTTGATATTTGGCACATGGGCGGGGCGGTCGCCCGGCCTGCGACTGAGATGGCGTTCCGCGGGCGGAGCGCGCCGTTCCACCTGGGGATTGAGGCGAACTGGGAAAACCCGACTGACGACGAGGCGAACATCGCATGGGCGCGCGAGGTGTACCGCGACATGCAGCAGTTCTCCGACGGCGTCGAATATCTGAACTTTCCCGGTTTCCTCGAAGACCGCGAGCGCGTTGTGCGCCAGACATTTGGCGACGCCTACGACCGGCTGGCGCGCGTCAAAGCGCAGTATGACCCGGATAACTTCTTCCGGCTGAACGCGAACATCCTGCCCGCCGGGTAAGCGATCCGGCTCTACCGAGCGCCGCGCCCGACCGGTCAGCCAGCCGGTTCGGGCGCGCGTGTTTAGGGGCGCTTGACAGCGGTTCGTTCGGAATGGTAAGGTTCAAACGAGCGATTTGGACGGCGATGGGGACGGGCATGTACAACTCGGAGAAAGGCGGCATCACAACCATTAAGGACGTCGCGTTGAAGGCGGACGTCTCGATTGCGACCGTGTCGCGCGTCCTGAACGGCAGCCGCTATGTCAGCCCCGATCTGCGCGAGCGCGTGATGAACGCAATGCAGGCGCTCGGCTACCAGCCGAACGCCATCGCCCAGGGCCTGCGCCGCCAGGCGACGCACACGGTCGGCTTGCTGGTCCCGCGCATCAACGAGCCGTTCTTCGCACAGTTTTCCTTCGCGCTCGAAAAGACCCTCTTTAGCAGCGGCTATCGCACGCTGTTTTGCAGCACCGAAGAGAACCCCGACAAAGAGCGCGAGTACGTCTCGATTCTGCTCAGCCAGCAGGTGGACGCCGTGGTCGCGTTCCCCTCGATTGCCGGAACCGACGAAAACATCGCGCGGCTGGTGGAGCGCGGCGTGCCGGTGGTGGTGGTCGAGCGGCAGCTTGCCGGGGTCGATGTCAGCCAGGTGCTGGTGACGAACTTCCAGGGCGCGTATGACGGCGTTCGTCACCTGATGGGGCTGGGCCACCAGCGGATCGGCGTGATTTGCGCCAGCACCGAGAACATCCCGCCCGACCGGCTGGACGGCGCGCGCCAGGCGGTGATCGACTCCGGCGTCGAGGGCGATATTCGCGTCGTGGACCGGCTGCCCGACTTCAAGACGGGATATGACGTCGCGCTCGACATGCTCCGTAAGCGCCCGCGCCCGACTGCGATCTTCGCATTGACCGACTCGATGGCGGTTGGCGTGCTGCACGCGGCGGCGCAAGTGGGCTTGCGCGTCCCAGCCGACCTGTCGATCGTTGGCTTTGACGACATCCCGCTGGTGTCGTTCCTGATCCCGCCGCTGACCACCATCGCCCAGCCGACGTACGCGATGGGCGAGAGCGCTGCGCGCATCCTGCTCGATCAGCTCGAGAGCGAGGGCGCGGGCCCGCAGACCGTCCTGCTCGAAACCGAACTGATCCTCCGCGCCTCAACCGCGCCCGTCGGCTAGCTCTCAAACCCCGGATACGTTTCGTACCAGTCCGGCGTGGCGACCGGCGCGCGGCGCTTGGTGCGCCAGTCGGTCGCGTATAGCGCCGCGATCTGGGACAGCCGTGCCATCCGGCGGCGGCCCTCGTCGCGCAGGAAGGCGACACGTTCCTCGCCAGTCAGCGAGGTTGCTTCCGCCCAGACGGCCCGTCCGACGATCACGCCGCTTGCCCCGGCGGCGCACGCCAGCGTCGCCTGCCGCTCGAAGGTCTGATAGTCTACCCCCGCGCTGAGCAGCGCCCACGGCACGCGGCACGCTGCATCTAGATCGTTCAGCGCCGCTCGCCAGACCGACTCGTCCGGCTCCTGCTTGACGTCGATGGGAAACTCGGTCTTCAGCACGTCGATCCCCATCTCGCTGAAGACGTGCGCGTTATCCACTACCACGTCGCGACGCTCGGCGTTGGTCAGCGCGCGGGATGGATCGGGCGAGAATACCAGCGGCTCCAGAAAGAACGGGATATCCCACCGCGCGCAGTCGTCGATGATGCGGGCGACGGCGTCGCGCTTGGCGGCGGCGTCCGGCGCGTCGGGATGGTAGAACAGCAGCAGCTTGACCCCCGCGCCGCCCGCACGCTTGATCTTCTCGATGGACCAGCCGGGGATGAACTGGACGCCGCGCTCGTTCGGCTTGACGTCGTAGTTAGTGACTTCGATGGGGGAGAGGATGCCCTGCTGGCCGCTCAACGTGCTGCGCGCAACGCCCGGCCCCAATCCGAACGCGGGATCCACCAGAACCGCGCTGCACGCAGGCCCGAGGTGCCCGATCACTTCGAGCTTGAACTCTGCGAACTCGGAGTCGGTCAGCGGGGCGGGCGCGTGACGGTCCAGACTGGCGCGCAGATTGCCGCGATGGTCGATGGCGAGGATCACAAAATGCCCGTCAGGCGTGCTACACTGAGAGAGGTGGCGGTATTTGCCGAGGCTCGTCATAATCGCTCCTTAGGGAGAGATGTCACAATTCTTGACATCCCGCACAAAATGCTATACGCTCAGGAAAACGTTTACAGGCCGCTCTCCCGCTCTGCGTGATTCTAGCGTATGAAAGGTTAAGTCGGCACTATGTCTCAGCATCAGATTCGCAATTACATTAACGGTCAATGGCACCTCGCTTCCTCGAATACCCGGTTGGACGTCATCAACCCCGCCACCGCGCAAGTGCTGGCCGAGGTGGTGCTGTCCCCGGCGGACGAGGTCGCCGCCGCTGCCGAAGCGGGACACGCGGCCTTTGAAGAGTGGCGGCGCGTGCCGGTGACGGAACGGATCCAGCCCCTCTTTAAGCTCAAGAACCTGCTTGAAGCGCACCTAGAAGAGCTGGCACGCATCGTCACGAACGAATGCGGCAAGACCTACGCCGAGAGCGTCGGCGAGATCCGGCGCGGGATCGAGAACGTCGAAGTGGCGTGCGGCGCGCCGATCCTCATGCAGGGCTACAACAACGAGGATATCGCGCGCGGCATCGACGAGCACATGATCCGCCAGCCGCTCGGCGTGGTTGCGGCGATCACACCATTCAACTTCCCGGCGATGATCCCGCTGTGGTTCCTGCCCTACGCCGTGGCAACCGGCAACGCGTTCATCCTCAAGCCGAGCGAGCGCGTCCCGATGGCCAGCGAGCGGCTGTTCGAGCTGATCGAGCAGGCGGGCTTCCCGCCGGGCGTGCTGCAACTGGTCAACGGCGGCAAGGAAACGGTCGACGCGCTGCTCGATCACCCGCTGATCAAAGCGTATAGCTTCGTCGGCTCTACCCCTGTGGCTCGCTATATCTACCGCCGCGCGGCGGAGAACGGCAAGCGCGCGCAGTGCCAGGGTGGG
>Ga0134097_1000751_pt1 | contig 29462 bp, 23 predicted proteins | sample 8_3taG_FD_94450 | JGI IMG/M metagenome (GOLD analysis project Ga0134097, IMG submission 94450) | Switchgrass degrading microbial communities from high solid loading bioreactors in New Hampshire, USA - 8_30_10_142_A2 metaG | ecosystem: Engineered > Bioreactor > Semi-continuous > Anaerobic >... | reverse complement strand
CTGCACAGCGTCATGCCAGTCGCTGTGGGAGCGGTCGCGGCGACGCTGGCGCGGCGCGGCGGTGCCGGGCGAGCGATTGCGGCCGCCGTGGTGAGCAGCGCGATCGCCCTAAATCTGCTCGGCGCGGCGCGGCTCGACCCGGTGCGCGGGTGGACCTCGCCCTACTACACGCGGCAGCCCGCAACGCTCGACCCGCTGATCGAGTATCTCGACGCGCAGGGCATCCGCCATGTGTGGACCGATGTCGGCATCGCGCACGTGCTGATGTTCGAGACGCAAGAGCGCATTCTGGCAGCAGATTGGTACGATATCTATGGCGCGAAGGGGATCGTGCGCTTTCCTGAGGTCCCGCTGGCGATCGCGGCGGGGGATCGCGTCGCATTCGTCGAGGTCATCCTGCCCGGCCAGACGGATACGCCCTTCGAGCAGGCTTTCGAGTCGCTTGGCATGCCATTTATCACGGCGCGCCCCTCTCCGGATGTGCTGGTCATCATCCCTGAGCAGCCAGTCGATCCCGCGCTGCTCGGCGACGGGATCGGTTACCAGTTCTAGGATTCCTCGGAAGACTTGGTGAAAGCAGCCAAGCAATTCAATTTGCCTGTATCAACGCCACTTGTACAATTTAGAACATTTCTGCGCCGGGCCCCGGGCGCACCTGTCTCGTTTCGGCGCCACAACTCCGCTGAGAGGTACACCCTATATGCGCATTAGCCAACTAGCCCGTACCATCAACGAATCACCCACCCTCGCGCTCAACGAGGCGGCACGCTTGCTGCGCGAGCGCGGCGAGCCGGTCATTCACCTCGGCATTGGCGAGCCGAAGAACAAAGCGCCGATGGCAGCCATCCTCAGCTCCGCCGCCAAGCTGAAGACCGGCGACATCAAATACGCGCCGTCCGACGGCTTGCCCTCACTCAAGAAGGCCATCATTCGCTACACCGAGGAAAACTACAGGCGCGTCGTTGCGCCGGAAAACGTCATCGTCTCGACCGGCGATAAGCAGGCGCTTTACAATCTGCTGTTTGCCATCACCGATCCGCAGGACGAGATCATTCTGCTCGCGCCATACTGGGTCAGCTACCCCGAGATGGTGCGGATGGTCTACGGCGTGCCGGTCATCGTGACGCCGGAAGACGGCTCGTTCGTGCCGCAGTTCAGCGAAATCGAGCGCGCAGTCAGCTCCAACACAAAGGCGATCATCGTCAACAGCCCGAACAACCCATCCGGCGCGATCTATCCGCCCGAACTGATCGCGCAACTGGTGGAGCTGTGCGAAAGCCGCGATATCTTCCTGATCATGGACGACATCTATCATAAGCTGGTCTTCGACGGGGCGTGCACTGTCTCCGCTTATGACTACACGAATAGGGATGTCGATTCCTCGAATATCGTGCTGGTCAACGGCGTCTCGAAGCTCTATGGCATGACCGGCTTCCGCATCGGCTGGGCGGTGGGGCCGCGCCGCTTGATCGAGGTCATGACCGCAATCCAGGCGCAGACGACGTCGTGCCCGGCCGTCCCGTCGCAGGCCGCAGCCGAGGGCGCGCTGACCGGCGTGCAGAGCGTGGTCGAAAACCTGCGCCTCACCATCCAGAATAACCGCGACGTGATGATGGCCGAGCTTCAGGGCCTAGAGGGCGTACGCGTCGAGAAGCCGCTTGGCACGTTCTATTGCCTGCCAGACTTCCGCGCCTACAACACCAACTCGGTCGAGCTGGCGACGTTCCTGCTCAACAAGGCGCTGGTTGTGACGGTGCCGGGCGCGCCGTTCGGGATGGAAGGGCATCTGCGGCTGAGCTACGCAGGCTCGATCAAAGAGATTATGGAAGGCATCGAGCGGATCAAGTGGGCGCTCGATCCGAATGCGCCGAACGAAATCTATATTGGTGACCGCAAACTGGTCAGGGACTGGCTATGAACAACCTGCTCAACATCAAGACTCCGGCCCAGGACCAAGCTCGCGAGTACAAGAGCGACTTTGGGCTGCTCAATCAGGGGCTGTCGAACCTTAACACCGTTTACTGGAATCTGCCGCCCGAAGCGCTGGTCGAAGAGATTATCTTCCGGCGCGAGGGGATGATCTCGCGCGACGGCCCGGTCGTCGTCAACACCGGCAAGCACACCGCCCGCGCCGCGCAGGACAAGTTCATCGTGCGCGAGGCCACCACAGAAAATCATGTCTGGTGGGGCGAGTACAACCGCCCGCTGGCATCCGAAAAGTTCGACGAGCTATTTGGGCGGCTGCAGGGCTTCTTGCAGGGGCGCGACGTGTTCGTGCAGGACTGCTACGCCGGGGCAGACCCGAACTATCGCCTGCCGATCCGCATCGTGACCGAGCTGGCGTGGCACAGCCTGTTCGTGCGAAACATGTTCATCACCCCGACCAGCCGCGAAGAATATCGCCAGCACGTGCCGGAGTTCACCGTCTTCTGTATGCCGTCGTTCCAAGCGTCCGAGTCGATCGACGGGACGCGCTCGCCCACGGTGATCGCACTCAGCTTCGAGCGCCAGATGGCGATCATCGGCAACAGCGCCTACGCGGGCGAGATCAAGAAGTCGATCTTCACCGTGATGAACTACTTGCTGCCGCTGGACGGCATCATGACGATGCACTGCTCCGCGAACGTGGGTCCCGATGGCGACACGGCGTTGTTCTTCGGCCTGAGCGGGACGGGGAAAACCACCCTCTCCGCCGACCCGACGCGCGGTCTGATTGGCGACGACGAACACGGCTGGAGCGACGAGGGCATCTTCAACTTTGAGAACGGCTGCTATGCGAAGGTGATCGCGCTCTCTGCCGAGGCCGAGCCGCAGATCTTTGCGGCGACGCACCGCTTCGGGACGATCCTGGAAAACGTCGTGGCGGACCCGGTGTCGCGGTCGATCGACCTCAACGACGACCGCATCACCGAGAACACCCGCGCCTCGTACCCGTTGACCTTCATCGAAAACGCGATTCCCTCGAAGATGGGCGGCCATCCGCGCAACATCATCCTGCTGACGTGTGACGCGCAGGGCGTCATGCCGCCGATCGCCCGCCTCACGCCAGACCAGGCGCTCTATCACTTTATCTCCGGCTACACGTCGAAAGTCGGCGGAACAGAAATCGGCCTGGGCGCGGAGCCACAGATCACGTTCAGCACGTGCTTCGGCGCGCCGTTCATGGTGCATCACCCGACGGTCTACGCGGACCTGCTCAAGCGCAAGATCCTGCGTTATGGCGTTAACTGCTGGCTGCTGAACACCGGCTGGACCGGCGGGCCGTACGGCGTCGGCAAACGAATCAGCATCCGCCACACGCGGGCGCTGCTGAGCGCGGCGCTCAACGGTGCGCTGGACTCGGTCGATTACTACGAAGATCCGATCTTCGGCTTCCAGGTGCCGTGCGAAGCGCCGGGCGTCCCGGCCGATGTGCTCCGCCCCGCGAAGGCGTGGCCGAGCGAGGACGAGTACTGGAAGCGTTATCGCCAGCTTGCGGCGCGGTTCGCCGATAATTTCCACAAGTTTGCGTCAAGCTGCCCGCCCGAAGTGCAGGCGGCGGGTCCCCGGCTATAGAACCGCAGCGTTTCCACACGAACAATACCGTTCAAGCGCGGGTCAGGTGGTCTAATCCGGAATGGGCCACCTGACCCATCCCCATATGTGCTATCTTTCTCATGCCGCGCGGACAATTTCCCCGTAATCTTAGGCTAGTGTAATGGGATCACTGGGCGAGTCGTTAACGTTGTGAGGGAAGCCTGCAATACTCCCAGCTACCTTCTCCTCGCACAACTGCTACGAAACTCGCGCAGCACGCATGGCGTGTAACGGCTGTCGCGTGCCGTGCCTCACTCTAGGCTAAGAGGGCCGTAATGCTAAAGGGAACGGATCTGATCGGGCTGTCGATTATTGCTTCGGACAGCGGACAGACCCTAGCAACAACCCAGGACTTTATCATCTCGCCGGAGGCTGACCGCCTGATAGGGTTGTTGATCAAAAAAGGCGGGTGGACAGGCCAGGCGCAGGTTGTGCCGTGGGGAGAAATTGTTGTAGCCGAACTGACCGCAATCATCGTGCGGTCAGACGCTTCGATCGTGGATGCCGACGACGTGCCCGATATCCAGAGCGTGCTCGAAAGCAATAAACGCTTGCGGGGAACGCGAATGTGCACCACCGATGGCGTCGATCTCGGCGTCATTGTCGATCTGTTCTTCAGCCGCAAGACGGGTATGACTGAAGGGTATGAGGTGTGCGGGCGACTGCTGGACGCGGCGTCCTCGCACTGTGTCTTTGTCTCGGCCAGCTATTATCCAATCATCGAAGGAAAGACCGCCTGGGTTCCGCCTGCCGTGGCAGATTTCGTACGGCAGCAGATCGAGAATACGCGACAGTTTCGCCTGGGGGAAAACCACCACACCGGCCAGCGGCGTACCGCTCAGGACTTGCGCGATTCCGCCCTGGTCAGCATGGCGGAGATGGTGCGCGGTCACCGGCTGCTGTGGGACGTTCGCACCGCTGAGGGGCGGTTGATCGCTGTGCGCGGGCAGCCAATCACCGAGGCAGTGATTCAGCGGGCAATTGCTGATAACCGTCTGCGAGAACTGCTCCGGGCGGTAGATGTTGCCTGGTTCGACCGAAGAGATATGAGTTAAGAGATCGACAGCACACATGATGAGAAAAACCGCCGGGCTGCGCGCGACCTGGCTCGCGCCTCTCGCAATCAAACCGTAGTTTTGACATAATCTACTACAGTCGTGACGCGGCACCGCGTCGGGACCAGGACAAATCGGACACCAAAATGAACCGGATTCTGCTACTTGCGAGCGATCGGCTTCATCGTGAACGGCTGGCTGACTGGCTCAGCGCCCGTTATGACGTGCTGTTTGCCGACGGCTCGGAAGTTCCCCCACTCGCGTTCGATCTGGCGATCGTTGATTCCGGCGCGCTGGTACAGCACGGGGAATGGCTGAAAGCACGCAAAGATGACGAGTTCCCGGTGCTGTTGCCAGTTCTATTCCTCGGCACCAGCGAAGAATTGTCGCAGCAAGTTCCGCAAAAATACTGGCTCGCCATCGACGAGATCCTGTCGGAAGACGCCGAACAGATCGAGGTCCAGTTCCGGCTAGGGAACCTGTTCCGCACGCGCCACGCCACGCTGGAGTTACAGCTCGAGCACGAACGCCTGTTGTACACCAGCAAGGCGGTCGAAAGCATCAGCGACGGGATTATCATTGCGGACGTCAACGGGACTGCTATCTACAACAACCAGGCGTTCATCGACCTCTACGGGTACACTGTCAACGAGTTGAACGTGCGCGGCATCCCGGCGTCGCTGTTCACCGATCACGATATCGCAAACGAGATCTTCGCCACCATGCGCGAGGGGCGCACGTGGAGCGGCGAGGTCGAGTTGACGACGAAGACCGGCGAGCTCGTCCCCACCCTGATGCGCGCCGACAGCATCCGCGACGAAGCCGGAAAGCCGATCGGGCTGATCAGCGTATGTACCGACATCACCGAGTACAAAATGGTGCAGGCGGCAGAGCATCGCCAGCGTGTGTTAGCCGAGGCCCTGCGCGATATCGCGTCTGGCCTGACGAGCACGCTGGACCTGGGCGAAGTGCTCAAGCGCATCCTGACCAACATCGGGCGCGTGGTTCCCCACGACGCGGCGTATATCATGCTGATCGAGAACGGCGAGGCGCGCGTGGTCCGCATGCAGGGCTTCCGCGAGAGCGCCATCGAGGAATGGCTTACCAAGCAGCCCTATCAGGTGGAGCAAGTGCCAGAGCTTTACCAGATGGCGGTCAGCGGGCAGCCGATCGTCGTCCCGTCGCTGGACGCGTCGTGGTACGAAAACAAGCCAAAAGCTATGCGCCGGTTCCGCTCGTACACTGGCGCGCCGATCCGCCTGAAGGGGAAAACCATCGGCTTCCTGCACCTCAACAGCGTGACGCCCAACTTCTTCACGGTGGTCCACGCCGAACGCCTGCAGGCCTTCGCCGACCAGGCCGCGATCGCGATCCAAAACGCGCAACTTCACGAGAAAGCGCAGGCGCTGGCTGTGCTGGAAGAACGCCAGCGGCTCGCCCGCGACCTGCACGATGCTGTCAGCCAGACGCTGTTCTCAGCCGCGATGATCGCCGAGGCGCTCCCCCGGCTGTGGGATCGCCAGCCAGAGCGTGCGCGGGAGCAGCTTCACGAGCTTTACCGGCTGACGCGCGGCGCGCAGGCGGAAATGCGCACCCTGTTGCTGGAGCTTCGCCCGGCGACGCTGCTCGAAGCGAACCTCGAAGAACTGCTCAGCCAGCTTGCGGCCGCCGTCATCGGGCGCACGCGCATGAACGTCACGCTGAACATCGAGGGCGACATGAAGATGCCCGGCGACGTTCAAACCGCTTACTACTACATCGCGCAGGAAGCGTTTAACAACATCGTCAAGCACTCGCGCGCGCGCCAGGTCGACGTCCACGTCACCAGCACGCCCGAAGTGATCAGCCTGCGAATCAGCGACGATGGACGCGGGTTCGACACAAGCCAGATCCCCGCGACGTCGCTGGGGCTGGGCATCATGCGCGAGCGAGCCGACGCCATTGGCGCGGAGCTACACGTCAACAGTGTTCCTGGTAAAGGGACAACGGTGACGACGATGTGGTTTGCTACTAACGGAAGGAAAGTGGGGCAGCATGAGCGAATCGAAAAAAATCCGCATTATGATCGTTGACGACCATGATATGGTCCGCAGCGGTCTGAGCGTATTTTTGGAAACCTGCGACGATCTGGAGCTGGTCTGCGAAGCTTCAAACGGCGAGGAAGCGGTACGGCTGTGCGCCGAACACCGCCCGGACGTGATCTTGATGGACCTGATCATGCCCGGCGAGATGGACGGCGTCGCGACGACCCGCGTCATCAAGCAGACCTATCCCGACATACAGATCATCGCGTTGACCAGCTTCAAAGAGAAGGAGTTGGTTCACGAAGCATTGCAGGCAGGCGCAATCGGCTATCTGCTGAAGAATATCTCGATTGACGAGCTAGCCGAAGCAGTTCGTAACGCCTACTATGGCAAATCCACACTCGCGCCGGAAGCCACCCGCGCGCTGATCGAAGCGGCGACGCAACCGCCGTCGCTCGGCCATGACCTGACCGAGCGCGAAGTGGAAGTGCTCGCGCTGATGATCGAGGGTCTGAACAACCGCGAGATCGCGGAGCGGCTGACGATCAGCCGCTCGACCGTCAAGAACCACGTCAGCAACATCCTGTCGAAGCTCGAAGCCAGCAGCCGGACGGAAGCCGCAACCCTGGCCGTGCAGCATCGCCTGGTCAGATGACCCGGTGGCGAACGGGCCGCGTTGCCCATCGCCAAACCCGCTAACCATCCCATGCGCGCCGCTGGACAACCGCTATAGTCCTCTCGGAAAAAGCTCCCCGCGGCGCACGCGGGCGGGCATTTGATAAAGGGAGGCAAGACATCGGCTATGGCGAACGAACTTGAAAACAAGACCATCGCGATCCTGGTCACAAATGGGTTTGAGCAGGAAGAACTCACTCGTCCGCGACGCGCGCTGCACGATGCAGGCGCAACAACGTACATCGTATCCCCCGAAAGCGGCAAGCTTCGCGCCTGGGATCACTCTGATTGGGGCGAGTCCTTCTCGGTGGACGTCGCCGTCGCCGAGGCGAAAGCGGACGACTACGACGGGTTGCTGTTGCCCGGCGGCGTGATGAACCCGGACAAGCTGCGCCGCAACCCGGAAGTACAGCGCTTTGTGCGGGAGTTTTTCGACGCGCGCAAGCCGGTCGCCGCGATCTGCCACGCCCCCTGGACGCTCATCGACGCGGGCGTCGTGAAGGGTCGCAAGCTGACCTCGTACCCCAGCCTGCAGCTAGACCTGCAAAACGCCGGGGCCGAGTGGGTCGATCAGGAGGTGGTGGTCGACAAAGGTCTCGTCACCAGCCGCCGTCCGGACGACATCCCTGCGTTCAACGAGAAAATGATCGAGGAGTTCGTCGAGGGGCCACACTAGCCTCGTGCGAACCATCTCACTGCAACGCCAGGAGTAACAGCGTCAAGGGCAGGCCACACGGTCTGCCCTTGTTTGATCCCCCTGCTCCGTGTGCAGATCCGCCGACGCCTGCCACACCAGTCTTGTGCAGAATGCAATTTGCGCGCGTATTTCTTTTCATGGTACGATTTCGTGCGGTCAAATTATTGGCAGTTTTTTAGGGTGGCGTTCGCGCGGCTCTCCTAGCCCTTGAGTCCGATTAAGCCTATCGAGAGATCTAAACGCCGTTGACCTCAATAAGACATCTCCGCTTTGATCGACTGCTTGACCTGCTTATGCCCCTGTTGGCGACCGTCGCAGCCCTGCTCATCGGAGCGGTGATGCTGGTGCTGATGGACGCCGACCCCGTCGCAGCCTACCGCGCGCTGTGGGAAGGCGCATTCGGCACGAAAAACACCTTCGCCGACACGCTGATTAAAGCCACCCCTCTGCTGCTCGTCGGCATCGGGATCTGCATCAGCTTCCGGGGCGGCGTGGTGAACATCGGCGGCGAGGGGCAGATGATCGTCGGCGGCCTTGCGGCAACCGCGCTCGCGCTGGCCAATCCGGACACCCGCGCGGAAATCCTCATCCCGGCGTGCCTCGTGGCGAGCTTCATCGCCGGGGCTGTGTGGGGCGGGATTGCGGGCGTGCTGAAGGCATATTTCAACGTCAACGAAATCCTCAGCACGGTGATGCTCAACCAGATCGCCACCTACTGGATGATCTACCTGATGAACAACACGCTGATCGACCCCGATCAGCTTAGCGCCGCCTCACGCATCCCCGAAACCGACCGCCTGCCTCGCCAGTCGGACCTGCCGCGCATCGGCCCCTGGCTCGATTCGCTGTACGACTGGCTCGGGCTGAACGGTTCCGACGCGACGCGTTGGGGCCCAACCCTGTTGCACATCGGGATCATCATCGGCGTGATCTTCGCGGTGCTCGTCTGGATCTTCCTGTGGCGCACCACCATCGGCTATCGCATCCGGGCTGTCGGCAAAAACCCGCGCGCCTCGCGCTACGCCGGGATCCGCGTCAAGCGTTACATGGTGCTATCTCTGGTGCTGAGTGGCGGGTTCGCCGGGCTGGCGGGCGGCATCCAGGTGCTCGGCGTGCGACACCGCATGAGCGCGGAAGGTGGTGCGATCGCCTTCACCGGAAACGCCGGGTTTAACGGCATCGTCGCCGCGCTGTTCGGCAAGCTGCACCCGCTCGGAACCATCCCCGCGTCCGTTCTGTTCGGCGCGCTGCTGGTCGGCGGGAACAAGCTCCAGCGCACGGTGCAGGTTCCGTCAGCGCTGACAACGGTCCTGATCAGCCTGGTGATCATCTTCGTCGTAAGCAGCGACCTGTGGAGCCGCCACCGCGCGCGCCGCCGGGTATCGGCCGTGTCGATGGAACCGGTCCCATCTCCAAGCGCAACAGCCGCCGCAGAAGTGGATCACGCGCGATGATCAACGAATTATTCGACGCAAGCGTACTCATCGGTATTGCATCGTCCGGCATCCGCCTGGCGACCCCCTATCTCTACGCCGCGATTGGCGAGACGTTCGGGCAGCGCAGCGGCGTGCTAAACCTCGGCGTGGAAGGCATCATGCTGATGGGCGCGTTCAGCGGCTTCTGGGCGGTGTACACCACCGACAGCCTGCTGATCGGCGTGCTGGTCGCGTTGCTCGTCGGCCTGTTGATGGGGCTGCTGACGGCGTTCATCAACGTCACTCTGAAAGCGGAACAGGGGATCAGCGGCATCGGCATCTACCTCTTCGGCCTGGGCCTGAGCGAGCTGCTCTTTCACCAGAGCTTTGACAGCGTGGTGACGGTCAGCGGGTTCCCGCGCATCCGCATACCCATCCTGAGCGACATCCCCGTCATCGGCGAGATCTTCTTCCGCCACAACCTGCTGGTGTATGTGGCGTTTGCGCTGGTGCCGCTCGCCTGGTTCGTCCTCAACAAGACCACGCTGGGCCTGAAGATCCGCGCCGTAGGGCAGAATCCGCAAGCGGCCGACGCGATGGGCATCAGCGTGGCGCGCGTGCGCTATTTCACCGTGATGTTTGGCGGGGTTATGGCGGCGATGGCGGGCGCTTCGCTGTCGATCGCGCTGCTGAACGTCTTCCAGCAGAACATGACCGCCGGGCAGGGCTTCATCGCCGTCGCCCTGGTCTATTTCGGAAGCTGGCGCCCGTTCGGCGTCATGGGCGGGTCGCTGCTGTTCAGCACGGTCAACGCCCTGCAGTTGTGGGTGCGCACCAAGGGGATCGACATCCCGGCGGAGTACGCATCGATGGCGCCCTATCTGCTCACTATCCTGGCGCTGGTCTTCGCATCGCAACGTGTGGATCAGCCTGCGGCGCTCACCAAGCCCTTCGAGCGTGGCGAGTAAATTGCTGAGTGTTCGGGATAACTGCTATAACGATTTGTGAAGCACGTCTAGCTTTTCCGGCGACGCGACCACGCTGGCTGTTCAGGCGCGTCTTTTCGCCGGTTGAACACTCTCGCACCGGGTGCATGCCAGGAGGAACGACAACATGAACAAACGCTGGATTCTGTTGATCGTCATGGTGATCGCGGCGCTCGCTCTCGCTGCGTGCGATGGCGACGACGAAGAAGAGTCGCCGACCGTTGCACCAACCGCTACAGAAGAGGCGACTGAGGAAGCGACTGAAGAGGCTGCCACCGAAGAAGCCGCAACTGAAGAAGCCGCCGCTGAAGATGAAGCAACCGAAGAAGCCGCTACCGAGGAAGCTGCAACTGAGGAAGCCACCGAAGAGGCGATGACCGAAGAGGCTACCGAGGAAGCCGCCGCTGAGGAAGCGACGGAAGAAGGCGAAGCGGTCGCTATGGCAACTGAGGAAGCGACCGAAGAAGCCACAGAGGAAGCTGCAACTGAAGAGGCCGCCGCCGAGGGCGAGGCCACGGAAGAAGCCGCTGCCGAAGAAGCAACTGAAGAGGCTACCGAAGAAGCAACTGAGGAAGCCGCCGCTGAGGAAACTGAAGAGGCTGCGGCTGAGGAAGCCACCGAAGAGGCGGTGACCGAAGAGGCTACCGAGGAAGCCGCTGAGGGTGAAGCGACCGAAGAAGCCGCTGCCACTCCGCTGCCCATCGAGCTCGACATCCCCGAAGGCGAGACTTTCCGCGTGGCGGTGGTAATGCCCAGCACGGCGACCGACCTCGCCTTCAGCCAGAGCATGGCCGAATCGCTCGCTGCCATTCAGGAAGCTGTTGGAGCGGATCGCTTTGAATACGCCGTCTCTGAAAATCTGTTTGTCGTCGACGACGCCGCAACGGCCATCCGCGACTACGCCAGCCAGGGCTATGACCTGGTGATCGCGCACGGCTCGCAGTACGGCTCGTCGCTCGAAGAGATCGCGCCGGACTTCCCCGACACGGCGTTCGCCTGGGGCACGACGGTTAACACCTTCACCGAAGAAGGCATTACCAATGTTTACGCCTATGAGGCGCGCTCCGAAGAGGGCGGCTACGTCTTCGGCGTGATGGCCGCGCTGCTGACGCAGACCAACGTCATCGGCGTGGTCGGACCGATTGAGACGGGCGACGCCAAGCTGTACGTCGACGGGTTCGTCGCGGGCGTGAAGTCGGTCAATCCGGAGATCGATCCGATCGTCAACTACATCCAGTCGTTCAGCGACCTCGCGCTGGCCGCCGAAGCTGCGCAGGCGATGATCGAGAACAACGCCGACGTGCTGACCGGCACGGCGCAGATGGTCCCCGGCGCGATCCAGCAGGCGAGCGAAGCGGGCGCGCTGTGGTTCGGCACGCAGGCCAACCAGACCGACCTCGCGCCGGAGATCGTGGTCGCCAACCAGATCTACGACTGGACCGTGGTGCTGCAGGACATCATCAACCGTGTTCTGGCGGGCGAGCTAGGCGGGCAATCCTACGCGATCACGCTGGCGAACGGTGGCCTGCGGATCGAGTTCAACGAGGGCTACGAGCTGCCCGAGGACGTCCGGCAGGCGGCCGATGACGCCATCGCCGCGATCATCGCCGGTGACGTCGACGTGATGGCCCAGATCGCCGAGTTCCTGGGCGAGCCCGCCGAGGGTGCTGAGGACGCCGAAGGCGAAGCCACCGAGGAAATGACCGAAGAAGCGACCGAGGACACTGCCGGTGAGGATGCAGCTACCGAGGAAGCAACCGAGGAAGCCGCGAGCGGTAGCTAATTATCGCACTTCAGGGGCGCTCCCAGGCTTGGCAGCGCCCCTGTTTTTCAATCGCCAACCACTTAGTTTGATAAACAGGACTTACGATGGAGTCACGCGTGTCCGATCACCTGCCCACCACCCTGCCGACCGGTAAGGCGCGCATCGACCGCATGGAAATGCGCGGCATCAAGAAGCAGTTTCCCGGCGTGCTGGCCGTCAATCACGTCGACTTTGACGTGCGCGCGGGAGAGGTTCACGCGCTGCTGGGCGAAAACGGCGCAGGCAAAAGCACGCTGATGAAGATCCTCTACGGGCTTTACCAGCCGAACGAGGGTGAGATCTTCATCAACGGGCAGCTCGCCTCGATCAAGTCGCCGAACGATGCGATCCGCCAGGGAATTGGCATGGTCCACCAGCACTTCATGCTCGTCCCATCGCTGACCGTGGCGGAGAACGTCGCGCTCGGCCTGCGCTCCAGCCGCGAGCCGCTGCTCGACCTGGACAACGTCGCGGCGCGCATCGAGGAACTGGCAAAGAACTACGGCCTGCAGGTGGACCCGTGGGCGCCGGTCTGGCAGCTTGCGGTCGGCGAGCAGCAGCGGGTCGAGATCATCAAAGCGCTCTATCGCGGCGCGGCGCTGCTCATCCTCGACGAGCCGACCGCCGTCCTCACGCCGCAGGAAGTGGGCGACCTGTTCGGTACGCTGCGCCAGATGGTCCGCGACGGGCACGCGTTGATCTTCATTTCACACAAGCTGCATGAGGTGCTGGACATCAGCGACCGCGTGACCGTCCTGCGCGACGGCCGCAAAGTGGGCGAAATCCCCACCTGTGAGGCCACGAAAGAAACGCTGGCGCGGATGATGGTCGGGCGCGACGTCGTCTTCCAGTACCAGCGCCGGGCAGTTGAGGTTGGGCCGCCGCTGCTCAAGGTGACCGATCTCGGGGCGCGCAGCGATCGCGGCACGGATGCATTGCGCGGCATCAACCTCGACATTCGTGCCGGGGAGATTGTGGGGCTGGCGGGCGTGTCCGGCAACGGTCAGCGAGAGCTGGCGCAAGTCCTGTTTGGGCTGCGACCGGCCACGCGCGGCGAGGTGCAGATCGACGGGCAGAACGTCACCGGCAAGGAGCCATCCGAACTAAACCGGCTCGGCATGTCGTACATCCCCGAAGAGCGCATGATCGACGGCGTGATCACGGATTTCACCGTCGCCGAGAACTTGATGCTCCAGTCGCATTCCGACCGCCCCTACAGCGCGGGGATCTTTCTGCGTCCCCGGAAGATCGCGCAGCGCTGCGGCGAGATGATCAACAGCTTCAACATCCGCACGCCCAGCCAGGAGACGATGATCAAAAGCCTGTCCGGCGGCAACATCCAGAAGCTGGTTCTCGCACGGGAACTGGCGCGCAACCCCCGCGTGCTGATCGCAGCGCAGCCGACGCGCGGCGTGGACATCGGCGCGACCGAGTACATCCACCAGCGGCTGCTCGACCAGCGCGCCAAGGGAACCGCCACTCTGCTCATCTCGGAAGACCTGGACGAGATCCTCGCGCTGTCGGACCGTATCGCGGTCATCTACGAGGGCGAGATCGTCGGCGTGGTGGAGCGCAGCGAGGCCGACGTGGAGCAGATTGGCCTGATGATGGCCGGTGTGCGGCCTGGGCAGGCTGCGCCGCGCGAGGCGCACGTTTGACGCTGATCGGTTTTCCGTGTTACGATACGCGCAGTTCGTTCCTCCGGCTGAGGGTCGCTTATGCCCTGGCGATATGCCGGGACATAGCGGCGTTGGGCATCCCCGCCCATCGAAAAGCGCCAGCAGTCGTTTCATCCAGAAAGTGATTTAGAGGCGCTTGCCGCCTGTGGACATCCATCTATGACCCTTTGGAACCATTACCATACGCCGGGATCGGTTGACGAAGCGCTGGAGCTGCTGCAATCGTACGCGGGCAAGGCGCGCGTGATCGCCGGTGGAACAGACTTACTTATTGACATTCGGCATGGGCATCAGCCCGCCCCCGACGCACTGATTGACATCACCGCCATCCCCGAACTGTGCGACGTCACGCAGGACGGGGACACGCTGCTGATCGGCGCGGGAGTCACGCACGCCCGCATTGTGGACGACCCGCTGATCGCCGCGCGCGCGACCTGTCTGGTCGAAAGCTGCGGCGTGGTCGGCGGTCCGCAGGTGCGAAACGTCGGCACGCTTGGCGGCAACGTCGCGCACGCCCTGCCCGCAGGCGACGGCACGACCTCGCTGGTCGCGCTCGACGCCGAGGCGGAAGCAGTCGTTCAGGGCGAGCGGCGCTGGTATCCGATCCGCGAGTTATTCCTCGGCGCGGGTCAGTCGCTGCTCGACCCAACGCGCGACCTGCTGATCCGCTTCCGCTTTGCCCTGGCGCGCGAGCGGGAAGCCAGCGCATTCAAGCGAATCATGCGGCCGCAAGGCGTCGCGCTGCCGATCCTCGGGTGCGCCGCGTGGGTCCGCCTGGACCCGTCCGGCAAGCGCTATGAGGACGTACGCATCTGCATCGGCCCGGTAGCGCAGGTCCCGACGTGCGCCGACGCGATCGAAAGCGTGCTGCGCGGCCAGCCGGTCGGGCAGGAAGCGGTCGAGGCAGCGGTCGAAGCGGCCCGCGCGAGCCTGTCACCGCGCACCAGCAAGTATCGCGCCACTGCAGACTATCGCCAGGAAATGATTGACGTCCTGCTGCGGCGTGTGTTGCCGCTGGCGGCCGAGCGCGCCCGCACGGGCGAAGCGGTGGCCGAGGGCGTAGGGTTGGAGTAGGAGCCGAGCCGGTATGACTGTGATCAAGCTGACGGTTAACGGAACGCCGATTGAGAAGGACATCCCGGAGTCGCGCACGCTGGCGCAGTTTCTGCGCGAAGACCTCGGTCTGACGGGCACGAAGATCGGGTGCGAGGAAGCGGAGTGCGGCATCTGCACCGTGCTGGTGAACGGCGTGCCGGTCGATTCGTGCATCTATCCGGCGTTCAAGGCGCAGGGAACGTCCATTACGACGATCGAAGGGCTGGCGCAGGGCGAAACGCTCCACCCGCTTCAGCGTGCGTTCATCGAGCATGGCGCGGTGCAGTGTGGCTTTTGCACGCCCGGCGTGATCATGACCGCCAAAGCGCTGCTCGATCAGAATCCAAACCCGACTGACCACGACATCAAGGTCGCGCTAAAGGATACGTACTGCCGCTGCACCGGCTACACCAGCATCATCAACGCGATTCACTCAGCGGCGAGCGAGGTGCGCGGCGAAGGCGCGGTCCCGTGGAAGCGAGTGGAGACGGTCGCGCCGCTCAACGCAGTCGGGCAGCCGGTCGCGCCGCAGGAAGCGGTCGACAAGGTCACCGGGCGGGCGCGCTTCACCGACGACTACAAGTTCCCCGGTATGCTGATCGGCCGCACGCTACGCGCCGCGTATCCACACGCGCGCATTCTCAGCATCGACACGTCCGAGGCACGTGCGCTGCCGGGCGTTCACGCTGTTCTGACGCATGAGGACGTGCCCGGCGACAACATTCACGGCCTGGTGTTTGACGACTGGCCCGTGCTGGCCGCCGACAAGGTCCGCTACATGGGCGACCCGGTCGCGATCGTGGCGGCGGACGACGCCGAAACCGCCGAGCGCGCGCTGGGCTTGATCAAAGTCGAGTACGAGCCGCTGCCGGTCGTCCACGGACCGGAGTTCGCCAACACGCCCGAGGCCGCGCTCGTGCACGAGGAATGGCCGACCGGCAACCTGCTCAAGCACATCAAGGTGCGGCATGGCGACATTGAGCAGGGCTTTGCGGAAGCGGATGTGGTGGTCGAGCGCGAGTATCGCACGCCGACCATCGAGCACATGTTTATGGAGCCGGAGTGCGCGATCGGCGTCCCGGCGGGCTACGACGCCGAGCATCCCAAGCTGACGATCTACGTCGGCTCGCAGATCCCGTACGACGACCGGCGCCAGACCGCCCGCGCGCTCGGCCTGCCGGAAGACCAGATTCGCGTGCGCGGCACGCTGATCGGCGGCGGGTTCGGCGGCAAGGAAGACATCGCCGGGCAGATCCACGTCGCCATGCTGGCTCAGGCGACCGGCCGCCCGGTCAAGATGCTGTATACCCGGCAAGAGTCGCTGCTATTCCACCCCAAGCGGCACGCGACCGTCATTCGCATCAAGACTGGCGCCAAGCGCGACGGCACGCTGACCGCGGTCCAGGCCGAGCTCTACGGCGACGGCGGGGCGTATGCGAGCCTGTCCGACAAGGTCATGACCCGCGCCACCACGCACGCCACCGGCCCGTACATCGTGCCGAACGCCAAGATCGACTGCTACGTGATGTACACCAACAATCCGCCTTCGGGCGCGTTTCGCGGGTTCGGCGTCACACAGTCGGCGTTTGCGGTCGAGCAGAACATGGACCTGATCGCCGAAGCGATCGACATGGATCCCCTGGAGCTTCGCCGCAAGAACGCGCAACGTGTCGGCGCGACAACTGCGACCGGCCAGCTTCTGCGCGAAAGCGTCGGCTTGCTGGAGACGATCGAGCGCATCGAGCGGGAGATGCGCGGCGGGGAAAACGGCTCCTTCCGCTGGGGCTGGCGCGAGGGCAACAAGGCGTACGGCTGGGGGATCGCTTGCGCGTATAAGAACACCGGCCTCGGCGGCGGCGCGCCCGATCGCGCCGTGGCAGAAGTCGAAGTGTTCGAGAACTCGATCGCCGAGGTGCGCACCTCATCCGCCGACATGGGCCAGGGCCTCTCCGCCGTGCTGGCACAGGTCACCGCCGAGGAACTTGGCCTGCCAGTCGACCGGGTGCGCGTCCTGCTGTCGGACACCGACCTGACGCCCAACGGCGGCCCCACCACCGCCTCGCGGCAGACCTACGTCAGCGGAAACGCCGCTCGGCACGCCGCCGCGACCATGCGCGATGCGCTGCGCTCGGTGGTAGCAGAGCGGCTGGGCGTTCCGCCCGATGCCCTGCGCTTCGAGCAGGGGACGGTCCGCTACAACGGCTCGGCAATCGAACTGGGCGAGGCTGTCCGGTGGATGCGCGAGGAAGGCCGCGAGGCGCGCGTCCATTACCAGTACGACGCGCCCAAGACGCAGCCGCTCGGCACGGGTGGCGATATGCACTTCGCGTTCTCATACGCGACGCAGGCGGCGCTGGTCGAGGTCGATCTCGAAACCGGCGCGGTGCGCGTGCTGAAGATCATTGCCGCGAACGACGTGGGCCGCGCGATCAACCCGCGCACGCTCGAAGGCCAGGTCGAGGGCGGCATTTCGATGGGCCTGGGCAATGCGCTAACCGAAGAATACATCGTCGAGAACGGGGTACCGTGGAGCCGTCTGTTCGCCCGCTACAAGATACCCAGCATCAAGCACACGCCGGAGATCGTCTCGCACATCGTCGAGGAGCCGACCGCAGACGGGCCATTTGGCGCGAAGGGCGTCGGGGAAATCACGTCGATCAATACCACGCCTGCCATCGCCAACGCGATCTACCACGCGACGGGCGTGCGGGTTTTCCGCATCCCGGTCGATCAGGATGCGCTGCTGCGAGCGATCAAAGCGGGCGAAACCGAGGTGCACACTACCTGGCACGACGTTCGGTAAGCGGCAGGCCAGTCACACAGCAGCAAAAAGCAGCGGGGAGCGTCTCGCTGCTTTTTCGTTCTCTGGCTGCGTCTGGCTGTAATAGGCCTATACCGGCGGCTCAGCGCGGGCGGCGCGCAGGTCGATTTGCCGGATGGCCGCGTGTTGCGCCGCCGCTTCATCGTTCCGAACCGCGCCTAGCCGGAAGAAGCTGACGCCCACCGCGCCCTGCCGCGCCGCGTAGACCGCCGCCCGCGTCAGATGCTCCGGCGGGACGGGCCGCCCGCTGAACGGGTCGGCGTAGTTCCCGAAGATCGGGACCAGCGGCCGGTCATACGGGCGCAGCGCCGCGAACGTCTCGTCAATAGACGGCTCTGGCTCCCCCTCACCACGGCTGAAATCCCAGTGATAGATCATCGGGTGCAGGCTCTGGACGTGCGGCAGCCACTCGCGGATGTGGATCCGCTCCGGCTCGTCCTGGCGCGCGAACAGGCACAGCCCTAGGTGGAAATCATCCGGGATCGCCCCGCGAACCCGCTCGATCAGCGCGCGGGCGGCGGCAGGTGGCTTGCTGCCGAAGTATTGCTCGCCCGCTTCCACGTCCAGAATCATCGAGCGCACGCCGTCCACCTCGCACGCCTCGATGATCCGCGCCGCTTCCGCGTCGATATTCTGCCCGTGCACCACGCACCAGAGATGCGTCTCCAGCCCGTGCCGGTCCAGCTCGTCCACCCACGTGGCGATCGACTCTGGCCCGTTGATCGCCATCGCAGGAACCGGGTCGTCATACGCGCCCTGCCAGTCCCGCCCATTGCTGGTCTTGATCGCGATACCGCTAACGTTCGGCATCTCGGCGCGGACATACGCCGCCAGCTCGTCGATCGTGCGCTGCACGACCGCGCCGCCGCGCCAGTGCCACCACAAAATCCGGTAGTCAAAGGGGGTGGTCATCACCTGCCATCCTTGCAACTCACTGTCAAGCCACGTCAACGAGAGTATAATGCACCCGGCAACGCCGCGACATGTTCCGGAAAGGGGCCCGCAACCGCCATGACCGTTATGCTTGAAGTCGAACCGCTCTCGCTCACCCTGCGCACGCCGTTCACGATCTCGTATGGCACCAGCACAGTCCGCGAGAACCTGCTGCTCCGCCTGCGCACCGGGGACCACGTCGCCTGGGGCGAGGCGGCGATCGTCCCGTATTACCACGAGACGCCGGAGCGTGTCGCCGCGTACCTGACCGATCCGCGCGTGCGCGAAGCGATCGACCGCGATCCGCTGCATCTGGACGATGCGCTGCAGGCGCTTCCGACGCCGCCGTCCTCGTTCGCGCGCGCCGCAATCGACATCGCTCTGCATGATCGCTGGGCGAGCGCCCTCGGCCAGCCGCTCTACCGGCTATGGGGGCTCAATCCCGACCGCGCCCCGGCCACATCCTTCACCATTGCGATCGACGAGGACGAAGTGGCTTACCGGGAACGCGTGCGCGCAGCGGGCGAGCGATTCCGCCTGCTGAAGATCAAGCTCGGCGGGGCCTCGGGTTGGGAAAGCGACTGGCGGCGAGTGCAGCTTGCGCGTGACGCGACGGACGCCGCGATCTGCGTGGATGCCAACGCGGGCTGGAACCGGGCGGATGCGCTGGCGATCATTCCACGATTGGGGGAACTGGGCGTCGTGTTTGTGGAGCAGCCGCTTCCCCGCGACGACCTCGAAGGCTGGGCGGCGTTGCGCCGCGCGTTACCCGCCGGATGCCCGCCGCTGTTCGCCGACGAGTCGGTCCAGGGCGTGAAAACCGTCGCGCCGCTGGCCGGGCTGGCGGACGGGATCAACATCAAGCTCGCCAAGTGCGGCGGTTTGCGCCCTGCTCGCGAAATGATCGCCCTGGCGCGTGCGTTCGGGATGCAGGTGATGATCGGCTGTATGATCGAAAGCTCGATCGCGGTGACGGCGGCCGCGCACCTCGCCCCGCTGGCCGATTACGCTGATCTGGACGCCAATGTATTGATCTCGAACGATCCCTTCGACGGCGTGACGCTCGACGAGGATCGGCTTGTCCTGCCGGAGCGTCCCGGCTTGGGAGTGGTGCCACATGCCGCTGAATGAATCGTTCCACCTGCAAGAGGGTGTGCTATGGTGTGACGGCATGCCGCTAGATGCCATCGCGGACGCGGTCGGTACGCCCGCCTACGTCTACAGTACGGAACGCATCCGGACGAACGTCGCGCGGTTGCAGGCGGCCTTTGCGCCCCTGAACGCGGACATCCACTACAGTCTGAAAGCCAACGCCAACCTTGCGATCGTGCGCCTGCTAGCGGATCTCGGCCTGGGGATGGACGCGGTCAGCGGCGGGGAGATCGCGCGCGCCCTGCGAGCAGGCGTGCCGGGGGAGCGGATCGTCTTTGCGGGGGTGGGCAAAACCGCGCACGAGCTTGGCTATGCGCTCGACCAGGGCGTCGGCTGGTTTAACGTGGAAAGCCGGGACGAGCTAGAGCTACTCGACCGGCTGGCGGCAGAGCGCGGCGCACGGCCCCGCGTCGCGCTGCGGGTGAATCCCGGCATCCGCGCGCGGACCCACCGCCACATCGCGACCGGGCACGCCGCCGCGAAGTTCGGCATTGCGCCGGACGTGGTCGCGGACATCCTCGCGCACCAGGAACAGACGCCCCACGTCGCCATCGCCGGGCTGCACGTGCACATTGGGAGCCAGCTCGGCAGCGTCGAGGAGAGCGTCGAGGCAGTCCGCGAGACGCAGATGCTCGCCCACCCCTACACTGACCTGCGCACGCTCAACATCGGCGGGGGGTTCCCGGTCGCCTACACGGACGACGAGCAATATCCCGAGCCGTCGGAGTTCGCCGCCGCGCTGGCGCCGCTGCTCGACGGCTGGCAGGTCAAGCTGGAGCCGGGGCGCTCCATCGTGGCCGACGCGGGCGTGCTGCTCACCAGTGTGCTATACATCAAGCGCCAGGGGAGCGCGCGCTTCGTGATCGTGGACGCCAGCATGACGGAGCTTCTTCGCCCCGCGCTGTACGAAGCCGTCCATCCCATCATACCGCTGCACCCCGCCGAGCCAGTTCACGCTGCGACCGTCGCCGGGCCGGTGTGCGAAAGCGCGGACGTGCTGCTCCACGCCGCGACCCTGCCCGACCTCGCGCCGGGCGACCGGCTCGCGATCGTGGTCGCGGGCGCGTACGGGATGGTGATGGCGTCGAACTACAACCAGCGCCCCCGGCCACCCGAGGTGCTGGTCGAGGGGCACACGTGGCGCGTCGTGCGGCGGCGCGAGACGTGGGACGACCTGATGCGCCTGGACGAGCCGCCCAACTGATCGCGCGTCAGCCGATGACGTCGCGCAGCATGCCGTTCGCGGCGCGCAGCAGGGCGCGCGCTTCGTCCACCGAAACGCCGCGCACGGCCATCACAATCGCGGGCTTGACCTCGTACTGCGTCAGCGTCAGCAGTCGCGCCGCTTCCGCTTGATCGACGCCCGTCACCCGGCAGACGATCCGCTGCGCCCGCTCAGAGAGTTTCTGGTTGGTCACCTTGACGTCGACCATCAGGTTGCCATAGACCTTGCCGAGGCGCACCATCGCCGCCGTGCTGAGCATGTTGAGCACCATTTTCTGCGCGGTCCCGGCTTTCAGACGCGTGGACCCGGCCAGCACTTCCGGCCCCACCACCACCGGGATCGCGATCTGCGCCAGATCGAGCATCGGCGCGGGATCGTTGCAGGAGATCGCAACGGTCAGCGCGCCGATCGTATTGGCGTAGTCCAGCGCGCCGAGCACGTAAGGCGTCCGCCCGCTGGCTGCGATGCCGACCACGGCGTCGCGCTCGCCAGCATTCACCGCTTCGAGATCGCGCTTTCCCGCGTCGCGATCATCTTCTGCCCCCTCGACGGCCTGCGTCAGCGCGATCTCGCCGCCCGCGATCAGGCCGATCACCAGCCCCGGCTCGACGCTGAACGTCGGAACGCACTCGACCGCGTCCAGCACGCCGAGGCGGCCGCTCGTCCCCGCGCCGACGTAAATCATCCGCCCGCCCGCGCGCAATCGCTCGACAATCGCGTCGACGGCCTGCGCGATCCGTGGCAGCGCGCCGCGCACAGCCGTCGCGACGGTCGCGTCCTCGGCATTCATGGCGGTGACGATCTCTAATGCGGAATAGCTGTCGAGCGCGGTGGTACGCGGGTTGGATTCTTCGGTCAGCATCGTCACGGTTCAGTCCTCATGAGGTACGGGTGCAGGAGAAGTCAAGTGCTCGCGGGCCAGCAACACAGCGCCTATGACCGGCGGATACTGCGCGACCGGCCGCGCGGGCAAGTCCAGCCGGGCGCACAGCGCCGCGCTGAGCGGGTTGTCGGCGCTCAGCAAGCCGCCCGCGAAGGCGATCGCCGGATGCCGCATGTTGAGCGCGCGGATCACCGCATTGGCAGCCTGCGCGAGCTCATCCGCCGCGCGAGCTACGAGGCTGCGCGCCACAGCATCCCCCGCTTCTGCAGCGTCGAGCACATGCCCCGCCAGCCGCGCGATCGCCGGAGTACGCGGCTCGTCGACGCGGTACAGCCAGGGGATCAGGTCGCGGGCGTCGGACAGGTTCAGTTCGCGCAGCAGGCGATCGGTCAGCACGGTAGCCGGGCCGCGTCCATCCGCCGCGCGGACGACCGCGCGCAACCCTTCCAGCCCGAGCCAGCCGCCGCTGCCCTCGTCGCCGAGCAAAAAGCCCCATCCGCCGACCAGCTTGCTCCGCCCGCGCTGGTTCACGCCATAGGCGAAGCTGCCGGTCCCGGCGAGAACCAACACGCCCCGCCGCCGTCCTAGCGCGCCAACCAACGCAATCTCGTAATCGGCGCTCGGCACGATCAGCGCGCCGGGCGTCACTGCACGAACCACCTCGCGCAGCCACTCGGCGGAATGGCTCGCCGCCGCGCCCGCCACGCCAATTCCGACCGCGGCGACCTGCCGAGGCGCGACGCCTGCTGCGTCGAGCGCGGCGCGCAACGTTCCCCGGATCGACTCGGCGGCTGCCTCACGCCCGATCGCGCTGGGGTTGGCCGCCCCGCCTTCGGACTGCGCGGCGACGTCCAGCGCGGGCGTCGCAACCGCGACGCGCACAGTGCTTCCGCCGCCGTCGATGCCGACGAGGAAGCGAGGTCCAGTCATGCGCCGCCCCACGTCCGCCGTAGCAGCGAGACGTAGTTCGCGCCAGGCGTGATCTGCCCGAGCACGCTCGCGTGGCGCGCGCCGGTCAGTGCGGGGTGCGTGCCGGGCCGGTGATGCCATGTTTCATGCGCCAGCAGCGCGAAGACGAGCGCCTCTTTGTTGAAGCTGTCCACGCCAATGTCTTCGTGTGTTTTCACTTCGGCGGGCACCAGACGCTGCCGCAGCATGGATACCAGCAGCGGATTGCGCGCCCCACCGCCGCCGAGGATCACCTCATGCACCGGCGCGGGCGCGAAGCGTTGGTACGCGTCCGCAATGGTGGCGGCGGTCAGCGCGGTAAGCGTCGCCAGGATGCTCGCGTCGTCGAGGCCGCGCGCGCGTCCCTCGGTCAGCAGATCAGCCGCCATCTCCGGGCTGAACAACTCGCGGCCGGTCGTCTTGGGCGGGCGCCGCTCGTAATACGGGTGGCGCATCAGCTCCGCCAGCCAGCCTTCGTCCACCGTGCCCTGCGAGGCGAGCGCAGCATCCCGGTCGTAATGCGTCGCGCCGCCAGTGATCTGCTCGACTGCGCTATCAAGCAGTGCGTTCCCCGGCCCGGTGTCGAACGCCAGCGGCGCGCTGGTCGTGTCGCTCAGCGGCGGCAGGAAGGTGACGTTGCCGATCCCGCCAATATTCTGCACAGCGCGCCAGGTGTCCGGCGCCCGCAGCAAGAGCCAGTCCGCATAGCTGGTCAGCGGCGCGCCCTGCCCCCCGGCGGCGACATCGCGCGGGCGGAAGTTGGCGACGGTCGTGATGCCGGTGCGCTCCGCAATGATCGACGCTTCACCCAGTTGAAGCGTGCTGCTCACGCATCCGTCCTCATCCACCTGATGCCACACGGTCTGCCCGTGCGAGCCGATCAGATCGACCGTTTCCGGCTGGAGCCCGGCGCTCGCGATCACAGCCAGCGCCGCTGCCGCAAACTGCTCCCCCAGCGCAGCGTTAAGCCTGCACACCTCGACCGTATCCGCGCGCCCCGGCTGGATCGCGGCCAGCACCCGATCCTGCAGCCCGTCGGGATAGGGGTGCGAAATGGCGTGCAGAATCCGCGCCTGAAGGGACGGGGGCGCGCCGGTGATCTCGCACAGCGCCGCGTCGATCCCGTCCGCCGACGTCCCTGAAATCAACCCGATAACCTTCATGCCTCGTCAACCGCCTTTGCCAGCAAGTCATGTAACCCACGCCGGAACGCTTCAATCCCCGGATGCTCGCGCCCTGGATAGACCCGGTTGGTCAGCGCGGCGACGACCAGCTCCCGCGCCGGGTCGATCCACAGCGACGTGCCGGTGAAGCCGAAGTGACCGTATGCATCCGGATGAAATCGCTCGCCAATCGACGACCCTTCGCGCGCCTTGATCATCCAGCCAAGGCCGCGCCGCGTGCCGTCCGTCTCTGCCTGCTCACGGACCGCTTCCGCCCGCAGGTCCGGTGCAATCGCCAGCCGGGGATCGCCCTCGAACCACGCCTGACCGAGCGCCGCAATGTCCCGCGCCTCGCCGAACAGGCCCGCATGCCCGGCTACCCCGCCGACGCCGCACGCGTTTTCGTCGTGCACTTCACCCCAGCAGCGACGTCCGCGCCACTTCGGATCGTCCTCGGTGGGGACGATCGTTTCCCGCGCGCGCCCGTTCTGCATGGGGTTATACGTCACCGAACGCAGCGCCAGCGGCTCTGTGACGCGCCGCCGCACGGCCACTGCCAGATCGCCGGAGCCATCCAGCCGCGCGACAACCTCACCGAGCAGCATCAGCCCCAGGTCGCTGTACAGCACGACGCCTGCGCCCGGCTGCCCCACAAACGGATACTCGCAAATGGCGCGCAGGCCATTCGCCCAACGCTCCGCGCGCGGCACCGGATCGACCTGGTCCGGCGGGGATGGCGGCGGACCGGCGGCGTTGAACACATCGCGCCACGCGGCCAGGCCCGAGGTGTGCGTCAGCAGCATGCGGAGCGTCACCTTCGACGGGTCGGCCGTCTTCCCGATCGACTCCGGCGGCGTCGGCAGATGCACCTTCGTGTGCGGATCCTGCCCGCCGTCCAGCGGACGCGGCCCCGTTTCGCCGAACTCCGGCACGTATTCCACCAGCGGATCGTCCAGCGCGGCGCGTCCCTCGCTCACCAACGACAGGAACGCGGTCGTGGTGAACAGCTTGGAAACGGATGCGAGATCGAACAGGGCATCGGGCCCGGCCGGGTGCGCGCGCGTCTCCGGGTCAATCCAGCCCCATCCCCGGTTGAGAAACACCTCACCCCGGTGGATTGCGGTGATCGCCAGCACCGGGAAGGTATCGCCCAGGTGCGTGGCGATCAGCGCCTCAAGCGCGCGAGCCACGTCCGGCGCGAGCGTGTTGATGGGTTCGTCACTGGTCAGGTCGTGTACGCGGGTCACAATACGCCTCACTCGTACAACAGGTAGGGCTGGCGTTGAAGCTCGAAGGCGTGCGCGTCGTCCAGCCATTCCGCCGCGAACCGCCCCAGGATCGTCGCCGCGCCCTGCCCCCTATGGATGCCCGCCTCGATCTCCTTGCGCATCCACGCGCCACCGATCAGCCGGTCAAAGTGGTAAAGCGCGCCTTCTGCATCGGCTGTGTAGGGCGGCAACCATTCAAAGTGATCGGGATAGAGCGCGCGGATCGTGATGATCACGCCGAGCCACGTCTCCAGCGAGCGCCAGCGCGCCCGGTCACAGATGTGCACCTGCACGCCCTGGCAGACCTGCCCGGCCCACTTGCTGTCGTGCGGGCGGAACGTATGCGGCCGGAAGCCCGCGCCGAACCCCTCGCCCCAGCCTTCCGCGATCAGACGGTCGGTCAGCACCTCGGCGTCGATCCACGGCGCACCGATGATCTGGAATGGCAGCGCAGTCCCGCGCCCTTCGGAAAGGTTCGTCCCTTCGATCAGGCACGCGCCGGGATAGTGCCAGAGCGTCTCAAGGTGCGCCATCGCAGGCGAGGGCGGCACCCAGGGCAAGCCAGTATCTTCCCAGGGCATCGCGCGCCGCCATCCCTCGCATTTGATCACCTCGATCTCAGCGGGCGTCGGGTTCCACAGCGCATTCGCCATCGTCGCCAGCTCGCCGAGCGTCAGCCCGTGCCGGATCGGCACCGGGAAACGCCCGACCAACGAGGAATGGGATTTCTCCAGCAGCGGCCCGGCGACCGTCACCCCGCCGAGCGGGTTGGGCCGGTCCAGAATAACGACCGGGATGCCATGCTCCCCGGCCGCTTCGAGCGCGTGCGTCACCGTCCAGACGTAGGTGTAATAGCGCACGCCGATGTCCTGCAAGTCGATCACCAGCACGTCGAGGCCGCGCAGCATCTCGGCGGTGGGGCGCATCGTCGTGCCATACAGGCTGTAGAGAGGAACGCCGGTGCGCGGATCGACTGCATCCTCGACCGGCGCACCGTCGGCTACCATCCCCGCGAAGCCGTGCTCCGGCCCGAACAGCGCCGCCAGCGTGATATTCGGCGCTTCCGCAAACCGCCGGTAGGCGCTGCGCAGCGTGCGATCGACCGCGCTCGGATTGGTCAGCAGGCCGACGCGGCGGCCCGCCAGCGGCGCGAACTCGTCACGGACCAGCCGGTCCAGTCCCGTCAGCATAGTCATCCAGCCAACTCCCTGACGTTCGGCCTGACGCAGCAGGCGTAGCAACACACATCGATTTCATAGTGGGGCGACAATCCGGGTTTCTCCAGGCGTGAGGCGGCGAGCCGGTCACCCGCTCTGGTGCAGATTCTGCGTTTCGACGAGGCGCAGCTCGGTGTGGAACTTGTAGCGGTCGCCGCGATAAGCGGAGCGGACGTATTCGATCGCCTGGTCGGTGTCGGTATAGGTCACGCGCACGATACTGAGGATCGGGGTGCCCGGCTTGCATTCGAGCGCCTTAAGCTCCGGCTCCGACGCGACCTGCGCCTCGATAGTCTGGTGCGCGTAGGTCATCCGCAGCCCGTATTCCTCACGCAGCACCTGGTAGAGCGACTCGCTGGCAAAATCGTGGCGCTCCAGTATTCCAGGGCACACCGCCGCAAGGATGTGCGAGCTTTCCAGCGCAATCGGCAGATCGTCCGCCAGGCGCACGCGCACCAACCGGACGACTTCCGTTCCCGGCAGAATGGACAGCGCGCGAGCGACCTGTTCGTTCGCCGGCTCGACTGCGGCATGCAGCACCCGGCTCGACGCCCGCTGACCGCGCTGACGCATCTCCTCGGAAAAGCTGCTGAGCGATTGCAGCGTCTGGTTGATCTTCGGGGGCGAAACGTACGTCCCCTTGCCGACACGCGAATAGATCAACCCTTCCAGCGCCAGCTCTTTGAGCGCGCGGCTGGCTGTCAGGCGATTGACGTTGAACTGCTGGGCCAACTCCCGCTCGGATGGCACGCGCTCGTGCGCCGCAATGACGCCGTTCTGGATACTGCGGCGGATGTAATCTTTGATCTGGACGTAAAGCGGCACAGGCGAGTCGTGAGTAACCATCATTCGACTTTCTGCTTAACTGCTTTTTTTCACGGCGGCTTATTCCGGGATCACTGCCGAAGTCAAACGGCTCAACAGGCTGCCCTTAGGCGACTCTGCGCCAAGCGACAGGTCCGAGATGATCACCCCGTCAAAGCCGCTGGACAGCGTCGAATGGATCGCGAACGGCTCTCCATCGACTGCACCAAGATAGAGCATCACATGCCCTGGCAGAACCAGTACCGCGCCGGGAGCGACCTGCTCCACCAGCAACGCGCGGCGCTCGTCCGCGTCCATCTCAGCAGTGAACGCGACGACTGTCCGGCAGGCGCGGGCCTGCTGGTTCCCGTTGCGCGGAAGCTGCAATCCGGTTACGGCGTACGCGTCGCGCACCAGCCGCGAACAGTCCCGCCCGAACATCCCGGCGCGCGATCCGCCCCACGCGTATAGCTCGCCCAGCGCGCGGAACGCCTGTGTGATCACGGTCGTCTGCGTGCAGGGGAGATCGCCCTCAACAGCGGCATCCTGGTCGGCGGGGATTAGCCCTTCCACAAGGACGAGCACGCCCCCCTCGCCGCGCCGGGGCACCAGGACGTGCAGTCCGCGCTCCGACCGGTCAACCAGCGGCAGGCGCGTGCCCATCTGCGCCAGCGCGACGCCGCCCTCGCGCAGCCCGATCCACGCGCGCGAGGCGGTGATTGTCACCCAACGCTCTGGCCGGGCGTAGGCGGCCACCTGCTCGCGCTCTGCCCAGACCAGATCGGCGCTTTGCACCCAGCCCCAGTAGTTCGGCGTCAGGCAGAACTGCCACGCACCATCAACCGTTTCCGCCACCGCCGCGACCGGCCACCCCAGATCAATCGTCGTTTCCTGCAAGCGGTCGAGCGCAATCTCGCCGGGCGTGGTGGTAACCACATCGCGCGTCGGGAAGGCGCGGACGTCCGTCCGCCGCAGCGCCAAGCCAAACCGCACCCGGACCGGCTGGTCCTCAGACACCTGCGCGGCAGTCATCAGCGGCGCCCAAAAGCTGTCGTCCAGCGGCTCGCCCAGAGCATTGAAACACGGCGCGGGCAGCGGCCGGTACGACTCCAACGCTTGACAGACGAGCGCGCCGTCTAGCTCGTCGGGAAGGTCCAGCACCGGGGGGATTCCAAGCACTGCTGAGACGCGAGCATTAAACGCGGCGATGGCCTCGGCAGACAGCCACGGCGCATCCGGCGAGGGCACGCGCTGAAGCCAGAAGCGCGCGTCCAGCATGTCGCCGGTGACGCGAGATGGCAGCTTATTGAGGCCAATCATCACCGAAATCTCCCTGCGCCGCGTCCTGTGCATCCCGCCGGACGGAGCGGCGAATCAACAGCGACGTTCCTACCAGCAGCGCGATCCCCATCATGGCGCTGCACACGCTCAGCACAAACTCCCCGCTGTCTCGCGGCAGCAGAAGCGCCATCAGCCCGCCGCAGACGGTAAGCCACGCGCCGAGGCGCAGGAAGCCTTGCAACGCATCCCGCATCAGGTTCCGTAGACGCGCAGCGCCTGGTTCTGCGTCAGCGGAATGCAGGCGACGTCCTGGCTGCCGTTCGGATACGGCTCCAGAGCGGGCACCTGCTTATCGCACACCCCCGGCACAAAGAACGGGCAGCGCGGGTGGAACGCACACCCCGGCGGGATGCGCGTCAGGCTCGGGATGTCCTCGCTGCGCAGCACCATCCGCTCTTTGTTGCGCGTGATCTCCGGGTCCGCCTCGGGAATGGCGGAGATCAGCGCGCGCGTATAGGGATGCGCCGGGTTGGCGATCACGTCGACCGTCGGGCCGATCTCGACCACGCGACCCAGATACATCACCGCGATGCGCCCTTCCCACGCAAAATACTTCGCCAGCGCCAGGTCGTGCGTGATGAACACCACCGCGATCCCGTACTCGTCGCGCAGGCGGTGAAGCGTCTTCAGCAGGCTGATGCGAATGCTCACGTCCACCATGCTGACCGCTTCGTCCGCCACGATCAGGCGCGGATTGACCG
>Ga0134097_1000735_pt1 | contig 29881 bp, 27 predicted proteins | sample 8_3taG_FD_94450 | JGI IMG/M metagenome (GOLD analysis project Ga0134097, IMG submission 94450) | Switchgrass degrading microbial communities from high solid loading bioreactors in New Hampshire, USA - 8_30_10_142_A2 metaG | ecosystem: Engineered > Bioreactor > Semi-continuous > Anaerobic >... | reverse complement strand
TGGCCTTGAAAAAGCTCTATACATGTTAAGTATTCCGTTTTGTTGTCGGTTTTTTTGGCCGGAGCGCTCTTCAATTTGCTCAGACGGAAATAATCTATGGAATCCGGGAAGATCTTTTCCGGAAAAAATCTGTTCTTCGGGATCTCCCGCAGCGCATGAATTTGGCTTTGTTTTAACAGAGTTGGCGTACACGCCAACTCTTTATAATTTTTTGATCTCTTGCTGATTGAAAAAACCGATAAAAAATTGGGCGAAAACATTGACGCGGAAAAGGGAAAGGAGTATAATGTTTTAAGAACATTTGAATATCCGTTCAAATAACATCAAAAGTAAGGGTGGATTTCGTGCCAAAGAGAAGAACTATGGAGTTTTGCGATTGCAATGTCGTGCATGAGGAAGTTGTCGATAAAGTCAAGAGAAAAATGCCCGGGGATGCGGCTTTGGACGCTTTGGGGACGCTTTTCAAAGTAATCGGCGATCCCACGCGGGTCAAGATTCTCTTCTCGATATCCGAACACGAACTCTGCGTGTGCGACATCTGCGCTGTGTTGAACATGTCCCCTTCCGCAATCTCCCACCAGCTGCGCGTCCTCAAGGACGCCCGAATCGTCAAGAGCAGGCGTGAAGGGAAGAACGTCTTTTATTCGCTGGACGACGAACACATCGATGAGATATTCAAAATGGGACTGAACCACATCAAGGAAAAGATCAGTTAGAAGAAGGGATCATCATGCATAGGAACATCGTCAAAGAAGTCAAAGGCATTGAATGCAACGAATGCCTGGCGAACATCGAAAAGGAAGTAAACCAACTAAATGGCGTGAGCGCCACAATCGATTACGAGCACAAAACCCTGACGTTGACCATCGAAAAGGCCAAGGATCTGGGGAAAATCATAGATAGGGTCAAAGACATCGCGGGTCTCCACCAACATCAGATTATTGTAAAAGAAAAAAGGTTCGAGAACAAAGTCATCAAGACTTTCACCGTGGAGAACCTTGATTGCGCAAACTGCGCCGACAAGATCGAGCACCAGGTCGCGAAACTTGACGGCGTCGTCGCCGCGACCTGCGATTTCGTCTCCAAGAAATTGGTTTTAGAAATCGCCGAGGCAAGCAGGGCGGAGGAAATCATCGCTTCCGCGCACGCCGCCGTGAGGAAAGCGGAACCCGAGGCCAGGCTTGTGGAACGGGAAGAAAAGACAGAAGAAGAGAAGGAAGGGCGGAGAAAGCTCCTATGGGATTTCCTCACTTTGGGAATCGGGGGCGTCCTGTTCACCCTCAGTCTGGTTCTGGAACTTCCAACGTGGCAGGAATTAGTCATTTTCGTCCTGAGTTATCTGTTTGTCGGAGGGAAAGTGCTTCTGCGGGCGGTGCGGAACATCCTCCGGGGAAGAATCTTCGATGAAAACCTCCTGATGACGATCGCGACGATCGGAGCGTTCCTGATCAGGGATTTCGCGGAAGGAGTGGCGGTGATGCTCTTCTACCAGGTCGGAGAACTGCTCCAGGACATCGCCGTCGACCGGTCGCGCAAGTCAATCAGCAAGCTCATGGACATCAGGCCGGAATACGCCAATCTGAAGTCAGAAGCGGAAATCAGGAAAGTCAGCCCCGCGGAAGTGAAGGTCGGGGATCTGATTGTCGTGAAGCCCGGGGAGAAGATTCCTCTGGACGGAAAAGTCATCGAAGGGAACTCCTTCGTCGACACGACCGCGCTCACGGGAGAATCGGTCCTGAGGAAAGTGGAAGAGGGCTCCGAGGTCCTGAGCGGATTCATCAACAAAAACGGCCTCCTTACGATCGAAGTGACCAAGAACTTCGGGGATTCGGCGGTGTCCGTGATTCTGGATCTTGTGGAAAACGCCAGTTCCAAAAAGGCGGCGACGGAGAATTTCATCACCAAATTCGCCCGCTACTACACTCCCGTGGTCGTCCTGCTCGCGGCGATGATCGCCTTCCTGCCTTTGCTCTTATTCGATGGGGCGACGCTGGCGGAATGGGGGAACAGGGCCCTGGTCTTCCTGGTCATTTCCTGTCCCTGCGCCTTGGTCATCTCGATTCCCCTGGGCTTTTTCGGAGGCATCGGGGGCGCTTCCAAACGCGGCATTCTGATCAAGGGCAGCAACTACCTGGAAGCGCTGGTCAATGTGGAAACGGTGGTTTTTGATAAGACCGGGACGCTCACCAAAGGGGTGTTCAACGTCACCCAGATCAACCCGCAGGAGGGACATACAGAAGAGGAAGTCCTGATGTACGCCGCCCATGCGGAAGCCTTCTCCAACCATCCGATTGCCCAATCGATTCTGAGCCATTTCGGACGGGAGATTGACAAAAGCAGGGTCGAGAATTATGAAGAGATTTCGGGAATGGGCGTGAAGATCAGGCTGGACGGAAAAGAGATCCTTGCCGGAAACTCCAAACTGATGAATAGCAACCAAATCGCTTTTCCCAAGAAAGACGCAATCGGAACCGTCGTCCATGTCGCTCTCAATCATGAATACATCGGAAACATCATCATTTCCGATGAAATAAAAACTGATTCTTTCAAGGCGATCAACGAACTCAAAGCCCTGGGAGTCAAAAACACGGTCATGCTCACAGGAGATTCGAAAAAGGCGGGCGAGGAAATCGCAAAGACACTGGGAATCGACCGGGTCTTCTCGGAACTGCTTCCGAATGAAAAAGTCGAGAAGTTCGAACTGCTGGAAGCCGAGAAATCGCCGGCGGGCAAGATCATCTTCGTCGGCGACGGCATCAACGACGCCCCCGTTTTGGCGAGGGCGGACGTGGGGATCGCCATGGGCGGTCTCGGAAGCGACGCGGCCCTTGAAGCCGCCGATGTCGTCATCATGACGGATGAACCTTCGAAAATAGCGACGTCCATCAGAATCGCAAGAAGGACGAAAAAGATCGTCTGGGAAAACATCATCTTTTCCTTGGCGGTCAAATTCATCTTCCTTGTTCTCGGCGCGGCCGGCTTCGCAAGCATGTGGGCGGCGGTCTTCGCCGATGTCGGTGTTTCCTTGATTGCCATTTTGAACGCTTTGCGAGTCCTGAAGACGCAGAAAAAATAAAAACCGCACTGAAAGCAATGCGGTTTTTCTTTTGCTTTTTTAAGAGAAGCCACGCCTTTGCGGGCGGGGCGCAACATATCGGACTGCGTTTAAATCATCGGAAATCTTCAGGTTTGATCACAAAGTCGGGATCGATGAAATCCTTGGACTTCCCGCTCTGCCCGGAAAGATGGAGATAGTAGTTCACCTGGCAGGTTTGGTAATAAGGCAGGAAGTAGAAGCCGTAGATTCCGAAAGTGATTACGGTAAGCAGGAAATGGCCGATGAAGGAGAGCTGGAAGACGAAGAGTTCCCATTTGTGCCCTTTCATCATTTCCTTGCTCTTTCTTAAAGCCTCCATGATTTCCATGTCCGGATTTTCCGCAATGATCCGCAAGGCCTGCGAATATGCGTACGCGAAGATGATTCCGGGAATGATCAAGAGTATCAAGCCGACGAAGATGATGACTTTAACGAGCAGGCCGACGGCAATCATCTTCAGGGCGTGTTCGAAACTCTTGAACTGATTGTAGAGCGTCTCCACAACCAGTTTCTTGTTTTGAAGCAGATGTTTGATGCAATAGAACACCGCGACCGTGATGATCGGAGTCAACAGAAAACCGATGCCCGTGGCAGAGATTGCGGAAGCGATGATTCCGACCACCACGAGTACTAACAACAGTCCCAGCCGGTTGCCGACCAGAGCTTCTTTGGATTCCCTTTTAATTTCTTTAAAATCCATAATCCTTCTCCTTCCTATTTCTCAATTAATTATATCATAGTAACCGAAAAACAAAACCAAAAAATGGAAATTCATAATCAAATCCATCAAAAATAAAAATTTTTATCAGAGAATTAAAAAAATCAAAATAAAATTGTTATAATATTAGTGAAAGATTTTCATTGGATGGGGAAAAAACATGAGTGGCAATGTAAAAGAAAGAATCGAAGCCTTAAACAAAAGAATCCGGACGCTGAAACTAAAACGTGACGCGTTTTCAATGCTCGGACAGTCAAACAAAGTCCAGGAAACGGAAAAGCAGATTCATAACCTTGAAGAGGAGTTGATTAAGCTCAAACTCCACAACACAAAATGAAGGGTGGTTTTAGTGAGAAAGTTTTCTTCTCTCTTGTTCTTTTTCATGCTTCTCATTCTTTCGAGCTGCGTGGGGAAAGAATACTGCTTGCTCATCGAGGCCCCCGATGATTTCATTGTCGGGGAAGTTCAGGGAATCTACAGGGCCGGTGAAGAAGTGGTGATCAAGACGGAAATCATCAATGGCGCCGGTCTCAACCTTTTTCTAGACGGAGAGTTCCTTTGCGCGCCGAAGCCGGTGGGGATCGGCGGGAAATACACTCATTGGGAGTTCTGTTTTAAGATGCCGAAAAAAGATGCAAAAGTGACGTTCAAAATCTTCAGGGACGAAGGAGTTGCGGAAGATGGGAAGATCATCTTCTATGATAACGAACTGAGTGAAGTCGAATATGAAATCCTGTTCAATTATTGGCCTTCGGATAATTATTATGACCTGCACCGAAGGTTCGTGGAGGAAAGCGGACTTGATGAACTGGATGGCCAGGTGAGATATTACCAGAGCAGCCCCTACGTCTTCGTTTTTTTCAAACCGGAAAAGGAAACCGCCCAGGTGCGGCAGTTCATGTACCATCTGAAGGAAGAGCATCCGGAAATCACTTCGCTCCTGAGAAAGGAATATTTCCGGTATTGTTCGATCTACATGCACAATCCCGCCTATTACGGACTTAAGAAAGACCAAAAAGTCGATTTTGAATTGATGGATGACAGTGTCGTCGTCGAGCAGATCCGCTTCCGAATCGGCGACATTCTTCAGGAAGGAATTTATACCTCATCAGCCGATTTGGACAAGACCCTGAATGCCCTCGATGATCATAAAATGTTTGGGCTGAAGGACGAAGTAATAAACGCAGTCAAAGCAACCTACGATGATGAGTTCTTTGAAGAAAACATTCTGGTCGTGACGGAAACAATAGTAACTTCGAGCGGCTCCAACAAGCAGGAATTGAAGGAAATTTATCTCAGGGGCAACAAATTGAACCTCTTCGTGAAGATGTATTATGTGGACCTCGGAACCGCAGACATGCAATATACGACCTTCGTTGTGAGGATTCCGAAAAACCAAATCAACGATCCTAAAAACCTTAGACAGGAATTGTTGTACAAGTGTCTTGGTATTTGAAGGAAAGAAAATAAAGAATTAAAAGGGCAGGTTGTTTAAAGAGAACCTCCCAAATATTTTAAGTTAAACCTTTTTCTCTGAAAAAAGTTAGGCAATCAATGACACGAGATAAAGGACAATCACGAAGAAAAAGTTCAGCGCGGAGAATTTCAAAAGGTATTTTTTAGTCTGCCCGGGATTGTTTTTCTTGAACTCCGTGAAAGTGATGAGGCTCGCGAGCGAGGAAATCAGCGTTCCGCATCCGCCGATGTTCACCGCCCGGAGTAGCGAAGGGTAATCGGATGTGAAGTGGGAAAGCAGAACCGCGCTCGGAACGTTGCTTATGAGTTGGCAGGAAAGGATTCCGATCAGCAAGGTGTTCAGCGGGAGCACTTTCGAAAAGAAGGAGTTCACCGTGGGAATCCGCGCGACGTTTCCGCTTGTGACGAAAAACGCGCAGAAGATAAGAAGCAAGGGATAATTGACTTCCTTTAAAGCCTTTCTGTCGAGAAAGAAAAGCGCGATGATAATCAAAACTGTTCCGATTTGATAAGGGAACAATCGGAAGACGAGGAGGATGCTGAAGATGAACAGAGCGCTGTAAATTAGGCAACGCTTGACATCAAGCTTGTAGCTCTCGTCTTTGATCAGGACGAGCGGTTCCGGCTTCACCAGCAGGCAGATTGCGAATATCAGGACGACCGCGACCAGGAAGGGCGGAAACATAATCTCAAAGAATTCAGCCGTCCCGATTTCGAAGAAGGCGTAAAGGTAGAGGTTCTGGGGGTTTCCGAAGGGGGTGAGCATTCCTCCCAGATTCGCGGCGATGTTCTGCATGATGAAGGTGAAGGCCATCGCCTTTTTGTTTCCCGTGTTGTTCAGGACGAAGAATCCTAAGGGCAGGAAGGTGAGAAGCGCCATATCGTTCGCGAGGACCATCGAGCCGACGAAAGTTATGAAAACCAAAACAAGGACCGCCTTCCTCAAATCCTTCAACTTCAAAACTATGCTTTTGCTGATGATCTCAAAGATATGGATGTGGGACATGGCCGCGACCACCGCAAGGGTGCAAAAAAGAGTGGCCAAAGTCTGCCAGTTGAAATAGCCGAGGTATTGCCAGTCAATGGGGAAGAAAATGCAGGTTACCAGCATCACAATCAAGGCGATCGCGAGCACCGTTTGCTTTTTGAAAAAATGAACCAGGCGGTTTTTTATATTCTTAAAGATGTTTCTTTTTTCAGGACTGTTTCCAATATAATGGTTTTCGATTCCAGCATCCAAGATGCTTCTCATGTTATCCTCTTTTCTTCCATCAAATACGAGGAAATATTATATCATATCTAATTGATTTTTTTGGGGGAATGAAACCATTTTCACTTTCCTCTTTAAAGAATCATCATTTCAAAATTCTCGTTCAGGAATGCATTTTTGAATTGACGGAAAAGAGGATTTATGGTATAATATCATCTGTATCGGCGGCGGGTAACCCTGCCGTGTAAAAACAACCAACGGGGGCATAGCTCAGCTGGGAGAGCGCTAGAATCGCACTCTAGAGGTCGGGGGTTCGAGTCCCCTTGTCTCCACCATTTTTGAAAAAATGTTGATATAAAACTATCAACTGAAATATTTTGGAAACAGGGAGAAATCCCTTTTTTCTTTTTCGGGAGGAAATCCACAGGTTGCTTGAAGCCAGTGATTAGTGGACTTTTTTAAATTAAATTTCAAAACTTAAGTTTTTGCTTGTTTAACAAAAAATGAAATATAGCATTAAAAGGTTCAATTGTGATAAAATATAAAAAAGGGGTGGTCAAACTTGAAAAAGCTTTTAACATGGACTGCTCTAATTGGAGTGGCCTTAACAGCTCTCTTGGAATATTAATGATTTTTTCAGTGATAGAGTTTAAAGACTATAGCAGGGTTTTCTTTTCATGCATTACAATAGCTATCGGGTTTTCCTTTGCTTTATCCAGTTATAATCTTTATGTTGATAAAAAACCTTATTGCCTTTTATTTCGCTCATTTTAATTTTCGCATCAATCATATTGATCATTTTGTCTTTCTATATCGGTTCCAATTCGGAGGTTTTTGTAAAAATAACTGTGACGATTGGCATTGTCAGCGTCCTTTTCACAATCATCGTCGAGAACACCTTAAAACTAGGAGAAAGATATTTCGCTTTGCAAATCGGGGTTTACATTTTAATTGTTTACTTATTAGTGATCATTCTGCTGGCCCTTTGGAGCATATGGTCCGGATTTAATACGTTCTTTTGGGTTGTCGCCATAGTAGGCATTTCGGGTTTGATTGCACTTCGTGTTTTATCAAAAAAAGAAGTTCACGCCGAATTAAGTGATGAAGAAGAGTATGTCCGAATATCTAAAAAAGAATATGAGTACTTGCTGAATCGTTCAAAATTGCTTGACGAACTGACTGCAAAAGAAGAAGAGTAAAGGATTTTGGCTGTTGGTAAACAGCCTTTTTATTTTCCATCATATGTTCAAAATCCCATGGCCTTATGCCCAAAAAAGTAAAAAATACCATTTTTCAACAGGTGAAAATCATGTGGTAAAATCCTGTGCTGGAGAGATGAAATTACTGAGATGAATCGCATTAGGATAGGCAGAATTGACAAAAAGCCGGAAAATCGATGGATTGTTTGAAAAGCAGGTGATAAAAATCCCTAAAGACAAACATTGCTACTTATGAAGCTTTATGATAAAATGGAAAAACAGACGAGGTGTTAAGAATGAAAAAGATCCTAATCCGCATCACAAAGATCCTTCTTATGGTAATTGTTGCTTTAGTTTTGGTCGCAGCCATTGTTTTAGGCTATTTTACTATCGTTGAATATAAACCAAAAGATGTGGAGCCATTGACAATTAACAATAATGTTGAAACCAAGGTTGCATTAAATCAAGAAATATCTATTTTGACTTTCAATATCGGCTATGCCGGACTCGGAAAAGATGAAGATTTCGTTTTGGACGGCGGGACGAAAAGCCGTCCTGACAGCAAAGAAGTTGTTGAACACTATTTGGATGGAATCAAAAGCTTATTGACGGAACATCCATCGGACATTTATCTTTTGCAGGAAGTTGATTTAAATTCAAGAAGAAGTTATTTCATCAACGAAGCCAATGAAATCCAAGAGTTGCTTGGCGATGTTTACAATTCGACTTTCGCCTATAACTATAAGGCCAAGTTCGTGCCGTTCCCGGTTTCTTTTACAAACTTCCTCGGCAAAGTTGAAAGCGGCATTATGACTTTAACTAAATATCAAGTCAAGAGCAGCCATCGTTACCAACTTCCCGGAGCATTTGCATGGCCCGTGAGAACGGTCAACCTCAAGCGGGCGATGATGGTGAATGTCCTGCCAATCAAAAACAGCAATAAAGAATTGATTGTTGTTAATTTGCATTTGTCTGCATATGATGGTGATGGTTCTTTGCGCGCTCAGGAAATGCAAATGTTGAAAGAGTTCTTGAATGAACAAGCCAGCAAAGGAAATTATGTCATTGTCGGGGGCGACTTCAACCAAACCTTCCCGGAAGCAAAGGGCGTCTTTCCCGCCAAACCAGGGTATTATGTTGCGTATCCAATCGATGATGATTTTCTGCCAAGCGGATATACATTTGGGATTGATATCACCAGACCTTCATGCCGCTTATTGAATGAGCCTTACAATAAAACCAGTCCCAACACGCAATACTACATCATTGATGGCTTCATCGTTTCGAATAACATTAGGATCAATAAAGTCGAAACGATTGACCACGATTTCCAATATAGCGATCATAATCCGGTTTCTTTATCGATCCAATTACTTTCAGAATAAGGCAAAAGCCAGGTAGAAGTTGTTGGATTGAGCTCATTCAAAATGAAAATGAGCCAGTATCAGGGAAGAAGTTTTATGGCAAAAACAGCGGAAAACGACAGTTTATTAAAATTTTCTTTTTTGTTCTCATCAGAATTAGCTTTTTGTGGAAAAGAATACCAAAAATCACTTTACAATTGCATTTTTCCAGGATAATATATAATCAGATATAATATTACTCTTACCAATATTTGCGCATATTCAGGCAACACTATTTTTTTCAATGACCTCTGTAAAAAAAATGAAAAAGGGAAGAGATTAATGAAAAAAGATTTGCCTTTTGCAGAGCTTTTCTGTTGTTGATTTTATTCCTTCTGTGTGCTCCTGCATTTGCAAAAAAATGTTTTGCAGTGAGCGATGATTTCGGATTTGATTTTACCCAAGCGGAACTCGAGTATGGATTCAGAAACGGAGTATTCAAAAATTATGACGGACAAGCTCCCGATGCATACGGGTACGGCGGTATTACGGATCCGGTGAAATATCTGAAGGATCGTTACGGTGCCAAAACAGTAATATTGATTGAAGGGCCATATGTTCTCAGTGTTCAAAATAGAAGCCAGTCTGCTTTAAATAATAGTCTGCCGGATGATTTGAAAGGCAAGGGAACATGTTCACTGACGGCAATTGCCATGTTTATGGATTACTTCCGAGCTGAAAGAGGTTACAGCAACATCGAAAGCAATATTTATGTTTTATATGAGTATATAGTGCGCAACAGTTCCCTTTTGTTCGGAGGAACGAATCCTTTCAAAATTGATAATTATGTAACGAATTGCTTTAATTATTATGGCTATTCAAATGTTCGCGGTCACACTGACAATACCAATAAAATCAGCAAAATCAAAAGCGAGATCGATGAAGGCAGACCTGTAATCATGTCCCTGTCCCAAGGGTATTATGGAAATCATACAATCGTTATTCGCGGATACAGTGTTTACCAAGTAACAAAGAAGGGGTTTCTGGGCATAGGGACCACCACCACCAACTATTTGATGCTCAATGTTGCTGACGGTTGGGGAACTTCCGGTACCGTTTACCTTGATGTTGAAGGATTGGATTGGGATGCAGCCGGTTCATTCGGATTGGTCTGGAATATGGTGCGTGCCATTGAAGAATGATTGCCGAGAAAAAATTAAGGGGAGGAGTATATAATGAAAAAAACACTTCATTATTTATGCATAATTGCATTACTAATCATACTTGTTGGTTGCTACAGCAATAAGCAAATCACGGTACAGTCCAATTTCCACGAGGCAAAATACTTCTTTTTTGATTACAACCATAAATCCCTGAAGCGGGAAGGGGAAAAGACTTATTTTGTCACGAAGGATGATGCCGGAAAACTATTTGAAGCCTTGAAGGAAAACCAGTTTTTTTATAAGGAAAACGAAGGGGAACTGGTTTTCTTTTGTGACGGCTATTTTTACGGCCTGAAAAAAATAGGAACCCAGGGGAGCGCGCATCGGTATATGCTGTATACGCTGGAAGCGTATGTGGACCGGGACTTTCTTCCCTTCCCCCTGGCAATCAACATCGAACTGGACCAGGAAGTGTCGCTACCGAACAGCTGGAGCGTTTTGCGGGAGTTTTATGAAGCCCTCGATTCGGAATACATCAGCATTGATGATGAAAACCAAACGATTTCCATCATCGGCAATAACCAAGCAACATATCTCATCGTTTGCTCAGGCGATAAAATCGTCATAACAAAAGCCGAAGAATAAGTGGGATTGGGGCATGGAAACCGTACTGGATTTGGTTGACATCTGCAAGAATTTCGGCAGGAAAAAGATCATTTCCAATTTTTCGATGAGAGTAAAAGAAGGCCGTATTGTCGGTCTGGTGGGTCCGAACGGCGCCGGCAAATCGACACTGATCAAAATCATGGTGGGATTGCTGAAGCCGACCAGCGGCCGGGTTTACATTAATGGTGTTTCTCTCAGCCACGATTATGAAAAAGCGATCAGCAATGTCGGGTGCATCGTCGAGAATCCGGAATTTTTTCCGGACATGAGCGGGTTCGAAAACCTTAATTATTTCGCCGGTTTCCGAAAAAACATTTCCAAAGAAAACATCGCTGAGGTTGCCGCCAAGGTCGGACTGGAGAAGCGCATCCATGACAAGGTGAAAAAATACTCGCTCGGAATGAAGCAGAGACTGGGTATCGCTCTTGCTTTGTTGGGGAATCCCCAGATTTTGATTACCGATGAGCCCTTCAACAGTCTTGATCCCACAAGCGTTTATGAAATAAGGCAACTTGTGAAAATGCTGGCCAAGGACGGAAAGTTGACGATAATCATATCCAGTCACAATCTGAACGAGATCCAATCCCTTTGCACGGACGTAGTCTTCATCAAGGAAGGAAGACTGGTATTGAAGAAGGAGATGAAGGAGATTGCCGCCGCCGTCCATTATCGGATTACCGTTCCTGAAGAATTGACCGAGTTGGCTTTGCATCTGCTCCGGGATTTTCAAGCGGAAAGGACTGCCGATTCATCGATTCAAATCGCAGTGAACGGAGAAGATTTGAACGGGGTTTTGTCCAGGCTGCTAGAAAACAAGATTCCCATCCGCGAAATCAAGAATGTCGCTCAGAATCTTGAAGAACTTTATTTGTTGAGCACGGGCGGGGATTTCCATGTCAGCTAGGTTCTTTAATCTTTTCCGGAAGGAACTGAAGAAAACAGTCTTCAGCAAAACCTTTCTGCTTTTCTCCTCGGTCATTGTTGTTACGCTCATCGTCAGCCTCCACTTTTATTACGCAACCTTGGACAGCGAACCTTATGGCTCAAGTTACGGGGTGATTCCCTTTGAGGATTCTGAAGAACTGCAAGCCCATCTCGACAACAACGAAGAATACATTTCCGAACTGTACGGCCGGCTTGAGGTCACCACGGATTCGAACCGCCGAAGTTTGATTGAAAAGGAAATCAGGCACAGGGAAAGACTATCGCTCATTTATCGGTATCTGCAAAGCCATCAGATACCCTATTCCCAATATTATGACTTCGGCAGTCTGACGAATAGAGGTTACGAAGACAATTTCAGTTTTTTCGTTTTCGTCACGACCTTTCCAATTATCATCATGGTTGTGGGGATTGCCGTCCTCTCTGCTTTGATTGTCACCAATGATTTCACAATCGGAACTTACAAATTCGTCTACACTTCAGGTGTGTCAAGGACGAAAGTTGTGCTTGTGAAACTGGGGGTCATCCTGGCCTTGCTGTTTTCAAGTTGTTTGCTGATTTTGTTGGCGGGTTTGGCGTTCGGTTTGCTTCTATATGGAAATTCCGGAAAGTACATGATCATGGCCTCATACAGTACTGTCTTCCATGTCGGAATAACCGGATACTTCTTTCTTTCCCTTCTGAATTTCTTCAGCCTTGGATTATTTATCTGCGGAATTATCTTCTTCATATCCTTGTTTTTCAAAAACAATGTCATTTCCCTGGTCGTCTCTGCCATATTGCTGTTTCTTTTCCTTAACGGCTACAACATCTTTGAATATCAAAACCAGGATCTTGCCATTTTCAATGTTTTTACCTCAGTCAACATTTTCGATGTCTTTTCCGTGGAGCCTGTTTTTGACAGCGTCTGGAAATATCTTGGAGTATCATTCGCATACCTTTTGATTTCCGGAGCCGCCGGCATTTCCTGGTTCAAAAGGAAGGACTTTTGTTGAAAAATTGAGTGATGGTAAATCATTGAGCTTCTTATATGTTTCTATGCCGTGTCCGGACAAGGAAAACCAAAAACATCTGGTCTTTTCCGGAGAGGTAACCAAATTTGGGGTTTTAACCTCTGTTTCCGAACTGGTGGACAAAAAAGCATTTCATGGAATGTGAAATGCTTTTTTATTTCTTGGTAATTCGGTTCCTTAGTCTCAAAAATCGATTTACCCATAAGCGTTTTAATTTTTATGAGTTCGTTCCGATTTCATTTTTATGTAAAATTTGCCCGACTTTACCGGCACCGGGTATGATGCATCCAATCTCGCCGCGGCTCCCAACGGGGTACTGTATGCGAAATGGATTGAAGAAGAATAGGAACCAACAAAAAGGCTTTTGTAAGTAAAGACCTGCAGAAGCCTTTTTACTATGCTCTGGATTTATTTAGTCGAACATTCTTGTTCCATATGCCTTGAAACAATTGATATGGAAGGCAGAAAATGCTATAATACCTTTAATGACAGGTTTCGTATAAATAAAATGAATATTAAGATAAGTGAGGGGATTATGGAAGAAAGGGCCGGAATTGAATACATCCATGAACCTCTTTGGGAATACAAGAACAGGTTCAAAGATAAGCATAAAGAGAATGTTGAAGAGTATTTCAATGATTTGGTTGAAAAATCCCAGGTAAATGTTGAAGAGAATAAAGAAACCGTAAAACAAATAAGGCAACTGAAATCAGATTTAGATAACCTGCGAACCAGGATATCCAAGTTCGGGCTTTTGCAAGCCCTGCTGATTTTATTGATCATTGTTTGTGCGGCGGTTTCTGTAATTGGAATAGCAAATATCATCCAAGGTTTTTTTGAAACCGCAAACATTCTCATGGCCAGCATTGGTGTCCCGGTATTTTGTTTGGCATTGCTTGTACTAATCAAAATACTTCATCCCAAGATGAAAGAGCTAAAAAAGTCAGAAAGCGAAATCAGGCAAAAGCTTGATCAGTGGATGAAAACCGCCTGGAAGCAGATGGAGCCGCTCAATCAACTGTTTGAAGAAGGAATCGGTTTTGAGCTGTTCCAAAGAACCGTTCCTTTAATAAAATTCGATAAAGTTTTCGACAGCAGAAGGTTGGATTATTTCATCAAACGCTATGGCTTAAATGTCAGAGATGATAAGAATGTCTCAAAACTTTATGTTCACTCCGGGGAGATAAGCGGCAATCCTTTTTATATCGCCCATGACCTGGTCCATAGAATGGGCACAAAAACTTATACCGGATCCATCACTATTTCTTGGACCACATCAAGTTATGAGAACGGCAAATGGGTTACAAAAACCCATTCCCAAGTATTAACAGCCTCCTTGGAGAAACCATGTCCCTATTATTTTGAAAACAAATATTTGGTCTATGGAAATGAAGCCGCACCTGATTTGGTCTTCCGCAGGTATGAAACCGATGCGGAGAATTTGACTGAAAAGCAAATCAACAGGAAAGTCGAAAGGACAATCAGGAAACTCAATAAAAAAGCCGAAAAGAGTGTCAGGACCGGCGGAAACTATACTGTATTGGGAAATTCGGAATTCGAAGTTTTATTCGGAGCCACGGATAGAAACAATGAGGTTCAATTCCGGTTGTTGTTCACTCCGCTTGCGCAAAAGCAATTATTGGAGTTGATGAAAGAAAAAGAATACGGTTATGGGGATGAATTCAACTTCCTTAAAGAAAGAAAGATCAACTTTATTTACCCAAAACATCTTCAAGGCTTTAATATTGATGTAAAACCCAGTTATTTTCATAGCTTCGATTTCGAAGAAATCCACAGGAAATTCACTGAGTATAACAACGAATTTTTCCGGCAGATCTATTTCACATTCGCACCTCTTTTAGCGATTCCCCTATATCAACAGCATAAGCCGCAGGAATTCATTTACCAGGATTTATATGACAGTTTCGCAAGTTTCTATGAGCATGAGAATGTGGTGAACAGAATGAACGCGACGGAGTTCATCCATCCCTTGTCCCAGACCAGAAACATTCTCAAAACAAGGATTTTGAAAAGCGAGGCCAATTGTGATACAATAAAGGTGACTTCGTACGGATACAGAACCGAGCCAAGAGTCGATTATGTCAGTAAAATGGGCGGGGATGGGATGATGCACAGCATTCCGGTCCATTGGGTTGAGTACATTCCCGTCGAGAAAGAGACGGAGGTTGCCATTCATTTTCTTAATGAGGAGAAAAAAGAAACATCTGCCGATAAAATCAGGAAGATATTTGCGGATCTGCGAGAGAGGAATGTAAAAGACGAGGATGTTTTTAAAATTGGTTCTTTCATCGTCAGCATTATAAACAAAGGAAAATAAAAAAGAGGAGGGTCTTTTAAATGGCAAATGAACTTGATGAATTGACCGGTCCGGTTAACGAAGACGGACGCGATGTCAATGTTATTGAAAAGCAGATACCTGTCAAAATAGGGGTCGGATCGCTTATTTTTGAAATCATTCTCTGGATTTTCATCATTCCCGGAATCATTTTCTTATTCATGAAAATCAGAGCCCGGAATTATCTGCGTCAATTGCAGCAGAGAATCCAGCACAACGCTTCGCAGATTGATAATTACCTTGAACAAAGAGTAGTGATCCTGCAGAATGTCGTGGGGATTGTTGAAAAGTCAATTAACCTCGATAAAGAAGTGATGACCGCTGTCGCCGCTTTCCGAAGCGGTGTCACGCCCAATGACGCGAACAGAAATGAAGTATCCGGCCAACTTGATTCCGCAATGCGCAGCATCAATGTGGCTGTTGAAGCCTATCCGGAACTGAAAGCCCATCGCGCTTTGGCTGATGCCATGCAGCAAAACTCCTACCTTCAAAAAGAAATCACTGCCGCCCGGGAAGTTTATAACGATACGGTATTAAAATGGAACCAGGACATATTTTCCTGGCCGACAAAGATGATTGTTGCTGCCAGAGCCGGGTATACAACCAGAATCCCCTTCACTGCCAGCAAAGAAGTGAAGGAACAAGCAAGGGCAAAGTTCTTCTGAAAAAAGTGCATGAGTTTTCATGCATTTTTTATTCAGTATCCTGAAAATAGAAATTGCATAGCAAAAGATTTTTTCGTAGAAAGAAGAACGGACTGGCATAATTCTGCTGATGCTTTTTCCATCAACAGGATGTTGACATGGCCCATTTTCAAAGGAAGATTGAGAATTTAGTTATAAACTGTTGTTTAAAACATTGAATTAAAACCTCTATATGTTAAAATAGGATGCAAGAGATGGTTTTTTGACTTTGAAATAATTTTGCAAATGCTAAGAAGATTACCCAAACAAAATTCTCAGGTAATTTGACGCTACAGAAGGAGGAAATCATGAAATCATATCGCAAAGTCTTGACTTTCCACACCCCCACGAGGAGGGCTTTCCTCAACATCACCCGCACTTTGGAGGATTGCGTCAGAGAAAGCGGCATCAAGGAGGGTCTATTGCTCTGCAATCCCATGCACATCACTTCCAGCGTCTTCATCAATGACGACGAACCCGGACTGCACAAGGATTTCGAGAACTTCCTGGAAAAACTCGCCCCGGAGAAGCCCTACGATCAATACCATCACAACGGCTACGAGGACAACGCCGACGCCCATCTGAAACGGACGATCATGGGCAGGGAAGTCGTGGTCGCGGTGACCGAGGGAAGACTGGATTTGGGGACCTGGGAGCGGATTTTCTACGGCGAGTTCGACGGAATGCGGGACAAGCGGGTGCTGGTGAAGATTATCGGGGAATGAGGAAGCATGCGGAAGCATATACCCCACTAAATGTTCCCTTTTCGGATAAAATAGTATATGGGATTTCCCATATATTATTTTTTTTGGAAATGAGGAATTGATGAATGCATAAATACCACAACGAGAAGACGCTGCATGTAAAGCAGGTTAGCATTGTCGTCTCCGATCTGGAGCGCTCGCTTTCCTTCTACACGGACCTGATCGGTCTTACGGTCCTGAAGAAGGCAGGCTCAGAAGCATATCTCGGCGCTGACGGCAAGAACCCGTTTCTTGTCCTGAAGGAAGTTAAGGGCGCGCGGCCTTCCGAAGACAATGTCGGCCTCTACCATTTCGCCCTGCTCCTGCCCGACCGCGCGAGTTTCGCCCAGTTTTTGACCCATCTTGCGGAAGAGGATTATCCGGTCACCGGACTATCCGACCATGGGATCAGCGAGGCCGTCTACCTTGACGATCCGGACGGTAACGGAATCGAAGTTGCCGTCGACAGATACGACGAATCCGGGAACGTTTTGAAACTCGACCGCTTCGGACCGAAAATGGTCGACCTCGACGACCTCCTGCAGAACCTTCAGGACCTGGAGTTCACCAAACTTCCTGCGGAGACGATCCTGGGACACCTGCATCTGCACGTGAGCGACATCGAGGAAGCCAAGAGGTTCTTTGTACAAGGGCTGGGATTTGCTATCCAGTTCAACCACCGGAATCTGGCGGTCTTCGTCTCCTCCGGGGATTACCACCACCACATCGGCTTCAACGTCTGGAACGGGAAGGATGCGAAAAGGAGGGCGGAAGACCAAGCCGGGTTGGAAAGCTATGTGCTGAGCGCCCCGCAAGAAGAACTGAGCGGCATGATTTCGCGTCTTGAAGGCCTTGGCTATGCTGTGACCGCTTCCGAAGGGTGGCTTGCGCTCCGGGATGTCAACGGCGACCTTCTGTTGATTGAGGGAAGATGATCGCGGAAGGCTTGAAGAAGAGAAAAACCAAAAAAAGATGCCACATACGGGCATCCTTTTTCATTTGCAAATTCCCAATTTTTTGATAAAATGGATTTGGAGAAGCCAATTAATCCTAACGGAGGGAAGCCATGGAGTTTCGGAAGGAATTCCACATTCTTGAGGATGATGTCATCCGCTTGAAAATCAGGGAGAAGGTGGAAGGGAACGCCAGGGAACTGCCGTTTTATTACTACGGCATCTACCTGAAGTCCCTGAACAAGGAAACCGGGAAAATCAGCATCCGTATCGGCCACAACAAGCATTCCTACTACAACGGGAACATTGGTTATGAAATCTATCCCGAATACCGCGGCAAGAAATACTCCCTGAGTGCCTGCAAGCTGGTAATGAACGTCGCCCGGGCGCACGGGATGACCCATCTCTTCATCACCTGCGCGGAAGAAAACATCGCCTCCAGGAAAATCATCGAAAGCCTGGGAGCGGAGTACCTGGAAACGGCGGTTCCTCCCAAGGATTATGTTTATTACTACGAGGGCATGCCCGCCTATAGGATTTATAAAGTTAATCTATAATAGATGCATTTGTATTAAAAATGTGGTAATATTTAAGCGTGGGGACTTTCGTCCGCATAAATAAGTAAGGAGAGGAAATGCTATGAAAGGAAAGGGTTATTTCGGTCTGGGATATGTCTTAAGCATTATCCTGGCTATCATTCCGGTCACGAACCTCATTTTCGGAATCATCAGCCGAATCGAAAAGAAGAAGGTCCTGCATGCCGTACTCAACATTCTGGTTTTCCCGCTGTTCTATGTCGTAGACCTGGTATCAATCATTTTGAACAACAAACTGAAGTATCTGATTTAAAGAAAACCGAAAAAGGCCTGCCGGCGTCCGCCCGGGGCTTTTTCTTTTCTTTTTTCTTTTTTCTCCGACATAAGAAACCAAAAATCCGGAAAATCAATCATTGTTCTTTTTTGATGAAAAGGATGTGGTATAATCCTTATTGTAAGCATATTCTGAAAGGGAACAGGTGAACGGGATATGAGGACTGGCAAAAGAAGATCCCTGCTTACGAAGGTACTGGTTGTTCTTCTGGTGGTTTTTTGTTCATTGACTGCCGGATGTCATTACATCGAAGATTTCATCGATGACTTTTTGGACAACTTGATTCCTGGCGAAGTGGAAGGACCCGGTGAAGAACCGGGAGAAGAACCGGGGGAAGACCCGGGAGAAGACCCGGGAGAAGACCCGGGAGAGGAACCCGGGGAAGAGCCCGGAGAAGAACCGGGGGAGGAACCAGGCGAAGAGCCCGGAGAAGAGCCTGCTTTCAAGCTGTTTGAGCAGGACGAGAACGGGTTTTACTATTATCAGACTGATTATGAGCCGGGTGATTATTATTACCGGGCGAAGGACTTGAGCGGAGACCCCCTGGTCCAGGCTCTTAGGACCATCATCCGCGAAGGCTTCAATCCAAGATCGTATGGTGAAGCCAGATACATCCTCGCTTACAGCGACCGGGATCCGTTGACCAATTTCACAACCGTGAGAGGAATGTACGACAATGCCGTCATCGCGACTTACTGGATTGCAAGTGGAGCGGGCGCCTGGCAGCGCGAGCATGTCTGGCCGAATTCCAAATTGGGTGTGGGAAGAGTCGATAACGATAAACGCAACATCGCTTCCGATCTCCATAACCTCAGGGCGATCACCGGCATCAACCAGACCAGATCGAACAGGTATTTCACCGCCGGAAGCGGAGCCGCCCACACGGTCGGGAGCGACGCCTTTTATCCCGGGGATGACTTCAAGGGCGATGTCGCGCGGATCCTTTTCTACATGGTAATCATGTATGACGGACTCACGCTGACGAACGATGTTTCCAAACTGGTCGACGATTCGAAAACCAATTATAAACCCGAGGGCGCTTATATGGGCCTTTTGGATGTCCTGATCCAATGGCACAAGGAAGATCCCGTCGATGAATTTGAAATGTACAGGAACGAATTCATCTATAGCGGGATAGCCTACGACCCGAGCGGAAAGGAGATCGCGCCGCAGGGGAACAGGAATCCCTTCATCGACCATCCGGAATACGTTCATTTGATTTGGGAAGACAAGGAGATTGAAGACCTGATCAAGAAGGACGGCCCCACCGCGGTCGCTTTCGAAGGCCGGATCACCGTCATCAGGATTTACTATGTGAAGTTCTCCCGAAAAGAGGAGTTCTTCGCCTGAGATTTGCATAGGAACAATTGTCCCGCTTTTTGCGGGGCTTTTAATTTTGAAGGATTTAAATGGTTTTTTAATTTCTTTTTTCATATTGACAGCGTTTTCATGGGATGGTAAAATAATATGGCAATAATAACGACCAAAGGTCGTATATACGAAACATAGGGGGAAGAGAAGTGAAAAAATTCTTACCGTTTTTATTTGTTCTGGTTTTTGCCATTTTCCTGTTCGCTTGCAAGGGAGATGAAGTGAAGGAGATCGGCATTTCGATTTCCTCGAACCCCACGAAAACCGTTTATTACGAAGGAGAAAGATTTGACAGCAGCGGTCTTGTCGTGGTCCTCAAATATTCGGACGGCACTTCCGAAGCGGTCACCGGGTACACGATCGACAAGAATGTCTTGAGCGCCGGCGACAAAGAGGTCAAGGTGACTTACCACGGCTTCACCGCAAAAATTCCAATCACAGTCCACTCTGCTGTGAGCTTGTCCGTAACGACGCCCCCGACCAAAGTCGTTTATCTGGAAGGGGATGAATTCGACCCGACGGGGATGGTTGTGAAGCTGGTTTATGCGGATGGGACGGCGCGGGAGGTCACCGGTTACACTGTCGACAAGGACATTCTTTCCACCGATGACGAAGAAGTGACCGTGACCTACGGGAACTTCAGCGCGAAAGTGAACATCACGGTCCATGGTCCGTCCAGTCTGAAAATCGCGACACCGCCAACCAAAACCACCTACATCGCCGGAGATGAATTCGATCCGACGGGGATGGTTGTGAAAGTGGTGTATTCGGATGGGACGGAAAGGGAAGTTACCGGCTACACGGTGGACAAGACCACATTGAGCGCCGGTGACAGCGAGGTCACAGTGACTTACGGAAACCTCACAGCGAAGGTTCAGGTCACGGTCAAAGGGCTCGCCCGCATCTACATCATGACTCCTCCGACAAAGAGCGAATATTCCGAAGGGGAAGAGTTTGATCCGACGGGAATGGTCGTGAAACTCGTTTATTCGGATGACACCGAAGAGGAGATCACCGATTATCAGATCGACAAGGTTACCCTGACTATTAACGACAGGGAAGTGAAGATCTCTTATCAGGGCTTGGAGGCGACCGTCGCCGTCAAAGTGAAGACAGCGGACGGATATGAGGTGATTTTCACCGCCCAGGAGCTTCTGGATTTGCTTAAACAATCCACTTTGTCCGGCAAATACCGGCTCGGAGCCGACATCGACTGTCAGGACGTGGACTGGGTCGATCCGAAAGCGACTCTGACCGGAACGTTCGACGGGGACGGGCACACGATCAAAAACATCACCCATACTTTCACCGCGAACAAGCGCGGCGCCCTCTTTTACATCATCCAAGGGGGGACCGTGAAAAACCTGCGCCTGGATTCGATCGCCCTGACTTCGAGTGTTGAATCTCTGGGGCTCATCGCCGGACTGTGCCGGGAAGGCGCCGACTTTGAGAACATTGAAATCGTCAATTGCTCCCTGTCCACTTCGAACCACTACGTCGGGCTTCTTTTCGCGCGCAGTGACAATGCCCCGGTAACAGTCAACGTGAACATGGTCACGGTCAAGAACAATGTGACCCTGCACGCCAAGAAATACGGAGCCGGGCTCTTGGGTGATTTGCTTTCCGGAAGCGTCTTGAACGTGAAAAACGTGGACTTCAGCGCCAGTCTGGATGTTCCGGACGGGCAGGGCGGAATGCTTTCCGGACGCGACCGCGGTAACACCACCCAGAACTTTGAGAACATCCGCATCCGGGGCACGCTCACCGGCGGGAACAAACTCGGTCTCTTCAGCGACGGCACCGAAAGCGGTTCGACAATCACCTTGAAGAACGTCCTGGTCCTGGGCGTAACCATCGAATCAACCTCAACCTCCCAGGTCGATCCCTGGAAGGGCGGAGGTACCAGCGTTCCGACTCTCACCAACTGCTACTTCGTCGAGGGGAAAGTCTACATGAACCTGGGCGGCAGGGAATACACTTCAATCGCCAATTATGTGGACCCGAACGGAAACGAGACTCCGAACGGAAGCACAGGAATTGCGGAAAGCAACCTGACGCTCGCTTTCTACAGGGACACCCTGAAATTCGATTTCGAGAACGCCTGGGAAGAGGACGGAAGCGACATCAAATTGATAGGTTCGACTTCCAATCAGATCGGCGATGAGGACGTGCTTGTTTCCATAAGCGCCGTGACCACCCAAGTGAAGACCTTCTACATCTCCGGGGAGGAATTCACTTCCGCTGGGTTGGTCGTAAGAGGGGTGTTCTCGAACGGAGTCGAGACGAATCTTGAGAGCGACCAATATACGGTCGACGCTTCCGCATTCAACACCAACGAAGCGGGAGAATACATCATCAAGATCAAGTGCGGTGATTTGGAGACAACTTACACGGTTGTGGTCGTGAAGGCTGTCGGCATCAAGGTCTATGATGAGTTTGCCGTGAAGACCTACCTCGTCGGAGGAAAACTGAACACCTCCGGAATCTATGTCTATGCGGTCATGACCGACGGAAGCGAAATCCTCATTGAGGATTACACGCTCACCAACAACTTCAACGGTTCCGCCGCCGGAGTCTACCAGGTCACGATCAGTTACGGAAACTTCACTCCTTATACTTATGATGTGACGGTTGTGGAAAAGAAGGCCGACATCGTTGACAACAAAGTCGAAATCGTCGTCGACCAATCCCACACAGGAACCGACGGAACCTTCATCGACGGAAAACCCGTGTTCAAAACGATGACGGCGATGATCGATTATCTGAACGCCTGCAACTATAGCGGTTCGGTGCTGAAGATTGTCTACGTGAGAGCCGGGGAGTATGTGGAAAAGATCACATTCGGAAGCAACCTGAAGAACGTCATTCTGATAGGAGATTCGAAAGAGACGACGATCCTCTCCTACTATGTCTGCGGCGATCACAAGCAGCCGAACGGATCGATTTGGGGCACGCAGGGTTCGGCTTCGGTCAGCATCAAAGGCGAAGGCTTCCAGGCCATGAACATCACGTTCAAGAACACTTACGATTACTTCAACTCGACCCATTCCAACAAACAGGCGGTCGCCGCTTACATCGAAGCCGACAAGGTCGTCTTCTACAACTGCGCCTTCTACGGCGTGCAGGACACGCTCTATGCGAAATGGGGAAGACAGTATTATAAGGATTGCTACATCGAAGGCAGCGTCGACTTCATCTTCGGAAACAACGCTCCCGCCGTGTTCGAGAACTGCACTATTCACACCGTCTCTCGGAATGATTCCAAGAACAACGGCTACATCACGGCGCACAAAGGCAAGCACAACGGAAACGACAAGGGCGAATTCGGCTATGTCTTCCTGAACTGCAAGTTGACGGCCGACGAAAATGTTCCGGCAGGAACGGTAGCCCTGGGACGTCCGTGGGATGCGGATGCGACCGTCGCCTACCTTTATTGCGAGATGGGCGCGCACATTTCCAAACTTCCCTACGGTGATTCCGCCGGAATGGACCGGTATGAAATCATGAGCGGGAACAGCCCCGTGAACGCCGATTTCAAAGAGTACGGCAACACCGGCCCCGGAGCGATCACGGAAGAAGTACTGGGAATGAAGTTGCTTACCGAAGAACAAGCCGCGCGGTACACGCTTGCGAACATCTTTGCTGCAACAAACGGACAGATCACTTGGAGCGAGGACTGGGACGCCGCCGCAGCCCTGAACGCTCTGAAAGCTTTGGATTGAATTTACGCCGGCCTGGTGAAAACCAGGCCGGTTTTTTCTTTTCTCTCAATCATGACGATAATGGAAAAAAGAAAAATGCTTTTGCTTTGGATAAAAATGTAATATAATTAAATCAGAAAAGAGAATTTGTAAAATTTGCTGGAGTTCGAAAGCCTCAAATCATGCAAAAACCAATGTAGAAAACCGACCGATTTTTGCTATCAGAGGAGGATTCATTGCCTTTCCAAATTCTTTTGACTTCAAACTCAGCAGCGGACATTGCCAACATCAAGGAGGCTTTGGGGCACTATCACGCGTTTGTCAGCGCAAGCGGCGATGAAGCTATGGAGATTCTGAAAGCGGATCCCAAAATCAACCTGCTCATCCTGGATCTGAAGGCGAGCGGGGCTTTTCGCTTGCTTGAAGCCTTGAAAACGGACGATTGCCTGAAAAAACTGCGGACCGTCATCCTTACCGATTCCGAGGATCCGGAAAGCGAAAGCAAGGGTTTGCAGCTCGGCGCGATTGATTTTTTACGGAGGCCGATTTCGCCGGAAGCGCTCAAAGCGAGAATCAAGGTCCACCTGTCCTTGCTCAGAGCGGAAAAGGCTTTGGAGGAAGAAAGCTTCTTGCTCCTTGACCGCAGCAAGACCGTCTTTTTACATCACCTTCCGGGACTCGCCTACAGGTGCGATTTCGACCGCAATTGGACGATGCGGTATGTTTCGGAAGGCTGTTACAATCTCACCGGGTACCGCCCGGAAAGTTTGCTTTTCAATCGGGACATTTCCTATAATGACATCATCGCCCCCGAATACCGGGACTTCCTCTGGAACCGCTGGCACGAAGTCGTGAAGACCAAGGAACCCTTCCGGCATGAATATGAGATCATCACCGCCTCGGGTCAGAGAAGGTGGGTCATAGAAATGGGACAGCCGATCTTCAACGAAAACGGGGAAGTCGAGGCTTTGGAAGGAATCGTCTTGGACATCGCCGCCCGGAAAGCCGCGGAAATCGCTTTGAAACACAGCCTGGAACATGACCGCTGGACGGGGCTCTACAACCGCGATTACCTGGAATCGGTGTTTGCCGATGACTTGAGAAGAAATGGGAAGGGCAGAAGGGCTTTTGTGGGAATCAACTTGAGCACGGTCGAAATCCTGACCGTCCAATACGGATTCCAATACACCCAAGGCCTGATCAGCAAGGCCGCGGAGACTTTAAGCAACTACTACAACTCCAAACGCATCCTGTTCTATCCCAACCAGAACCGCTTCGCCTTTTACTTTACCGATTACCGGGACAAGGAAGAACTGTTGGATTTCGCGAAGGTGATTGAGGAAGCGTTGGAAAGGCTCTTTCGGATGGAAAGAATCGGGGGCGGTATCGGGATTTTGGAGTTCGATTTGGCGACGGAAAGCAACCTGAATACCCTCCTGCATCGCCTCCTCGTCGCTTCCGAAAAAGCAATCAAAATGTATGAAAAGGAAATCGGCATCTGTTTCTACGACGAGGAACTGGAGGCCGCGGTGAACAGGGAGCGGGAGATAACGAACGCTCTGCACAGGATCGCGGACGGGGATGAGAGCTGCGACCGCCTGTTCCTTGAATACCAACCCATTCTCAACCTGGAAGACGACCGGATCTGCTGCTTTGAAACTCTGGCGCGGCTGCAGACGGAGAAACTGGGGTTGGTTTCGCCCTTGGAATTCATCCCGCTTGCGGAAAAGACCAAGCTGATCGTTCCGCTCGGAGAGAAGATCATTGAAGAATCATTCCGCTTCCAAAGGAAACTCCGGGAACAAGGTTTCAAGGATGTGAGCATCGCCGTGAACATCTCCCTGATTCAACTGCTGAGCCCCGATTTTACGGAAAGGCTTTTCGCTTTGATGCGGGAGACGGGAACCGATCCGGCGAAGGTCGTGATTGAAATCACGGAATCCGTCTTTTCCGAGAATTTCGAAGCGGTGAACTCTATCATAGAAAAACTCCGGGAAGCAGGAATGCATATCGCGATCGACGATTTCGGGACCGGGTATTCCTCGCTTGCGCGGGAGCGGGAACTGCAGGTGGACTGCATCAAACTTGCGAAGGCCTTCATCGACAAACTTCTCACCTTGGATTGGAGCAAGGCGATCACCGGGGACATCATTTCGATGGCGCACAAACTTGGGCATTGCATTGTTGCGGAAGGGGTGGAGCACGAGATCCAGCTGCAGTACTTGAGGAAACACCACTGCGACCGGGTCCAGGGTTTCCTCATAAGCAAGCCCTTGGATGAAACAGCAGCGATTGAATTATTGTATAAATATAAAAAGAAATCATCTTAAAGCAAAGGCTCTTTTCAATACCTTTGCTTTTTTGTTTGGAAAAAAGCTTCAGGCTTTTGAAAAAAATGACGAATTGTGGTAAAATGAAGAAAAAGTTTTTGTGAGTTTCTTTCAAAAGGAGTTGAAGATCATGGATGAAAAAACAAAAAAGGAACTCATCCATTTTCAAAGAAGCGAGCTGACGGATCATTATTTGTACAGGAAGCTTGCGAAAAGGGAGAAGGATGAGCATAACAAGAAAGTCCTTGAAGAAATATCGAAGGATGAATCCGCCCATTATCAGTTTTGGAAAAAGATCACCGGTGTCGATGTCAAACCCTACAGGTTTCAATTGTGGTTCTACTATTGTGTTTCCGTTCTGTTCGGAATCACATTCGGAATCCGTTTGATGGAAAAAGGAGAAGAAAAGACCCAGGGGAAATATAATAAATTCCTCGGCAAAATTGAAAACATTGAGAAACTGATCGAAGACGAAGAAAACCATGAAGACGCTTTGATTGAAGCGATCAATGAAGAAAGATTGAATTACATCGGATCCATTGTTTTGGGAATGAACGACGCCCTGGTTGAACTGACCGGAACGCTTGCAGGATTGACTTTCGGTCTCGCCAATTCAAAGATTGTTGCCTTCTCTGGCTTGATTACAGGAATAGCCGCAGCTTTGTCCATGGCAAGTTCCGATTACCTTTCCAAAAAACAAGAAACCACAACAAGCAAGGCTCTGAAATCCGCACTTTACACCGGCATGGCTTACATCATCACGGTTGTGTTATTGATCCTGCCATATTTGCTTATTTCGGCGGAAAAAGTTTTCAATGTTTTCGGTTTTAACGTCCCCGCAATTTATATTTCATTGCTCATAACGATAGCAGTCGTCATCCTGATTATTTTGGGATTCACATTCTATATTTCGGTTGCGAAAAACCTGGAATTCAAGAAGAGATTCTGGGAAATGATTGCAATAAGTTTAGGTGTGGCGGTGCTTTCTTTTGGAGTCGGATATGTAGTAAAAATAGCTTTTAACATTGATTTATAAGATTGTTTTTGGAGGAGTATATGTTTATTAAGGGTGAAATCTATAAAAGAAGTAGAGATATTCACGACAAGTATCAAGGGCAAAGATTTGGTGGTATTAGCACACCCCGTGATTATCCCTTTATTTTCTTGTTTTCTTCACCAAGCGGAGAAGAATACGGTTATAAAGATGGTTGGACAGCAGATGGCATATATTTGTATACTGGTGAAGGGCAATTTGGAAACATGGAGTTTACAAAGGGAAACAAAGCAATCTTAAACCATAAGAAAGATGAAAAAAGTTTGCTTCTGTTTGAATACATAAGTACAGGATTAGTGTGTTGGAGAAATGGAATATGTAGGTCATCGTTTTGTAAATACACATGATTTAAATGGAAGAACGAGAAGAGCGATAGTATTTGAACTAAAAAAGAAGTTTTGAAAACCAAAACCAAATTTTGCAGCATCAAATTCTTATGGATTATAAACGTCCAAATCCTTAAAAAAAGAAAAGGAGTTTATAAAAAAGTCTATGATTTCTCAAAAAGAAAGAAAGCATTGACTTAAGCACCAACCCTTTGTGCATACATTGATCTATTAACCCAATAGTCTAGTTCCTCATTTGGAATTCCTAAATTCCTATCTCTAACCGCCTGCTTTAGAATTGGGCTTTGCAAAGATATTAAACCAAAAGGAGCATTATGGGTTTTATCCCAAATAATAAATCGCATTTGCCTACCATATGGCCTCTGGTAAGGCATGCTCCACCAAATTAAATTCCACCATCGAAAAAGAACCTCATCTTCTGATTTACTTTGTACTGGACGTAACTCAAGTTAAATTTGGGAAGGGTCACTTGCTTGAAGGTTTAAACACTTTTGCAGAAGAAATATATAAGGAAAACCAATTGCTTAATACTCTTGTTATTATTGATGAAGCCCATAGACTTGCTCCAAGGGAGAAAAGTGATGAAGATATTATTAATTCCGTAAAAAACAAACTATTGGATGCGGTGAGAACAACAAGAAAGTATCGCCTTGGTTGGATGTTTATTAGCCAGACTTTGTCAAGCCTTGATAGGGGTATCATTGACATGCTACGAATTATGTTTTTTGGGTTTGGCTTGGCTCAAGGAACTGAGTATGTTGCATTGAGAGAATTAGCAGGAGGGGACAAAAAGCTCTTAAGTTATATCAATCATTTAGGGATCCCCAAAGTTCTTTCAGTTTAGAGAGCAAACAGTATTCATTTATGACTATTGGCCCTGTTTCACCATTGTCTTTTTCTGGAACACCTTTGTTTTTTAATGCATACAACAAACCCGAGGATTTCTTAATAGAGAACAATTTAGAGTAATTATTGATGATTATTGATAACAACTGTTTGAAAAAGGTTTATGTTAAACTCTTTCCTGTGAGTTTGCATAGACCTTTTTTGCTTGATATCCTATCAAATTTTCATTTTTTCCTTGGGTTATTCACTATCAATTTATTTGTTCATCATTGCTTACATTTACCTTGTCCATTTTCGCATTCAGGCAATCAATGAATCACAAAAAAAATCACTAATTTTTGTTTCCTTATCTTTGTTGTTTTATTAGGTCATTTCATCCAACCCACAATGAAGTAATTATAGATGTATTCCATATAGAGTTACAGATGGTTTGGATGAAGAATCAAATTCTGGGACAGTCGACGTTGGTGGACGTCTCTATTCCAATAGAAAAAGCAAAAGAGGTTTTCAAAAAAATCCTCAGTATTAATAATAGTGAATTTTGAAGTGTTTTTTCAAAAAAAACCATATTTTTGAAAAAAAGAACGAAAAAACCGTTCCAAATCTTAATCAAAAGACAATTTGAAGGTTTTTCTTAGTTGACGTTCAAGAAAGACTCTTATTTCAATAAACAAATAAACAACCAAAATAGATTATTTCAGCAAACTTAACGAGAATTCTTCGTTTGAAAGAACAAGGACATCATCATAGTATAATCTACCACTACACATAACGCCGAAAATTCTTTTTTTAATGTTCTTTGAATTACTTCTTTTTTTATTTTTTTAAGTAAGAATCTTTATCCTCGCTCAATGTTTTCTTTAATTCGTTTAATACATCAAAAGCTTGGTCAAATTCATATTTCCTGGCTTTTGATGATCTCGCTTTATCTTTACTTTTCGAAAGAAAACCAATTAATTGATCTATGATAAAAATCATTTCTTCTTCATTTTTTATTTCTTTTTTATATAAGGAATCAAAAAAAGTTGAATATAGATTAATTAATAAATCAAACATTGAATCAATTCTTCTAAAAAAATATACTCGTTTATCAATGAAAGCTTTTTTACTCAGGTAATGAACCGCGTCAACAATTGAATATAGCGCCTTTCCAACAATACTTTTTCCGGAATCATTATTACCTGTAATTATTGTTTATTTAGGTTGTTTTATTTTTTTCATTATCTTTTGTTCAAAAAAGTTTTTAAGAAAAGGCGGGATTGAATTTTTTCCAAATTGTGCTATAATTTTATAGAGTAAAAGGCGAGGTGAATAATGCTATCCAGCATCAGCATTGATACCATCAATTCATTGACCATTTCCGAACTTGACGTACTCCGTTTCATTCAGAACAACCGGAAACTCGTGTTGGATTTGAGCGTGAAGAGGCTTGCGGAAACAACGTTCGTTTCGACCGCGACCGTCATGCGCCTATGCAAGAAACTCGGGTTTTCCGGTTTCAATGAACTCAAGTACCACATCAAGGAAGAACTGAACCAGATGGAAAAGGCCAACCGCGACGCAACCTTCGCGGACACGGTCTACCAGAACGTGAAAGCGATCGAGGAAACGGCCGCAATGTTGGACGAGAAGAAGGTCATGAAGATCGTCGATTTGATGATGAAGCCGACCAACATCCATTTCTTCGGAAAGGGGCTCACCGCGACGGTTTTGGAATACGCGTCAAAGCAGCTTCTGACCTACAACCGCGCCAATTCCATCTACACCGACACGCATATCGCTTATCTGGTCGCGGAATCG
>Ga0134097_1000720_pt1 | contig 30558 bp, 20 predicted proteins | sample 8_3taG_FD_94450 | JGI IMG/M metagenome (GOLD analysis project Ga0134097, IMG submission 94450) | Switchgrass degrading microbial communities from high solid loading bioreactors in New Hampshire, USA - 8_30_10_142_A2 metaG | ecosystem: Engineered > Bioreactor > Semi-continuous > Anaerobic >... | reverse complement strand
GACCAGGGGAAATGTGTCTATCGGTTTGAGCGTGCGTTACTCCACGCGCTCGAACTCGTATTCTAGCAGGCCCTCGCCGACCGTCATCTGGTAGATGCCCGTGTCGTCTTCCTCGAAGCGGACGGACAGGCCGTTCAGCGGCGGGTCATACAGGACGAACTCGATGTCTCCGGGTTCGTCGTCTTCCTCAGGGATGATGTACCACAGTTCCGATACAAACTCGCCCGCGTCGAACATCAGCACGCCGTCTTCGCTCAGGCTGATGGCCACGTCGCCGAGCGCCTCATTGGTGTACGCGCCGGTATACAGCTCGGTGTCCACGCCTTCGACGATGCGCTCGATCTGCTCAAGCCCTTCCAATGACTGCTCGCGCGCCAGGTTCCACGAGAACTGAAGCTCCGCGTCCACAGATTCGGGCAGCTCGAACAGCATCTCAAACAGACGCCCGACGACCCCGGTGTTCAGCAGCGAGATGCGCTGGTTGGTCAGCACTACCACGCCCAGGTTGCGTTCGGGCAGGAAGGCAAACTCCGACGTGAAGCCAAGCATGTTTCCGCCGTGGCTGAGCAACTGCAAACCGTGGAAGTCGCTGACGATCCAGCCCAGCCCGTAGTCATCGGCGGCCGAGATCTCGACTTGCGGCTGCCACGTGTGGCGCAGATTCTCTTCGGACACGATCCGCGTCCCGTCCGGCGCCACGCCTCCGTTAAGCTGCATGATCATGTACTGCGCCATGTCCAGCACGTTCGACCACGCGCCCCCGGCTGGAGCGATCGGGGTTGCGAAGGCTTCTTCCACCTCGTAAGGAATCGGCTGGAAGGTGAAGTCGGTGAACAGCCCGTAGGGGACCGCGACGTTATCGGAAGCCAGGGCTTCTTCAAATGAGAAGGTTGTGCTGTCCATGCCGAGCGGTTCGAAGATGCGCTCTTCCACCAGGTCGATATAGGCATCGCCGAGCGAGCCGTATTCGGCACCGGCCGCCAGCGCCGCGAGGTAGCCCGCCGCGGCAACCATCTGGTTGCTGTATTGGAACGCCTCGCCGAAGTCGGTGAAGAACTCGAACGTTGAGAGCGATTCGATCACGTCCTCGGCCGTCAGCTCTGTGGAGTTGAAGATCAGCTCCAGGTCGCGGCGCGGAACGCCCGTGCACGCGCAGACCATGTGCTCCATCGTGAGCTCTTGCGTCACGTCGGGATCGGCTACCTCGAAGGTTGGCAGGACCTCAATCACTGGCGTGTCCCACGTGATCACCCCTTCGTCGACCAGTTGCGCCATCAGCAGAGTGGTCATCGTTTTGGTGGTGGAGCCGATCAGCATCAGCGTTTCCGGTGTGACCGGGTCGCCTTCCGGGTTGCGGACACCGAACCCGTTGGCGTAGACGATCTCGCCATCGCGCACGACTGCGACCGCCACACCCGGCGTACCGTAGGTTTCCATCGCCGCCTCGATGTACGCTTCAAAGTCTGCGATCATCTCGTCGGTCAGCTCCAGCGGCTCGGTTTCTGTCAGATCGGTCACCTCAAGCGCGGCGATGGTGAAGCCGGTATCGATCACGTTGATCTGCGCCTGTCGCTGCTGGGCTGCGGTCAGATCGGCGTTGAAGATCAGGACGTACGAGACGCCGTCGTACATGCGCACTTCGGCCTGGAAGATCGCCTCTGCATCCTCTTCCATCTCGTAGGTGTGGAGCGTGAACAGGTCAAGCGTAGAAACCGGGATTTCGAGCCGGTTCTCGACTGCCTTGTCGAAGTCAGGATCGACTACTGACCACGCTTCGGCCAGCGCCTCGTCCTCGTCGTCGTTCTCGACCACCACGATCGAGACGGTGATCAGCTCGCCCGGCGAGGCGATGAAGGTATAGCCCTCGCGCTCCTCGACGGTCCAGTTGGTGGGAATCGGCACGCTGAAGCGTCCGGCCGGGTCTTTGTAGACTCGCTCGTCGCTCGCGTCTTCGGCGGGTTCCTCACCTTCCGCCGTACCCCCAAGGGGAGCCAGCGCCTCGACCACCGGCAGGAAGACCGCTTCGTGCAACGCGTCGTGCTCGTCGTCGAGCGTTTGGAGCAGGACGAGCGTCGTGCCTGCGTCATTCTCTGCCAGCGCCACATCGACCGCGATGCTCATCCCCATCTGCTCGACGGTGATCTCGTACAGCGTCCATGTGTAGGCGTCGGTCTCGACCGTCCCGGTGCTGTCCGGCAGCGCATCGAGCCCAAGCTGGCCGAGCAGCAAGTCGCTGAGCTGGTCGGCGGTTGCGCCGGGGGCGGCCTGGACGATCAGGCTGGTGATGTCGGTTGCGCCTGCCCCGCGCGCATACACGCCGGGCGCGGCTTCGGTCCACCCCTCAGGGATGATGCCCTGCACGCCAAACGTGTCGCTGGTGAAGGGCACGAGGTCGACGCCGTCCTGCGCGGCGACGGGGGACAACAACGCGAACGCGAGCGCAAGCGCGATCAGAACGGTGAGCGACCGCGAGCGTAGTGTCATGGTGATCTCCTCTCCAACAGTACATCTGTGAAGAACGGGGCGCCAGAGCCGCCGTTCCGCTTAGAATATGGCCCATCCGTGGGGCGTATGGCAACAGGGCTCAGCGAGGGGCAGTCAGGGTGCTGAGTAGGGGGTGATGAGACGTCAGTTGTCGCCGTGTTCCATGTCGTCAATCATAGCAATGAAATCCCACTCGTCCAGATCGTCGTCTAAACGGTTGGGTTTCGGGTTGGCGAGGCCCCAGAGAATCCGCATAAAGAGCACAGAGGCTCCGGCGATCACGATCCAGGTGATGCAGTCGGCTGCTTCCACGCGCGTCTCCTTTTTTTCCTTTCATTGTAGGCAAATTGGGAAAACGCGCAGTCTCGAAAGGGCCGCGCGGCTGATTAGGGCCATTACATCAGCCTGTAAGTGTGCCGCTACCTGATGTCGTGTGCTATGATCGCATAATGTGTTTCGCTGAGCCGGATGCGCGATCTTCCATTGCCGACGAGTGCACTCAAACACCGCGTAAACGTTAGACGAGGAGAGAGCACAGATGTTGAAGCGAATTCTGATCGCGATCGTGTTGGCTGCTGCGCTGGCGCTGCCCCTGGCGCTCTACGCGCAGGAAGACGAGTTTCCCGAGATGGTCCTCGCGGCGTATCCGGGACTGCACCCCGAAGGGATTGACTGGGACGCGGAGCGCGGCGTGTTCGTGGTCGGCTCGATCCCTGAAGGCGGCGTGTTCACCGTCGCGGACGATGGCACGGTGACACGGCTTGCCGAGGGTCACGAGGGCCTGGGGAGCACCGGCGTGCACGTCGACGCGGAGCGCAATCGCGTCCTGGTGACTATGCCCGACTTTACAGCGACACAGGACCCGGAAGCGACCGGCGCGGCCGCGCTGGCAGCGTATGACCTGGACACCGGCGAAGAGTTGTTTTTCGTGGACCTGACCGATCTCGATCCGGGGCGGGACTTCGCGAACGACGTCGCGGTGGACGCTGAGGGTAACGCCTACTTCACCACCAGCTTCAGCGGCGTGATCTACCGGGTGGACCCCGAAGGGAACGGCGAGATCTTCCTGGCGGCAGACGAGTTCGCGGTGGAAGGGTTCGGCCTGAACGGGATCGACTATCACCCTGAAGGCAATTACCTGCTGGTAGCGGTCGCGGGGTCTGGCTCGATCTACAAGGTGCCGGTGGACGATCCGGAGAGCTACACCCAGGTGACGCTGGATGCGTCCGTGTCGATTGACGGGATGGTGCTCGGCGCGGATGGCAATCGTCTCTACGCTGTGGCGAGCGTGGATGGCGCCCAGGCGCGTGAGATTGTGATGCTCACCACCGAGGACGATTGGGCGAGCGCGACGGTCGCCGCCCGCCAGGAAGCGCAGTCAGAGCTTTCTCCCACCACGCTGGCCTTGCGAGACCCTGGCGGCATCGTCTATGTGACGCACGCCAAGTTCGGCGAGATCGGTTCCGATCCGCCAGTGGAGACGTTCGAGATCCAGCGCTTCGACTTCTTCGACATGACCGGCGACACCGCTCCGGCTGAGGAAGCAACCGAAGAGATGACTGAGGAAGCGACCGAAGAAGCAGCGGGTGAAGAGATGGGCGCCACCGGCGACCAGCTTGTGAACGAGCGGTGCACGGTCTGCCACACACGCGAGCGGATCGACATGGCGCAGAAGAGCCGCGAGGAATGGGCCGCGACGGTGGACCGGATGATCGGCAACGGCGCGCAGCTTTCGCCTGAGGAACGCGAGATCGTCATCGAATATCTCGCAAGCAGGTGAAGAGAAGCTGGCACGCCGACGCCCGCCGTCCTCGACGGGGAGACGCTGATCAACACGCGCTGCACGGTCTGCCACACCCGCGAGCGGATTGACGAGAAGGACGAAGACCGCGAGGACTGGACCGAGATTGTCGACCGGATGATCGGCCACGGCGCGCAGTTGAGCGCCGAGGAGCGCAGCTTCCTGATCGACTATCTCACGCAGACGCACGGCGAGGACGACTCTGACGACGATCGCGGAAGGGGTCGCGGTCGGGGTCGCGGGAGGGGGCGCGGCGGAGACGGCGATCGGGACAGCGATTGAGCACATAACCTGTTAACGAGCGAACCCCTGCCCAAAACGGCGCAGGGGTTCGTTTCTGTGCGGGCCGCAAGCGCCCCATATTGATTCGCGCTGGTCGGGCAGATTTTCGTTCAGACGTGCGGCGCGATTGGCTGGTATAATGGCACGTATCTGCGGCGCGGCCGTTGGTTACTGCCCGGTTCATACATTGAGACACGTCAAGATAGCATGAAAGCCTTCAACCTCGTCCTGCGCTTTGCCCGCAACTACACCCCACAACTCGTCGTCACCGTGATCAGCATGATCCTGCTGGTCGGCGTGCAACTGCTCATCCCGTGGGTGATCCGCTCGCTGATCGGCGCCGTGACGGAACAACCGCTCGACTCCAGCACGATGACGCACGTCACGCGCCTGACGATCATCACGGCGGTGGCGCTGGTCGTGAAAGGCGTGTTGCAATTCCTGCGCAGCTACATGGCACACATCGCCGGATGGGGCGTGGTGGCGGACGTCCGGCGCCACCTTTACCAGCACGTCCAGCGGCTCTCGCTGCGCTTCTACGAGGACAAGCAGACCGGGCAGATGATGTCTCGCATCGTCAACGACACGGACCTGTTCGAGATGCTGATCGCGCATGCCGTGCCGGACGTCATCGTCAACGTGCTGACGTTCGTCGGCGTGAGCGCGATGCTCATGGCGATGAACTGGAAGCTCGGCCTGCTGAGCCTGATCCCGATACCGTTTGTCGTGCTGGTGATGCGCGGCTATGCTAAAAAGGTCCGCCCGGCGTTCCGCAAGCGGCAGGAGAAGCTTGGGCAGCTTAACGCGCAGTTGAACGACAACATCTCCGGCATCCGCGAGATCAAAGCCTTTACGCGTGAAGAGGCCGAGGCGCAGCGCATTTCGCTCGGCATCGACAACTACCGCCGCTCGCTACTGTATGCGCTGAAGATGATGGCGATCTTCCAGCCGCTGGTCGACTTCACCTCGTCGCTTGGCATGCTGGTGGTGATCTACTTCGGCGGGATGCTGGTCAACGGCGGCGCGCTGCCGGTGGCGGACCTCGTTGCGTTCTTCCTGTATCTGGAGCAGCTTTACCACCCGATCCGTGCGCTAAGCGACGCGTGGGAGCGCATTCAGGAATCGCTCGCCAGTGCGGATCGCGTCGACGAGCTGTTACGCGAGGCGCCCGAGGTGAAAGAGCGGGCAGACGCCATCCAGATCGACGGGCGAGTGCGGGGCGAGATCGTCTTCGACAACGTTAGCTTCTACTACAACGAGGGTGACATGGTGTTGGAGAACATCTGCCTGGAGATTGGCGCCGGGCAGATGGTGGCGTTGGTCGGCCCGACCGGCGTCGGCAAGTCCACGCTGGTCAGCTTGATCCCGCGCTTCTATGACCCCGTTTCGGGCAGCGTTCGCCTGGATGGGATCGATACGCGCGATCTCAAACTGGAAAGCCTGCGCCAGCAGATCAGCATCGTGTTGCAGGATGTGTTCCTGTTTCACGGGACGGTGCGCGAGAACATCCAGTTTGGCAACCCCGAAGCGTGCGAGGCAGACATCATCCGCGCCGCGCAGATCGCCAACGCGCACGACTTCATTTGCGACCTGCCAGATGGCTACGACACGATCATCGGCGAGCGCGGCATCAAGCTCTCCGGCGGGCAGAAGCAGCGGCTATCGATCGCCCGCGCCGTGTTGAAAGACGCGCCGGTCCTGATTCTGGACGAAGCAACCTCGTCGGTGGACACGGAAACCGAGCTTCTGATCCAGGAAGCCCTCGAACGGCTGATGAAGGGGCGGACGACGATCATCATCGCGCACCGGCTCTCGACCGTCCGCAACGCCGATCAGATCGTCGTGCTGGAGAATGCGCGCATCGCCGAGAGGGGCACGCATCAGGAGCTGGTTGAGCAGCGTCGCCTGTATTACCGGCTATACACGGCGCAGCGGAAGCTCCAGCGGCTTGCGGTGTAGCGGGCCGCCTGCGCCTCACACTTTCACATAGTAATAAAGCTCGCCCGGCTGCAGAAACTTCACTTTCTGGCGCGGTGCGAGCGCCTGCACGATCTGCTCGGTCGGGATCCGGTTGGCTGGATACAGGTCGTTGTGGCCGGGGATCAGCACATCCCATTCGAGATCGTGGGCGAGGCGCGACGCTTCGACCGGCCACAGATTCCCGATCAGGTTGCCTTCAGTTTCGCGGTAGGTGTCTCGCCCGTTGACCGGCAGCATCGCCACATCTGGCCGGGGTAGGCGGCGCAGCGTCTCGATATAACCTGGGTAGATGATCGTATCGCCCGCGTGGTAGAACGTCACCCCGTTCCACTCGATCAGAAAGCCGATCCAGCGATAGCCCTTCTGCGCGTCGTACTCCTTCTCGTAGTGCGCCGACGGCACGACGGTCAGCCGGATGCTCGTGCCGGGCAGGTCGACCGGCTCTAGCGCGGCGGGTGTCATCACGCGCTCACGCGGGACGTCCACGTCATCGAACAGGTCGAGGCACCAGCCGGTCGTGACAAACGTCGCCTGGGGCGAGGCTTTCGCCACCGGGCCGACTGTCAGCGGGTCGAAGTGGTCGGCGTGCTCGTGCGAGATCAGGTAGTAGTCCGCATTGGTGATGTCTTCGGGCTGCATCGGCGGGGGGAAAGCGCGCGTGCCCCGCTCGCCCGCTAGCTCGCGCACGATGTCGCTCAGGCATGGGTCGATGTAAAGCGTGGCATCCGGTCCCTTGATCGCGACGCCCATTTGCCCCAGCCCCCAGATCGCGAGGCTGTTCGGGATAATTGGCAGGTTGTCCATCTGCGTGACGGTGATCATGGGCTGTACCCCTTGATGCGTGAGCGGATCCAGGTGCGCTCCTGCGCGGTGTTGGGCAGGGCGCGGCAATTGGGATAATAGACAATTTGGCGGGCGTTCGCCTATTCTGCGCGGGAACGCTGCGCCGAGTCTTCCTGGCGTATGACCGGCGATTCCCTCACGGCGCGTTGGCAATCAGGCGTTTTCTGCTATGATGGCTGCAAACGAAACCGTTTTGAGGCACGTCGGAGTGGGTATTGTGGGAATGTTGAATGTTCGGATCTTGACCGGTATCGCCGTCTTGTTTGCCACGCTCGCCGGGCTGGCTCCGGCGCACGCCGCCCCTGCCGAGCCATCTCCCCCGGTGACGGTCGCCCAGGGGCACCCCGGTTGCGCGGGGATCACCATCAACACGCTGCAAACGCCGGAGTGCGACGCGGTGATGGCGGCTCATCCATATCCCGATGTGTCACGTATCCCGTACGATCTCGGCGTGATCGCGGGGAAGAACTTCATCTACTTCAAGGCGGACGAAGTGCCGCTCTATGATGGGCCGGACGGGGAAGTGATCGGCACATTCACCGCCGGACGCAGCAGTTATGTCAACGTGCTGCGGATGTCCGGTAGCTGGGCGGAGATCCGCCCTGGGCGCTGGGCGTCGCTCAAAAATGCGGTGTTTGCCCAGCCTTCCACGCTGACTGGCGTGCTGATCAACAGCATGGAAATGCCGTTCGCCTGGGCGATCTACGATCATTGCACGTCGCTGACGCCGGGCGGCCCGCGTAACTGTCGTCAGTCTGGCTCGTTCAGGCGCTACGATCTGATGAACATCTACGCCACGGTGCAGGTCGGGGAGTGGGACTGGCACCTCGTCGGGCCGGGGCAGTGGACCGTGCAGACAAACCTGAGCATCGTGCACCCGACGCCGCCTGCTGTCTTCAACTGGCGCTGGATCGGGGTAAGCACGTACGAGCAGAACCTCGTCGCGTATGAGGGCACGCGCCCGGTGATGGCGACGCTGGTTTCGACCGGCGATATGGAGGAGGACTGGAAGCGCACCGATCCCGGCGTGTGGAAGGTCGAGCTATTCTGGGAAGTCGGCCCGATGTCTGGCGCGGCGGGCAGCGACGACTTTTACGCGCTCGACCAGGTGCCGTATCACATGTATTTCAACTGGCGCGAGGCGTTGCACGGCGTCTACTGGCATGACAATTTCGGGTACTACTGGTCGCACGGCTGCGTCAATCTGACCGTCAGCGACGCGAAGTGGCTGTGGGACAACTGGGTGACCCAGGACATGCGCGTTTACGTCTACGACGAGAAGCCGGGCTAGGGCGCGAAGTGGAACCGGCTTATTCCAGCAGGCCCAGGGCGCGCAGCGGCGCGTCGCTCCACACCTGCGCCTCGATGTAGCGGTCCGGGCCAAGCGACCCGTCCGCATTCCAGATCTGCGGCAGCCCGAACCGCGCTATGAGGTCTGGCAGCTCACCGAGCGTGTAGACCTGCCCGCGCCAGGGCTTGCCGTCCGGGTAGCGCATTGCGGGGAATGAGTCGCCATACGTTAAGCTGACGACCGCCGGATCGATGCTTGCCAGCGGCACGCCGAGGCACGCGGGGCGCTCATACCACGTCAACACCCAGTCGCACGTGCCCACGATGAAGTAATGTGGCGTGTCCCGCTCGGGACGGCCGCCTTTTGCCACGAACAGCCGCCGGATGCGCTGCTCCAACTCGCGGCGCACGGCTAGATAGTCCGGCGTCCGCTGGCTGGCGAACCCGCGCGCCTCGGCGACGATCTGCGCTTGCAGGCGATCGGCGTCGTCCGGTGGGAGCGCGGTCAGACTGCGGAACGGCCCGCGCGCCGCGTCGTAGTAGTGCGTCAGCACGTCGGGAACCGCCGTTTCCGCCATTCTCCCCCTGATCCTGTACACCCGTTTAGCTAGCGGCGAAGCGTCGCTAGCCTTCTGCGGCTTGCGCCTGCGCCTTCTTCAGATTCCGCACTTCCCACAGCCCTTCGAGCGCCAGGCTGACGAGGCTCACAAGCTGCAGGAAAAGCTGCTCGTCCGCCTCGGTGAAGTCGCCCTCGTACTTGTCGGAAAGCTGGAACAGCCCCCAGTTTTCGCCGTTGCGATCCATGAGCGGCGCGGCGAGCCAGCCACGCATGGGCGGGTGCTTATCGCTTTCCGTGCCGAACGCCTTCCATTCGGGGTGCGCTTCCATCTCGGCCTGTGTCAGCCGGATGGGGCGATCCTGGTCCAGCAGCCACTTGTGAATGCCGAAACCAGTTGCGGGGGTCGAGTAACCGGCCCAGTCGCGATATTTCTCCGACAGCGAGAAGTACTTGCGCATCGAGCGCCAGTCCTTCTGGATCATGAACGCCACCGCCGACTGGTGCGCCCCGATCAGCGCGCGGGCTACTTCCGCCGCGTTTTTCAGCACTTCGTTGGCACTCGCGGCGAATTCCTCATCGTAGGCGTCGAGCTCGATCGTGGCGGTGAGCGGGTTCGACATGGCTCCGACGAGCGCATTGCGGTAGGTGTTGGTGTGCGAGGATGGAGCGCTCATCAATTGTCCTCCGGTCTATTACGGTGCGTCGCTGCGAGGTCCGCGTTCTATCGTTTCGCGCAGGATCGTGCCGATGACTTCCAGCGGGAGCTTTTCGAGCCGGGTGAAACGCACGCAGCCCTTTCCACAGTCGAGCGGTGCAAGCTCCGCACGGTGCTTCTCGACCAGCTCTGTGTCCAGATACAGGCTCATATAGCGGCGCTGCGATGCAAGCGCGGCGATGGCGTGCTCGCCCTGCACGTAAGTCGGCATGCCATAGGTGATCCGTTCTTCGGCCTGCGGAAGCTGCTCCCGGATAAAAGCGCGCAGCTTCTGCAGATCGTCGTGGTGCGCCGGGTTCTTGAGCGATTGGAAGTATTGATCGATCGGATCGGCCATATGTTTTTTCCTCGATGTGGCGGCTCGTTCCATCCTTAGAATAGGGGGTCGGTGCGGAACATGCATCCAACCAAAGTCGGATTTTTCTGTACCCCACCCGCCTTATAGTAATAGTACGGGAAAAACGGGAAATGCGTCCCCTGTATGTTGCACGTGCGCGGTATCGCGTTAATCGTGAGGGAGAAGGAGCGAGACATAAACCTTCTGATGGGACTGCTTTTGCTGACAGGGCTGCTGTTGGGTCAGCCGAACGCGCAGGACGACTGCGCTAACGCGTTCGCCGACGCCGAGCAGTTCACGGCGGGCGTCTTCGAGCGCATGGCGGTGGACGAAGACGGGGGCATCACCTGGGACAGCACGGATTGGGAGAACATCGTGCGCCGGGTGGTTGGCACAAGCGAGTACTATCTGAACAACTGCGTCGATCCGGAGCTTCCGCTTGCCGAGCAGGCCGAGGCGCTTGAACAGCTTGCCGCGTTGAGCCAGATCGCGCCGCCAGTCGAGAGCGTCGACGTGGGCGGTGACTTCGGCGACGTGGCGCTGGTGAGTGACTTCACGCCCACCACTGAGTTCCTCGATCTCAACGGCGACGGCCCCGACGAGTTGATCCTGCACACACAGGTCCCGTACTTCTCGGACGCGACGGTTTACCAGCTTCGCGGCGGGCTGAGCGTGGCGTTCTTCCAGTCGGAAGACGGCTGGCAGGGGCAGGTCATCGCTCCGGTGACGAATTTCGTGACGGATGAGTCAGGCGAGCATATCTCGTTCGCCATGCTGGACGACAACACGCTCAGCGTTGAGGAATCGCACGAGGCTCTGCGCTACCTGCCCGGCCCGGAAGTCGAGGTGATCGAGCCGGAAGATGGCCCCCCGCTGACCACCGTGACACTGCTCGCGCCGACCGGGACCGGCGAGGCGAAAGAGCTTAACATCCTGACCTGGGACGGCCGCATCCCCTCGGTGGAGTTGCGCGTTGCCTTTGACGACTGGTGCTATCCGGGGCAGACGCTAGAGTGGGAGATCCGCGACGACGGGAGCGTATACGTCCCCAGCAACGAAGGCGAGGAAGGCTCCCCGCTGCACTGTGGCCGCACGCCCGAAGCGTTGTTTGAGTGGGCGGACGGCGCGTACACCGAGGCAGAGCAGGAGTAAGGCGGGCTGATAAGCCGCACCCCGTAGTGAGCAGGCGCCGGATGGTTTCCGGCGCCTGTTTTTCGTACCGATCGGCTGGCTGCTCTCCACATGACTGTCAGCAGACTTGGCGCGCCATCAAACGTTTCTATTCGCGATTAGTTTTATGCAACAAGTTTCAGCCGCGCCCGTTGACCGCCGCTTCCCATTTCGCTACGTTCTATGTGTGCGTTTGCGTGTGGCGAGCCCTTAAGGAGGCGAGAGTATGAAAGCATTATGGCGTTTTATGGTGGTCGTCGTGCTGGTGGCGGGCGGAATTGTGAGCGGCGTTGTCTCGGCGCAGGATGATACAGGTTACGTGGAAGAAGCCGTGACCCTCGATAACGAGATCGCCGCGATTGTCGGACGGCCTCAGGCAGACGGACCGGTGCCTGCGGTTGTGATGCTGCACGGCTTCGCCAGCTTCAAGGACGAGGTTGGGGACATGTATAAGCGTCTCGCTGCGGAACTGGGCGAGCGCGGGATCGCGTCCATTCGCATCGACTTTCGCGGCTGGGGCGACAGCGGCGGCGGGATGGAAAACAGCACCGTGACCGGCATGGTCGAAGATGCGGCGGTCGCGTATGAGTATCTGGCGAGCCAGGATTTCGTGGACGTCTCGCGTATGGGCGTGCTCGGCTTCAGCCTCGGCGGGCGGATCGCGATCGTCACGGCGGCGCAGAATCCCGACTGGTACCAGGCGATGGCGTTGTGGTCGACTGGCGGCAACATCGATCCCATCGAGTTCCAGGGGCAGGAAGCGTACGACACCGCGCATGCCGAAGGGCAGGTGACGGTTGACCTGGGCTTCCGCGTGGTGACGCTCGGCAGCGAGTTCTTCGACAGCCTCGCCGCGTATGATGTGGAAGCCGAGTTCCCGAAGTTCAACGGATCGCTGCTGGTCATCGCGGGGACCGACGACCCGGGGCCTGCGGAGTATTTTGACTGGTACCTCGAGAACGCGCAGGGTGAGCTGCGCGCGGGCTTGCTGATTGAGGGCGGCGATCACATCTATCAGGTTCTGACCGACGATCAGACTATGGCCAACCGGGTGATCCGCGTCACCGCGGACTGGTTCGCGCTGGCGCTCGCCGAGTAAGGTAAGGGTAGCCGTTCGGGATACAAGAGGCCGCTTGACCTGCTCAAGCGGCCTTTTTTGTTGGCTGCCAAGTGAGTGAGCAAACCTCCTGCGATCGCGTGAGCGCGAACGATTTGTCTGTTGGAGATGACTAATATCCGTTAGTGTCTGCTAAGCGCGCACGTAACTACTACAGACTATCTCCCCTAGCGTGGCTTCTGCAATAAGCGTTCACTCAACTCGTCTTGATTCGCAAAGTATGTCTCTATTCTGTTCTTACTATGCTCACCTTAAAGTGAGTGTTATGTGGAATTTTCTCGTATGTTCTGGCTCCCTTCAAGCTCTACACTCAGCTATCAGGATAAATATCGACGGCGTGCAACTCTAGCTTGCCTGTCTTCTTATTCTCCTGTTCTCGCAGGTTGAACATGACTCGCATACCAACTTCGGGCGTTGCATCACCTTTGTACGAACGCATGCCAAAAAAGTGTTCTGCGCCTGTACTATCCACCCGAATATTGCCTGATTTGCCATTGGCGTGGATCCGGATGATGTAGCCTTTATGTGTTGTGCGCGGTTTAGGCTGCACCGACTTCCAGAACGGCTGTAGCTCCCGGTGCAATATCTTCGCCTGGGGCAGATTTTCCTCAGATAGATTCATCTGCTCCAGCGCCGTCTGAAGCTTTGCAACGCTCTTCCATCCCTCTTCCTGACGAATTGCTGCAGCGAGGAACACGTGCTTAATTGCAACATCGTGCTGCCCGGCTTCTGCAAGCATATTGCCAAGATCGAGAAATAGCTCCCAACGAAACCCTAATCCCCCGGCTGGCAATGCTGCTTTGGCCGCATAACTAATGGCGTTGTCGATCTCATCGACTTCATGCAGTGCTTGAGCGTACTTATAAACGACCCACCAATCGCTTTTTCGCTCCATAACGTATTCGAGATCGGCAAGGGCTTCTTTGGCCTTCCCGAGCGCGACGAGACTGTTAGCACGATACCACCTGAACCAGACATCGAAGTCATTGTGCAGCGGCGAGATTTCTGCAAGCGCCTCTGAACAAACCTCGACACAGTCTGCGTAGTGCTGCAGTTCGAGAAGAGCCTTCGCACGGCTGCGATACCACTTCTCTTTTGATGAAGCGTACGACTTTCCGTCTGAACCTGTACTCGGCTGTTTTGACAGCGTCGTTGGATCGAGCTTGTCCAGCCACATCAAGATGTCGTCATACGGGATCGGCTTTGGAGTGTTCTTATAACTCTCAAAATGCTCAACTACCGCGAACACAGCCATCTCGTAGGGAGAGTATTCACCCTGCTGGGTGAGTGTTGTGATTGCTTCTGCAGCTTTCAACAGTTTCTTTTCATCGACCTTGTCTTTCGGCTGGCGAATCCCGGTATCGTATACACACCAACCATACAAGTTGTTATTTCGGTCGAATTCCGAATCAATCTGATAGACTTGGCGGCAAATTTCCAGCGCCTCTTCGGATCGTCCTAATTTGCGTAGACACTGGGCATATCGCCATCCTATCCAGACATCCTTGTTATCGCCCACGGCATTCCAAAGCTTGTCGTAAAGCGGCAATGCCTCAGAGAACCTTTCTTGCTGCCTAAGAGTCTCGGCCTGCTGTTTGAGATCGTGATAATCGATGGTCATTTGATGCCTCTTATGCGTTTGTAGATGGTTTCCAATTGATCAAAATCGGTGGAGTACATCATCGGGTCGATATCGTCGACCAGTCTCGCCAGAGCCTGAGCAAGCGGTGTGAAATCCATTTTCGTGTGGCGATAGGGTTCAAAATACCTTAGGTAATATTCGACTTCCTCAAACTGCTCCGCATCCGTTGATGCGCGCTCAGGATCCGCATGTTCTGCCAGAAAGTGCCGCCACAGCTCATTCACCTGATCCTGTAACTCGGGGTTACGGAACTGGTGGAGATGGGGAATCAACGGGCGCTTGGTGGTGTTGTAAAGATCGAAGAAACCACCCTCAATGACTATTCGCGCATACTGGTTGTTGTAGATCTGTCGGAACTCGGCGGTGATTCCCTGTTGTAGCAAAAAGGTTACGAAATCTTGTGCGGTTTGATGAAGTATTTCCATTGGGGCGGGTTTCGCTTCAGCTTGCGAATCGCTTGGTGACGATGCTGCCTGTTTGGCGAGTGCATCAGCTACATCATTCCAGTACACTCCTGTATGGCTTGTGACTTTGTGCCAGTAAGGCTCGATGGATGTCGCTTCAATCGTCGCGACGAAATGCTGTGTGAGAGGGGTATTTGCTTTCCATTCGCTTGTAGCCCACTTTTCGATTCCTTCTAGGTCGTAGACAATATCAATTGCCGTGACGCCGTTTTCTCCGCACCACCGGAGAACTTCCAGTACTGCGGTTAGTTCACCGCTAACTTGCCGTTGTTCAATATTCTCAAGCACTTCACCGCTAAGCCGCGCGATTTCTTTCCCCTCGTGGATGATCACTGCGCCGTAGCCAACTTTGCCTGCCACATATGAACCGTCGACATATGCCTGATATGGTGTGCGAAATGTGGTTTCTGTCTGCGCCGCTTCGAGTTGGTTCCAGCACGCTTGCAACCGGTCGGCGCAGTTCTTGTCGCGTAGCTCATGAGTTTTCAGCGAGAACGAGGCCTTGCGAGGGCTGTAAAAGATCTGGAGATACCCTTTCGTAGCGACTTCAAGCTTAACCATATAATCTCGAAACATGACGGGCTTCAGCGTCACGCCGATATCCAGTCGTTCAACAGCCACGATGAATTGTTCGGCTTTCGCCCGTAGTTCTTGCTCGTACAGATGGGTCATCTGGCGCTACGGTGCCTTTCTGTCGTGATCTTCCGGTTGAGGGCGATTAGCTCACTCACGAATACGTTCGTGGGATCGGAGTAGTAGACAATACACTCTTCAATTGCACGTGTGAGGGCCACATAAATTTTGCGCCGGGAGAATCGTTCTTGTTTGATTTGCGTGGCAGGATCATCGAACATCCCGTCTGCGCTTGAACGGTTGTACAGATCCTCAATACCAGTAACGAACACAACTTCGCGTTCCAGGCCCTTGACGTTCATAAAATCAATGAGGCAGATCTCGTCAGAGTGTTGAGGCTCTCCAATACTGACCTGAAGGTTGGCTTGTGCAAAGGCTGCTTTGTACAGTGGTAGCTTTTGCGGCGAAGTTACAACCATCAGGTCACGCGGCACGAAACTTCCGGCAAGAAAATCTTCCACACGCTCTACTACCGCCTCGATCACATTTGGGGCGTAAAGCAACTCTGCTGCGTTGTCACTGTAGGAGCAGAACTGCGCATCTTGGCGATAACCGTGCTGCTTGAATTCCTCGAGGAGGGCTGTATCGGCTGTAATAAACTTATGCGCCAGCTTGCCAATGTAGCGTGGCGTGCGATACATCTTGTAAGACTTGGGTAGTTCAAGCTCCTCGATGATAAAGCCGTGGCGCTTCAGGTCGTGATACCGCTCATAGATTTTTTGGCCAATATCTCCGACGAAGAAAAAGTTGTCCGTCTTACACAGGCACCTGATCAGGTAGAGCTGCGTGTCGTCGAAGTCTTGGATTTCGTCAATGAACACATAATCGAATTGCCGGTATTTGTCTGGATGTGAATTGAGTTCCGCTTCGACGTCCGAGTACAGTGTCTTATGGTAGTTTGGGCTATCGGGGGAATTTAGGGCATAGTATTCGGACCGCGACTTTAGCCCATATCCCGTGGTGGCAATGCGCTCCATGATGTAGGTTACGTCTGCCACGCGGAGCGTCCTGTATCGGGTTTGTCGTTCGGCTGGTTTGATCTTTCCAGCCAAGATTTGTTCGATATTTCGCGCTAGGTTCGGGTTGTACGTAGTCAGCAGAATCTGGGGCGGACTCTGCTTCTTCTTGTAGGCTTGATCGATGATGTGAACTGCCCGTGATACTAGGACGTTGGTTTTTCCACTTCCTGCGACATCCAGCAAATAGTTTGTTGTGCGATCTAGGTTGAAGATCCACTTCTCTTGATCAGCGGAAATCATGCTTAGAGCTATGCGCTTTTTCTGGCGATCGGTTACGCTGCCCACGCGGAAGGAATTCGGAAGAAGCCGTTCCATCACGCTTTGCACCTGGTTTGCTGTGGCTGAGCGGAAATTCGACCGTTTTCTCACAAGTTGCGTGAGGAGTCGTTCAGGCTCTGTGAGAAATTGATCGATATCATCCTTGAAAATGACCGTTTGCAGGTCGAGGTAGAATTTGCTCTGAGGATTCTGGAGAACTTCAAGATTGCCGAGCCTGTTTAGGAATTCGTTGCGCGATAGCCGTGGAAACGCAACGAGCGAGGTGACAAAAATGCCTGTGTCTCTAACAAGAGCCATCAGGGCATAACGATACTTTTCCGCTTGCGCAGCCGGATTGTCGATCGGCTCTTCCTCTCCCGTCGCAAGAGTCTTCTTGACGACTGTTTCTTGGTCGCACCACATATATTCATTGCGCGTCAGGTTCCAGTCTTTCACCTCGATTGCAAGTAAGCCGATTGCTTCGCCCAAGACGACGAAGTCTGGCTGCACCTTCTCCATCCCGCGCACACGTTCTTCGTAGTCTCGTGAGACGCGCAGTTCTCGGAAGATAGTGTAGGTTTCGGGAAGCCACTCAAGAAAATTGAGTACTTCGCGCTCAGCTTTATTTTCTTGGCCGAGTCTGGCGGTTTGAATGAGTCGCGGTTTCATAAGCTCATCTCAAATTAGCGGTGTAGTTTGCGGGCTTCAACGCGCTTGAAGTTTAGCAAGGCGAATTGTAAGCGGTTGAACGCTTCAACACCTCTTTTGACACGTCTTTCATTTAGCGACATAGCTAGCCAGTCAAGCGGTGTTTCGATGAGTAGGGCTGTCATTCCCGCTTGGAATTCTTGATAGATTGCCTGGGTCAGCGTTGAAAAAAGAGCGGTATTGAGATCGCTGCCCACGGGTTGGCGAAACTCGGCACCGCTACGGCTGTCTACAATGATTTCGTTATTTCGCTGACGTACGGTAAGCCGTAAGTCAAATCGCGCTGCTGCTGGCTCAAACGGCGGGATTACCGGCTGGAAGCGGTTGTGATCGAGGAGGTATCCGAGGAACATGATGGCCTGCTGCTTGCTAGGGGCAGATGCACCGCGCTGAAGATCATAACTCCGGATACAGTGGTAACAGCCATCGGTGTTGCACGGGCATTGCGTGAGGCGCTCATAGGCGCGCGCAACCAGCGTTTCAAAGTCTTGCGCAATTTGCTTTAGTGGCAAGTTATTGTTTCCATCGTTGTCGTAGAGAAGCGTATAGATCCATCGCCTGTCAGGGTTATCGTGCGGTTGTACGTCGAACATTAGCCGAATTTCGCCGCGCGCTAGTTCATAATAATCAGTGATTTCTTGCAGAATGGCTGCAATAAGGCTGGTTCGTATAGTTGGATCGGTAACTTCCGCAGCAAAGCGGAAGATAATCGCTTCCCGCTCGAGATCGTAGCCGATGTGGATTTGTGACTCATCCTGATGCTCTCCTTCGATCCCATGGTTGCGGAAGCTTAAGCGACACTGTGGGGCGTAACTCACGCTGAAGAGGATGTCTTTCCGATAATACTCCGACATCTCTGCCGCGAAGTGTTGCCGTATACTGAGTTGAACACGATGTTTCCACTGCTTAGCGAAGCGCATTTCTTTCTCAGCGTAGAAACAGGAATAGCACCGGGCGCCATCGGAAAGGGTCGTGTAGATGCCATCATTCAGGGTACGGTATACTTCACCTGCGACGAAAATGGTTTGCTCCGGTACAAAGAACTTGATCGCTTGCTCAACATCCCGTGAGGTGAGCGCGTAGTCTTTCCAGTTTAAGGAGTGTTCCTGATCCAGCTTGTCCTTATCGCGGACGTCGATAGCGATGACCTCATCGTGCCGAAAGCTGTAGTCAGGGAAAATGCCTTCAATATAGCATCGATGCGCCAGCGAACTCCGATCGGCTGCCACGGCAGCCAACAGAGTATCAACCTGAGCCTTCAATTTATTGAGGTGCAGGTCGTAATCGAACCAGTCTCCAAAGATTTTGCGTAGCAAAGGAAGTTGTACTTGATACAGTGCTTCCGCGTTACGTCGGAATTGGATGAGCGCATCCCGGCTGTCAACGTGATCGCGAAGTACAAATGCGGTGACATGCTTTTCTGCTAACAGTGGATTATAGGGATTGAACACTGGCGGGCTAACCAACCCATTGATCATTTCGTGCGGATGTTGGAATACATACAGATCATGGGGTTGGTCGCCCCAGCAGTATGTCACAATTAGTGCAGCCTTATGCTTTCCACGCCCTGCTCGCCCTGCACGTTGAATATAGTTCGCAGGTGAAGGAGGCGCGCCGAGCATCACGACGCAGTCCAGTCCCCCAATATCAATGCCCATTTCCAGCGTTGGAGTAGCGAACACGCAGTTGATACTTCCATCTGAAAACCCGTTCTCAATATCGATCCGTTCGGCTGTTCTTAGATCCGAGCTATGGACGCTAACCATTAGAAAATGGTCGCGCTCGATTTGCTCGTAAGCCGCATCGATATCCTCAATGTGTGAGGACGGTAGCGCAAAGCGGATGTATTCGGGACGCAGATAGTATGCAGCCTTTCCGTCTGGGGTCGGTTCGCATGCCACAAGCCCAGCATCTACGAGTTCATGAACGGCAGCCCGAATCGCCTGAGGCGTATTTTCCTCTACAAACGCTGTATATTCCTTTGCATGTGGACCAAGTGAGATTCCACGAAAATCAGGATGCTCAGAAATGGTATCCTCGACATAAATCCCATTCCTGCTTGTCGCCCAGAATTTCTGGAAACGGATAAATTGGCTGTTAGCCCAATCACCCTGAAAGTCGCGTAACAGTGCGCGCTCACGAAGAAAAATTCCTAGCACTTTATGCTGGATATTGGATAGCGACCCCCATTCAAACGCATCTTCTTTTAGCGTTAGCAACCCGGGATAGCCATCACTTCGCTCCGGAATGGCAATGTGCCGGTGGTACCAGAGTGGAAGTTCCTTGAAAAGAGCTTGTGCTCGCACGGAGCGAGCCATGCGGCCCCCGACTTTCTCTAAGTAGGCAAGCGTGTGGGTGATATCAAGCTGTCGTTCACTGGGATAAAAATGTCGCAAGAATTCCTTGAAAAAGTCAGTTGCATATTCGTCTTGTAGTACGGCGCTGTAGCGAGATGCCTTCTCGCGGCTGTCAACAAACACCAGTGTTTTGCGATAGGCATGCAGCAAGGTTTTGACGAGATGGCTAATGTAGAGATAGTCGCGGCGTGGGTCGCCTAACCAAATGAGCTCCCGGTCAAGCTGGTCTGCGTTTACAATAGGCAGGTGCGCGAGGTAGTATTGTCCATCGGCATTATGTCGAAATTCACCGTCTGGTAGAATATCTCCGCGATAGGTGAACACCTCCTTGTCGACGCCGGGTTCCTTTGTAATCAGCACATAGTGGACTCGTTCAGAATCGAGCTCAAATTCGACAATTGGTGTAAGGCGCTGGCCATGGAATTTGCCGATGAAGCAGTCAATGTCGTTCTTCCATGCCGCGAATAACGGGAATCCGTCATCGGGACAGTAGGATGCATCACCCGAGAAGTATCGACCGCATTTGGGGCATGTTTTCAGATATCCACTCATATGCCGGACGAACACGTGCGTCCGGAAATCCATCAGTGGAATGCCATCTTTGCCTACCTTCTGGTTAACGTAACTGATCGCGTTCAGATAAGCTGCGAGCAGCCGCTCGGGGGTTACCGTGGAGAATGCAGTGGGCGGAAGCGTGCGACTGATTCGATGCGTCAGGTCTGTAAATGATTGAGCACCTTCATGAAGAGCGTCGTGGATTGCTGCGACAATCGCGTTGCAGTGAAGCGCCTGATACACTTCTGACTTGTGAAGCTCGTCCCTGTAAAAATCGCTGCCACTGACTTTCTGCCCCGTCAAGCGACCAATCGATGTAGCAGCAGCGATCTCATCTAAGAAGTCCAAATCTTTGAGATCTGCGTCAGTAATCGGTGGTGGTGGTGTGATATGTGGTCTGGCGATTTCCTCTTCCACTGGTTCAACCAGTTTGTACGTCCCAATGTTGAACAATGAATGCACAAACGTGTCGAGCTTGGATTTGCTGGTAGGGGTGCTGATCAGCGTTGCACTTGTCCCAATGTGCGTAATCTTATTGTGGAAGTAGTACTTCAGCCGTGCTAGCAGATATTTGAGATGTGCCGCCTTGCTCCCCGTGTATGTGTGCAGCTCATCCAGAACCAGAAACCGCATCGACTGAGCCGATTGGCTAAAGATAGGATGATCCTTCCGGCGTGTGAGCATTCTATCGAGCATGACATAGTTCGTAATGAGGATGTCAGGGGGATTTGCCCGCATCTCATCTCGATATTGAAGCTCGTTCGAAAATCTCTGTTCGAGTCGTTCTTTGCTTGCGTTCTCAGGCGTTGCGGCTGTGTACAGGCCGAAAGTAATGGATGTGCCGCTCGTATATTGGCCGAGGCGGTCAATTTGATCGCCCGCTAACGCGTTCATCGGGTAAATCAGGATCGCTTTGACTCCGCGCTGTGTTGACTGCAGGCAATGTGAGATGATCGGGATCAGGAATGCCTCGGTTTTACCGCTACCGGTGCCAGTAGCAACAATCGTGTCATGTCCTGCCAGGATGGAGAGGATCGCTTGCTCCTGATGTACATACAATCCCTGTTCGAGCTTGGGAAAGCATGAGATTAGTTGCTCCGGTAGTCCTTGCTCATGAACAAAATTCGCGAACGGCGTCTCCGAACGCTTATAGTTTGGATTTAGGGACAGGTAAATATCGCTGTCGATTTCCATTCGTTCGAGAAGCTTCGAAACCTGTTCAGGTTTGATTGATTCAGCGAGGACGGACTCCAGTTTGGAGCGGTAGCGTTGGAGTAAGTCTTTAGCCGAATCAATTGGATTTGTAACCGCCCGCTTCACATGGCTTGGTGTTGAGTCGATATTCATCCCGCTTACGCTCGTGCTTTCTGAGCCTGATATAGCAGTTTCAAGAAATAGTAGACCAAAGTTCCCCAACTCTTTGTACAGTCAAACGGTTGTTTGGACAAGTCAGCTACAGGAATCATCAAGTATCAACATCCGTTGCATTGTTTATCGTTGAGAATCGAATCAATCCCTTTAAGCGCATCGCAGCGTATAACGATTTCAGAGCGCCAGTGGACGGTTCTGGTCCGTCGCTGGCGGGGTGGCGTGCGACGCGCACGCGAGGGAGAGGGGATACCATGCACATTCAGAAGCTCACTCTGCACACGCGCGATCTGTCCCTTCAGCGCACGTTTTTCAGCGAACAGTTGGGCATCACGCCGGTAGAACAGACAGATCGGTCGGTTGCGTTCCGGCTGGGACGCACGTTGCTCGCATTCGAGGAAAACCCGCGCTGGGACGGCCTCTACCATTACGCGCTGCAAATCCCCGCGCGCCAGTTTGAGTCGGCGGTCAGGTGGCTGAAACAACGGTGCCCGCTTTTGCAGAACAGCGAGGGCCAGCAGGTATTCTTCTTCGACATCTGGAATGCCCAGGGCGTCTACTTCGCGGATGCGGATGGGAATATCGCCGAGCTGATTGCGCATCACGATCTCGATTCGCCGGATGGGGCTGAGTTCGCTCCCGGCTCTATCCTCGGCGTAAGCGAGATCGGCTGGGTGGTCGATGACGTCCCGGCAGCGGTCCAGCGGCTGGAGCAGGAATACGCCCTGGCGCCCTATCGCGGTTATTCGCATCCGGAGTTCACGGCAGTCGGCGGCAGCGAAGGGCGCTTTATCGTGGTCACGCGGGGCCGTCCCTGGCTCCCGACCGGCCAACCCGCGACCGCTGGCTGGTTTTCGGCGGAGATCCTCACCCGCCAGGGGCAGCAAACCCTGGTCGCGCAGCCCGTTTAGCTCATTTCGCTTGCGTTGCGGATGCCACGTCATCCGCCATTGCGCCCGCGCATCCTTTAAAATCTGGATACAGGTGTCAGGTAAAGGGAGCGGGGCAATGAACAAATCGCAGCTAACAAACGACGATATCGCAAACGTGATGGACGAGATCGCGAACCTGCTTGAGGCGCAGGAAGCGAATCCGTTCCGCGTGCGGTCCTACCGGGAAGGGGCGAATACGCTCCGGCAGGTTGACGAGCCAGTTACCCGCATTGTCGAGCGTGAGGGGACCGATGGGCTGCAACGGCTGCCGAACATCGGGCAGGGGCTGGCGGCGCTGATCGGCGAGGTGGTCGAGACAGGCCGCTCGGATCTGCTGGATCGCTTGCGCGGGGAAGTCTCGCCCGTCAGCGTCTTTGCTCGCGTGCCGGGGATCGGCGAACGCCTCGCGCAGCGGGTGGTGGACGAGCTGGATATCCGGACGCTTGAGGAGCTTGAAGAAGCCGCGCACGACGGGCGCCTGGCGCGGGTCGAAGGGTTTGGCGCGCGGCGGGTCGAGGCGGTGCGAAATAGCCTGGCGGGCATGTTGAGCCGGGGAGCGCGCAGCCGCGCCCGGCAGCGCGTCGCAGGGGATGGTGAAGGCAGCGCTCGTCCGTCGGTAGCTCTGTTGCTGGAGATCGACCAGGAATATCGCCAGCGGGCCGAAGCTGGTGAGCTACGCACCATCGCGCCGACCCGCTTCAATCCGACGAACGAGGCGTGGCTGCCGATCATGGAAACCACACGTGAAGGCTGGACCTTCACCGCGCTGTACTCGAACACTGCCCGCGCGCACGAGCTGGGGACGACGCACGATTGGGTCGTAATCTACTACGAGCGCGACGGGCAGGAACGGCAAAATACCGTCGTGACCGAGACGTCCGGTCCGCTGGCGGGCAAGCGAGTTGTGCGCGGCCGTGCAGAAGAAACGCGCCGGTATTACCGCGAGCAGAGCAGGGAACCGCAATAGCGCGGCAAGCGGGTAAAAGTGCGCTATCAGGAACTGAAAACGCGGGGCGGGCCTCACAACATTCCGAGACCCGCCCCGCGCGCTGTCAGCTTCGATTGAGCGCGCACTCAGCGCGGGGAATGCTCATTCGCGGAGCGGCGATTCGTCTCCAGGGTGGTCGCCACCCACCACGTGATGCCGAACGGGTCCATCACGCCGCCTTCCCGGTATCCGTATGCCTGGTCTTTCGGCGGATAGAGCGAGGTCGCGCCATGTGTGACGGCCTGCCGGTATACCCGGTCGGCATCGTCCACGAACAGATAGATGCTGGCGCGAGGCAGGGCGTCGCTGGGCTGCGGAGCGACTTCGCTATCGGGGTGAATACCGAGCATCACCGGGGAGTCGCCGATCTTTATCTGGACGTTACGTACCACGCCATTCGGGTCGACCGAGCGGCGAAGCTCCACCGCGCCGAAAGCGTTGCGGTAGAACTCGACCGCCTGATCGGCGTCTCGGACCATCAGGTAGGGCGTCGCCGTGTGATAACCTTCTGGGACTCCAGGGTAATCTGTTCTCATCGTGGTATCTCCCGTCCCTATCCAGCAATATGAATAGCACGTATGTTCTTATCATTATAAAATACTTGCATGAATAAGACAAATCATGATGAGAAATATTTGCTGCAAAACGCCTGGGGAGGGGTGGGGAATTTAGACTAGATGGCTCGGGTTCGCAGCCAGGATTCTACAGTCAAGGCTTCCGGGTAGATCGCCAGGGTGGGGCCGGTATTCAGCTCAAGATCTGCCGTGCGCAGCCACGTCCACATGGTCGGCAGATCGTCTCCCACAAAGCGCTTGAACAGCCAGAGGGGCATCCGGAAGCGAGGCGGCTTCTTGCCCAGGATATCGCGATACAGCCGGCGGCATTCCTCAAGTGTTTTCACATCGCTCGCCAGCTTGATATCCTGCCCGATGTACTGCTCCGGCGCAGCGAGGACTCGCGTGACAATGGCGCCCATGTCGCTTGCAGCCAGCCAGACGACCGGGCGCGTTTCGCCCATCAGCCGAGGCATGAGGTGCCACGTGGAGACGGCCGGATAAAAATCTTTGTCGGTCATAAGCTCCATAAAGGCCATAGGGCGCAGGACGGTCAGCGGGATGCCAAGCGCCTTCATGTGAGCCTCGACCGCGAGCTTCGAGTCCCAAGAGCCGACTCCGGTTGGTTTGCCAACTCCTGCCGAGGCGTAGACGAGATGCTGCACGCCTGCTTCTTTCGCGAGGTTCGCAACCAACTTGCCCTGCTGGATCTCGCTATCCGGGCTGCTGAGATAGGGATTCTGCACGCTAAACACGCCGTACGCGCTGTCGAAAACGTGCTCGAGGGACTGGCGGTCCGTCATGTCGCCCTGCACGACGTCGGCGCCAAGAGCCGCGAGCGCCTGCGCTTTCTCGCTCGCCGGATTGCGTGTCAGGGCGCGAACCTGCCACCCGTCGCGCAGAAGGGTTCGGGCGACGCTGCTTCCCTGGCGGCCGGTCGCGCCGGTTACCACCACAATTCGTTTGCTTGGCACGCTCACGGCATTCTCCGACGACTCGTCTGCCAGTGATAGTCTTCATGGTATTATTTATCAGAATATTATTTAAAAATCAGCGTGTCAATCACGAAAAACGCCTGCCGAGCCAGTTCCCGGCAGGCGTTCTCATTGCTCAATCGCGTAGCTGCTATGGCGTGCAGAGGTCGGACGGTGTCACATAGTCCGCGCTCAACCATCCGCGCTCGCCGAGATAGTCCACATAGTACCAGCCGCCGGATCGCTCAAACGCGGTCAGCGTGACGTCGAACGGGATCAGGCGGATGACCGCTCCGCTCGTATCCGGCGCAGCGCGCAGATTCAAGATGTCCCGCGTCGTGACGGTGCATCCGCTTAGAGTTGAGCCAGGAGACGGACTCCCGACCGATCCGCTCACTCCGGCCGGATCGCTGACCAGCGCCACCGTCCCCGCGTTGGGCACGGACGCACAGGTGTACCCCTGCTGCGTGAAGCTCGGAAGCACGCTGATGGTACGCGGCGCAGCGGTCGCGTCGAGATAGAGCAGCGTGCCCGTCCCCTGCAGGCAGACAGTGATCGGTTGGTCGAAGTGAGCGGTCGCCGTGCCGTCGTGGCGCAGCGCGAACATGTCGATCGCGTGGATCACGTCGCGGCTCAGCACGTCCGTCCGGCCGATTTCCGCGCTGGGGCGCACCGGGATACGCTGCTCGACCAGGGTTCGGCAGAAAACCGTGCCGTCGGGCAGCGCGCTGTCCGGCACGTCGGCGCGAATGATCTCGCTAGTGGAGCCGTCGAAGTCCGCGCACAGGGGAACGGGCCGCCAGACCATGACGGTCACCGATGCGGTTGCGCCTGCGCCGGAGCTATCTTGGACGGTATAGGTGAAGCGGTCTGCGCCGGAGAAGCCGGGCGCGGGCGTGTAGACGATCTGCGCCCCGTCGATGGCAGCCCAACCATACGCCGGTTGGCTGATGCTGGCGATCACCAGGCGTTCTCCTGAGTCGTTCGCTAGCACGTCGATGCGAACTGGGGTGTTCATCGGCGTCTCAGCCGAGTCGTCCGCCGCGACGACGCTCCGACTGCTCCCGGTGCCGTCTCCGGTTGCGGGCACGGGCACTACCATAATCGTGACGCTGGCGACCGCGCTGGTGTTCGTGCCATCGGTTGCGTAGTAGCTGAAGCTGTCCATGCCGGAAAAGCCTGCATCCGGCTGGTAAGTGAACGATCCGTCGGCGTGGAGCGTCAGCGTGCCATGCGCGGCAGGTGTTGCGAGGATCGCCTGCAGCGGAGCACCACACCCGCCTGCGTCCCCGTTCAGCACGCCATTGGCGGCATCGACAACCAGCGACTGGCCCTCGTTCGTGGTGTACGCGTCGTGATCGGCTGTGATGGGTGTGTCGTCGTCGGTATTGGTTACGGCGACATTCGCACTCACGTCATCATACCCGCCGCCGGAGCCGGTTGCAGTGATGGTATAAGTGGCATCTCCATCGACTTCGGAATCATCCACGCCGGTCACAGTGACTGATTGTGACGTGTTCCAGTTTTCGGCTGTGAAGGTCAGGCTCGCAGGGCTGAGCGTGCCTTCGGTCGCATCTACTCCGCTGAATGTGATCAGCACGTTCCCGCTTGGTTGGCTAGCGAGCGCGACCGTAAAGCTGGCCGATGAACCATCTTCGCCAGTCGTTATGCTCGTCGGGGAGACGATGATCCCGGTCGTATCGTCGTCAGTGTTGGTCACTGTGACGGTCGCCGTTACGCCATCATACCCCCCGCCAGAGCCGGTTGCGGTGATGGTGTAGGTGATGTTGCCGTCAGCCAACGCGTCATCGACGCCGGTCACCGTGACGGATTGTGGTGTGTTCCAGTTGTCGGGCGTGAAGGCCAGGCTCGCAGGGCTGAGCACGCCTTCGCTGGCATCAACACCGGTGAACGTGACCAGAACATCGCCGCTCGGCTGGCTGGCGAGCACGACTGTAAAGATTGCCGATGAGCCGTCTTCCCCGGTCGTTATGCTCGCTGGAGTAACGATGATTCCCGCCGTGTCGTTGTCGGTGTTTGTCACGGCGACGGTCGCCGTTACATCGTTATATCCGCCACCGGAGCCGGTCGCGGTGATGGCATAGGTGACATCACCATCGGCCAGGGCATCATCCACACCTGTCACGGTGACGGATTGCGGCGTGTTCCAGGTCGCAGGTGTGAATGTCAGGCTAGTGGAGCTGAGTGTACCTTCGCTCGCGTCTACTCCGCTGAACGTGATCAGTACATCGCCGATGGGTTGGCTGGCGAGCGCGACCGTGAAGGTGGCTGATGAGCCGTCTTCGCCAGTTGTTATGCTCGCCGGAGAGACGATGATCCCGGTCGTGTCGTCGTCAGTGTTGGTCACTGTGACGGTCGCCGTTACGCCATCATATCCGCCGCCGGAGCCGGTCGCGGTGATGGTGTAGGAGACGTTTCCATCGACTTCGGCGTCATCGACACCCATCACGGTGACGGTTTGCATTGCGTTCCAGGTCGCAGGTGTGAACGTCAGGCTAGCGGAGCTAAGCGTGCCTTCGGTCGAGTCCACTCCGCTGAACGAGATCAGCACATCGCCGCTCGGCTGGCTGGTGAGCACGACGGTGAAGCTAGCCGACGAGCCATCTTCCCCGGTCGTTATGCTCGTCGGCGTGAGGATGATCCCCGCCGTGTCGTCGTCAGTGTTGGTCACCGTGACGATCGAGCTCAGGTTGTCATATCCGCCGCCAGAACCAGTCGCGATGATGGTGTAGGTTATGTCGCCATCAATCAATGCATCATCGACGCCGGTCACCGTGACGGATTGCGGTGTGTTCCAGTTGCTGGGAGTAAACGTCAGGCTAGTGGAGCTGAGCGTGCCTTCGGTCGAGTCCACTCCACTGAAAGTGATCAGCACATCGCCGCTCGGCTGGCTGGCAAGCACGACCGTGAAGCTGGCCGATGAGCCGTCTTCGCCGGTTGTTATGCTCGCCGGAGCGACGATGATCCCGGTTGTGTCGTTGTCGGTATTGGTCACGGTGATCGTTGCCGTTATGACATCATACCCGCCGCCGGAGCCGGTCGCGGTGATGGTGTAGGTGACGTTACCATCAACCAACGCATCATCGACGCCGGTCACGGTGACAGTTTGCGGTGCGTTCCAGCTTTCGGGCGTGAAGATCAGGCTCGCAAGGCTGAGCGTGCCTTCGGTCGAGTCCACTCCGCTGAACGTGACCAGCACATCGCTGCTCGGCTGGCTGGCGAGCGCGACCGTAAAGCTGGCCGACGAGCCATCTTCCCCGGTCGTTATGCTCGCCGGATTGATGTTGATCCCTGCCGTGTCGTCATCCAGAATCGTCACGGTCGCGCTGGCGGGAGTGCCGATGGCGACGTCTGGGGTTGAGGTGCTGATCAGCGTCACGATCACCGTTTCATCCGCTTCGTCCAGCGCATCGTCGACTGGCGTCACGTCAATCACCGCGCTGGCGCTTCCGGCAGGGATGCTTACCACGCCACTCAGCGGGAAATAGTCCGCGCCGGATGGATCTGCAGTGCCGGAAACGGCGTACGTCACGGTGATGGGCGCGCCGGACGTGTTGGGTGCGCTTAAGGTGACCGTGAACTGCCCGCTGTCGAGCGGATGCTCAGCGGCTGTAGGGTCGTTCGCGTGGATGCTTATCGTCTTGCTGGCTGGGGCGGCTTCTACTGCGCCTACGGTGCATGGTTGCCCTGGGCTAAGCGGGCGGGGTTTTAAAAGCTGGTCAAGCGCTGCGCCAGTGCAGGCAAGAATCGGGTTATCGCCGGGAATAGCCGTGCCAAATGGGATTGCGTCGATCGCTGCGCTGCCCGCCTGGGGCATGTGAACCAGTGGGCCCGGCTCGCCGCTGGTCAGCGGGCCAAGATTGAGGTTGGCGACATTCTGGACTGAGCCGGTGCCACCACTTGCGCAGGTTGCATCCGAGGAAAGGTTGTACCCGTAATCCTTCAGCTCGGCGGTTCCCCGGATGGAGCAGTTTGCAATTCCGCTCTGCCCCTCAAAAATGTTTCCTGCCAGATGGCCAGTGCCGCTGTATTGGTAGATTCCGGTTGGCCCATCTCCGGATGACGGAACGCTATTCCCCGCAAACGTATTGAAGGTGGCGACCAGTGTGCTACGAGCGAGAATACCGCTGCCCACACTAGCCTTATTGCCGGAGAAGGTGCTGGTTGAGACCGTCAGCGCATTGTTGCTGTAGCTATAGACACCACCTCCGTTAGCAGCCTCATTGGCATGAAAGGTGCTGGCTAGAACGGTGGATGTCTTGTTTGTTGCCTGGCTTGTAATACCGCCACCGTTATTCGAGGCGCGATTGTTGGCAAATATGCTGTGTGAAACTGTGATGGGGCTGAATACGTAAATTGCGCCGCCACTCTGCGCGGCGGTGTTGCCAGAAAAGACGCTGTTAGTGATTGTAACTTCCGCATTTATGTCGTTAGTGGCAATCGCGCCGCCGCTGGCGGTCGTGGCGGCGTTATTCAGGAATTTGGTGTTGTGCACCGAAACCTTGCCCGCACTCTCAATTGCGCCGCCTGAACTTCTGGAACAGTTTTGGATGACGAGATTGTTCAGCGTCAGATCCCCGTTTTTTGTTACCTTGAATGCCCCGTACTGGCTCGCGCCGTCAATGATGATCGACTGTCCCGTTCCGTCGATGGTGATCGGAGAATTGATGTCCGGCAATGGGGCGCTCAACGTGATTGTGCCGCTCACGGCGAACGTTATGGTGTCTGCGCCGCTGCCGTTTTGGCAGCCGTCAATAGCCGCGTTTCCATTTGCCGCCTTGATCGCTTCGCGCAGCGAGCAGTTACCGGCTGAGTTCTCTTCGTCAGCTAGCGTATCGACGACAATGCTGGCTGCGTAAACGGATGGTGGCGTCGGAAAAGGCGTGGGAAAGCAGGTGAGGGCGATTGCTAGAAAACTAAGCAGAAGGATGCGCGCTCTACGCATGTGGTCCCCCCTAGAGCGACCAGGGTTTCACTTGCAGTGGGACGTGGCGGACGGGAAAGCAGGGGAGAAGCCACGGTTCCAGGTGAAACCGCAGAAAAACAAAAATAAGTCGATGTATTTTTAGACTTATTCAAAATCTAAAAATCATCTACTATCCGATAGTATACTCCTGTGTATTTTGCTGTCAAAGCCGGTCCTTCTGCTCGCTGGGTTGAGGCGGGCGCACAGCAGCCTTCTAGTAAGGACCTCGCTGATTGGCTTCTTTGGGCTAAAATGAGTGCTTTGTCCGCTGCTCCTGATGCGGCTTGTGCCGCACTTGCCTGCTGAGAAGGACACGCGCATGCGTCTGACCTATACCAACCCCGTCTACGACCAGTACTTCGCCGACCCGTTCGTGCTGCACCACGCCGGACGCTACTACGCCTATGGCACTGGACCTGCCAGCCCGGATGGGATGCAGTTCCCGGTGCTGGTGTCGGACAACCTGGTGGCGTGGACGTTCGCCGGGTGGGCGTTGCAGCCGCTGCCTGGGGCGGATGCGTACTGGGCGCCGGAAGTGGCG
>Ga0134097_1000716_pt1 | contig 30657 bp, 25 predicted proteins | sample 8_3taG_FD_94450 | JGI IMG/M metagenome (GOLD analysis project Ga0134097, IMG submission 94450) | Switchgrass degrading microbial communities from high solid loading bioreactors in New Hampshire, USA - 8_30_10_142_A2 metaG | ecosystem: Engineered > Bioreactor > Semi-continuous > Anaerobic >... | reverse complement strand
AGGAAGCAGCGGTCGTCCCCGATCTTTTACAACCGCTATCTCTCAGTCAGTCTCCTGCCGATTGGGCCGATAGAATTTTTGAGTGTCGCAAGAAAGCTTCCATTATCGCCCAATCAGAGGCCCTGCATTGTGTTGAACAAAGTCGCTTCACAATTGAACAATCCGTCCGCCATCTGACCAGAATCTATAGTGAATAGCACGCATCAATCCACTCTATGGACATATCCACTGTCCTCTGGTGTCCTCAATGACGCCAGTAGCCTAATTGTATCATTCTACTTGTCTCTCTTCATCGTTGTCCTGGGTGTTTTATTGAAACCCGATGACATGCTACATTGGTTTCTGTTACCCGTAACGTTGTGCGGAGTGCTTATTGGTATTGATGCGGTAGATTGGCTACGCGGCCGTATGGATGTTATGGACCCGGTGGGGTGGGTAGGCTTGTTTGGGGTGCATTTCTTCTTCATTGCACCTTTGTTGGTCGTTCTCTGGGATCGTCAGATGAATTACCTTCCTGCAATGCCGGACTGGCGTCCGTGGCTAGGAAGAATGGGCATTCTCAATTTGGCCGGTTTGCTTCTATATCGGGTCGCTCGTGGATGGATCCGTATCCCCGCAAACCACTCCTCCCGCAAAATACGTGTTATCCAACCAAGAATTTTTGTGATTATTCTGTACTTCGCGCTCTGCATTACGTTCGGGCTACAAATGCTGGTTTATATTCAGTCGGGTGGGGTGTCTGGCTACATTGCGCGCTATGAGAGTCGCGGAGATGGAATTGGTTTTCAGGGAATGGGCGCATTATTCGCGTTTTCTGAAAGCTTCCCCTTTTTGCTCTTTATTGGTATTGCTGTCCATATCCGCCAACACGAAAATCGGCGGACGTGGTTCCATATTCTGATCATATTACTGTTGTTTTTCGTCTTGCGCTTATTCTTTGGGGGACTACGTGGAAGCCGCAGTAACACGATTTATGCTATGGTTTGGGCGGTCGGCGTTATCCATTTGTGGATTCGCCCAGTGCCCAAGCGCTTCCTCGCGGCGGGCGCGATAGTGGCTGTGGCATTTCTCTATATCATGGGCTTCTACAAGGCGCTTGGCTCTGATTTCTTTAAGATTTTTGAGAAAGGCACCGACTTAGCGCAGCTTGAGAAGCAAACCAACCGAACATTTGAAGGCGCCATTATCGGTGATTTGAGCCGGGCCGATGTCCAAGCCTATATGCTCCGCAATCTTACCGAAAAGTGGGAAGATTTCCCATATGCGCATGGGCGTACTTATCTAGCAGGATATACAGTGATCATTCCTCGTGCAATCTGGCCTAGCAAACCTCCGCACAAAGTGATGGAAGGTACGCAAGCTCTGTCAGGCCCTGGCACTTACGCACCAGGAGTCCGCGAGGCATCAAGAGTGTATGGGCTTATGGGCGAGGCGATGCTTAATTTCGGCGTGCGGGCGGCACCCTTATCATTTATTTCATTAGGGTTGCTCGTTGGTATGGTGCGTCGATGGTACTATCAGCTACACAGTGATGACATTTTCCGACTGTGGATCCCATTTCTTATTCTATTTTGTGTGACATATATCGTTAGTGATTCTGATAATAATGCGGTGTCGTTAGTCATGCGCTCATTGATGCCCGCAATTATACTGTGGTTCGGCTCACGATCCACTATTATCAAAGGAGCCCAGTCTTGAAAATTCTGCATTTGATTACGCATTTCCAGCGAGGTGGTATCGAAAAGTGGTTGCTGACTATGTTAAAACATGTACCTCGCGATTCTTATCAAATGGACTTTTGTTGTAAGGGACAACACACGGGCAGTCTTGCTCCTCTCGCAATTCGTGAAGGGGCACGAGTTTTCCATTGCCCTCTCGGTCCTTGGCAAATTGGTTTTCTTTGGAAATTGCGCTCAATTGTTCACAGCCATAATTATGACATCATTCACAACCATCTCGGAGCGTATAGCGGTCTTCCGTTACTTGTCTCCCGTAATTTGGGAATACCTACTATAACATCATTCCATAACACTCACTTCGCACCCCAGACCTGGACTCGCCGCCCACTTCTTCGACAGCTACGCAGCATTTATTCCCGTTTTAATGTGAAATATGCTCTGCAACATTCAAATATCATTACGGGCTGTTCGCAGAGCGTATTAGACAGCCTCTCCGGTTATGAAATGGCCGATAAGTCCAGATTCCGCTTGCTTTACTATGGTACAGACGTTCCTGAACTCCCCGACACCGCTGCCCGAGAGGCTTTTCGTGCCAGCTTTGGGTGGGAACCGGATACGCATCTCTTAGTCCATGTGGGACGCTTCTTTGAACAAAAGAACCACCGAGGATTGATTAAGATTTTCCGCGATGTCCAAAGAGTACTTCCCCAAGCGCGACTACTTTTGGTGGGGGATGGCGCACTTCGGAAAGAAATTGAGCATCTAGTTATCAGCAAAAATATGTCACCCTATGTACGGTTTTTAGGTGCTCGTGATGACGTTCCCGATTTGCTGAGACATTGTGATATTTTTGTCATGCCTTCAAGATTTGAGGGGTTTGGGTTGGCTGCACTTGAAGCAAGCGCAGCCGGCTTGCCTGTTGTTGGATCACTTACAAGTGGTTTAATAGAAGCTGTGGATAATGGTCAAACCGGTCTGTTATTCCCACCCGATAAGCTAGATGATATGGCAAACGGAATTATAAAACTGTTGCAAACTCCTGATTTAGCAAGGCGCCTCGGCATGCAAGGACGACAACGCGTCCAGGAACGCTTCTCGATCGAGGTCTCTGCGTCGCAGTTAACGAGTCTCTACGATGAATGCTATCGTACTAGCTAGCGCTCGCCTTAATCTCGATGCAAGTGGAGAGCTATGGACTCCCCGTACAGCAATCGGGTATCAGTTCTGGTCGCGGTATCTAGATATCTATGATGAGATCTTTCTTGCTACCCCCGCCCAGCGATTGGATGTCCCCGAGCCGGACAATGTTAAAGTCTCTGGGGAGAGAATTCACCCGCTCCCGATGCCTGATCCCCATAGCCCAACTACGTATGTCATTCACCGCCGAAAAATGCGCTCCAGCTTTAAACAATTGTTAGATGCAGGAAGCGCGGTACATCTGCGACTCCCAGCAATGCTAGCCGACGAACTCCTCAATTGCTTGCCGCCCAACTACCCCTACGGCGTCGAAGTGGTAGGTGATCCTCATGATGTTCTTGCCCCTGGCGCAATGAAGCATCCCCTGCGTCCATTTCTCCGATGGTGGTTCCCGCAGCGGCTCCGCCGCCAGTGCGCCGAAGCTTGCGCAGCCGCATATGTCACCGAACGCGCGTTGCAGCAACGCTACCCCCCCGCGCCTGATGCGTTCACGACACATTATTCGAGCGTTGAACTGGACGAGCAAGCTTACGCTTCTGCGCCTCGCGTGTATCATGCGCCGCTAGTTCAGGCTCGGTTAGTTCTGGTTGGGTCTCTAGAGCAGATGTACAAGGCCCCTGATGTTGCGATCGACGCTGTGGCGCTTTGTGTAAGTCGAGGGCTAGATATCTGCCTAACGATTGTGGGAGATGGCAAACATCGCCCCGAACTGGAGGCTCGTGCAGACCGGATGGGGGTGAGCAGGCAGGTAACGTTCACAGGAAAGTTAAGCGCGGGGCAGGCGGTGCGAGAGCAACTCGATCGGGCAGACCTGTTTGTGTTACCGTCGCGTCAAGAGGGGCTCCCGCGGGCGATGATAGAGGCCATGGCGCGAGGGTTGCCCTGTATTGGTTCAGCCGTCGGCGGCATTCCAGAGCTGCTACCGGATGAGGATTTGGTCCCCCCAGGGGACGCGGAAGCGCTGGCGAACAAGATCGCTGAAGTGCTGAGCGATCCCGCCCGGATGACGCGTAGCGCCGCTCGCAACCTGGAGAAGGCGCGCACTTATCACAACGACGTGCTGCGTGCTCGGCGGATCGAGTTCTACACCTATGTCAAAGAGACAACCGAGGCCTGGTTGCAGCAACAGCGCGGATGATACCCGCTACATACTTCGCGACACGCTCACCAGCCCGGTGTGGATACCAGTCATGAAAGTCGTTGTAATCGCTAGCAAAGCCAGGTCACTGATCAACTTTCGCGGCCCGTTATTGAACGCAATCATACAATCAGGACATGAGGTCATCGCCTGTGCTCCTGGTCACGATCCTGCCACAACCGAGGCACTACAGAAACTCGGCATCAAATACGAGCCGCTCATATTAGACCGTACCGGCCTCAACCCGCTAAGCGACTTTCGGGCTACAATTCAGATCATGCATCTGCTGCGGCGACTGCAACCTGATATAACGCTCGGTTATACAATTAAACCTGTCATATTTGGCTCGATTGCGGCACGTTTGGCCAGAGTTCCAAACCATTTCTCTCTGATCACTGGATTAGGCTTTTCTTTTGTAGACAGTCCAAACCCTACACTGAAAAAACGAATTCTCAACTATCTGATACGCTTGCTTTATCGCATTTCACTTTCTTCAAATCGCGCGGTCTTCTTTCAAAACCCTGACGACCGCAATCTATTCGTGCAGTTAGGACTCGTCAGTTCTAATCAAACAGTCGTCGTCAACGGCTCTGGTATTGATCTCGATCACTTCCGTCCAGCGCCACTTTACACGGAGCGTCCGATATTCCTTCTCATTGCGCGCTTGCTCAAAGACAAAGGCATTCGGGAATATATCGAGGCTGCACAGTTAATAAAGCGACGCTATCCAGAGGCAGTTTTTCTTCTGGTTGGTCCTTCCGACAGTAATCCGGCCGCGATTTCTGCTGAAGAAATAGCGAAATTGGATAGCTCTGGCTGTATTGAATATCTGGGAGAAGTCTCAGACGTCCGTCCGGTCATTGCGCGATCCACAATATATGTTCTTCCATCCTATCGCGAAGGGATGCCGCGTACTGTCTTAGAAGCGATGGCGATGGGGCGACCGATCATCACGACCGATGTGCCTGGTTGCAGAGAGACAGTTATTGAGGGCTACAACGGCTTTCTAGTACCTCCTCGAGATTCCGAAACGCTGGCTGAAGCGATGGAACGCCTTATTACACAGCCTGAACTCATCTTGCACATGGGCAAAAACAGCCGCGAACTCGCGGAGGAAAAATTCGACGTGCGCTGTGTAAACGAGCAAATGATGAAAGTTATGGGGCTGATTTAGTGATACATGTTTAGCACCGCTCAGCCGCAACGAAGCTATCGCCTGAAAAGAGGCATGGACATCGTGGGAGCCGCCACGGGGTTATTGCTTTGCGCTCCGATCTTGGCGGTAATTGCGCTCCTAGTGCGTCTCAAGCTCGGCTCACCTATTCTCTTCCGCCAGCAGCGGCCTGGACTCCACGGCAAGCCATTCACGCTCTACAAATTCCGCACGATGACGGACGCGCGCGACGCCGACGGCAACTTGCTTCCCGACGCCGACCGCCTCACAAGCTTCGGCCGCTTCCTGCGCCGGACCAGCCTCGATGAGCTGCCGGAGTTGATCAACGTGCTTAAGGGCGACATGAGTCTGGTCGGTCCGCGTCCGCTGCTGATGCAGTATATGCCTTACTACACTCCGCGCGAACAGTTGCGCCATTCTGTCCGCCCGGGAATTACCGGTTTGGCTCAAATATCCGGTCGCAACATGGTCGACTGGGATTCTCGCTTAGCGCTTGACGTCGAGTATGTGGAAAACTGGACCTTGTGGCTCGATATAAAGATATTATTCAAGACTGTAGCAAATGTGATGCGTCGCTCGGGAGTTGTTGATGTACCAGTTAGCATTATGAATGACTTGGATATCGAGCGGAGCGAAAAGCGAAGAACAGTCAATGGCGAGCATTCGAGTTCTTCTTAGCTGCGAAGCTGATCACGTCTTGGAACTCATCCGAGAATGGATGCCCCCTGAGATTTTTCAGCTAACTATTTACAGTTGTCACGGCTACACTAAATATCTTCAAATGCTACTCACCACACCGCTCAAAGAACATTACTTTTATGCCGCACAGCGCGAAAGGCAGTTCGTCGGTTTCAGCAACTGGCGAAATTTCGGTGATGAGTTTTTTCTCAACATGATATGTGTATCTCCTGAACACCGAAATACGGGTATAGGTCAGGCATTATTCAGGCATGGGGTCAATACGGCCAAACATCTGGGTAGCAAGCTGATCGCACTTGACGTTTTTGACTGGAATCATCGCGCCCAAGAATGGTATTCAAGTTTGGGTTTTGTTTCAGAAACTCAAACTCTATGGCTAGTTGGAGATCTTCCACGGCCGAGCGAAGCATCGACCTCTCGAGCGCGGATTATTGGATTTCCGCAAGCGGAAACTATACATGAAAGATTTGGTTTTTCGATGTTGACGATTGAAACCCCAAGACAGACATATAGTGTTGGACGACTCCAAGACCGCATATATCGTGTATCCAGTCTTGAAGCACTGAGCGATCCAGATCTTCTTACGGGACTTGCCTTACTCGACCCTCAGCGGCAGATACTTTGCGTCACCAAGGACACCTCGCAAACTCCTGATGGTTTCGCTCTACTCACGACATCCATTCGGATGACCGTTCCGCTCACTGAGATATCTTCAAGGCTTTTATGATGGACATTCAGATCTTTCACTGTGAGGAAACTGCTTCTTGGAACAGTGCTGTAGAGCGGTGCGCTTGGCACGACTTTTATCATTTAGCGGAATACCATCTCCTTCACAAGCAGGAAGGGCAAGGCATTTTGATTGTTATTTCGGAAGATGAGAAAACCATTGCTTTTCCCTTACTAGTACGCCCCATAGAAGAAGTAGGGGGATTAGAAGATTTCAGCGGCTATTTTGACGCAACCTCTGTGTATGGATATCCAGGTCCTATCACAAACGCTGAGACTGATATCCGATTCTTGAAGCAAGCCGGTTGGGTATTAGGCAATATATTGCGCGATCAAAAAATCATTAGTGTTTTCTCGCGGTTGCACCCAATACTAGGCAACGATAAATATGTGTTTGTAGGTGCCGCTATCCCGATCGGCGAAACAATTTCCATCGACTTGACATTGCCAGAAGAACAACAAACGAAACTATATCGAAAAAACCATCAGCGTGATATCAAAAAGGCGCTGCACAATAACCTTATCTGCTTCGAAGACAAGGAGTGGAGTCGCTATGATGACTTTATCCGCCTGTACTATGCTACTATGGAGCGGGTTGGCGCCGAAGTCCGCTATTTTTTCTCGCGCGAATACTTCGACGAATTACGTGTAGCGTTGAAGGACAGCTTGCGGTTATTCATTGTGACACAAGAAGATGTTGTGCTTTCAGCAGGTTTATTTACGCTTGTTAGAGGTATTGTTCAATACCACCTTGGAGCTTCAGATCCCAACTTTATGCAACATCACGCAGCGAGTAAATTACTTTTTGATACTGTGCGTCGCTGGGCCAGCAAGTATAATGCTACTGTATTTCACTTAGGCGGAGGAGTTGGGGGAAAAAACGATAGTCTTTTTAACTTCAAGAGGGGATTTTCAGATCGGATACATACTTTTTGGATCTGGAAATATATCGTTGATAAATGCTGCTACGAGCAAGCACTAGCCGCAAGACATGCATGGTTAACCATGAATAACTTGGCCTTGACTGAAAACAGCTATTTTCCTGCTTATCGTGCATCTCCACAAAACAAGGGGTAGCAATTATATGCACATCCCCATGTCCTCGCCTGATATTACGCAGGCGGAAATCGATGCGGTAAATGAGGTGCTCCACACGCGCTGGCTTAGTCTCGGCCCGAAGATCGGCGAGTTCGAGCAAGCCTTCGCAGACTATGTCGGCGTGACGCACGCCATCGGCGTGAACTCAGGGACGAGCGGACTCCACCTCGCCATGATTGCGGCCGGTATCGGCCCCGGCGACGAGGTGATCACCCCGTCGTTCAGCTTCATTGCGTCGGCCAACTGCGTGCTGTACGAGCGCGGCAAGCCAGTGTTCGTGGATATCGATCCCGACACGGGGAACATCGATCCGGCGTGCATCGAGGCAGCCATTACACCGCGAACCAAAGCGATCATTCCGGTGCACGCGTTCGGCCAGCCAGCCGACATGGACCCCATTCTCGAAATCGCCGCACAGCACAACCTGATGGTCATCGAGGATGCCTGCGAAGCGATCGGCGCCGAGTATAAGGAGCGTCCGGCGGGCACGTTCGGAGACGCCGCTGTCTTCGCCTTTTACCCCAACAAGCAGATGACCACCGGGGAAGGGGGCATGATCGTCACCGACAACGACGACTGGGCAAACCTCTTTCGCAGCCTGCGCAACCAGGGGCGCGATGTGTTTGACGCGTGGCTTAATCACACGCGGCTCGGCTACAACTACCGCATGGACGAATTGAGCGCGGCGCTCGGCCTGGCGCAGATCGGTCGCATTGACGAGCTGCTGGCCAAGCGCGCGCAGGTTGCGGCCTGGTACAACGAGCGCATTGACGAGATTCCAGGTATCCGGAAGCCGTTCATCAGCGATACGACGACCAAAATGAGCTGGTTTGTTTACGTGATTCGCTGCGAAGAGGGTGTGTCGCGGAACCAGCTCATGGGCTATTTGGAGCAAGAGGGCATCCCGTCGCGGCCTTACTTCACGCCCATCCACTTGCAGCCATTCTACCAACAGGAGTTCGGCTGGAAGCGCGATGATCTGCCGAACACCGAGAAGGCCGGCGACACCTTCCTGGCGCTGCCGTTTTCCGGCGTGATGACGGAAGAGCAAGTGGACTACGTCGCGGATAAACTACGCGAGGGGATCCAAGTCGCGCAGTAGCAAACTTCAGATGGACAATCCCCAACGGGCCACAGCGGCCCGTTTTCGTTAGTTTGATAAATTTCGAGAACTATCATTCTCATAAGTTATATTTTGACGCTTTTTGCGCGCCTTCTTCCCCGTCGCAAATATTCTTCTCACCCCTTGATGCCGGTCATCGAGATGCCTTCGATGAAATAGCGCTGCAGCATGTAGAACACGATCACCGGCGGCAGCGCGGCGATCACCGCCCCGGCCATCGCCTGACCGTAGGCTTGCGCGCCCTGCGCCTGTCCGGGTCGCAGACTCATGAACTGCGCGATCCCGACCGGCAGCGTGCGCGAGGCGTCGGTCCGCGTGGCAATCAGCGGCCAGAAGAAGCTATTCCACGTCGAGAGGAATGTCACGATTGCCACAGCAGTCAGCGCGGGCTTGGCGAGCGGCAGCACCACCGACCACCAGATGCGGAGCGTGCTCGCGCCATCCACGCGCGCCGCGTCTTCCAGCTCGTAGGGGATGTTCAGAAAGAACTGGCGCATCAGGAAAACGCCCGTCACATTCGCGCCGACCGGCAGTATCAGCGCGAGGTACGTATCCGTCAGCGAGACTTCCGAGAACATCAGGAACAGCGGGACGACGGTAATCTGCACCGGCACGAACAGCATCGACAGGATGATGCCGAAGATCAGCCCACGCCCGGCGAACTGCATGCGGGCCAGCGCATACCCCGCCAGCGAGTCGAGCAACAGAACCAGCGCCGTCGCCGCCGTGGAGACGATCAGGCTGTTGGCCGTCCAGCGCAGGATGTTGAAACGCTCGAAGACCCGCTCGTAGTTCTCCAGCGTGAACGTGCGCGGCACCCAATGGATGTCGATCGTCGTGATCTCCGTCTCCGGCTTGAACGAGGTGGACAGCATCCACACAATCGGCGCCAACATCACCACGACCAGCGCCACCAGCAGCACATACCAGATCACTTTGCCGAGCAGCCGCGTCGCGCTCATGTGGTCGCCCCCGTCACACCACGCCGGTAAAGATACGCCTGCACCAACGCGAAGACAATCAAGATCGCGAACAACAGGGTCGCGACCGCCGCGCCATACCCCATGCGCAGGTTCTGAAAGGCGGTCGTGTAGATGTATTGCACCAGCGTCAGCGTCGACGTGCCCGGCCCGCCAGACGTCATCACGTAGACCTGATCAAACACCTGGAACGAGTTAATGATGGTCAGCATCAGCACCACAAAGGTCGTCGGAGCCAGCAGCGGCAGCGTGATATGCCGCAGCAGGCGCAGCGAATTCGCCCCGTCAATCCGCGCCGCCTCGTAAAGCTCGGTCGGGATATCCTGCAGCCCGGCCAGAAACAGCACCATCCCATAGCCGATGGTCCACCACACGGTCGTCAGGATGATGCCGTACATGGCGACGTCCTGGCTGACCAGCCACGGCAGGCCGTCGATTCCGAGCTTCTCCAGGTAGACATTCAACAGTCCGAAATCTTTTTCGAGCAGCCACGTCCACAGCACGCCGACCACGGTGGACATCAGCACATACGGCGTGAAGGCAGCGACCCGCCCGATAGCGCGGCCCTTGTGCGGCTGGTTGAGGAAGATCGCCAGCGCAAGGCTCAGCACGACTAGCAGCGGAACCGTCAGACCGGTGAAAAACGCTGTGTTCTTCAGCGCTGCTTCCAGGCGCGGATCGATCTGCATCAGCTCATAATTGGCCGTGCCGACCCACTCCGGCGAGCCGACAATCGACCAGTTAGTGAACGACATCGCCAGCCCGAAGATCGACGGTCCCAGCCGGAACAGGAGGAACACCAGCAGATAGGGCAGCAGAAACAGATACGGCGTCCAGCGCGAATACAGATGAGACGTGCCCGCGTCGGACGCGCGGCGTGGGCGTGGAATGACGCGCATAGCGGCGGCTCCTACGCTCGACAAATGGCGGCGTGAATGGGTGGCCCGGCGCGCACCGAGCCACCCTTACCATCAGCCTACTGGCCCTGCATTTGCAGGATGAACGTGATTTCGTCGCAGGCAGTCTGCACGGCGGTCGCCGGATCGGCCTGCTCCAGCATGATGCTCTGCGCCATGACCATCATCGGCGTTGGCGCGTTCGAGGCGAAGATCTCGTTGTACGCCGGGATGTTCGGCAGGAAGACCTCGTACGGCATCATCGCGAGGAACGCTTCGCGCCCGTACATCTCGGTCAGCACGTCCGACTCCATCACCTCGCGGTAGGTCGGAAGCTGCCCGGCCTCGGCCCACTGGGTCGAGTTCGCCGCCAGCCACTCGATGAACTGGATCGCCTCGTCGCGCTTCTCCGGGTCGGCGACGTTCGCGGGGAGCGTCAGGTTATGCCCGCTGCCCCACACGGCATACGCCTCGTCGAACACCTGCGGATACTGCGCAGAGGCCCAACGGAAGCCGGTTTCCTCTTCGGCAGCTTCGAGCGAAGGCATTTGCCACGGCCCGTCGATCAGCATCGCGGTCCGGCCCGAGAGGAAGTCACGCAGGTAGTCGGTCTGGCCCTGCGGGGCAATGTGGTGCACATAGACCAGGTCTTGCAGGAACTGCCACGCCTGCGCAGCCTTGTCGATGTCCATCGCGCACTGCGTCCCGTCCTCGGAGATCAACTGGCCGCCCAACTGGCGATAGAGCGCCCACCACTGGAAGAACGCGTGATGGTTGGAGTGCATATTGATCGCGTACTGGACGACGTTCTCCGGGTCGAAGCCCTCGTCGTCGGGGTGATTGCCGTTCGCATCGACCGTAAGCTGCTTGCCGATCTCGATCAGCTCTTCGCCGGTGGTGGGCGGCGCTTCGATCCCGGCTTCCTCAAACAGGTCGAGGTTGTAGTACAGGCCGTGCATGTGCAGGTCCAGCGGAATGGCGTAAAGCTGCCCGTCATAGACGTTCGGCTGCCACGCACTTTCGAGGTAGTTGTCCGGCGTCAGGATTTCCGAGCCCGCGATCAGGTCGTCGAGGGGAGTCAGCAGATCGCGCACGATGAACTGCGCCAGTTCCTGCGGGTGCATCGCCAGGATGTCGGGCGCTTCATTCGACGCGGATGCCACGACGAACGCGTCAAACAGCGGCGACCACTGCTGGCGCGTCAGCGTCACCTGGATGTTGGGGTTCTCGGCGTTCCACTGCTGCACGAGCTCGTCCATGATATCGCCGTCTGCGGCGGTCCAGCCGCCCCAGAATTCGAGCGTCACGACCTCGTCGCCGTCCTGCGCGCTAGCCATCGACGGAAGCAGCAGCGCCAGCACCATCAGCATCACGCCCACTTTAAGTCCGAGTTTCTTCATCGCTGTTCGCTCCTGAAATCATTCTTAGCTGAAATCGGCCAACTTCGGGTTTCATCGAGCGATTAGACGTCGGACTGCACTCTCCTTTCTGCGCGAAACTTCCCTCACAGTATCAGCGGTGTGATGCGCTTGCGTCGGCTATAGCCCCCTGCCCTCTCTCCCGCTGCGATTGCGTTGCGGAGCGAGGGGAAACACCGCGAGCTCAGTAGGGACGGAGCAAGCTCCGCATGCCGCCCATCCCCCGGCCCCTGCCCCCAACCCCACGCAAGCGGAGGGAAGGGGAGCAGGTCGCTTGCCTGCCTTTTTTCCTTCCCTCGCTCTGGGGGAAGAAACCGAGCGAAGCTCGGAAGGATGGGGCAATAATCAGCCTCATTCACTCCACAGGCCAAGCGCCTCAAGCGCCTGCCACTTGTCGCGGATCACGTCGTCCGGCGCAGGGACGAGCGGCGCGCGCACCGTCCCGACCGGGATTCCACGCGCGGCCAGCATCCCCTTAAACAGCGACAGGTCGCGCCCGTCTTCCAGCAGGCGGCGGACGGCGTTCACCTGCGCCTGAAGCTCGCGGGCGCGCGGCAGGTCGCCAGACGACGCCGCCTCATACAGCGCGACGACCAACTCCGGCACGAAATTCGCGTTGCCCGACACACACGCGTCGATGCCCAGCGCCAGCGCGGCGAGGATGTCGCCATCGTTGCCGCTGGCCGTGTTGAACGCCCCACCCTGCAGGCTCATACAGCGCAGCAGATTTTCGAGCTTGCCGCCGCTGTCTTTCATGCCGGTCACGTTGGGATACGCCTCGGCCAGCCGCGCGACGAGGTCCGCGTCAATCACGTGCCCCGTCACGCCGGGATTGTTGTACAGGTAGATCGGAAAGTCCGGCGCAGCCTCGCAAACCGTGGCGAAGTGCCGGAACAGCGCGTCGTCCGAATAGTGGAAGTAGAACGGCGTGATCAGCGCCGCCGCGTCCGCGCCACACTCTTGCGCGTGGCGGGTGAGCGCAACCGCCTCGTGCGTGGTGATCGCGCCGGTGTGGATGATGACCGGCACGCGACCATCCGCCGCACGGACCACCGCCTCGGCCAGCGCGCGCCGCTCGTCTGTGCTCAACAGGGGCCCTTCGCCGGTCGTCCCGCCGGGAAACAGCCCGTGCACGCCGCGCGCGATCAGAAAATCGACCAGCCGCGCCACCGCTGCCGTGTCGAGCGCGCCACGCTCGTCAAACGGTGTCAGCAGCGGGACGATGACGCCCTTGATACGCAAGCTCACCGCTCACTTCCCCTTCCAGCAGCCACGCTTCGTCCAGCCGCGCATAGTGGATGTACTCCCGCCGCGCGGTGTAGACGAGGTGGATCGCCTCGCCGGTTTGGAGCAACGTAGGATACGAATATTCCGCCAGGCCATCTTCAATCGTGCGCTTCCAGCGCCATTGCTCGTCCTCATCCGCCAGCGCGACACACAACGGCGTCCGCAGCCGGTCACTGTCGTTGAACGCCAGCATCAGCCGCCCGCTCGCCAGCCGGATCAGGTCGATCCCTGAGTTCGGGTTCGGGATGTCCGTCGGCGTGGGCATGCTCCACGTCTCGCCCCCGTCCGCCGATTCCGCCCGCCAGATCACGCCCCCTGCCCCGCCGGTCCGCAGATACGCCAGCAGATGCCCATCCGAGAGCTGCACAACACACGGGTGAATGTTGCCGCTCGGCGTGACCATCGGCGCGGTGAGACGCCACGTCTGCCCGCCGTCGTCCGAGAGCATTATGCACGACTGCCACGTGCGCTCGTCGTATACCGGCAGGATGATGCGCCCATCGAGCACCAGCGGCTTGCTGCGGAACATCAGCCCCGGACGGTCCAGCAGGCGCGCGGGCGGCTCCCACGTGAGCCCCCCATCCCGCGAGCGCTGCCAGTGCGGCACCGCGCTCGTCCAGTCGCGCTCCATAATCACGGCGAAAAACAGCCACAGCTCGCCATCCGGGCGCGGCAGGAAAACCGGCTGCCCCATCGAACACCCGGGCACGTCTGCGATGACGACCGGATCGCTCCAACGGTCCGCGCCGGGCGGGCGCCACGCCGCGAGAATCGCCACATCGGGCGACGTCTCGTACGCGCCGCCAAACCACGCGCAGAGCAGCGTCCCATCGGGCAGCGCGGACAGCGTCGCGCAGTGCGCCATCGGGCGGTCGTCAAGCTGCGTGAAAACCGGGGAGCTCTCATGCATAGGGCGGACTCTCCCGCGCGGCGAGGCGGCGCTTGTTCCGGCTCGGCGGGTGCGCGACACGCGAAGGCGTCGCAGGAACAAAGCCCATTCGCCGCGAGATCTCCTGCGCGGTGCTGATCAGCGCGGGCGCGAGCGTTTCCCGGCGGCTGCCGATGATGTCCGGATCCGCGCCGGAGATGCTACACGCGCCGATGACGTGTCCCAGGTGGTCGAGCACTGGCGCGCCGATGCAGAAGGTGCGCAGCTCGTGTTCCTGACGATCGATCGAATAGCCGCGCCGCCGGGTTTCTTCCAGATCGGCGCGCAGAGCATCTGGGTCCGTGAGCGTGTGCGGCGTGAAAGCGGGCAGCCCGGTCCGCGCTACGATGGCGTCAATTTCGGCGTCCGGCAGCGAGGCGAGGATCGCCTTGCCGACCGACGTGCAGTGCAGCGGCGCGCGGTCTCCCACCGCCGAGCGCGCCAGCAGCCGCCGCGACGACTCGACCGCATAGATGTACAGTGTCCGGTCGCCGTCCCGCACGGTGAGGTAAACCGACTCTCGGCACAGGTCGGCCAGCTCGCGGATGAGCGGCGCGGCGCGGTCCCGCAGTTCCACGTTGACGCGCACGCCCTGCCCCAACGCGACGATCGCGGTCCCCAGGGCGTAGGCATCGCCATCCACCTTCTCGATGAAGCCTTCGGAGATCAGCGTTTTGAGGATGTTGTGCGCGGTGCTCTTGGGAATGTCCAGACGGCGGCTGATCTCGGTCAACGTCAGACGCGGCTCCGCGCTGCTAAACAGCTTCATGATTTGGATGGCTTTGATAATCGACTGAATCATTCTAATTGTTCCACAATATGGAACGTTATTCGTTATAACAGAATACACTTTCAGCTTACCGGAAATCCAGGTGCTATGTCAAGAGGTGAGCGCAGAGCAGGACGGCAGCGCACAGAGAAGAACATCAGGCGTTGAGCCAAGCTTTCCCATGCCCCTGCGCAATACGGTGCTTGACATCTGATCCAAACGCGCATATGCTTTAGACAGCTTATTTCATTCAGTGATAAAAGTCCGATGAACAAACCCCGCCGTGGCAACCGCGACCTGATGCGCGCGATGAACCGCAACCTGCTCCTGAACATGATTCGGGCGCAGGGGCCGCTCTCGCGCACCCAACTGACGGCGCTCTCCGGGCTGAGCGTCGGCGCGGTGTCGCAGATTGTCGGCGATCTGATCGAGAGTAACTGGATTACCGAAGCGGGCGAAAGCGACTCCACCGGCGGGCGGCGGCAGGTGTTGCTGCGCCTCAATCCGACCGCCGCGTACGTCGCCGGGCTCAAGCTGATGGAAGACTGCGCGGTCTGCGCGGTGACCGATCTCGAAGCGACCGTGCTCCACTACGCCGAGCACCCGCTCCCCAACACGCAAACACCCGAAGTCATCGCGCAGGCGCTGGCGCGGATCGTCGTCGATGCGCTGGCGCAGAGCGGCGTTCCGCAGGACCAGGTGCGGGGCGTGGGGATCGGGCTGGCGGGGGTCATCGACGGCGACGCGGGGATCGTCCACTACTCGCCGTTCTTCCAGTGGCAGGACGTTCCGCTCGCCCGACTAGTCGCGGAGCAGCTACGGCTGCCGGTCTATCTTGAAAACGACGTCAACACGCTGACCATCACCGAGCAGCTTTTCGGCCTGGGCCATGACGTGTCGAGCTTCGCGGTGGTGACGGTCGGGCGCGGCATCGGGATGGGCGTCGTCATCCACCACCAGCTTTATCGCGGACATAAGGGCGGCGTCGGCGAATTGGGCCACATCACCGTTGAGCCGGACGGGCCGCCGTGCAGTTGCGGGCGGCGCGGCTGCCTGGAAGCGCTCGCCGCCGACGAAGCGGTCGTGCGCGAGGCGCAGCCCGTGTTTGACGCCTCCCTCACGTTTGAGCAGGTCATGAGCGCCGCGCAGAACGGCCACGAAGCCGCCTGCCGCGCCCTGGCGCGCAGCGGTCATTACCTCGGCCTAGGGCTGGCGGTGGTGATCAACCTGTTCTGCCCGGAGCTAATTATCGTCAGCGGCGAAGGCGTCGCGGCCGGTCCCTGCCGCCTCGACCCGATGTTTGAAGCGCTGCGCGCCAACACGTTCAACGGCCTGCTCGACGGCGTCAAAATCGAAGTCAAACCGACCGACGATCTGGCCTGGGCGCGCGGCGCGGCGGGCCTGGTCGTCGGGAAGCTGTTCGCGTCCCCGCTGGTGAACGGCGTTGAATCTCCGGCGGCACCGTAGGCTGGTCTTCAGCGAAAGAAGGGCGCTGTGCCTGGTGAAAGCGGACTAAAGAAACGGCTGTGGGTGCTATTCTTCCTGGCTCCCAGCCTGACCGGGCTGATCGTCTTCATCCTGGGGCCGGTGTTGTATTCGCTGGTCCTCACGCTGTACGACTGGAACCTGCTTTCCCCGCCGCGCTTCATCGGTTTGAACAACTTTGTCGAGGTCGCGCACGACACGCGATTTTTGGGAGCCTTCAAGCATACGCTGACGTACCTGGTGCTGTACGTGCCGTCGGTGCTGGTCCTGTCGTTTGGGATGGCGCTGCTGCTCAACCAGCCGCTGCGGGGGCGGACCTTCTTCCGCATGGCGTTCTTCATCCCGGTCGTGTCGTCGTGGGTGGCGGTGTCGGTGATCTGGCGCTGGATTTTCAACCCACGCTTCGGCCTGCTGAACTACCTGCTCGGGCTGGTGGGCATTGAAGGCCCCGGCTGGCTGTTCGACCCCGACTGGGTGCTGTACGCCATCGTCATCGCCAGCGTGTGGAAGGACGCGGGCTTTGTCGCGGTGCTGTTCCTGGCAGGGCTGCAAGGCATTCCGGGCATCTACTACGAGGCCGCCAAGATCGACGGCGCGAACTCTCGCCAGCGCCTGCGCCACATCACGATCCCCCTGATCACGCCGACGACTTTCTTCGCCCTGATCACCTCGCTGATCAGCTCGTTCCAGATGTTCGACCAGGCGTGGCTGATGCCAGAGCGTTTCGCGCGGAGCGGCGCAACCGTCGTGATGGAGCAGATCGTCAACAACGCCTTTCGCTATCAGCGGATGGGCTACGCCGCCAGCATGTCGTGGGTACTGTTCGCGGTCATCTTCGTGATCACGATTGTCCAACTGCGCCTGCAGCGGCGATGGGTGCATTACGACCTATGAAAACGCAACTCGCTAACCTTGACCGCCACACCCCCTCACGGGCGATCGCCCTGCCCCGCCTGACCCTCGCCTCGGTCGGATTATTCCTGCTGCGCGCGGTGCAGTACGGGCTGCTGATCCTGCTCGCGCTGGTCATGCTGACGCCGTTCATGTGGATGCTCAGCACATCGCTGAAAACGCAGGAATACATCCTGCAAAGCAAGCCACAGCTTATCCCCAACCCGATCAGCTTTGACAGCTACACCGAGCTATTCGACATCATGCCCGTCGGGCGGATGCTGCTGAACAGCGCGGTCGTCGCGGTGGTGGGAACGGCCGGGCAGGTGCTGATGGCAGCGATGGCGGCCTACGCCTTCGCGCGGATGCAGTGGCGCGGGCGGCAGGCGGTCTTCCTGCTGTATCTGGCGACGATGATGATCCCGTCGCAGGTGACCATCATTCCGCTATTCATCCTGGTCCGCAAACTCGGCTGGATGAACACCTATCAGGCCCTGATCGTACCGAGCCTGTTCAGCGCCTTCGCGACGTTCTTGCTGCGCCAGTCGTTTATGACGATCCCGCGCGACCTGGAAGAAGCTGCGTTTATCGACGGCGGGAACCATTTCACCGTGTTCCGGCGGATCGTGCTGCCGCTGTCCGGCCCGGTGCTGGCGACGCTCTCGGTCTTCGGGTTTATGGCGCTGTGGAACTCATATCTGTGGCCACTATTTGTCGCGCGGGAGCAGGAAATCATGACGCTGCCGGTGGGGCTGGCCGCGCTCCAGGGCAGCAACCAGTCTTTGACGGAGTGGAATCTCGTCATGGCGGGAGCCGTCATCACCGTGCTGCCGATTCTGGTCGTCTACCTGCTGGCGCAGCGGTGGTTTGTTCAGGGCGTCGTGCTCAGCGGTATTAAAGCATAACCGAAAGCGATACTTGCCTTTTCATCTGTTCGGTCATTTTTTCAAAAGGAGAAACGCATGTCTCGCAAGTTGTTAGCCCTCACCATGCTCCTCGCTCTGCTGGTTGGATTGATGCCAGGGACGAGCCTCGCGCAGGAACCCGTCACGCTGAAATACGCGACCTTCACGGGATCGGGCGATCGCGCTGAAGAACTCGACCAGATCATCCAGGCGTTCCAGGCCGAGAACCCGCACATCACGATCGAAGTGATTTCCGCGCCGTTCGACGACTACTTCACCATGCTCCAGGCGGACTTTGTGGCGGGCGAGCCGCCGGACGTGCTGGAACTGAACTATGAGAACTTCGTGGCGTACGCGGCGAGTGGCGTGCTGCTCGACGTCAGCGAATACCTCGACCCCGAGACGCCCTACTACCCCGGCGCGCTGAACGCGTTCAAGTACCAGGGCGCGCAGATGGCCCTGCCCGAGACGTTCTCGACCGTCGTGCTGTACTACAACAAGGACCTGTTCGACCAGGCGGGAGTCGCCTACCCCACCGCCGACTGGACGTGGGATGATGCGCTGGCGGCCGCCGAGCAGATCCGCGCGCTCGACGACGACATCTGGGGCATCTACGCGCCGATCCAGTTCTGGGAGTTCTACAAGCGCGCCGCGCAAAATGGCTGCTCGTTCTTCAACGAGGACATGACCGAATCCACCATCAACGCGCCGGAGTGCGTCGAAGCGCTCGACGTGATGATGCGCTTCATCGAGACGGACGTCATGCCCGACCCGGCTGAGTCCGCCGGAATCCCCGACACCGAGATGTTCCAGAACGGCTCGGTAGGCATGGTCGTGCTGGGGATCTGGATGTTCCCGGCGTATGCGGACCTGCCGTTTGAGTGGGATATCGAGCTGGAGCCGGGCATCGCGCAGAAGGCGTATCACTTCTTCTCCAACGGCGTCGCGATCGCCCGCGACACGGAGCACCCCGAAGAGGCGGCGTTGTGGGCGCAGTTCCTGACCGCCAGTGAGACGGCCGCCACCGTGCGCGTCGAGAACGACTGGGAACTGCCCGCCATCAACAAGCCCGAATACTTCGAGGCGTTCCTGTCCGCCACGCCTCCGGCCAACCGCGAAGTCGTGTTCGCTTCGCTTGAGGCGCCCGTTCCCCCGCCGGTGATCGAGCGCCAGAGCGAGATGCAGGACATCTTCGAGGATCTGCTCGCGGCGGTGGTCAACGGTGAGCTCGACAGCCAGACGGCGCTTGACATGGCGAAGGCCGAAATCGACGCCCTGCTGCAATAGCGCGCACCTTATCTATATGTGTCTGCTGCGGCGGTGGGACGCCTGCCGCCGCAGCAAAGGCGTCTAGCGAACTGGGCTGGCGCGCGGCGCTCGCCGGGGAAACCTCATCCTTTTTACTCCCGGCCCCCTTTCCCCAGTGGTGAGGCTCCGCGCGCCAGCGAAATCGGCTCACTGTTTCCGAGAGGTCACTTAGCTCCCACACCCAATCATGGACCTTATTACCGCGAGCTTAGAGGTGATCCGCGCCGGGCAGGCGCCCAGCGGCGCTTACGTCGCGTCGCCTACCTTCTCGCAATACGGCTATTCGTGGCTGCGCGATGGGACGTGGATCGCCTATGGGATGGACTGCGCCGGAGCGCACGACAGCGCCCGCGCGTTCTACCGCTGGGTTGGACGCACGCTGCACAGCCAGCGGGATCACGTCGCGGCGCTGCTGGACAAGCTCGCACGCGGAGAGACGCCCGACGAGCACGATTATCTGCCGACCCGTTTCACGCTCGACGGCACGCGCGCCAATGACACCTGGGAGAACTTTCAACTTGACGGGTACGGTGCGTGGTTGTGGGGTCTCGCCGCACATGTCGAGTTGACGGGCGACCGCGACCTGTGGGCAGAGCTGGAACCGGCGATCTCGCTCACCGTGCGCTACCTGGCCGCGCTCTGGCAATCGCCTAACTATGACTGCTGGGAAGAGAACCGCGACCGGATCCACACCAGCACGTTCGCCGCGCTGGTGGGCGGGCTGAGCGCCGTAGAACGCCACGCGCCTGCGCTCGCTGTCAGCGGGCTGGCGGACGAGATTCGCGCCTTCGCCCTGCAGACCTGCACTGCGCCGGACGGCCACCTCGTCAAGTGTCCGGAGATGGACGCGGTCGACGCGAGTCTGTTGTGGGCTGCGGTCCCGTTTGGGCTGGTGGACGTGTCCAGCGAGTGCTTCGCCCGCACGCTGCGCCGGATTGAGTGCGATCTGCGGCGGCCGGGCGGCGGCGTCTACCGCTACCGGGACGACGTGTATTTCGGCGGCGGCGAGTGGATTCTGCTGAGTGCGTGGCTGGCGTGGGTGTACCTCGAGCTGGGGCGCGTGCAGGAAGCGTGCGAGCTTGTCGCCTGGATCGAGGCGCAGGCCGCGCCCGATGGCACGCTGCCGGAGCAGGTGCTCGATCACCCGCTGCACCCCGAGCACCGCGCCCCGTGGGAAGCGCGCTGGGGTCCGGTTGCGCGCCCGCTGCTGTGGTCGCATGCGATGTATCTGATCGTGAAGAAGAAGCTGTTAGAGGTTAGCAAAGGCGGGGAGTAGGGAATAGGGAGTGGGGAATAGGGAATGGTGCGAGCGGAGTAAGCTCCGCCCCTACAAGAGCCGAGGGTGCTACTTTATCGCTGTTCTTCGCTGCCTGCTGCTCTTGCTAATCGCTAATTGCTAACCGCTAACTGCTGAGGAATCACCATGCTTGAGATCATCCACAAGCCATACGGGCACGAGCATCCTTACACGCAGGAGCCGGAAGAACGCTTCCCGCGCGAGCCGCTAGCAGGCAAGCCATTCACCGCTGGCATCATCACGCGCCCGCAAGGTGCCGCCCGCGCCGTGACAGTTCGCACCGAGATTGACGGTGTGCCCGGTCCGACCGTCGCCGCGATCCCCGTTGCTGACTGGCAGTACCGGGAAGAGGGCCTCGGCGCGGAGACGCTGGCGCCCCGCACGCGCAACGATCAGGACCTGTGGCACGCTACCCTTACTGCACCCGAGCAGGGCCGCACGCTCACCTACTGGGTTGAGGCGGACGGCCAGCGCAGCCCCGCGTACACCCTGCGCGGCGAAGCGTGGGAGCCGGGGCCCGTTGGCGTCGCGCTGGTCGAGGGCGAGCCCGGCCAGTGGGTGATGCAGCTTCGCCGGGACGCGCCCGATGCCCCGCGCGAAGTCACTCCCCTGCCCCGCGTCGAGGCGATAGAGTGGTTGACAGACGGCCAGCGCGCGCGGCGGGTGCGCGTGACGTTCGCCTGCGCGCCCGATGAAGCGTTCTTCGGTTTCGGCGAGCGGTACAACGCGCTTAACCAGCGCGGCGAAACGATCGACATTCGCTGCTACGAGCAGTACAAAAACCAGGGCAAGCGCGCCTATCTGCCGATCCCGTTCCTGCTGTCGTCCGCCGGATACGGCCTCTACGTCGAGAGCAACCGGTGGATGCAGTTCGACCTGGCCACCACACGCTCCGACTGCTGGACGCTCGAAGCCGACCTCGGCCCGGACGAGTGCCTGACCTTGCGCTGGCTGACGGGTGACACCCCACTGGACATTATCGCGCAGTTCACCCGCCTGACCGGCCCGGCAAGCCTGCCGCCGAAGTGGGCGTTCGGTCTGTGGATGAGCAGCAACGAGTGGAACTCGCAGGCGCGCGTCCTGCACGAAGTGCAGCAGTCGCTCGCGCACGGCATCACCCCCTCGGTCGTCGTGATCGAGGCGTGGAGCGACGAAACCACGTTCTACATCTGGAACGATGCCGAGTACGAGCCCATGCCCGGCCATCAGGCGCCGCGCTATGCGGATTTCACGTTTCCCGCCGAGGGGAAATGGCCCGATCCGAAGGGTATGGTGGATTGGCTGCACGAGCGGGGTATCCGCGTGGTGCTGTGGCAGATCCCCGTGCTCAAGGCAATTGACGGGCCGCACGCTCAGCACGACGCCGACCGGGAATATTTCGAGCAGCAGGGCTTCGGAGTCAGAGAAGCGGACGGCAGCCTCTACACCGTGCGCCCGCTGTGGTTTCGCGGCGGCTACCTGTGGGACGTCACCAATCCAGCGGCGCGCGAGTGGTGGCTCCAGAAGCGCGCCTATCTGCTGGAAGACCTGCAAATTGACGGGTTCAAGACGGATGGCGGCGAGCACCTTTGGGGCGCCGATACGCGCTTCCACGACGGGCGTCGCGGCGACGAGCTGATCAACGTGTATCCGCAGCTCTATACCGAAGCGTACTACCGGTTCGCCAACGAGAAGCGCGGCGGCGATGCGCTGACCTTCAGCCGCGCCGGGTTTGTCGGCTCGCAGCGATCCCCGGCGCACTGGGCGGGCGACGAGAACTCCACCTGGGATGCGTTCCGTCACTCCATCCTGGCGGGGCTGTCCGCCGGAATTTCCGGTATTCCGTTCTGGACGTGGGACCTGGGCGGGTTCAGCGGCGAGCTTCCCACGGCGGAACTGTATTTGCGCAGCGCGGCGATGGCGGTGTTCAGCCCGCTGATGCAGTATCACTCCGAGTTCAACCACCATCGCGAGCCGTGCCGGGACCGCACGCCCTGGAATATGCAACAGCAAATCGGCGACGAGCGGATCATCCCCATCTTTCGCGAGTTCGTGCAACTGCGCCACCGGCTGATGCCGTACATCTGGCAAGAGGCGCAGCACGCCGCGCGCACCGGCGAGCCGATGATGCGCGCGCTGGCGCTGTGGGATCCGCAAGCGACGCCGTATGCGTATTTCTTCGGGCGCGATCTGCTCGTCTTCCCGGTGGTCGAGCCAGGGGTCGAGGTCTGGCCCGTTACGCTGCCGCCGGGGAACTGGCTTGATTTCTGGACCGGCGAGCGATTCACCGGCCCGCGCACCGTCGAGGTCGCCGCGCCGCTGGATCGCATCCCGGTCTTCGTGCGAGAGGGCGCGACGCGACTGTGGGAATAGCCATGCGTTGGTCCGATAATATAGACACTGACACACCGAAGCAGCATTGCTGAAAGAAAGGACCGCGCTATGCGAATCCGGCTTGCGAGCATTCCCGTCCAGGACCAGGACAAGGCGCTCAGCTTCTACACAAAAAAGCTAGGCTTCATCAAGAAGCAGGATTTTCCCGTCGGCGATGCCCGGTGGCTGACCGTCGTCTCCCCCGAAGACCCCGACGGCGTCGAGCTGGTGCTCGAGCCGAACGGCGAGTATCCCGCCATGAAGGCGTTGAAGGCGGCGCTCGTCGCCGATGGGATTCCGATTACGGCGTTTGAAGTGGACGATGTGCAGGCGGAGTACAAGCGGCTGAGCGCACTCGGCGTCGAGTTCCCGTTGGCGCCGACCGACATGGGGACCGTCGTAGCGGCCATGTTGGATGATACGTGCGGCAACTTCATCCAGCTCTATCAGGTTAAAGCCGGCGCGGCGTAAGCGCCTCGCAAACCGACCACCCCACCCCTCTACTACGTGACCTCACTCCGAGCGCGGGCATGCGTTCGAGGTGAGGTCTTTTCATTTCGCCCCGCGTTGCCTGCGATCACATTGGCAGACCCACGCGTGCACGTGAGCCGCAACCCTGGTTGGCAAACTTTGATGCTGAACTGTTTGGGGCGAAAAAAAATACCCCTCCTTGCTATCGAATCATGTACAAGCGGGTGATGTGCCGCTGCATAAGGGCCCCTAGGATAGAGAGTAAGGGAGCTTGTTCCCCAACACGCTCGCAAGTTCCAAGCACTTCTGTCCGGAAAAGCCTTGAGGAGGAGCTTATATGAAGGCCGAAGGCTTACTGTCAAAAGCCTTGACCGACACTGTCCTCAACCGGCGCAGCTTCCTCAAATGGAATGCTGCGTTGGGTGGAACGGCGGTGTTGATGCAAGGTGGCCTGTCGCTTAGCGCGGGCGACGGCCAGCGAGCCAGCGCGCGCGCCGAAGAAAAAACAGTGTGGAGCGCGTGCCTGGTGAATTGCAGCAGCCGCTGTCCGCTGCAACTGACCGTGCGGGACGGCGAGATCGTGCGCGTTCAAACCGACAACACCGGCGACGACGAGTACGGCAACAATCACCAGATGCGGTCGTGCGCGCGTGGTCGCTCGATCCGCCAGCGGGTCTACAACGCCGACCGGCTTAAATACCCGATGAAGCGCGTCGGCAAGCGCGGCGAGGGGAAATTCGAGCGCATCACCTGGGAAGAAGCGTACGACACGATCGCCAACAAGCTGCGCGAAGTGCTGGACAAGTATGGCAACGAGGCGGTGTACATTAACTACGCGACCGGCTCGCTCGGCGGGACCATCGCCAAGTCGTGGCCGCCCGGCTCCAGCCCGATCGCCCGCCTGATGAACTGCCTCGGCGGCTACCTCAACCACTACGGGACCTACAGCTCCGCCCAGTCGTCTGCGGCGCATCCGTACACCTACGGGCGCAACAGCTCGAACAGCATTATGGACATCGCGAACAGCAAGTTGGTCGTGATGTTCGGCAGCAATGTCTGCGAAACCAGCATGGGCGGCGGTGGTGGCAAGGTTTACCACCTGCAAAAGATGAAGGAAGCCAGCGGCGCGAAGTTCATCCTGTTTGACCCGCGCTACAGCGAAACCGCCGTTTCGGTGGTGGACGAGTGGATCCCGCTTCGCCCCGGCACGGATGCTGCGCTGGTCGCCGCCATGGCTTACGTCATGATCACCGAGAACCTGCACGACCAGGAATTTCTCGACAAGTACTGCGTCGGGTTCGACGAAGACCACATGCCCGAGGGCGCTCCTAAGGGCTGGTCGTACAAGTCGTACGTGATGGGCCAAGGCGAAGACAAAACGCCCAAGACGCCGGAATGGGCTGCGCCGATTACGGGCGTCCCGGCGGAGACGATCGTCCGCGTGGCGCGTGAGATCGCGCTCACCAAGCCGTGCTTCATCACCCAGGGCCTCGGTCCGCAACGGCACGCCAACGGCGAGCAGAACTGCCGCGCGATTTCGATGCTGGCGATTTTGACGGGCAACGTCGGGATTCACGGCGGCAACACCGGCACCGGCGAAGGCGGCTTTAGCGTGTCGGTTGCCAGCTTCCCCACCCTCGAAAACCCGGTCAAAACGTCGATCTCGGTCTTTACGTGGTGGGACGCGATCCTGCGCGGGCCGGAGATGACCGCTCTGAAAGATGGCGTGCGCGGGGCGGATAAGCTCAGCGTGCCGATCAAGTTCATGTGGAACTACGCGGGCAACACCATCGTCAACCAGCACTCTGACGCGAACGCCACCGTCAAGCAGCTCGAAGACGACACCAAATGCGAAATGATCGTCGTCATCGAGAACCACATGACGCCGAGCGCCAAGCTGGCGGACATCCTTCTGCCGGACGTGACGAACTTCGAGCAGAACGAGATCACCAGCGGCGGTGCGGGCAACGCGGGCTTCGCCGTCGCGATCGAGAAGGCGATCGAGCCGCGCTTCGAGTGCCGCCCGATCTACGAGATCTGCACCGAGATCGCCAAGCGGATGGGCGTCGAGGAAGAATTCACCGAAGGCCGCACGCACGACGAGTGGCTGGAGTGGGTTGTCGAGAAGACGCGCGAGCGGAACCCCGACTTCCCCGATTACGAAACCTTCCGCAAGATGGGCATCTACAAGGTGTCGCAGACCGGCGAGCCGTCGGTGGCGTTTGCGGACTTCCGCGAAGACCCCGAGGCGAACCCGCTGCCTACGCCGAGCGGCAAGATCGAGATCTTCTCGCAAGCGCTGCACGACCTCGGCCAGACCTGGGAGCTGCCAGAAGGCGACGTGCTGACGGGCATCCCGATCTACGTCCAGACGTGGGAAGGCTATGGGGCGCCGCTCAGCGAAAAGTATCCGCTGCAAATGATCGGCCACCACTTCAAGGCGCGCACGCACTCCAGCTATGCGAACGTGGAGTGGCTGAAGACGGCGACTCCGCAGGAAGTGTGGATGAACCCGCTCGACGCGGAAGCACGCGGCATAAAGCTGGGCGACATGGTCTACGTCTACAACGACCGCGGCCGGATCAAGCTGCCGGTGAAGGTCACCCCGCGCATCATGCCCGGCGTGATTTCCGTCCCGCAGGGCGCGTGGTACAAACCGAATGCCGACGGCGTGGACGAAGGCGGCTGCGTCAACACGCTGACTAAGCTTCACCCGTCCCCACTGGCGAAGGGCAACCCGCAGCATACCAACCTGGTCCAGGTTGAGAAGGCGTAAGGAGGCCGCACACAATGTCTCAACTGGCATTCTACTTCAACACGGCGCGCTGCACGGGCTGCAAAGCCTGCATGATTGCGTGCCAGGACAAGCACGATCTCCCGGCCGAGATGCGCTGGCGGCGTGTGGCGGAATATGCCGGTGGCGAGTGGACGCGCAACCCGGACGGCACGTACACGCAGAACGTCTTCGCTTACTACGTCTCGGTGGCGTGCAACCACTGCGCCAAGCCGATCTGCCAGGAAGTCTGCCCGGCGAACGCGATCACCAAGCGGGACGACGGCATCGTCCTGATCAACTCTGACAACTGCATCGGCTGCCGGTACTGCGAGTGGGCGTGCCCCTACGCCGGTCCGCAGTTCAATGAAGAAACCGGCACGATGACCAAGTGCACGATGTGCTATGACGACATCGACGCCGGTCGGGACCCGGCCTGCGTGGAAGCATGCCCCTCGCGCGCCCTGGAAGTGGGCGAGCTGGAAGAACTGCGCGCTAAGTACGGGGACCTGGCCGAAGTTGCGCCGCTGCCCGAAGCCTCGCTGACCGAGCCGGCGCTCGTCATCCAGCCGACGCCGAAGATCAAGCCTGTTTCGTCTCGCGCGGGCATACTTGCCAACCCCAAGGAGGTATAACCACGATGGACATTCGTGAATGGGCACTGATCGCGTTCACCATCCTCAGCCAGATGGCGGTGGGAACGTTCATCATCCTGGGGATCGCGTACTTCTTCGTGCGGCGCAAGTGGGGCGAGGAACAGGCGGACCGCTTCAGCGACTTCGCGCTGCTGGCGATTGGCCCGGTGCTGGTCCTCGGAACGATTGCGTCGCTGTTCCACCTGGGCAATCCGGTTAACTCCTACCGCGCGATCTCGAACCTGGGCCAGTCGTGGCTCAGCCGCGAGATTCTGGCGAACATAGCGTTCATGGGCCTGGGCGCGGTCTTCGCGTTCATGCAGTGGCGCAAGATCGGCAGCCTGTCGGCGCGCAACGTGATCGCCGTTGTGGCGGCGGTCGTCGGGCTGGCGCTGGTGTACAGCATGTCGCAGGTCTACATGCTGCGGACCGCTCCGGCGTGGAACACCATCGCAACGCCGATCACGTTCTTCACCACCACCTTCCTGCTCGGCGCGCTGGCCGTCGGGGTGGCGTATGTTGCGAACTACACCTATCTCAAGCGCACGCAGCCGGATTGCGCCGACACGCAATGCGCGATCCTCCGCACGGCGCTGCGCTGGCTGGCGCTGGCGGGCGTGGTGCTGGTCGGCGTGCACCTGGTCGTTCTGCCGCTGTATGTGGCGTACCTGTCGAACAGCGGCGTCCCCGCCGCGAACGACGCGGTCAGCATCCTGATGGGCGACTACGGCGTGCTGTTCGGGCTGCGTCTGGCGCTGGTCTTCGCGGGCGCGGTGCTGCTTGGCGTGTTCACCTACCGGACCGCCAGCACGCCCGGCCGCGAGCGGCTGCTGGGCAACCTGGCGTTCGCCGCGTTCGCCGTGGTGCTGGTCGCCGAGGTGATCGGCCGCTTCCTGTTCTACGCGATGCAGACCAACATCGGGCTGTAGGCGCGATCTGAACCGCACTTCACAGCAGGGATGTCCGCGCGGACATCCCTGCTGTTGTGTTTCACCCCCCTGCCCCGGAACTTCCCACGCGCCGCGCCGCAGACGGAGCAGCCCTACTCCCCAATACGCGTTCTAGAGCAATTTGCAGAAAATCCACACGCAACTGCCAAAAAACTGGTTGACAGCGGATCAATTTTCGAATACTGTATTAGAAAACGATTTCTAATTTTCCTGCTCCCAAGCGTGCATTCAGCACGGCGAAAGTCGTGTTTGAGCGTGTCTAGAGCGTCTTTTTGCTGGTGTATGATAGAAAACGATTACATATGACTGATCCCGCACCCACCCCAACCATCGACGATGTCGCCCGCCATGCGCGCGTCTCCAAGGCGACCGTGTCGCGCGTCATCAACGGCAACTACGGCGTCTCTGAGGAACTGCGCCTGCGTGTGATGGAAGCGATCCGGACGCTCGGCTACCAGCCAGACCGCTCCGCCCGGCGCCTGCGCGGCACCGCCAGCGAGCTTCTCGGTATCATCATTCCCGACATCCAGAACCCGTATTTCACCTCGGTCGTGCGCGGGATCGAAGACCTCGCCTACGAGCACAAGATGAACGTCCTGCTGTGCAACACGGACGACGACCCCGTCAAGCAGGAGACGTATATCCGCGTGATGATGGCCGAGCGCGTGGCGGGGCTGATCCTGGCGCCTTCGTTCGGGATCGCAGGCGAATCGCTGGGCCAGCTCGCGCGGCTCGGCACGCCGGTCGTCCTGATCGACCGCTCCGTGCCCACCCTGCCCTTCGATACCGTCACGGTCGACAACTTCCACGGCGCATATGAGGGCACACGCCACCTGATCCGGCAGGGCTACCGCCGGATCGCGTTCGTCGGCGGCGACCTTGAGCTGAGCCCAGGGCGCGAGCGCTTGGCCGGATATCAGCGCGCGATCGCCGATCACGATCTGCCCGTCGAACCGGATCTCACGCAGCTCGACCACTTCAAGATCGAGAGCGGCCAGCGGCTCACCCATCGGCTGCTCAGCCTGCCAGAGCCGCCGGAAGCGATCTTTTCCGCCAGCAACCTGCTCAGCATCGGCGTGCTGAAAGCGGTGCGCGAAGCAGGTTTGCGCATCCCCGACGACATCGCGGTCGTCGGCTTTGACGATATGCCGTGGGCCAGCGAGCTGTATTCCCCGCTGACCGCGATCGTTCAGCCCACCTACGAACTCGGACAGGAAGCGGTGCGCGCCCTGCTCCGGCGGCGGGACGAGCCAAATACGCCGATCCACACTGTCACATTGCGCACCTCGCTCGTAATCCGCGAAAGCTGCGGCGCCCTGCGCCACAAGGGAGGTGATCCAGGCGAAATTAGTTCTCTTGCGGCAGGTTCAGAGCAATCTATCTTGCCAGAAACGAATACCTTATAAATAAGGAGACAGACATGAAGAAGCTGCGTATTGCTGTGCTGGTCACCGTGCTCGTCGCGCTGATCGCGGCGCTGCCCGGTCCGGCGGCCGTCCCCCCGGCCAAAGCTCAAGACACCATCCGCTTCTGGACGTTCGATTATACGGACGCCGTCGCGCCGTTCTTCCAGGCGTACATCGACGAGTGGAACGCCACGCACGATATCCAGGTCGAGTGGACAGAGTTCCCCTGGGCGCAGTACACCGGCGAAATCCTGACCACCGGTATCGCAACGGGCGAGGCCCCGGACGTGTTCTTCATCAGCCCCGGCGACTGGCGTCGCTATGCTGAAGGCGGGCTGGCGCTGCCGCTCAACGACTATGTGCCGGACTATCTGCTGGAAGACCTGCTCCCGGCGTCGGTTGAGGCGGTGACGCTGAACGGCAACATCTACTCGATCCCGTTCGAGATGGAGCCGGTCGTCCTGTGGTACAACAAGGCCATCCTCGAGGAAGAGGGCGTCGAAGTTCCGACCACCTGGGACGAGCTTGTGGCGGCTGCCGAGGCGCTGACCACCGAAGACCGTTACGGCATTCTGCTGCCGATGAACCCGGACTACTTCGAGAACTTCATCTTCTATCCGTTCCTGTGGATGGCGGGCGCGGATGTGGTCAACGAGGACTTCACCGCAGCGACCGTGAACACCCCCGAGGCGGCGCGCGCGCTCGACCTGTGGGGCACGCTGGTTCGCAACGGCTGGGCCGCTCCAAACAGCACCGGCAACGACCCGACGGACGAGCGCTTCGCCAACGGCCAGGGCGCGATGTTCGTCAGCGGCTACTGGGTCTGGGGCTGGCTGAAGGACAACTATCCTGAGCTGATCGAAGACATCGGCGTTGCGCCGATCCCCGCGCCCGAAGCGGGCGACGAGCTGGCGACCGTCTACGGCGGGTGGACCGTGATGGTCTACGCCGGGACCGAGCATCCGGACGAAGCGGCGGAGTTCGCCATCAACTTGTTCGGCGCCGAGGACAACACGCGCGCGGCGGAATGGGGTATGGTGTACAACACCAAGCTGTCGCCGCGCCAGTCAGT
>Ga0134097_1000711_pt1 | contig 30922 bp, 42 predicted proteins | sample 8_3taG_FD_94450 | JGI IMG/M metagenome (GOLD analysis project Ga0134097, IMG submission 94450) | Switchgrass degrading microbial communities from high solid loading bioreactors in New Hampshire, USA - 8_30_10_142_A2 metaG | ecosystem: Engineered > Bioreactor > Semi-continuous > Anaerobic >... | reverse complement strand
CCATAAAATATTGGGGAATCGTCTAAGGGTAAGACACCAGAATTTGACTCTGGATACTGGAGATTCGAGTCCTTCTTTCTGCACCAAAAAACATGGCGTGTTGGTGAAGTGGCTTAACACACTACCCTTTCAAGGCAGCATTTGCTGGGTTCAAATCCCTTACCTTCCGCCATTACATAAAGATTATGGGGATAAAGTGGTTTCGACACGGTGCCTAAAACTGTAAGTCCGCTAGACAGGAACAGTCTATAAAATCAACCTAAAATAAACGCTGACAACAGTTTAGCACTTGTAGCCTAATAGGGCTACCCAAAACAGTATTCCCTGAATATCGGATAACGCTTGAGGTCAAAGAATAGATATTCCTTCCCTGTATGTATGAGAGAGCATTGGGAAAGTAGTAATTCTTTCAATGGTTGAAAACTCCATTCAAAAGTGGGTATTTACCCCGATTTCCTTACAACCTTGTCACTGGGTTTGAGGAAATTGTATAAAACAGTGACTATGGCGTAAGAAGACTTGCAGTGAGTAAGCATTGTGGACGTGGGTTCGACTCCCATTATCTCCACCATACATATTGGGAAAGCAACCAATAGAAGTCTGAATACAGGGTTCAGGATTGTGGGGTGTAGCCTATTGGTGAGGCAACGGACTTTTAATCCGTGTCCATTTTGGACGAAGGTGGTTCGATTCCACTCACCTACACCATTACATAACTTTAATATATGTTTGGGTGACGGAATCAGGCATACGTATCGGACTTAAAATCCGAGTTCTGAGGGTTCGAATCCCTTCCCGAACACCATACATATCCTTAATATATGCCTCTAAAAGTCTGTGTAAGGTGTTGTTTAGAAACTTGCCAACCTATGAAACACAGATGAAAAACTTGAATCAGGGTGTTTTAAAATTGGGTCAACGCTGGGCAAGTGCGAACCCTCCCTGATTCCACGCATCTAAGTTTGTAAGACCTTGGAAGATAGGCATATCTCCAAATGGAGTAGGGGGTTTATAGGATGCGAATATTTATGCTCGGGTGATGGAATTTGGCATACATACTGGTTTTAGAAACCAGGTTTTGAGGGTTCGAGTCCCTTCACTCCTACCATGAAGTCACATAGTGAATTGGTTATGGAACTAATAGGACACTACTTTTTAGTATAGAATAACACGAGGTGGCAGTGCGCGTTACTTCGATCTCTTGGAAGGTTAAAAGATCAAGCAGAGGATCACCGGTTCGATTCCGATTATACGGGTTTCCGTATATAGCTCAGCTGGTAGAGCATCTGTCATATACGTGCACACTAATTTCCTCGTGTTTGTATTGTAGGGTCGTTCAACGGCAGGACACCAGACTTTGGATCTGGTAATGATGGTTCGATTCCATCCCCCACAGCCATTATCACAGTATATTCCCCTTTCGTTAGGACGAGGTATGGATAAGGGTTGCACTGGGACAAAGCTTTTGTCGTCAGTTTCCTCGTCGTACATAAAGCACACTCCTACCTATTTTGTGCGAGGTGGTGATCAGGGTTACTTCGTACAGTGGACTGCTAATCCATGTTGTACACCAAACATGCACCCTGGTCAAAGATTTCCTCGCAGTACATACATTTGTATTGAGAGAGGAGGGGAAGGCTTATGCCTCATCCTAATTGGTGTGGTTCTCCATGCTTTAAGTGTAAAAAACCATGCAGTCTTGACGTGAGTATACCATGTTCTCCAGACTGCGAAAACCTAAATAATATAACAGGAGAACCCGATAGCAACGAATGTTTATCATGTGATTCATATAAGTTTTATAAGGGGGAATAGCAAGTGTCATTCATTTGTGAGGTCTGTAAAAAGCCTCAGAAACCAAAGACTAAGGCAACAAAAGTTGTAACAGAAATCAGGACAGTTACATACCCTCCAATAATAGATGAACGCACTGGAAGGGTAAAGAAAATCCCGACTGGTACAGAAATAGCCAAAGAAGTTATGATGTGCCCAAGATGCGCTTCCAAAAGACCTGAGCCGGTCATAGTTGGAAGAAAGAAAATTGAAGTATAACTGGGTATATCAGCACAGGCAGCAGAAAGAAGGTGATATATAATTGAGGATACTTTTAATAATAATAGGAACTATATCCTTAATCCTTGGCACAGTCGGCATGGCGCTCCCTATATTACCGACAACTCCTTTCTTGCTTCTTTCTGCTGCCTGCTACATAAGAAGCTCAAGACGCCTTCACGACTGGCTTATAAACCACAAGATCTTTGGACAATACATAACAGAGTATAAGACCTGTACAATGTCGGTTGGCAAGAAAGTAGTTACAATTACACTGTTGTGGCTTGGAATATGTTTTTCGGTATATACAGTACAATCAGTGTATATAAAACTAGGGCTTCTTATGGTCGCAGCACTGGTTTCCGTACATATATCGAAAAGGTAATAGCATTTGCGGAAGGAAGATAGACATGGGACTTGATATGTATCTTTACAGGTGCGCAAAACCGACCCATAGCAAGTTAACGGAATACTTTACAAAAAGTGATGTTGATGATGATCCGAGTATGTTTTGTGATACCTTTATGAAGTTTGCAAGAATCATAAAGAAGAAGGATAAACGCTGGGATATCGACAAGATAAACAAGACATTTGGCGTTGAGGTAGGTCATATCTACGCATACACTAATGATGGCGTACGTTTTATGTGTAATGACGATACAACTGTTTTCATAGACAAGAAAGACATTCTTAAGTTCACGTATGATGAAGAAAAAGAAGTATATGCAATTGACCTAATAGAAATTGCCTATCAAAGAAAAGGACTAAACGACACAGGATTAAAATTGATACCGGAGAATCTCTCTTACAGTGATAATAAAAAGAGAATAGAAAAAATGGTAAGGCTCGGCGGTTTATCAAAGCAGTTTATAGAAAAATGGGTCGATGGCGAGACAGTATTCCATCCATCGTGGTAGGAGGCAGTCATGCTTGACAAGTATAGAGACTTACACATAAACAGAATAATTGAGGCTACCACAGATTTGTACAAGCAACCTGGCTCTATATGCAGGAAATGCCATGATGGCGTAGAGCACATTAACTGTATTTTCTGTTACTGTCCATTATACGAACTTGATGAATGTGGTGGTGATTACACAATCCTAAGCAACGGAGTAAAGGATTGCAGTAATTGTATAAGACCACACACTCCTGAGTTCGTTAAGGAATATATTAAGAGGGCATACAAATGACATTGGCGTGTGGCTCAGCTGGCAAGAACATCGGCCTCCAGAACCGGGTGTCGCAGGTCCAGGTCTTGTCACGTCAGCCAGGTCAGGGTAAAACCTCCACATCATATGTCTCCTTTCACTATGGCCCCGCAAGGGGCCGTACATATATTATTAGGTGCCACCGCTATAGATAGGCGGTGGCGCAGGAGGTAATCTTGAGGTAAGCTTTAGCTAAGGAGGTCTTAACAATGCGCGGAGTAAGAGCAATCCTTGTACCTAAAAGAGATATTATCATAAACGGGCGTAAACACTTTTCTGCAGACAGGCAATACATAGCAACCTATGAGCTTGGGGAAAAAGATCGCGGGTGGTATACCATAGACGATGTGGGAGCAAAGCACTGGCTAAGTCCATGGGATGGAAAAGATCACATGGATATACATGAAGAGGAATGGATTGTGAAGAACTTCTATATAATTGAAGTCAAATAACGCCGTTTATGGCTCTTAAGGAGTGTAAAAAGTATGTTAAAGCCGTACCTTGTCAAAGTAAATGAAGTATCACAGGAAATAGCCGATGAACTGTCACAGTTCGGTTATGTGACCTTGGTTTCAGAAATGATGGGTATATACCTGCTCGAGACAAACCCAGACTTTATTAACAGTGTAAAGACACTGTCGTTTGTTGAGAAAGTCCAGGAGGAATTAAAAAGAAGCTTGATGAAAGACGTATGTTTAGACGTAGTAGAAGAAACAGAAAAATAAGATATAGAAAACCAAGATTTTTGAACAGAAAAAGAAAAGAATGTTGGATACCACCTTTTTTTTAGGAGGTTTACAATGATTGATATTGAAAAAAAGTTGCTTTCTGGCTATACATTTATAGATTTATTTGCAGGATTAGGTGGTTTTCGAATTGCTTTGGAATCGCTAGGTGCAAAATGCGTTTATTCAAGCGAATGGGATGAAGCGGTTAGAGAAGTTTATATCGAGAATTTTGGAGATATCCCTGATGGAGACATTACTCAAGTAGATGAAAACTCTATTCCTGATCATGATATTCTATGTGCTGGATTTCCATGTCAGGCTTTCTCAATAAGTGGGAAACAGCGTGGATTTGAAGATAGTAGAGGTACATTATTTTTTGATGTCGCAAGAATTGTGAAAGCCAAAAAACCCAAGGTTGTTTTTATGGAAAATGTTAAGAACTTTGCTTCTCACGATAATGGCAGAACTTTATCGGTTGTTAAAACTATAATGGAAGAATTAGGATATAAATTTTATCAGAAAGTTCTGAATTCTGCTGATTATGGAATTCCTCAGAAGAGAGAGCGTATTTACATGGTTTGCTTTAGAAACGATTTGGCTGTAGAAAAGTTTTATTTCCCTAGGCCTTTTCCATTAAAAAAACATGTTGAAGATATTTTAATAAAAGACGAAAGTTTGGTAGAGCATCTATACGTACAGCGACCGGATACTTATTTCAATGGAGTTGAAGATAATAAGTACAGTAATAAACCAATTAGATTAGGAATAGTAAATAAAGGCGGTCAAGGCGAAAGGATATACAGCGTAAAAGGCATAGCAATAACGCTTTCGGCTGATGGTGGAGGTGTATTTGCCAAGACCGGAGGATACTTAATTAATGGGAAAACTAGAAAATTACATCCGAGAGAATGTGCAAGGTTAATGGGATTCCCTGACAGCTACAAAATATGTAAAAGTGATAATCAAGCCTATAAGCAATTTGGTAATTCTGTTGTTATAGATGTTTTGCAGTTGATTGGTCAGGAGATCGGAAAAGCTATGGAGGAGGCAGTAGTATATGAACACAGTCAATGGGCACGTATTTAACCTGCGAAGGGATACACCTGATTTAAGAGATCTTAGCTTTTCTGACGTAGCACAGTCAGTGCAACACTTGCGTCTTCCTCGAAAAGTCGATTTAAGAGACAAATGTCCTAAACCTACAGATCAGCTGTCTCTCGGTGCATGCACAGGGCATGCTGGTGCCTTTGCAAGAACCATGCTGGCCAAAGATCCAAAACTCGATTTATCAGAGTTATATCTTTATTATATGGAACGCGTAATTGAAGGCAAAGTTGACGAAGACAGCGGTGCCTCGATCAGGACGATATGTAAAGCACTTCATAAGTATGGTATATGCGAAGAAAAGTATATGCCGTACATAATAGAAAGATTTAAAGAACCTCCGACAAATGCAGTACACGAAAACGCAGCAAAGTACAAGATAAATGCGTATCGGTCATTACATAGCCTGTTACAGATCAAACAATGCCTGGCGTTCAGGCAACAGCCAGTACTAGTTGGAATGGAAGTATATGAAAGTTTCTTCGATACTGGCCAGAATGGCGAGATGAATATCAATATCGCCGGCGAGAAGCATGTAGGCAACCATGCCGTAGCTGTAGTAGGCTATGAAGATCTGTACTTTAACATACTAGTCGGCTATAAGGGATATCTAATCATACGCAATTCCTGGGGAAAGAACTGGGGTGACCATGGATACTTTTATATGCCGTATGCATATGTCAATAGAGGTCACGTATGGGACTTTTGGACAATAGAATAGGAGGTGTGCACATGTCACAGAAGGCTAACTACAGCAGGTTTTACAAAGGAAAGAAAACAAGCAGTAAGGGCCAGACCATCCCGAAAGGCATGAAAGCAAATCCCGGTAAGCGCGCGCCGGACTCAACAATCTACCATGATAAAGACGAAGATAGAACACAATGGACACGCGGAGATGGCCATAGTTTACCCGCTGACTTCGGAAAAGACAGAAAATGACTGGGGGATGAACAATGCCTGAATTTATTGATAATCCATTCCGTAAAATGTGGGAAGAACTTGATATTAATGAGATGAAAAAGGATCTCTGCCGCCTTGTCGACCAAATTATTGCAGCCAAAGACCTTGATGAAAGAAACGAAATTCTCGAAGAAATTGACATGATGTTTACTGACCTGCTTGTGATACTCGAATTAAAAGACGATGAAAAGCTTGAAGCTATAAGACTTGATGATATTCCACAAGACATACTCGACGAGTATGAGCTGGATCCAGAAGAGTTTGAAGAAGGCTATGTACCAGTAAAATTCTTGCCAGAAGAAGTACTTGGAATGATAAATAAAACTTATAAAAAGAGACAAAACAACTGGATACTTGGAGGAAAGGATGATGATAATAGGAATAGACCTTGACTCTACATTAAGCAACATGAACGAAAAATGGCTAAAGATTTATAATGAGGAATATGACGACAACTTGACACTTAACGACCTAACGATGTGGGACTGGTACAAGATCACAAAACCTGAATGTGGTGCCCACGGACTTATGGAAATACTCTTAAGGCCGGGATTCTTCTATGAAGACATAAGACCAAATGAAGGCTCACAGGAAGTTACAAGGTGGCTCATTAAGGAAAAGAAGCAGGACATATACATAGTAACATCATACTGTTCCGAAGTTGCTATGGATAAGACGAAGTGGCTAATTGAACACTTCCCGCATATACCGTCAAGAAATATCATATTTATAAATAATAAAGCGTTATTTGACGGGGATGTTCTGATAGACGACTCCGGCGATAATATAGAGGCGTTTACAAACAAAAGGCCAAGTAGAATTGGTCTATTGTACGACGGACCGTGTCCGTGGAATCACGAATATACGCATTTAAAAAGAGTACACAACTGGTGGGAGATACAAAGGTTCTTCGAAGAAATCCTTGCCTAAGAAGAGAGTCAACTACCCCCGTTTATAGAAACGGAGGCTTGCAAAAGCCTTAGTTGATATTTTCAACACTCAGAGCTAAGCTATATAATACTAACGTGCTCACGCACTCCACAAACCAAAATTATGGGGGTGGTCATGTTGGTATTAAGCACCTGCTAGAATACAATACCCCTGAATCTTTATATGATGGACAGCTGCATGCCGACAACACTGTATCAATTAAAGGCGGCTGTATTACGCCAAGCGATTTGCTAAGTCTAATAGTCGAAAGGTAAATACTTATGTATAGGAGTATTACTTACGGTTGGCTTACACTAGATGAGGTTTTTGAAAAGATAAAGGAATACATTATGTCTGAGCCGGACTCGGAATACCACGTCATGATAGGCTGTGACTCACAGCAACACGGAGATAGTCTAAAGCTTGTATCTGCAATCATAGTTCACAGAGTAGGTAAAGGATGCATATTCTTTACTGAGATAACTACCGTAAAGAAACGGGACATAAGCCTCCGTGAAAAAATCTATGACGAGGCATCCAGGAGTCTCGAAGTTGCTATACAGTTCAAAGACAAAATAATATCAGGCGAAAACTTTCCTGTTGATGTAGTAATACACCTTGATATAGGGAAGACAGGAAAGACCTCAATGCTCATAAAAGAACTTGTAAGATATATAGAAAGCTGCGGGTTTGAAGCATGCATAAAAGACACATCAAGACTTATGGACAAAGGTTATGAGTATCCTGTTGCGGCCTCAAGTGTAGCAGACAGGTATAGCAAATAATAACGACAAAGCAGGAGCATGTACATGGAAAACGGAAATGATATCATCAAAGACTTATTGCATGAGACATCGCTGTTCCTGTCACGTGCTATAAACAAATCTGGAGTACGTTACAATCAGGACGAGCTTATGTCTCTGATAAATTTGTGTGTTGGTGTTGATAAAAAAAGAAGCTTCTTCCTTGGCGAACTGATGACACCCGAGGATGGTGCGAAAGATGTAAAGATATACCTATATATCGACGCAATTATAGACTACGCATCATTTTTGGGTATTGACTACTGGTCAGCGCTGGCAAAGGTAGCATTCTGCCAGGTACACCATTACCTGCAATGGAAATCAGGGAAAGAGATTGATTATGATAAAGCAGAACAATTCGGCTCAAAGATATGCAGAAAACTTTACAGACAGGGGCTCATCACTGATACAAGAATGCAGATGTATCTTGGCAACTCGAATACATTAATACTGCTAGCCCGACAGAAATGGGTAGAAAAATGGTCAGGGATTAAGCTTGAAGAATTGTTAAGATCGGCTATGCCACAGGCAGTTAGTGAAAATAATGGTACTGACGAAGAACTCAGAAAAGCAGTAAGCTCTTAATGTAATAATAAAAGTCGGTTTGGCGGCTTAAATCGAGAAAGTGGCAGTAAAACTGCAATACACTCGATAAGGTGGTTCTGGTAATACCAAGAAAGGAGTGTAATATGCAATCAAGAGTATTTACAAAAAGAGTGTTTTCATTAGAATTATCCGAAGAAGAATTGGGCATTATTGCAGGTGCATTATATTTTGCTAATAATGAAAATATAAAATTTTTTGTGGATAAGTACAAATATCCATGTAGTGGATATAGCTTTGATGAAGTTGCTGAATTGCAGGAAAAATTAAGTGAAGAAATTAATAAACTAATTGAAGGTAAAAAGGAGTGATAATTATTAAAGTCAACTACCCCACCCTATAGAGGTGGGTATCTTCTTGCTATTATTAGATAAAGCCGAAAAACTGATTCTAATAATATATTTTCCTCATAGATGAGGTGGAAAGGGGTAATATTTATGAGTAGAGCAAAGAATCTGTTTGGTAGAAGAAATGAAGGTATAATCCTTCCCGACACGAAGAACTTTGACGGTTATCCGGCATACAACGTAAGCCTGTCTGAACAGTACGTACAGATGGTTATGACGAATACAGTGGGCAATACCTATTATATGTCGGATAACGAGCTGTTCAAGTATTCTCTTGCATTGCACGAAAAGATGAAGGACACAAATCCGAAGTTTATGGCAAAGGCCATAACGTATGCAAGAAACCATGGTTTTATGAGGCTGCAGCCAATAGTAGGCCTTGCATACCTGTCGCTATGCAATGACAAGAGTTACTTCCACGCAGCATTTAATAAGGTTATTCTGACACCGAATGACCTGACAGACTTTGTTACTGTCATAGGAAACCTGAGAAACGGTAAGGGCTTTGGACGCACTGTTAAGAGAGCTATAAACAATTGGCTCACGAACCACAAGGGCGAAGGTTTATCTCAGTATCACGCTATTAAGTACGGCGGTGGAGAAGGAACAGGTAAGTGGACACTCAGCGATATAATCAGAGAAACCCACCCGATCCCGAAGAATAGCTTCCAGTCAGACCTATTTAGGTACCTTACACGAAAAGAAGTATCCAGTGTTCTTGACCAGGTACGCGCAATCGAAGATCTAAAGATCCTGGCGCAGCACAGAAATGAGTACGACGATATTGAGTTTACGAAGAGAGCAAATGAGCTCATTTCCTGCGGCAGACTCCCGTACGAAATCGTTACCGGTATTATTAAGCCGACACGCGAGATCTGGGAAAGCCTTATGTACCAGATGCCAATATTCGCATTGGTAAGACACTTAAATACGCTCGAGGCCGCTGGTGTATTTAACAATCCAAGCAATGTTGAACACGTCGTTGAAAGACTTACTAACCCGGATGTGATCAGGAATTCGAAGATGCTTCCGTTCAGATTTACGACAGCTTATAAGAATTATAACGGCAACAGAAATATTAAGGAAGCACTTAACAGAGCACTTGATCTGTCCTTGTCGAACGTAGATATGCTGCTAGGTAGAAATGCTATATTCCTTGACATATCCGGCTCAATGAGCGGTGATTATATTGAGATTGGGGCACTGCTGGGTATTTCCGCACTAAAAAAGTCCAACGACGCAATATTCTTGTGCTTTAATACAGCTCTGGTTCACCCGCAGATAGACATGAGTGACTCTGTCATGACGAACGTATCTAGGTGTGTAGATCTGTGCGGCGGCGGCACAAATGTTGGTGTTTCAATAGAACACCTGCTCGGAGAAGTTGGCAGGAGCGGCTTAAGTATGTTTGCTTCCAAGTATCATGCTAACTTTCCTCGATCAGAAAGGACAAGCAGACCCATAAAAGTTGACAATATAATTATAATTACTGACGAACAGCAAAATGCTGGCACCCCGGTTGTGCAGCTGTTTAGGAAATACAGAAGAATGGTTAACCCCGATGCAAGGCTATTCATAATAGACGTAGCACCGTATAGACCCAGAATAGCAAGCGACAATGAGCCAAGCGTAGCATACTTCTATGGCTGGAGTGAAGCAGTACTTGAAGCCCTGAAGTATGAGATCGAAGGCACGGGTGCACACGTAGCTCAGATTAACAGAGTGAGGCTGTAGAAATACAGCCTCTTTTTTTCTTACTAAGTACATGAAATACTACCTGAAAAACGGTTGACAAGACTTCCTTTCCAGTATATAATAGAAAATGGAAGGGAGGTACTTTATGACCAGACCAGAAACGGAAGTCCTAGATTATATCAAGCGAAAAACTGAAGAAACACAAGATGGAATACAGCTTCCGTTGTCACATATTGCAGACGAACTTAACCTTTCTACATCCACTACGTGGCGGATGATACAAAAACTCAAAGAGAAGAACATGATAAAGGTCGTCAAGTCGCACAGCAGGACGAAACCGGACACTATATACTATGTGGGCGATTCTGACGATATAACAGAACTTATAGATGGTATCGCTAATAGACTGTATGGGGTACTTGTAATGCTTAATGAGCTCAAAGTCAGACTTAAAAGGTAAGCCCATACAGATATATGAGTTATGGGGGAATAAGTAAGGTCTATGGGTAACTTTGACAAAATAGCAATTTCGGGCAAAATGTGCTCTGGTAAGACAACCGTAGCGAATATGCTGATATCGGAGTTCGACTATGTTAGAATGAGCTTCGGTGATGAAGTTAAGTTCTTGTGCAGAGACATAGCAAATTTTAACCGTATAAGAAATACGAATGCTCCGCAGGCTGCGAAGGTGGCACTGCTTAAGGCCATCTCCGATGATCTTGACCGCATTACATTGAATGAGAAAGAATACGGAGACGCACTTACCCAAGTGTTCGCTATAATGGAAGAATTCTCTGACGTGATCTACTACGACCCAATGGGTTCTAAGAAAACCGATCGCATACGTGATATGTTGCAAAAAGTTGGCACGGATTACATGCGCAGGTACGTTAATGACAATATATGGGTAAACGCGGTAGAAAAAAAGATAAAAGGCTTTGACGGGAAAATAGTTGTCGATGATCTACGGTTTCCCAATGAGTTCGAAATGCTTCGAAACAATGGTTTTGTACTGATACGACTCCATGTTTCAAGAGAGGTACAAGAACAACGATTAAAGAAACTATATGGTAGAATAGAAGAATCAAAACTAAACCACCCGTCAGAGACGTCTCTTGACTATATGATGTTTGACTATGTAATCGACGCAGACGTCCCGGCCAATGAGATGCTTGATAATATACGCAAATTAATAGGAGGGGGAAAATGAGTATACAGCTGCCTTCGGATGAACAATGGAACAACACAATGCAAGACTTTGAAAGACGCATAAGGTCCCTTACAATAACTCCAGACATGGATCCGGGACGAGTAAAGTACATCCAAAGTGAACTTCAGAAGATATATGAAGACTTAAGGCCAATATACGGTAGAGTAAAGGCCAGGGACGCCGCATTACAAAGGTTAATATACAGGATCGAAGCTAAAGGAAGAACAGGTTCAAGCGAATCTGCAAGACGGGCAAATGGCGTTATGGCACTTGAAAGTTATCGTACAGAAGATGGCCAAACGGTTAATCTGTTTGATATGGAAGCAAAATCAAGAGAACAGAAAGAACAGGTCGAGACACTGCTCGATATAATAGAACGAAAAAAGGAATCCATCGTAACATTCTTGTCACTATTTAAAGTCGAGGCGAGCTTATAATGGATCTTAGCCCTAAGTGTGACAAAGAAAAACATAGTATATGCACGAACAATAGTTTGTGCTACCTGTGTGACGGAGAACGCCTGTTTAAACGTCCCAGGTGGATGGAACTAAAGGAAAAACAAGCTAAAAGAAAGGCTGAAGGCATTAAGAAGAAGCCGAAAGAGGGTATGAACTTTGAGAAGCGTGTACAGAAGCGTATACAGAAGAAACTGGCGAAGGATAATTCCCAGGTACACAATGCCTCCAGTAATCCAAGGAATATTGCTTACCGCAGACCTAATAGCGGAGCTATATGGTCTATGCCGGGTGATATCGTTACAGCGAAAGATCTCATCGAGTGCAAGGAGCGTGGAACCGTTACCTCAAAGGGCGAGAAGACGTTCACGGTCCATAAGAGCCAGCTGGAGAAGATAAAGTCAGAAGCGTATCTCGCCGGACGACGTTCATGGTATCTTGTATTTGGATTTAAAGGCTGTGACAATGTATTTGTTATAAAAGATTTCGAGGACGAATTGGCTTTTGTACAACAGATTGAGGTCTTAAAAGACAGAATAAGAGAACTTGAAAATAGGCTCAATGAGCTAGAGGAGGAAAACACTGATGGCACTCATTAATAGATTTTTTAAATGCCCATCGTGTAACGATAGCGTGAAGTTTGTGAAAATAGAGTACACGGTATTCTTGGAGAACAAAGAAGATCCCATGATACCTGGTCCTATATATGAAATAAAGGACGCATACAAATGCCTTAAATGCGGGTATGTCGTCTGTCACCAGGGGGAGTAGAATAATGGAAGACTTAGAACTTCAAAGAAATCTTAGGATCTATACGAAAGTAAAAAATGCGAGAGCTGCAATGGAGCAGAACATACTGACTGACTTCTATGAAGAAGACGAGGACGATGTAGTAATAGTTAAGCAGTCTCCTCTCACAAATGATCTCGAGATAGAAGAAAAGAAAAAGTAACAAGTATTGATATGATCCTCTTATTTGCATTGGGGCATCTTCGTATACCCCATTTTTCAAGTATAGTATATAATGTAAGGAAAGGGGATGTGAGGTTTGCTATGAAGTTTACACCAGCACAAATTGGTGCCATATTGACGTATCACTTTGGTGAAAAACCTGAATTTGAAACAAATAATATAAGAAAAAGATACGGCAGAGAATTAAGCAAAAAACATGTTGATATTATAATAGATGGGTACAAGAGCCACAACAGGCTTATTAAGATAGCAAGAACCAAGAACAAGGAACGTGAATCAAAAATTACACAAGTAAACATGAATCGAATAGAAATGATAGGACACTTAAGGTATAATGAAAAGGTACCACTGTCATTGGAAGAAATATCGCAAATATTCGGTATAAGTAAACACCAGGCACAGGAGATATGCAAGGAATATAAAAAACTGCATGAAATTAAACGTCAAAGACCTCAGGTCTATACAAAAAGGAAGAGATCTAATACGCAAAATATAGATATCAATGAACTCAGGGCCGCAGCATCACAGTTGTCTCGGAAAGAAGTTGCCGAGTACTTTGATGTAAGTGAATATGCTATTATGTCCTTATGTAAACAGTATGGTATTAAGCTGCATACATCAAGTTCAAGGCAGTGCTTAAAATGCGGCGTGACAATATGGCGAGGGAATCATTGTACTAAATGTAGCAAGAAGCATAGACTGGAACTGATAAGCAAATGGAGTCGCACAGAAAAGGGCAAGCAGACTTTGATGAAACACTATCTTGAGAATAAGGTAAGACAGGCTATAAGCAAAGGCGTGCCATTGGTTCTTTGTCCCATATGTAAGCTTCCACAGGTTTATGATCCAAAAGACGATAGAAGAAACGGCCTTAAGACGCATATAGGCCGCGTTCATAAAGATCACGACTATGGCAATATAATGAAGCAGGTCCAAGAGGGTAAATTAGTACTTGAACGGTATAATCCTAATGACGATAAAGTGGTATAGTACGTTCTAAATACCCGGAGGCAGGGGGGGGGATTCCGTGAACTTGCCAGATCTTACGCTTCGCATAGATACAGTTGAATATCATTCAAAGACGTGTGCACCGTGGATTTCTACAGAACTCTTTGTTACTGGCTGCTATAAGCGCTGTCCGGGGTGCTTTAATAAAGACCTTCAGTCTTTCGATGCTGGTACAAGGGTTTTTATTAAGGAGCTATATTGGGATTTCATACGCAACGTCCCTTATAGAAGGGTAACCTTTGGCGGCGGGGAACCTTTCCTCCAGGCAAAGGAATTATCCTATCTTGCTAAGGCATTAAGGGACGAAGGCTTTGTAATTGTCTGCTATTCCGGGTACACAGCAGACGAATTGCCATATCTGTTCCCGTATGCACAGGATCTTCTTGAGAACATAGATATGCTCGTAGATGGCCCGTTTATACAAGAGCTCCTTATGCCAATTGTACCAATTGGCGCCAAAGGCAAAAAGCCCAATTTTATAGGATCATCTAATCAGAGAATGATTAATGTGCAAAAATCGCTCGATGAAGGCAGAATAATACTCTGGACAGAAGAAGACACACTAAGGGTTATAGGCAAGGAAGTAGATATGGATGGATAAGGACAAATACTATATAAACTGGCAGAAGCTCGAGGGCTACCCATGTTATGACGGCGCGAGGATGAAGGTAAACGAATCGTATGAGCTGTCTGTAATAGACCTGACTCACTATGCGGCAATGACGCCGGATTCAATGTTTAAGGACACCACATCCGATCCAGATACTTTAAAACTCTGCGTATTTATAAGACGGTACGTAACAGATAAAAATGTACACGATGACTTATACGGAAGAGGCGACAATGCTGTACGCATAGAAGAACCTATAAGTAAGGAAAAGTTTAAGGAAATAATGGCCGAGTGTGTAATGCAGGAGCCAAAAAGATATCTGTGGCAGCACCCTGAAATTGACCAGTTAATGCAGTCTTGTATAGTTAAACTATGCCATAAACTGAATGTACGTGGCATAGGAGGACTATATGTAAGAGCAGGCAAGGAATATGTTCTGAGTAACGGAAAAGGCTTTATATATAACGGTGACACGGTAAGTGGTGCATTTTCCGGGCTGACCATGTCTGTAAGAAAAGAATCGCCTGCCAGTACACAGATTTCTGTAAAGATTCCGAAATATATTCATAATCAGCTTATTGGGACGCTACGCGACGCAAAGTTCGTGTACAGTGATCCAGAAGCAAATATCGCTATCGAGTTCACAGGCAAACCCCTTACCAGTAGCACCGACAGCCTTGTGTTTGAGATGGATAACAATGTGTTTGAGATGGATAACAATACGAATGACTTAAAGTTTATTAGGATTGATAAGGGCCAGAAACAGTGGTATATACCTATTGACGACAATCCAGAACTGCTACAGAGTAAGCAGTTAATAATACCAATTAAGAAAGTCGACTTCAGAATAGAATCAATGCTCTCAAAAACAGCTGCGGTTCGCTCATGTAGCAAGCAGTACATGGAACACGCTTTCAAGAGGATCGACAAGGCAATGGAGGTAGACGAGGTTGGCAAAAACTATGAACAATCTGCACAAACTGGCCAACGCCATAGGGGCTAGGAATGATATTATATACGTGGTTTCGCATGAGGAAACAAGAGTACTTGATACTGTATGTTCTATCGCAAAGTCGCTCAAGTTTCCGCTGTGTACATGGTCAATGGCATCGGGCGTTAAGCCAATACACGGCACGATAACAACAAAATCAAAGTATTTTATTTCCAAAAAGCCCGATGACGAAGTTATACTCAGTAAAGGAGATCTGTCAGAAAACCCGCTTGCTATACTCGATGTAATACAGAATTGCTCCCAGGACGCAATCTTCGTACTGTATGATTTTCACACATTCTTAAAGGACGCAGGCGTGGTACGTATGCTAAAGGATGTTGTTACCACACTGAAGTCATCGTATACCCCCGTAATTATAATTTCTTCCGTGCTTAAGATTCCTGTCGAAATGGAAAAGCTCACTACAGTAATAGACTATACCCTGCCGACGCCAGAGGAGATTTCGGATATTGTTACCGGCATTATAGATTATATGCGTGACAAGGGTAAGGAAGTTCTTCATTTGCAGGATATAAAAGACGATATCATTAAAGCTTGTAAGGGCCTTACAGCCAATGAAATTGAAGATGCATTGATGGCTTCATATATTGAACATGGAAGGCTCAAACCAGAAGCAATCCTGGAACAGAAAAAACAGATCATAAAGAAATCCGATATACTCGAGTACTACGAAGCTACCGATAAACTGCAAGAAGTCGGCGGCATGGACAATCTCAAAGACTGGATCCGTAAAAGGAAGCACGCATTTACTCCACAGGCCAGGGAATTCGGTATTCCCGCACCGAAGGGCCTAGTATTGCTCGGTGTACCTGGATGCGGTAAGACATTGATGTGTAAGGCAGTAGCAAATTACTGGGATATGCCGCTTTTAAGGTTCGATGTAGGCAGAGTAATGCAGGGCATAGTAGGAAGCTCGGAAGAAAATATGCGTAAGGCGATTGCTGTTGCAGAAGCCATTCAGCCTTGCGTATTATGGATTGACGAAATAGAAAAGGGATTTTCAGGTACAGGCTCTAGCAACTTCTCTGACGCCGGAACGCTTGCAAGATGCTTCGCTACCTTCCTTACCTGGCTATCTGAGAAAAATAGCGACGTATTTGTCGTTGCTACTGCAAACGACATCAAGCAATTGCCTCCTGAACTTCTCCGCAAAGGAAGGTTTGATGATATATTCTTCGTAGACTTGCCATCTATGGAAGAACGCAAGGAAATCTTTAGGATCCATCTGCAAAAGAGGAACCGCGACCCTGAAAAGTTTGATCTGGATGAACTTGCACAGGGTTCTGAAGGTTTCTCAGGTGCCGACATTGAGGCTTCAATCGAGGCTGCTTTGTACGATGTATATTCTGAGTATATGGGAAGAGTTGATATCTCTACATTCGATATAATAAACGCTATGAAAGCTACTGTTCCTTTGTCAAAGACAATGGAAGACCAAATCAACGAAATCAGAGAATGGTGCAGAAAGAACAGAGCCAAGATGGCGTCCTCGAAAGGGGGAATATGATTGTCCGACGAACTTGAAAAATACAAAAAGTTAGTAGATAATATACTTGACAATATGGAAGTTGACAAGGAAAGAAAAAAGAGTACGCCACAGCAAAGCGACAAAAGCGTACCTGATAAGCCTTTGAAGTTCTCGTCAGAGGAAGAAAAGTTTGCAGTAGAAAAAGCACTTGATGAAATTGAGCAGATAAGGCTCGCTTTCCTTGATTTCCAGGAAAAGGTTCAAAACCTTATGATGTTCAACTATATGATGTCCCCAATTGAACAATTTGCTGAATATGCAAGCAACTTAATAGAACTAATCGAAAATAACATTGACGAGTCAAAGCTCGCCCCGGACTCACTCAGAAAATACAAGCGGATAAAACAGCTAAGAGAACAAATCATAACAAATATCTACAACAAATATAAGAAAGAGAAAGGAGAAGATGCGTAGTATGTCACACAAGACTCGTCTTAATGTAAGAATTGATGATAAGGACGCCCTCATTAAAGCTCTTGAGGAAATGGGCTATGAAGTATCCGAAGAAAGACGCACCTTGAGTGCATTCAGCTGGCGAATGGAAACCGACCTGGTAGTTAAGAAGGACGGAAATGTATTGAATATAGGCTTCAAGGAACAAGAAGACGGCTCGTTCAAGATTGAAGCTGATTTCTATGGAACGGGTATAAGTACAACCGAATTCCAGGAACAGCTCAATGTGCTCCACGGAAAACATAAGGTGACAAATTGGCTGATAAGGAACAGGTATACACCCACATATGAGACTGACGAGGAAGGCAACTTGGTAGTAGTCGGTACAAGATGGATCTAAAGACTAAGGAAGAACGGGTAGCGTACTTGATAAAGCAGGTCCCTGCTGCCCGTAAGAACTACAAGTTGTTACTCCTGCTATACTGGCAGGTATTTGACGGCATAGATATACCTGAAAAAGTCGTCAACGACATACTTGCCAAGGGCACAGAACCTGAAAGTATCAGCAGGCTTAAAAGAAAAGCTCTTGGCATGGAAATTAACACCGCCGACATCGTCAGTCGTTTAAGAAAAGTACTTGATATAGAAAGAGAGGTTTTAAATGGCACAGGAAAAGATCAAGGTTACCATAAAAAAAGACGGCACAATGGAAGTAGCCGTCGAAGGAGTAGCAGGTAAGAAATGCATAGAACAAACCAAAGAACTTGAAGTCTACCTTGGCAAAGTAATGGACAAGGAGTTTACCGCCGACTATTACAAACCTGAGCCCATGGGACCTGAACCATGGATTAGAAGGAGATAGTTAAGTTGATAATTGCTAAACAGGTAGGAGATAGAATAGAGTTAAGACTTAAATCATATCTATCTAATGAGCAATTTAAAAGCGTGATATCGAGGATTAAGTCGATTCCAGGAAGGAAGTTCGAAGAATCCTCCTTTTGGACCATACCCGTTTCCGAGAAGGGCTGCTTGGAAAAGTTATTCGACAAAAAAGAGCTCGTTTGGGAAGAGGTACTAAGAGACAATGTGCGTACTGTACCGCGTACGATATCCACCGATACGTCTTTCCTGGACGAGCTCCTGTTGCAGCCTTACCCGTTTCAGATAGTGGGTATAAACTTTCTATGCGACATGGGAAGATGTATGCTTGCAGATGAAATGGGGCTTGGCAAGACATCGCAGATAATAGCCGCGGCATATAAGCTATACCGCAAAGGTAAGGTCAACAGGGCACTTATTATGTGTCCAGCCACACTAAAGTACCAATGGGCAGAAGAAATAGAGAAATTCCTCGACGTAGAAGAGTATGATATCTCTTATGCTGTTATTGATGGCGACAAGGAAGAACGTATAGAGCTTTATAAGCTAATAGAAAATGGCGATATACTCTACACCATAATCAACTATGAGCTTGTACGCAATGACATAGATATATTGTCAAAAATAAAATGGGATATCATTGCACTTGATGAAAGCCATCGAATAAAGAACTTTAAGTCCAAGACGTTTAAAGCTGTGATCCAGCTTGATGCACAATATAAATGGGCTGCCACAGGAACGCCCATGCAAAATAGACCTGAAGAACTGTTTAATATATTCAGGTGGGTAGATCCAAAAATCCTTGGCGACTGGTGGAAGTTCAGAAACAGGTATATGATAATAGGTGAAAAGTTCCGCCAGCCTAATATGATTCTGGGATATAAGAATCTCGACGAACTACACAGAAGAATAGCTCCTTATATGTTAAGAAGATTAAAGCGGGACGTCGCACCCGAGCTTCCTGACATGATTGTAAAGAACTATTACGTCGAGATGTATTCAGAACAGGCTCAGCTTCATGAGGAAATCAGAAACGACTTGTATGAGCTTATTAAAGAAGTGAGCAAGTATACAGTAAGAGATGAAGATGGCAATATCATCAAGCAGCATCCCAGGGCAAATAATATTCTTGGTATGTTTGTAATGCTTCAGGAAGTATGTGATACGCCAGAGCTGCTTCTAATGAGCGAGTCGAAACTTGCTCAGAAGTATGTCAAAAAATACGAGATTGATAAAAGAAGCCCAAAGCTTGATGAATTGGTAAATATACTATCCGAATTCAGGGAAAGTAACCCTGACGGAAAAGCAGTTATATTCACCCAGTTTGAACGCATGCAAAGGTTAATAGTTGACAGAATAAAATCTCTTGGCGGCGTATGCATTGTAAACGGGCAAATGAGCGCTATTGAGAAACAACAAAGCGTACACACATTTAGGACATCTGATAATATAAATTTCCTGGTCGCCACTGACAGTGCAAACTACGGCGTAAATCTCCCTGAAGCAAGCCTTGCCATAAACGTAGACCTTCCATGGAATCCGGCTGTATGGGATCAGAGGAATGCTCGTATACACAGGCTTGATTCTAAGCATGAAAGTGTGAGCGTGATTAATCTGATATCTCTGGACAGCCTAGACGAACGAATCCTTGATACATTATACAAAAAGAAAAGTACAGCAGAAAAGATTATTGAGAACACAGAGGATGAAGCTGAATACCTCAGTAATCTCACAAACCATCTCGTAAGGAAGCTCGTTGCTAAACGCAAGATAAGAAAGCGCAAACACTAACTAGGAGGAATAAAGGATGGCTTTGAATCTGGATCAGATTGTTGAGTATAATGGCAAAGAATATGTGGTTGCAATGATAAGTACTGCAAGTGACCAGGAACCGACGTATACAATCATATCCAAAGACTGTTATGTTATTTTCAGGATGTGCGGCATGTATACAGCTGACAGCGAATTTAGCCCGTATAAGACAAGCAATGATTTAATTGAAATACGTGATAAGGACTCAAACGTCGTCGGGTATGCAAATCTACGCGAGAGCGATCTTAAAGTCCTGGCCGGTAAGGTTGCAAAATTTGATAGCAGTATTTATGACGACAGCTCCACATTCCTGTAAACAATAAGACGGGACTCGGCTTAATTTGCCGGGTCCCGCCCAAAATTTTACTCTATTAGAGCGTAGTGAGCCTTTCAGGGCTCAAAAGACGCATTATTTTCTCAGCGTCATATGCCCTCTATACGCATAATATCCTCGATTGTAATTTTGCTCTTTATAGGCCAGCACAGATCCTTATATTCGCAGTACATACATTCAAAGTCAGTCCTTTGGAACTCCTTTTCAGGAAGCGTTCCTTCGTCTACGTGCTTATTTGCAAGCCTTATCTTATTCATGATCTTTTCTGCCATTTCGGGATCATAGCCTATAAAGAACTCCTTCATCCTCTGGTCGTTCTTGTTTTCATAGAGGATTAGCCCCTGTTTTATGCCGGTTACATGCATATAGAGCATAAGCTGCATTACATGAGCCTGTTTGGGGCCTGTACGCTCTATGTACTTAAAGCCAGAGTCGCTGATTGACTTTAGCTCTACGATTATCACATCGTTATCAGGGCCTTCGTAAACAAGTTCGTCTCTTTCAATCTCTTCGCCTGTTTCCTCGTTTATCTCTTTAACTGTTCTGTATAGTTTTATAACTTTACTGGAAGACTTATGGTCAAGAAAATTCCTTATGATGGCATCAGTTCTGCCGGAAAGTCTTAACTCGGGAACTTTAAATGATACTTCTGCTGCAATGAGAAGTCCTGTAGATTCAAAGAGCTTCTCTATTCTTTCGTGAAAATATGTTCCGTTATCGCAGATAAGTAGAAGTCTTCCGTCGGGCTGTGCGCCAACGTATCCCTGCATCTGATAAACTATTGCCCTTAGGCACTTACCTACAGAAGAGGGGTAAAACTTACATGGATCATGTTTATCTGATTCTTGTTTGTTGTTTTCTATTATCTGTTCATGGAGAATTTCTATTAAAGAAGTGCGTCCAAAGTATTTGCTATCCTGGCTCATTCCGAAACCTCACTCTATCTGTATATATTTTTTTTAAAAAATGCGACGCCGTGCGCCGGCAGCTTTTCGCTGTACCTTACGTATTATATTTTATCATACATGAAAGCGAATGTCAAGTAAATTTTACCAACGTGGAACCTCAGTATAATATCCAGTTATTACTTTTATACCCATGCTAGTTATATCATGCGCATTAACATATTCGTCTATGACACACGACCGTATTTTACTGTCAATCTCATTAATAGAGAATATCTTATCGTATCCCGATAGAAAACGCATATTATTGGCAACACTATCGGTTTCAACAATCGCAGGTATATTGTGGTCTTTAGCAAACTGGACAAGCGCTGTTGTTTTGCCTATGCGCTTGAAGCATGACATTTGTATTAACTCGCGAGTTCTGGATCCTTCTTCTAGTAATTTATACAGGTGTCTGTTGAAAAATTTATATAAACTTTGTGTGCGTACATCTATTGTGTCGTCGCGCTGGCGTGTATCGCCTACTCTCGTGTAATATCCTGTTAAGACGTATACTCCGTTGTTTAGCAGTTCGTCTATATCTGTAAGTTCTTCAACAACGCATAAGTTTATTGTTCGAAGCCTGGACGATGTAGAACCGACCCAGTGTGTATTATCATATCCTCTGCGTATATACATATCATATGTTGTCATGAATGGCACTACTATCGGTATATTGCGCTCTCTTGCAAATCTCGTAAGAACGGTTGTCTTACCTATTCGTCTAAGCCCTGTAACATCAACGGTTTTTCCCATGTGAAGACCAAGGGTTAGCATATTATATAAGTGCTTAGACATAAATTCCATCATATCGTTGGTATGCGGGTCAATCATAGCAAGCAAACCCTCCTCTCTCTAACAAATAAGAAATAAGATCTTGCCACTTACTTGCACTCCCCATGACTAAAGTCAGGGGTTTCTCAGGTGGTAGTCGGAAGTCCATTTCTGGTATCCGTATTACCTTTAAACACTACAACCATACTTGGAAATGGAGCAGGAGATAATTTATATTCTCCATTTTCATTCCAAGAAGGTAACAATCTATTAACAAATTTTAATCTACCTTTTAAAAATCTTATTTCTACATTAGGATTATTATATATGTATTTGTGAAACCATGATGTATCTGTGCGTGCTGGTATTAACATTACCACAGTAACACCTTTTAAATTTTCTTTATAGCATTTTTCAACCCATTTACCTATTGCTTTACCGTAAGGAGGATTGCAAAATACCGTTTCACACGTCCAGTCTTTACTTAGTCCATCATCTTCTTTAGTATAATATTTATCACATTTATGATTTTCATGTGTAGCACATGGGTCTAGTGTAAAATGAAATTCTTCATTAAGTTTGTCAAATAAATCTTGCGGTGTTTCCCATTCGTCTGATTTACTACTAAACATTAATTCAGTATTCATCGTCTCTCCCCTTTTTTATCTAAGAAAATAGCAAGAAGACCCCCCTCTTTAAGTGGGAGATGAATTGCTAACAAAATCTTTTAGAATTTTAATAACTAGGTTGTTAAAACTTCTATTGTCCTGCTTAGCTATTTTCTCTAGCTCTTTCTTAAGGTCCTTGGGTATTGTGATAATTGTCCTCACTTTGTCTTGTGATATAGCCATACTATCACCACCATAATTATTATATCATAGTGTTATCACCTTGTCAACTATATGTTATGCAGAAATTTTTCTGGTAGAATAGTATCTTGTACTATAACTAAAACAAATACAGATAAATATTTCATATTTTATCAAGTGATTTAGCAAACATTAGCCTTCATCCCAACGGCTAAAGTCGTGGGCTTTCGGCTAAGTTTTCTGTAACTCTCTTGATGCGGTTGTTCTATATCCTTCTTATAGGAACCTCATCCATTATACATGTGAGTAATGCCTCCTTCATGAAATCTGTGCTGCAATGAGGACATAGCTTCGGTCTTTCGAGGCTATATATTACTTTTTTGCACACCCCACACCTGTATTCTATATATCGCGGAAGTGCTGCGAATTTCCTTTCAAACATATATATTACCTCCTACTTGTTGTTGGGCAGCTTTAATATCCCGTTACGAACAAGCCTATTATACAGTTCTTCATTCTTTTCCTTTAGCATGTCGATAATCATTTTATGCGTCACTTTTGAGTTATATGGCACAGGTAAGAGCGTAATCCCGCGTGCCTTACATACGGTTTCCTTTATTTTGTCACATTGCTGCAAGTATTCAAATTCTCTTTTTGTCTTATGGAAGTATTTTGTATATTGGTAGTGCTGCTGTCCATTTAGCTCAACTGCAAGATTTATTTCAGGGCTATACCAGTCAAGCTGCATTGGCTTTCCTTTAGGGCTTATAAGCCATGAGTAGTACCCGTTTACTATGTACTCTACACCGGGGAGTAACTCACTCATGATACTAAACATAGCTGTTTCCTTTTTCCATTTGGTCTTCGGCGCCGTGCTTCTAGTAGACAGTTTAATGTCTTTACAATGCTGGCACCTTAATGGCTTTTTTGTCGCGTATTCTATCGGTGTACCACATAAAACACAGTAAGTTATTTTACGTTTCTTTGGCATCGGCATCATCCTCTGAATCTCGTAGTATTTCCTCTGCCTTCATCCTCTGTTCTCTTACTGTATTTCGGTGGATACCGAGTCTGTCAGCTATGGCGGTGTCTCCTTCCCCATCAAGATAATGCATCTTAAGTATTATGCGCTGTAGCGGCGTCAGCTTAGCAAATCTTTCGCTGCATGTTATACCGCGTATCCAGCTGTTTCCAAGTTCCTCCTCTATAACAACGAGCGGCTCATTTACATATACCTGTATATTATCTTCTACAGGGTTTTCCTCATTCAAATATTCTTGGTCGTTGTAAGAAAGATTAAGGTCAGCGCGGTAGGACAATGGGTCTGTCGTCATTGCCTTAATACGCCTCGCTAGCTCGAATCTGTATGCATTACATAGATAACCACAGAAGTTTACCTTTGACCTTTTCTTTGTGAACCGTCTTGCGAGAGTCAAAAGAATTACAATTAGCTCGTGTATAATATCTTCCGACGGAATATCTGTGCATAATATCTGTATTGTCTGCGCCGCCTGATATGCTTCTTTTCTTGCTTCAGCAGGCTGGTATGCAGCTTTTAGTTTTGAACGTATCTTATGATCGTCGATAAACAGTGATATGAACTTTCTTGAATCTTTATCTGATAAGTCTATGATGCCAAGCCTTATGATTTTAAAGAATTTAAGCATGTAAGGAGCGAGCTGGCGGATAAGTTCTTCCGCAGCCTCTTCGCTGCCACTCTGATATTTCATTACAAGCTCATCAATGAGGCTGTAGTTTGGCTCTTTGTATTGGCTTGATCCAATACCGTTGATGAATTCATGATACAGTCCCATATCATTCATAGCGTCTTACTCCATTCTCGAATATGCTGTAGTATATTCTATTAACAGTCTCGTTGTCTTCGTCCAGCCCTTCTTCGTAGAACTGGTTATCAGGATCGTAATGGTATATTCTGCACGTACTCTGAGGCTTGACATCACCGCTTATTATTTTCCTCACTAAGGAATTTACTTCTCCCATCACGTCCTCTAAATCCTGCATCCTCATTCTTTCTGACAGGGAGGCTACGATATTTATGAACTCAGTAAGTATGCCTTTATTTAAGATGTTTTCAAATTCCTCTACCGTTAGCTCAACGTCGATGTAGTCTGTGTATATCTTCATACATGCTAGCCTCCTTTCGTCGGCTTTGACCGACGTAGTTTTTTCTTTTTCTTTTTATGTACAGGCTTAGGGGTTTCTTGATATGTGACATGCGTGTAAGCAATGCCAATGGCGTCGCAGATGTTATCATCTACTAGACACCTTTGAAGATTATAAAGCTCGAGCGCCTTTGCTATCATGTCTTCCTTTGTTGCTTGTCCATTCCCGGTAAAGTGCTTCTTTACTGTTGTGGCCGGATATAGGGAGACGGGTATGTCATGCTGCTTGGCACACAACATGACAACCCCGGATATTCTGGCCAGGAGCTTTAATGTGTCGACGTTATTAGTGTAGCATTGATCCTCAATGGCGACGTAATCAATGTGATATGCACCTAATATTCCTTCTATTTCGTTATATACATACAGAAGTTTTTCCAGATGATTTGCGTTTTTACCGGGAATGATGGATCCATATGTCACAAGAGATGTTCCATCAAGAATTGCATATCCCGTATTGGTAGAGCTTAAGTCTAGCCCCAAGACCATTATTGCTTCCCCCTATATTATACCACAAATCACGTTATTTTTCAATTGACTCTGTTATATTTTGGAGAGTTTTAAACTCTTTTTCCTTGGCATCGACTTCCATCTTTAGGTTCATGAATCTGTTGATCTTCTCCATTTCTTCCTGAGTAAGCTTGTCGAGCCTGTCTGATATGTTTTCGAGGTACTGTATTGCATCGTCGAGCGGGCTTCTTTGGAATCTTCTGCACGTCGCACCGCTCATATCGAAATATCCTCTGTCGTATCCGTGCACATTGTCTATTACATTGTAGCAGTCACATCCGCGTGTGGGCTCAGGGCGTATGCCATATGTTGACATATTGCACAGACATGAGTACGGGTCGCTTCTATTTACTACCTGTCTTCCGTATAAGTCATCGTGTACATTGTAACACTGACATCCTTGTGCGGGTGGAAGTGATGATATTCTGCCAGGTATACCAACTAGCGATCTTACATATCCTTCTCCGAGTTCTCTTGCTGCTTTCTCAGCCTGAGCAATAGTAGCAAGCTCAGCGACACAGTTCATATATGGTACTTTGTTGAGCGCCTTATTAATGTCCCAGTTGGTCGCCCAGCATCCACCGCAGCATGTAACTAGATAAGCTTTACAACTATGGCATGACTCAGGAAGGTCTTTTCTCGGGTCCCATTTAGTGAACTTCTCTCTCCACTCTTGGTTAAGAATGCCATAATCAATGTGGCCTAAGCAAGTCTCTTGTTCGTACCACGGAATTGCATCGTCCAGGTCCATCTTGTGGAATCTATGACAGTTGTGACAGCATATTGATTCGAGAGTATATGAGTTATCATTGGCAACTTCGAGGTTATATACTCTTCCTGTGTATTGAACCGTCTCTACTTTGCGTACGGCCAAATACAGATAATCGCCGTCTATCCATCCGAGCTTCCTTGATTTTTTGCCAACTTTTTCTTTAAACACCCAGTGGTCCGAGAATAGCTTTTTGCAGTCGTCTGTATTCCAAACATATACTCTATACTCTCTTTGTCGTTCAATGCCGTCTTTGTGTCTGGATGGCTCATATATTCTTATAGCTGGCACGGTATTCTGGCGTAGCAGCAGCTCTTTCATCTGGTTTGCTAAGTCTGCTGATATTGTCCTATAGAATGCCGACTTTCCTCTGTCGTTTCCGCCATCGCCATAGAACATTCCGCGTATCAGGTATAGCTGCAGCTCCGGCGGTGCAGTCATTATCCAGTCTGGCAGCTTTTTGCAGAGCGCGCCTTTGCCAAACTGTTCTTCAAACCATTTAGCAAGCCCAACGCTTAATATGATAAGTCTGACCTTATTGTCTTCTTCCGATATTCTGCCGCTTATTCCGAAGGTTTTTAAGCATATTTCATTGAGCTTCTCAGCTATGTCTTTTTCATATGGAGACAGCGTAAAGATTGTCTGTCCGTACTGGGTGTGGCCTTCTGCGACGTACCAGCCGAGTAAATACATAAGGTCTGCATCCGGCGTAAATTCAGATATATACTTTGCTTGTCCTTCTGTTTCAATAGAGAACGTCGGGATATTGCAGATTGTTCTATTGATAGGGTAGATCAGAAAGTCTTTTGTAGTAATATCTTTTGCATCTATCCATTGTGCGTTATAGTCTTGATAGAACTTATATTTGCATTCAGTTTTGTTAGTCCTTGTGCAGTCAGGTTCGTATCTGTCATGCCAGCACTTGCACTCAGATCCTTTAATTGCGTATACTGGGTGATCTGGCGTGAATTCTATTGGGATGTTGAAATAATACGGAGTAATCTTGTACATGATCCCGTCGTATGGCTTGGTCCATAGTTTTGTAACTTCCTGGTATTGCCCTGTATGAGTAAGTACATATTCACCTTCTGTGATATCCTTAATCTGTTTCATTCCGCTAGATGTGCGGACTAAAGTTTCTGGCTTGACGCACGGATATATTGCACCTTCAGTTGTTATACATACATAGCCTCTGCCTGCGCCGCATGGAGAGCCCGGGCCACATGGTTGGCCGTTTAAATGCCTACATGCATCTTCCAGGAATTTGAGCCTTATGGGCTTGTCTGCTTTTCTTTTTTCGATGTACCAGTCGGCAATTTTGTCCCACATTTCTTTTAGTTTTTCTAGGCGTTCTTCTGTCCAGTTGCCTTCCGATACAGGAGAATATACTATGTCGTGGAACCCTTTGTCATACAGATAATTTAGGTCATCTATTATACCGTCTAGGTTTTCCACGGAATATGACAGGCGCACTTGGCTATCTGGCCAGCGCTTTAGTATTTCTGTGGCGTTCCTGTCGACAACTTCCCACGAACCTTTGCCATTTCTAAACTTTCTGTGCCTGTCATGATGTTCCTGTGTACCGTCTATTGAAAGGAGAAACCTTATGTTGTGTTCGTCGAGAAAATCAAACTTATCAGGAGTCAATAGTACGACGTTTGTGGTCCCGCCAAATATTACACGTACGCCGGCTTTTTTTGCCTTCTCCTCAGCGTACAGTGTAAGTTCTTTCATAAGGTCCCATTTAAGCAAAGGTTCTCCGCCCCAGTATGATATGTCGAGTTCTTTACTGTCTCCATGGGTACTTTTCGAAAACAGCCAATCAATAATTTTTTTGCCCATTTCAGGGGTCAGGTCTTTTGCCTGGTATTCTTTACATACTCCGCTAAAGCAGTAGTCGCACGCAAGCGGGCAACGAGTAGTTAAGTCTATTGTGATAGCGCTAATAGGAAAACCAGAATCGACAGGCGTGAGAGCCTTATTCTTTCTTAGATCCATCAGTCTTTCCCTCCGGTTATATTATTTATTGTCTATCTCAGGATACCCTGCTTCAAAGATGGCTTTTAGATACAGTTCTTCGTTTGTATCGTCAAGCAGCATAAAACCTATAGATTCCGATACAAGAACTGCTTTTTTGAATGTAATTACTATCTTGTCATTCCCATCACAATCTCTTAGTTTTATTTCTATTTTTGTGCCGCTTTCTTTGAGCGCGGCGAGAGGATATTTATCAAGACAAAATACACACTCAATCACTGATGGGGCTAATACTGGGTTTTTGTAATCTACGTCAAATTTGATACTATACAAAGAAGGTACAAGATTACCGTCAAAAGTAACCGTGGCATTATGTGATTTTAAGAACATCGGTTTTTCCCTCCTCTTGATATTTACTGTAGTGTTTCGATTACTGACGAGTAGCTTGTCTTATGGCACTGTTCACACGACTGCTGGTGACAGGTTGCATTACATGTGCACGCTTTATATAGGTCGCAAACGTCGCACACCTGGCATCCCTGGTATCCGTAACATCTTCTGTCGCATGTACACGATCTTGGCTGTAGATAACAGCCGCTATTGCACGAGCACGATGACTGGCCGTAACACCTATAATCACATGTACATGTTACTTCACCATAACCAGATGTACATCCGCTGTCCTTCTGTTGTGCATAACATGTTCTGTCGCATATTGAGCATATAAGTTCTGCCCGGCTTGAGTCACCCGAGTCACATATACATGTGTGTTTGTCGCAAGTCTTTTTGCATGTCCAATCGCCGTCGTACTTCCCTTCTGAGTAACATTTGCTGTTGCACTTACAGCCGCTGCCTTTGTCTGATTGCGCACAACCGGCGTCGCTCCATACATCGCAGTAGTTGCAGTCGGTACGTACTGTTTCGCCGTACTGTAATTGACATGAGTAACCATAGCATGAAACGTTGCAAGGACAGTATATTTCTGCTCTATATCGCGAGGTATGACATTGAGAACATTTAGTGCTATATGAATAGCAGCTACCGTCGCATCTGCACGGTTCTTGCGAGTAGCATCTTCCATTACATGAACAACTGCTGTAGCTATAGCAGCTGCTATTACATCCACAGGTTCTTGCTTCTTCGTAACATGTATAGTCACAAGAAGAACATCCTCTGTGTTGATTACATGCATTACACCTTTGGCATGGAACATATCCGTACGATGCCATGTCGCATCCGCACTGGTAGTTGTCACATGTGGCACAGCCGTTATATGGTTTTAAAGTGGTTATTCTTTCATTGGCTTCGTCTATATCTTTCTTCTTTATAGTATCTATGAAGTGTCTTACTTCATCCGGGCCGTACCAGTCTATTTGCTGCTTTGCGAAGGTCTCTATCTTGCTTCTGAACGTGTTGACGTCTTCTGTTGTGATAGTTGCAGGCTGTATTACGCCTACGAACACATTTTCTTTGTCTACTTTTATGTATTCGCATCTGACCTCTGATGTAATGCTAGTCCATACGTTCTCTGTTGTCTCTATGCTGAAGCTTATGATAATATCATTAACTGTTCCGCTCCAGCTGCCTTCGCCTGACATGTCTATTAGTGCGGTTACTGCCTGGTTGTCGTATGGCACTATTGTTTCTTTCTTAAATGTGCCGCTTTGTGTTTGATAGTTTAGTGTTAGTTTAAGTCTTTTGTATTTGGGTGAAATACCAGGGATTACGAACCTTAATGTTATATACTTGTATGTTGCGGCATTGATTGAGAAAGCTCTATTGTATTCGATTTTGCCGTTTACTTTTAGGTAGCCATTCTGGCATGTACCTATCCATCCTTGTGCCTGGTTGCCGTGGAAGCACCATGCATGAGGGGTAAAGTCATTGTGCCTGTATTTAGCTCTGTATAAGTCGATGCGCTCGTATATTTTTAAGATATCTTTATACTTAGCTACGTTCATCATCTAAATTAAGGCGTGGAGATCCCAACTTCTTTAAGTTGGGGAGGAAACGCCTTCCCTCCTTTCCCACAATAATGTTTTTGCCTTGCTTATAAGTTTTAAATCTTTACAATTGGCACTCCTATGAATAACTGTACCATCAAGTTTTCTTAAATCAAAATAACCAGAACTGCGTCTACCAAATATAAAACATTCTTGTCCTTTGTATTTTACTTTGTCAAACAACCTAAAACCTTTTACTAAATAAGGAGCTTGATTTAATTTTCTTATGCCACCTTTTAATATTTTAGCTTTGTGTATTTGTCTATTATGCTTTCTTACTTGTTTGATATAATACCAATAATCT
>Ga0134097_1000705_pt1 | contig 31133 bp, 28 predicted proteins | sample 8_3taG_FD_94450 | JGI IMG/M metagenome (GOLD analysis project Ga0134097, IMG submission 94450) | Switchgrass degrading microbial communities from high solid loading bioreactors in New Hampshire, USA - 8_30_10_142_A2 metaG | ecosystem: Engineered > Bioreactor > Semi-continuous > Anaerobic >... | reverse complement strand
CGAATACTGCATACATAAGAAGATCTCACCTCTGAGTACTTAGTACTCGTCGCTGGACAGCAACGGTGGGATCTTCTTCTATTTTTTTGGAGCCAACTCCTGTCCTACAGTAACTTTATACTAACCAACCTCAGGCAACCTTCAGCCCTTGAGCAGCTGGTCGATAACAACCATCACCTCGTCGATTTTCTCCTGAGCGTCAGCACCGCCAAAGGCTGCTTTCACGCAGTGGTTCAAATGACCATGCAGAACCTCTTTGCTGACTTTCTTCAACACGGCCTGTGCAGCCATGATCTGATGGGCAATATCGATGCAGTAGCGGTCTTCCTCGACCATCTTGATCAGCCCGTCGATTTGGCCTTTGGCTGTTTTCAGCATCTGCAGCACTTTTTCCCGATCGGATCTCATGCTTCACCGCTCCTCTTTGCAGCTGTTTTCATCCTGGAAGGCCGGAAACGCCTCAACCGCAGCGCATTGGAAACTACGAACACCGAGCTCAAGCTCATTGCCGCCGCACCGATGATCGGGCTCAGTTTCCAGCCTAACAGTGGGTAGAACACACCAGCAGCCAGTGGAATACCGAGTGTGTTGTAGAAAAAAGCCCAAAACAGGTTCTGTTTGATATTGCGGACTGTAGCCCGGCTGAGCTCAACCGCGGTGACAGCATCCTGAAGATCGCTTCGGATCAAGACAACGTCCGCTGATTCGATGGCCACATCAGTGCCGGCCCCGATGGCGATTCCCACATCCGCCCTGGCCAATGCCGGTGCATCGTTGATTCCGTCGCCGATCATGGCCACGCACCTGCCGCTTTGCTGCAGTTGGCGAATCACCGCCTCTTTATCCTGAGGCAGGACCTCAGCTACGAGTTGATCAAGGTTCAGCTCTTTTTGAATAGCCGCCGCAGTTCTTTGATTGTCCCCGGTGAGCATAACCACCTCGATTCCCATTTCCTTGAACCGATCGACTGCCTGTTTGCTTGTCGGTTTGATCATATCAGCCACAGCGATGATCCCCACCAGCCCGTCGCTGCCGCCAAAATACAAGAGCGTCTTCCCTTCGTCCGCCAGGCGCTGTGCTGACTCCTGCCATGTTGAGGTGTCAATCTGATGCTGTTCCATCAGGGCCAGGTTGCCTGCGATGTACTTCTGTCCGTCAACCACAGCAATGATACCTTTGCCGGGGACAGCTTCAAACTCCCGGCTCGGCTTGAGATCAACTCCCATCTCCTTGGCCATGGCCTGGACCGCTTCAGCCAAAGGGTGTTCCGAAGCGCTTTCCATCGACGCCGCCAGCGCAAGGAAATCACGCTCGGGAAGCTCACCCGCTGCAATTATATCTGTCACCTTTGGTTTCCCCTCGGTGATTGTCCCGGTTTTATCCAGCACTACTGTATCCACTTTGTGCGTTATTTCCAGAGCTTCAGCTGACTTGATCAAGATTCCGTTGAGAGCTCCCACTCCCGTGCCGACCATGATCGCCACCGGAGTAGCCAAACCCAATGCGCACGGGCAGGAGATCACCAATACAGCAATCCCGATCGACAATGCGAAGTTAACTCCAGCCCCTGCCGCAAGCCACCCAATCACCGAAGCCAAGGCAATAAAGATAACGATGGGGACAAAAACTCCGCTGATCTGATCCGCCAGTTTAGCGATGGGAGCCTTGGAAGCACTGGCCTCCTCCACCAGCCGGACAATCTGTGCCAAAGTTGTGTCTTGGCCGACCTTATCAGCTCTAAACTTGAAGAAACCGGCTTTGTTGATTGTGGCGGATACAACTCTGTCGCCCACCTGTTTCTCCACTGGAATGCTTTCGCCGGTGATCGCCGACTGGTCAACGGCGGAGCTGCCTTCGACAATTGTCCCGTCAACCGGGATACGCTGGCCGGGGCGCACCACAACAATATCCCCAACCTCAATTTCATCTACCGGAATCTCTTCTTCCCGGCCTCCGCGGATTACTGAAGCCGTTTTCGGTGCCAGATCCAGCAATCGGGAAATGGCTTCGGAGGTCCGGCTTTTGGCCCTTGCCTCCAGGAACTTGCCCAAGGTGATCAGGGAAAGAATCATCGCCCCAGTTTCAAAATAGAGGTCGTGACGGTAGTGCCCCACAAGCTCCAGATTACCCCGTCCCAGGGCTGCACCGATGCGGAATACAGCTATTACACCATACACTGCGGCTGCCGCCGAACCGAGAGCAATCAATGAGTCCATATTGGGTGAACGGTGCCATATGGCTGTAAGCCCTCGGGCGAAATACCTGCGGTTGACATAGATAATTGGAAGCATGAGCAAGAACTGAATGAAAGCGTAATTGACAGCATTTTCCAGTCCGCCCAGCCATGACGGCAACCTGAGGCCGATCATTTCACCCATGGCCACGTAAACTAAAGGGATCAGGAAGGTAAATGAAACCCATACTCGCACTCTCATTTCCTGTACCTCGTCATTCACTGCCTGATTGCGGTCAGACGGGCGAGCTTTGACTGCCCCAATCTCAGTCTGCTGTTCCCGGGCTTCGTAGCCAGCGGCGGCTACGGCATGAACAATCGCCTCTGAATCAGTGATGGTTTCGTCAAATTCCACCACCATTTGCTTGGACAGCAGGTTAACATTAACTGTGCCAACACCTGCAAGCTTTTTGACGCTTCGTTCCACAGCCGCCTGGCAGGCTGCACAGGTCATACCATTAACTTCATATTTCTTCTGCATGAGATCACTCCCTTCCCCACCCCTCCCCGGAGGGGTGGTTGTGTATTCAGAATACAACTTTAATCTTTGCCTGTCAAGCGGAGCCTAATCAGTCCCCGGCGACAAAGAAAACCAGTTTCCACTCCCCGTTGGTTTTAGAAAAACCGGCGCGGTAATCCACTGGGCTTCGGACAAACTGATCCGGCACATAGCCTATTGATCCGGATCTGGCCATAATCTTGCACCAAACCGTTTCTTCTCCGCTAATCTCATACATGTCTTGATGAGGGATCAGCTGAACAATGCTGTAAGTCAGCGTGCCCAGTACCTGGGCTGAGAACACCGGCTCCGCATATACTTTCACATCCCGGCCTACAACGACAGCATGCTGGAATGGATCGAGCTGCTCTGGAAAACTGGTATAGACGTACGGAGCCATGAACATATCTTGGTCGGGATCGATGAACTTCCCACCCAAACGCAGTACCTGCAGCAGTTCATCCCAAAACTGAGATTGCTCCGGTGCCGCACCCAGATCCCAATACTCGAGGAAACCCTTAACCCCTTCGTTGGGCCCGAAACTGTACCGTATCGTATCGTCGACATGATCAAGGACATAATTAAGGTCCCTCCGTTCCAGCGCCTTGATCAGCGCTGCACGGAACTCGAAAAACTCCGGAGAAAGATTGGCTTGATCAACGGGATACAGCTTGAGATCTCCAGTGCCGCCCAAATCCGGATAAGGGGGGGTTTGCCGGATCCATACCGCCATGAAGCAGACAATGGTCAGGATGATGACGCCCAATTTGCCAAAGACTTGCATGACATGATGCCTCGCTTGCAGTGCATATACATTAACAAACATCTATGAAATGGAAGTGAGTATGTGCGCAAACAATCCTTGCTTCAAGGCGCATTCGTCTTGACAGCTGCCGGATTTGTCACCAAAATCCTCGGCTTTGCCACCACGATACTCCAGTCCCGGCTGCTCGGCGCTGAAGCCATCGGCCTGCAGATGATGGTCACTCCCTATATTGGTCTTTTGATGACTATCACCACTCTCGGCATGCCTGTAGCCGTTTCAAAAGCCGTGGCCGAAGCAGATGCCGCAGGGGACAGGCAAAAAATCAGACGAGTTTTGCTTGTTTCCCTTGCCGTCACTTTGGCCACAGCCGCAGTCCTGGCCTTGGCCATGTTGTACTTCGCCAAGCCTTTTGCCGCCAAGTTCCTTGCCGACCAGCGCGCCTATTACTCGTTGATGGCGTTGGCGCCCATGATCCCGATTCTGGCCGTTTCCGGGATCGTCCGCGGGTACTTCCAAGGGCTGCAGCACATGAACCCGTTGGCAGTATCCCAGGTCGTCGAACAGGTCTTCCGCATATTCCTCCTCTATGCCTTGGTCCAGATGCTGGCACCCCGGGGTTTGGAATACGCTGCCGCCGGTGCTGTTATTGCTGGCGTTGCCGGTGAACTGGCAGGCCTTTTATACCTGATTTTCTGTTTTCGCATCTCCACAGTTCTCCAAATGGCGAGACGCAGCTATCTACGCAGCTTGCCGCAATCGAAAATCGATCTGCTTGAGCTGCTCCGCACAGGGATTCCCCAGACCGGCAACCAGTTTTTCCGTGCGCTGCTGCGTGCAGTGCAGCCGACTCTGATCAGCCGCAGCTTGCTGGCTGCCGGCTTCGATGCACCGGCCATCGCAGAACAGTACGGCATGCTGACGGGGTATGTTTTTCCGCTCCTGTTTTTCCCCGGCTTCGTCAATTACTCGCTTGCCGTGGCACTGGTGCCCGCCATCAGCGAAGCTGGTTCCAAGCATCGGTTCAAACTGGTGAACAGGCGGGTGTCCCAGGCGATCCGGGTCTCGCTGTTGATCGGCATCCCCAGCAGCCTAATCTTGTTCGTGTTTGCCGAACCAATCCTTGACTTCTTCTACCGCGCACCGGAAGCAGCCGGGCTGTTGAGGCTTACCGCTCCATTCTACCTGTTCCAGTATTTTCACTCACCGCTTCAATCTTCCCTGATCGGGCTTGGCCGTTCCACCACGGCAATGATCAATAATGTGATCCCTCGCTGCATCAGTCTGGCGCTGATTTACCCTTTGGCTGTAAACCTCAACCTTGGAATCGCCGGCGTCGCCATTGCTTCCAGCGTGGCTGTGATCTTGGAAACCATTCTCCAATATCTCGCCTTGTACCGCTGTACCGGGCCATGCTTGAGGTTCTCCGATGTGGCAAAGATGGCCGGCTGCGGGATTCCTGCGGCACTGTTCGCTTATGTTACCTATGACACGCTGCACCTTTACCGGGTTGGTGATGGAGCGGCCGCTCTGGGCGGAATTGCTGCTCTCCTCTTCATGTATTTTTCCCTTATTTTCCTCACCAAAACTGTGCGGTGGAGTTCTGTCCTGGTAACGCTCCGGCAGCGATAAAAAAAGCCTTGCCGGCAGTCACTGCCGGTCAGGCTCCATAAACATCTTCAAGAAGGCTTGTGGCACATGAAACTCCGGCAGCCCCGGCCTCTGCTGTGCCGCTTTGATATGGTTGGCTTCCCGGTTAATCTTTTCCATCCTGGCATCAAGCTGGGCAATGGTTTCCGCAGCCTCCCGCAGTTCGTTCAAAAGCGGTTCCGGTATTTGATAGTTGTACTTGTAATTCAGCTTGTGCTCGAGGCAGGCCCAAAAATCCATGGCAATGGTCCGAAGCTGAATCTCTGCCCATACTCTGTCAATCTGATTGGATGTGGCAACTGGGACTTGGACCAGCAAATGCAGGCTGCGGTATCCGCTTGGCTTGGGATGCTGGATATAATCCCTGCATTCTTCAACCTCAAGGTCAGATTGTTTTTGCAGCAAATCACTGACTTTGTAGATGTCGGACACAAATGGGCAGATAATGCGCAGCCCGGCAATGTCACGGATGTTCTCTCTAATAGCAGGTAAGTTAAGAGGGATCCCTTTGCGCTCAGCCTTCTGCAGTATGCTTTCGGGGCTTTTGATCCGGCTGGTCACATGTTCGATTGGGCTGTAAGCATGGATGAATTCAAATTCCTGTCTCAGAATCTCGATCCTGGTCCGCAGTTCCTCGATGGCGAACTTGTACAGCATCAGGAACCGCTCCATTTCCCGTATCAAACGTTCCAGTCGGTTAACCTCCATAGGCTGAATAACTCCAATCCAGTATTTTGCCGGAGCCCGTCACTGGGCTTGGCGGTGTTCACTAATCAACCTCTTGGCAAAACTGAATGTATGAGTGACGATCACTTTCAAAATGGCATAGGCAGGGACTCCGAGAATCACACCCAGAATTCCCCCAAAACTCCCGGCTGTCAGCAGAATCACGATGATGGTTACTGGATGTATCCTCAGCTTCTTGCCGAGCACCAGCGGTGCGATCAGATGATTTTCCACGTAATTGGCGAGCACCATGATCACGACGACTTCCAGTGCCTTAAGCGGCGATATCATCAAGGCCACTATCACGCCCGGAATTGTGCCGACGACAGGGCCGAAATAAGGGATGAAGTTGAGGATCATGGTTATGGCTGCCAGAAGCAAAGCATAATCCAAACCGATGATCAGATAACCTATGTACACCATAACCCCGATGCAGAGGCTGACAATGACCATTCCCTGGATGTACAGGCGAATTGTTTCGTTCATCTCTGCCAAAACGTTTCTAGCTTCCCCTTGATACTGTTCTGGGAAAAAGCCAACAATTCTGGGGGTCAAGTGGGAACCTTCTTTGAGCATGTAAAACAAGATCAGCGGTATGGTCAAAGATACCATGACAAAGTTGGCCACCGATCCAAGGAAAGACCACAGATTCTGGCTGACCGTGGCGATTACGCTGTCAACCAACTTGACATAGTCAATACCGCTGAGTTTCTGGAAAAACTCAAACTGCTCAAATTCGGCAAAGAATGTAGACTCCTGCAGTTCCTGCAGTTTTTTGTTGATCTCAGTGAGGATCCGGGGGATATTTGTAATCAAGCTGGTCAGCTGCCGCTGCAGGATAGGCGCCAGGTACAGGGTCAGGAAAAGCAGGAGCATGCCGAAGACCGCAAAGATGAGCAGGATGGCGGCAGTGCGGGGGATCTTGAAGGAGGTGAGCCAGTCCACAACCGAAATGGTCAAATAGTAAAGAAAGCCGGCCACCACTACGGGAACAAAGATCGTCTTGATCAAGATAATCAGCGGCTGAAAAATATAACCGATGTGCTGTGCAATCCAAATGATCAGGAATATAAGGAGCACCCACACTGTGATTTGAAAAGCTTTGGATCTGAGCAGAATGGCGGATCCCCTCTTTTCTGCGGGTTGAGTTTAGAACAAGCCCAGGCTCAAGGCCATAACAGCCATACCTGCGACCAAGCCGTAGATAGCGACATGGTGATAACCGTATTTCTCCGCTGTAGGCAACAGCTCATCCAAGGAAATGTAGACCATGATTCCGGCTACCATCGCGAAGATAATGCCGAACACGAGATCATTGGCGAACTGCAAGAAAGCGAAGTAACCCACAATCGCCCCCAGCGGTTCGGACAATCCTGACAAGAACGAATAGACAAAAGCTTGCTTCCTGGAACCGGTGGCGTAATAGATGGGAACTGAAACGGCGATCCCTTCAGGGATGTTGTGAATGGCAATAGCAACGGCAATGCTGATCCCCAATGTCGGCTCCTGAATAGCACTGATGAAAGTGGCTAATCCTTCAGGGAAGTTGTGGATCGTGATGGCCAGGGCTGAAAACAGCCCCATGCGCAGCAGCTGCCGTTCAGTATTCGATTGTTGAGCATGCTGATCAGTCATTTCGCTGACGTCGCGAATCTCGTGGGGGTTTTCGCCTTTGGGGACAAACTTGTCAATCAGGGCGATCAGTAATATTCCACAGAAAAATGCGATCGTGGTGATCCAATAGCCTTTGCCAGCCCCATAAGCATGAGCTAAGACTTCGTTCGCTTTGGCGAATATCTCCACAAACGAGACATAGATCATTACTCCCGCGGAGAACCCAAGGGTGGCCGCCAAAAACTTCTGGTCCGCCTGCTTGGTGTAGAAAGCCAAAGCACTGCCGATCCCTGTAGATAATCCTGCCAGCAGCGTCAAGGCAAATGCAAGCAAGATGCTTTCCATCGAAGCGTCCATACCATTCTCCCTTCCCGTTCACTAATGCAACGTTACCATCATATGACTGGATTGATCGCTGTGTTCCTCATGTCAAGGCAGAATGCGCTTCCTGCAGGTGCTGAATGATCGTCAGGTTCTGCGGACAGACCGACTCGCAGCGGCCGCACTCGACGCAGCGGGATGCGTCACCGCCTTCTTTGATTAGATGGTTGTACTGCCTTTTCCCTTCCTCAAACACGTTGTAAATGTTGGCATGGTTGTAGATGCCGAAAATGCGAGGAATAGCCACACCTTGCGGGCAGGGCATGCAGTAACGGCAGTCAGTACAGTTTACTTTAATGCGCTGTTGGTAAAGCCGCCGTACTTGCTCAACCAAATCCAGTTCAACCTCGGACAAAGCCATAGGCATGGCGTCGCTCATCGTCCTGATGTTTTCCTTCACCTCATCGAGGCGCCCCATACCGCTGAGAATCACGGAAACTTCCGGGTGATTGGCTAACCAGCGGAACGCCCATTCGGCGGGGCTGCGTTTGACCGGTGCTTGATCCCATATGGCCTGAATTTCATCAGGTATATTCCTGGCGAGCCTTCCACCCCGCAGCGGTTCCATGATCACCACAGCCAATCCTTTGCCGGAAGCATAGCGCAGCCCGGCGACTCCAGCCTGATACTCCTGATCCATGTAGTTCAGCTGGATTTGACAGAAATCCCAGTCATACCCGTCGACAATGCTCTTGAAAGTATCCAGATCGTCGTGGAAAGAAAACCCGGCGTGCTTGATGCGGCCGTCGGCCAAAGCCCGGTCCAGGAATGACAGGATGTTGTGTTTTAAAACCTTGTCTCGCCAAGTGTGCTTGTTCAAGGCGTGGAGAAGGTACATGTCCACATAATCGGTCTGCAGCTTCGCCAGCTGCTCATTGAGAATCCGGTCGCAATCTGCTTCCGATTCCACCGACCACACAGGCAGTTTTGTCGCCAGCCTGACCTTGCTGCGGTAGCCGTCGGCCAGCGCTTTGCCTACCAACACTTCACTTTTGCCTCCGTGATAATTGTAGGCTGTGTCAATGTAGTTAACACCGTGATCAACGGCATAGCGGATCAATGAAATAGCCTGCTGCTCATCAATGTTGCCCACATCACTGTCCGGCTTAGGTTCGGCCACGGTCGGCAGACGCATGCACCCAAACCCCAGCAGTGACACTTCTAATCCTGTTTTACCAAACTTACGCAGCTGCAATTACGACTCTCCTTTTTCCTATAATCCTTATTGCATTCATATTAATATTACGATGAGTTAAAGCCCAAATCCTGCCGGGACAGCCTTAGTTAGGCAGTGCTCAGGGACGGCTTGCTGTATGATGCTTTCAGTTTTTATCGTTGCTTCCGATACGATCCTATGATATACTAATTATTGTGTTATTACACAAATATATCCAAATATATAGGTAGAGGAGAGTTTAAATTGTCGCTGAAGGTTGTAGCTATCATTCTCTTTGCGCTAACCTATGTTTCACTGCTCAGTTTCCCAAAATACCGCGCTTACATAGCCCTGGGCACAGCCGCCATATTTGTCATACTTGGGATTGTTCCATACAATGAAGTTTTCAGCGCCATCGACTGGAACGTGATCATGATGATCGCCGGAACAATGGGTATAGTATCACTCTTTACAGATTCAAAGATGCCGAACCGGTTGGCGGACATGCTGATCGAAAAGACTCCGAATGTAAAATGGGCGATCATTGCCCTATCCCTGTTTTCCGGGTTCATTTCGGCGTTTGTGGACAACGTGGCGACAGTACTGATGGTCGCACCCGTAGCTTTGACAATTTCTAAGAAACTGAACATCTCACCGGTACCCAGCATTATAGCCATCGCCATTGCTTCGAACTTGCAGGGAGCCGCCACCCTGGTTGGTGATACAACCTCGATTCTGCTCGGTGGGCATGCCGACATGAACTTCATGGACTTCTTCTTCTTCCACGGCAAGCCTGGCCTGTTCTGGGTAGTGCAGCTTGGAGCACTAGCTTCAACTTTGGTCCTGCTGTGGGTGTTCCGCAAAGAAACCCAAGAGATCGACGCCATGGATAGGACACCAGTCACCAACTACTTCCCCAGTGTCCTGCTGGTTGGCATGGTTGTGCTGTTGATCATTGCTTCCTTCATCCCCAACACTCCCAGGACCATCAACGGCATCATCTGCGTTAGCCTTTTCATCATCGGCTTGATAGAGAATGCGATCCGAACCCGCTCCACAGATATGGTTAAGACAGCTTTCGCAGAAATCGACTATTTCACTATTCTGCTCCTCGCAGGGCTGTTTGTGGTCATCGGCGGAATCACAAGAGTAGGGGTCGTGACCGATATCAGCAATCTGTTTGTGCGGCTTAGCGGAGACAACCTATTCTTGATTTACACTTTGATCGTCTGGGCATCGGTGCTCTTTTCCGCCTTCATCGACAATATCCCTTATGTGGCGACCATGCTTCCGGTCTGCGGAGAGATCGCCGGCATCATGGGTGTTTCACCGTACATCCTCTATTTCGGCCTTTTGGTGGGCGCCACACTTGGCGGCAACCTGACACCGATCGGTGCTTCGGCCAACATAACTGGCATTGGCATTCTCAGGAAGGAAGGGCATGAAGTCACAGCCGGGCAGTTTATGAGAATCTCCGTTCCCTTTACCCTGGCGGCGGTGACAACAGGATACATCCTCGTATGGCTGTTGTGGAGTTAATGCTCCGGATCATTGCACAGCAAAAGGCACCAATCAAAACGATTGGTGCCTTATTTATTGACTGAATCAGCTATTCGCCGCCTTGGGCTTGATTCTGCTGAGCTTCCGCCAGCACGGATGCCAGCATTTCCTTAGCGTTGTCCACCTTCTCTTTGGCGATTACAAATTCGGTTACGCCTTCGATCCGCACTGCGTACAAATCCCGGCTGTAAGGCAGCAGTTCAATCGTAAACGGCGGTACATCAGGATTGTTGTGGTGATACACAATGGTCATCACCGGTTCAGCGCCAGCAGCTTCTCCTTCAATCACGGCATCGACAGTCAGGCCAACTATCGTACCATAGAGCCTGCGGAAAGGCCTTTCTTCGGCCACCACCCCGTTGACACAGAAAGTTTCCTTACGCTCAGTCTTGGGCTCAGCCCCAGGTTCTGTCGGTTCCACCACCACTTCTTCCCATTCCATGGTCAGCCAATAGTGCTGGTCTTCCCAAGTGATATCCACACGCTCAATATCCTCTATGCTGGCCATATACAGGAACTTGTTCACCCAGTCAAAGGGATTGGCATTGCGGATTCTAATCAAGTTTTTGTAAATCGAGAAGACTGCATGGCCGTCTTTCAGCATCGCATATACTTCAGTATCATTGCGGTCGGAACCCAGGAGCAGGTGAATGGAGTTGTAACTGTCGGCCACCGCCAGCTCTCCTTGGGGCTGATCCAACCCATACTCGCTTAAATCTACCGGATCAAGGTCGATAAAATCCCGCACCCTCAGAATCAGCATCGTGCCGCCATCCAGGGTGAAATCAGCGTAGTTCTCCAGATGGGCAACCCGATACGGTGTTTTATACGGGCTGATCATCCTGAGACGGTCCATCCCCAGTAGATGCGGCGAACGGGATTCGCCCGCCATGATCTCGATCGTCTCCTGACCGGCGTTCTTGATCAGCATGTACTGGATATCAATCAGATCGATCGCTGCCAGATCACGGTTATAGAAGTTTTCGATTTTGGACTGGAAAGCTACTCCGTACATGCCGTTCACCGCGTAAACCGCCTCATCCCCTTCGATTTGGGCGTAGAACAGGTATTCAGTTGGATGGCGGTTGCCAAGGTAGACCACTTTCTCACTGCCATCAATAAGCTTGGCCCGGGCTATCGTGCTGGGATTGTCCAATCCATACTTGCTCAGATCGCTGGGTTTCTCCTCTAGGGTATGGCTTGCTTCGAGAGTAGCGAACCTGCGGACCACTGTCTGCACCTGCGCTTGATCAATCAGTTCCGGATCCACCTCTCCCACCAGCCACTGCCCATCGTTGTTGATGATCTCAATTTGGCTGGGGATCAAGATAAGCTGTGCGATATCATTTTCTGTAATATCCCAAAACCGGCTGCTCTGTTGGACGGGACTTCCGGTTTCACGCTCCGGCTCAGGCCGGTTGATATACCAGTACACGCCCAGAAGCAGTACCAGGCACAGGGTCAACCCGATCCATTGGAACCGTTTCTTCACAGATTACGCCTCCTCTTCCAGACAACAAACCCGGTCAAGAACACCAACACCGGCAGGACTACCACGAATGCTCCCGCTAGGATCAGCTGCTGCATATAAGTGATGGAGAGATAAGTGTCTTTAAGCGGTTTTGGCCTTACTGTAATGCTTTGCTGTGCTTCATGGAGCCAGTTGATGCAGTTGATGATAAAGTCGCTGTTAGCCCCACGGCTAAACTGATCAAATTGATCTTCCAACATTTTCACTGTAGAGATAACAATCAATTTCGCCGGCTTTGGCCCGTATTCTTCTCCATCGGTGACCGCCACGGCAACATTGAACGGCCCTATCGGGTCATTCTCCTCCCAGTCGAAAATCTGAGCATCGAAACCTTTAGACCATGAATAACTGCTGGAAACGAGCAGCGGATCAATTTTCAATGTTGACCGGCGTGCCTGCAAAATGGTGATCGGCAGTGTTCCCGGCAGGATCAACAAGCTGCCGGTGGAGACCATCGGATTAGTCAACGCATGGGTTTTATAATTCGGAATCAGGTAGAATGGATTGCCGGTCAAGATCGAGCTCGCACTTCCCTCGACAACAATCCGGTTCTCAACTCTGAGGCCGTAGCTGGCGAGCAGTTCCTCCAGAACGGGCCGTGGGGTTTGGGCATAGCCAATGAACAGCACAACCCGCCCTCCGTTTTTCAGGTACTCCCGCAGTTTTTGATCTTCATCTTCAGTCAGATCCTTCGTTGGAGAGAGCATAAGGATCGCTGCAGTGTCCTCAGGTACTGCATCTACCTTCAATAGATCCAAGTCTTCAACACGGTAATTCTCTCGCTTGACCAGATCGGCGAAGTTTGGCGTGAGACTCAGTTCATTGTGCCCCACCAGGCGATACAGCACTGGATCCTGATCATTAGTGACATACATGATTGCGCTGGTGAGCTGCTGCTCGATAGCGATTGATTCCACAACCGGCTGGTAGGAATAGTACGAGTACGTGTAGTTGACGAAATCCGTAGGCTGCAGCACCCGGAATTTCTCACCGCTGGCCACAATCACACTGCCCAAATCAGGTGTTACATTTCCGCCCTTGTACTTCTCCACAAACATGGGGTTCAACAGTGGATCGATGATCTCAAACTTGATCCGGTCCGACGCTTTTACATACTGGTTGATTACTTCCGAAACAGTCTGATTCTGTCTGCCCGTGCGGTACAAGGCGTAGATGGTCACGTCCTTGTCCAATTGCTGCATGAGCTGCTGCGATTGGGTCGACAGCGAGAACAGTTTGTTGGCAGTTAAGTCAATCCGCCAATCAAACGAACTGACCACCAAGTTGAGCACAACCAGCACGGCAACTACCAGAGCGGTGAGGAGCGCGGCACTGCCGCCGTATCTAACTTTTGTATCTGCAAACATCGGTTTGATCTTTCGAATCACCACAATTCCCCTCCCCTAGCTCCAACGACGTTTTTCCAGGAACTGCACCGTCAAGAACAGCACCAGGCCCGTTAAACTGAGATAATAAACAATGGAACTCAAAGCTAAAACGCCCCGCTCGAAATTGCCGTAGTGGTAAAACATAGAAAACCACCCCAGTAGATGATAGACAAACCCCTGATACAGTTCGGGCTTAAACCAGAAGACCAACCCCGCCGCGCCCAGGCCAATGACAGCGATTGAGATACCCAGTACGTAGCTGCGCGTCATGCGGTATACCCAAAAAGCGATACCCAAAGCCAACAAAGCAGCAAACACGGCATTGGGATTGGTTTCAGCCGGGAAAATCGAACGGAATGAATCAATGAACAGGATTGCCAGAAGCGCGCCGAAAGTACCAATGGCGGCACTGATCAGGTTGTCGGTGATGGTCGAGATCAATAACCCGATGGCAATGGAAACACAACCAAGCAGGAAGAATCCGATCATGCCGCCGACGATCTCCCACACCGCCAGATTGCCGAAAAAGCTGATGGCAATCGGATACAGACAAGTCAAAAGCAGCGCGATGGCGAACACTGTCACGGCTGCGAAATATTTGCCCAGGACGATTTCGGTGAAGGAAATCGGGGCTGTGTACAGCAAGTGGTCCGTTTTCTGGGTTACTTCATCTGTCATCAGGCGCATGGTGAGAATCGGCACCACCAAGATGAAAATGAAGATAATGCTCCCCAAAGTGCTGTTGAAATCTGCGTTGGCGCTGAAGACATTCCCGGTTATATAAAAGATACTTGTGATCAGCAAAAAGACACTCATGAACACATAGCCGGAAAATGTGCGGAAATATGCCGACAGATCCTTAAGATACACTGCTAACATCGCTGCTTCCCTCCTTTGGATCTTGGGTAACCTGCAGGAAGATCTCCTCAAGTGTCAAGTCATACGGCTTCATAGTCAAAATCGGCAATTCAGCCTTGCTGAAGGCAAAGAAGATCTCGGATCGGGTATCCCGTTCAGACTTGACCAGCAGGTCCACTGTGCCCGGCTCGAGTTCACCCATGACTTCTACCTCGCTGATCCCGGCAACCCCCTGGAGAATGCCTACAGCCGCCTGGGCTTGGCCAGGCACCCGAATCACCAGGTCCTTGCCGCCGCCGAGCCGTGCCGACAGGTTCTCCGGTGTGTCGCTGGCGACAATCCGGCCGCGGTTGATGATCACGATCCGCTCACAAATAGCGCTTACTTCGGGCAGAATGTGGGAACTGAGAATTACCGTGTGGGTTTCCCCCAGTTCTTTGATCAAGTTGCGGATCTCGATAATCTGTTTCGGATCCAGGCCCACAGTCGGTTCATCAAGAATCAAAACTTCAGGATTGCCGATCATGGCCGCAGCCAACCCTACTCTCTGCCGGTATCCTTTAGAAAGATTGCTGATCAAGCGCCTGCGGACGTCTGTGATCTGCACCTTTTCCATAATCTCCCCAATGTGCTGCTTGCGCTTTTTGCCGGGGACATGCTTGACTCTGCTGACAAAGGTGCAGTACTCTTCCACAGTCATTTCCCCATAAAGAGGCGGGATTTCAGGCAAGTAACCGATCTTGCGCCGGACTTCGTTACCGTTTTCCACAACATCGAGGCCATCCACGGTCACTTTCCCCTCAGTCATGGGGATGTACCCCGCAATAATGTTCATGACCGTTGTCTTGCCTGCGCCGTTGGGGCCGAGAAATCCAAGAACTTCGCCCTTGTCCACTTTGAAGTTGACTCGGTCCACAGCCAAGTGCTTTCCGTAGCGTTTGGAAACATCCATAACTTCAATCATACCGGCTCTCCTTTCCCTATTTAACTTTATTGTAACAAGCAATACCTATCTCGGCAATTAAATACTATTCCCAGCGCCAAAAACGAATGGCCAGAACTAACGACACAATCAGCCAGCCGCTCAGCACCAGCAGATCCGTCGCCAGCCCGAAAGCATAAGGCGACCCGATAGTCACCGCCCGAAGCAGATCACCCAAGTATGTCAGGGGAATCGCCCGCACCACCGGCTTGAGAAAAGCGGGTATGAAGTCCATTGGGAAAAAGATACCGGACAGGAACATCATGGGAAACTGCACCACCTGAATAATCCCATGCCCACTTTCTTCTGTTTTGGCGAAAGTGACCAACATATAACCAATGCTGACAAAAACAGCAGCGCCAAAGAACACCGTGCCGAGAACCTGCCACCAGCTGCCCAGGATCTTCACATTAAAGACAAAGTGGCCGATGAGCAGAATCAGCGAGGTCTGCAAAGCCGCCATGAGCAGCCTGATAATAATCTCACTGAAAACTATATGGGCACGGGGGAGCGGTGTAGCTCCCAAGGACCGTAAGACCCGCTTTTCCCGCAGATAGACCAACCTAATGGATCCGAACAAGCCCAGCTGCATTAGTGCCATTGACATAATGCCGGGTAAAATGTAATCAACATCTCTCAATCCTTCGGCCTGGACTGGTTTGGCATCCACGACAAACAGCCGTGCCCGGTTCTGCATCACCCTCTCCACATTAGTGAAAATCTCGCTGAGCATGACCACGAGCACTCTATTGGCTTGGTTCGCCGCATCGTAATACACAGGGATGGTAATCTCCTCATTTGAACCAAACTGTACCGGCGGCAGTACCAGCACCGCGTTGCGCTTTTGCCTGCCCAGTGCATCCAGCTCATCGTCGAGTGTCCCATAGTGCAAAGTGAGCATATCCACCTGCTCGAGGTTGGCCAGAAACATCTGGGAAAAGCCATCTGGTTTTTCCACAACCACCCCAAGATTGAAATTGACGGTGTCCTCGCGGGAAAAAATCATGCCGAAGAGAAACATGAACAGAACCGGAAATAGGATGAACCAGAAAATGGTCATCTTGTCCCGGGCCATATCCTTTAAAGTAGCCGCAACCAGATTGCCAAACACCCTCATTGCCTGATGCTCCTTCCGGTAAGTTTCAAGAACACATCCTCAAGGGTGGCTTTGCGGATCGCCAAGGCGGTTACCGTAAGCTGCTGCTCCGCTTCAAGCTGAATCAGTGCGCGGATCGTAGCTTCCACGTTGGTCGAATAAAGGGTGATCTGGTTGTCGGCAGCCTGGATTCTGGTTACTCCAGGCAGTTCCTGCATCACCGCCTCACTGCAGTTACCTATTGCAGATAATTCGATCGCCTTTTCCGCAAAATGATCGCCGATCAGCTGATTGGGGGTGCCCATGGCAATAATGCTGCCGTGATCGATAATGGCGACTCGGTCGCATAAATGCTGGGCTTCCTCCATGTAATGGGTGGTGAGGAAAATCGTTTTGCCCATGCTCTGAAGCTTTTGCAAAACATCCCATACATTGTGCCTGGCCTGTGGATCCAGCCCGGTAGTCGGTTCATCCAGAAACAGAATCTGGCCATTGCTGATAATCGCCGTCCCCAGAGCCAAACGCTGCAGCTGCCCTCCGGACAGCTTGCAAGTCAAGACCTTACGCTGCTCTTTCAGGCCTATCCATTCCAGAACCTGGTCCACACTGAAGGGATCGGGGTAAAAGCTGGCATCGAGCCTCAAGGATTCTTCCACTGTCAGGCGGGGGAAAAGCATCGGCATCTGGAGCTGTACCCCGATGCTGCGCTTCAATCTGCTGCTGTCGGCTGCTGGATCGAACCCCAACACCTTGATTTCTCCAGCATCCGCTTTCCGCAATCCCACCAAAATTTCCACGGTCGTGGTCTTGCCGGCGCCGTTGGGGCCCAGCATGCCGAAGATCTCACCGGATTCGACCTCCATAGCGATCTGATTCACAGCAGTCAGTTTACCGTACCTCTTGGTCAATCCATGCACTACAATGCTGGCCAAACTACCACTTCCTCTCCCACGGAGAACCCGCTGGAATGGTGAATCATGTTAACCCGTTGTTAGCAGTTGTCAAATCTGATTATCCCCGTACTTAAATTGGATTTTTATGGTACAATTGATGGCAGAGCGTTTACAGAGGTGAGTTACAATGCACTTATTATTAGAACAGGTCAAAGATCTGGCGTTCACCGCCGGCAAGATCGTCAGGGAACACTTCCACAGCGGTTTCTCCATCGCATATAAAGGTGAAATCGACTTGATCACCGACGCAGACAAGGCATCGGAAGAGTTTCTGGTCAAAGCGATTACTCAACTTTATCCACAGCACGCCATTCTCACCGAAGAAGGCGGCAGACTCGGGAACGCCGCCAGTGACTATCTGTGGGTGATTGATCCACTGGACGGGACCACGAACTTCGCCCACCGCCTGCCTTATTTTGCCGTGTCCATCGCTTTGCTGGAGAAATCCGAACCGATCATCGGTGTGGTGTACAATCCAATTTCCGATGAACTGTTTGCCGCTGAAGCCGGAACGGGCGCCTGGATGAACGATCACCCGATTCAGGTGTCCCAGGCCGCAAACCTGAAGTCAAGCCTCCTGTGCACCGGCTTCCCCTATGATATGCACCTAAAACAGAATAATGTCGTCAATTATGCCAGACTGATCATGCAAACCCAGGGAGTGCTGCGCATGGGGTCCGCCGCTCTGGATCTTTGCTACGTAGCCAGCGGCCGCCTCGATGGCTTTTGGGAGTTCCATCTCCATCCCTGGGACATGGCCGCAGGGGCCTTGATTGTCAAAGAAGCCGGTGGTACCGTAACCGGCATCACCAATCCTCGGTTTGACTTGAGCGCCGGCGAAATCGCCGCGTCGAACGGTATGATTCATCAGGCTTTGCTGGCTGAACTGAACGCTTAAGGCTGCAGCCGTTCCTCAATGGCCGCCGCAGCCTGCCGCGTCTCCTCAGACGTTTTGAGGTTGAGATACAAAACCTGATCCTCGGTGACAATACGAATGAAGGGTGGCTGTTTGCTGTCAACAAACAGCTTGATGGTTTCGCCCTCGCTTGTGCGAAAATACCCCCGCAAATGTGACCCAATGGCTGCGCCATTCGTCCTTCGGGCCAGGCGCGGCAGTTCCTCAACCAGCTGCGCTGAAGCAACTGCATCCCATGGATATGTACCACCATAAAGGCCGCGGATGATAAGCCCTTGATCGGCAATAGTGACCTGTGTCGGTTGGATAAAATACAGCATTAGGATTCCAACCACAACTAAACTGACAATGGTAACGCCAATTGAACCATACTGATGCAGGCGTCCGGACTGGGCTAACCCGCCCTTGGAACTGCTGACATTATGATCATACTTCTGTGCCCTGATCAATAGGAAGATTGTTGAAACACCAAAGATGATCAGCGCTGGGATCACTCCGTCAGCGGGATCCATTCCTAAGGCGGCCATCAGCCCCAGCAAGATACAGACACCGCCGTTGAGATAGCCCCAGTACCCCATCAATCTGGCGACACTGGCAATGTCAACATTTGCCTTTTTGGCTTTGGGCATGGTGTTGTATCCGGCAATCAGGAAGTACCATTTAAAAACATGCACCGACAAGCCGGCAAAGATCATGAAAAGACCTATCAGCAGCCACACTACCATCTTGATCACCCCTTGATTTGTCTTCAGTCACATACTCAAAAAGCCAAGCACGCATTCAAGCAGGTTATATGCCCATTGACGGCGAACCAAAAGGTGATTACAGCACCAGGAGGTTTGGCCATGCGGCTGATATCATGGAATGTCAACGGACTAAGAGCATGCCTGCGCCGCGGTTTCATGGATTTTTTCCAGCTGACAGGCAGCGACTTTTTCTGCCTGCAGGAAACCAGAGTGCAGCCAGGCCAGATTGATCTGGATCTACCTGGATATGAACAGTATTGGAACTATGCCTTACAAAAAAAGGGTTATTCCGGTACAGCGATCTTCACCAAGCACACTCCCATGTCCACAGCTTATGGTATTGGTCATGATGCACATGATCAGGAAGGCCGCACCATCACCCTCGAATATGCTCAATTCTATTTGGTGACTGTATACACCCCGAACTCCCAGCGCGGTTTAACCCGCCTCGAATACAGGATGCAGTGGGAAGATGATTTCCGCAGTTATCTGCTGGATCTGAACAAGAAGAAACCTGTCATCGTCTGCGGCGATCTCAACGTTGCTCATAAGGAAATTGACCTGAAACACCCCGATACCAACCGTACTTCCGCCGGTTTCACCGATGCAGAGCGAGCCAAACTCACCATGCTGTTGGATTCCGGCTTTGTCGACACCTTCCGCTATTTCTACCCTGATCGTACTGATGCCTACACCTGGTGGTCCAATTTTTTCAACGCCCGGGAAAGAAACATTGGGTGGAGAATCGATTACTTTCTGGTATCCCGAGAGCTCGAAGGCAAACTAATTGACGCCAGAATCCACGACCAAGTATTCGGCAGCGACCACTGCCCCGTTGAACTGGAGATCGATCTTACCGTCTGACCTCGGCTGGATTACACCCACTCACGGTAATGGCGAGTTTGCTCCAGCATCATATCTTTCACTTTCATCAGCCTGGTGATGTTGCCCCGTTCATTCTCATCCAGTTTCATGGTGATATACCGGATCGTTTCCGTAAGCTGTGGAATCAGCACATGCTCCAGAGCATTGACCCGCCTGCGGGTTTTTTCAATCTCCTGAGCCAGGAGTTGTGCCGTCTTTTCACTTTCAGCAAGCTCCAGCATCAGGGGCAGGGCTGAGGCCAGAATCTGCATGGAGGCATCCAAGTCGCTGGACGTCGTGGCAAAGCCATAAGGAAAGATATCCCAATCAGCACTGCCCTCGCCGGCCTCGGCTTTGGGAAAGGATGCGGCATAGCTGAAGCGCGGCACAGTGACGCTCATCAGATTGGCAGTCCTTACATCCAGCTTCACTGTCTGTTTGGGAAACATCAGTGCCTCTTCCAAAACCGGCACCGACATGACAGCCCGGGCAACGAGAAAGCTTTGGTGTGCCTTAATTAAAAGCTCTTCCACCTGCTCCCGCAGTTCCTTGTTCCTCCGCACCACATCCAGAAAGATTTTCATCAGTTCGTCGCGTTTGTCTTTGAGCAGTTTGTGCCCTCTCCTGGCAACGGCCAGCCTTTTTTTCAGTTTGGCCATTTCCATGCGGGTGGGGTTGACATGCAGCAGTTCCATCTAGTTCTCCCCTCTTTCCGGGAGATACTTGGTTAGGTACTTGTCGATGTACTGATCGCGGATTCGCTTAAGTTCGGACCGCGGCAGAATCGCCAGCAGTTCCCACCCTAATTCCAAAGTCTGTTCGATGGTTCGGTTTTCACTGAAGCCTTGAGACACATACCTCGCTTCAAATGCATCGGCAAACTTGGCATACAGCTTGTCAGTTTCCGTCAATGCTGCTTCGCCAAGGATCACTGCCAACTCTTTAGCTTCTTTGCCGGTGGCATAGGCGGCAAACAGCTGATTCATCAAATCCGAATGATCTTCCCGCGTCTTTCCGGCTCCGATCCCTTTATCCTTAAGCCTTGACAGGGAAGGCAGCACATCGATTGGGGGCTCGATTCCCTTCCGGTGCAGCTCGCGGCTGAGGATGATCTGCCCTTCTGTAATGTATCCGGTCAAGTCCGGGATTGGGTGGGTTTTGTCATCCTCCGGCATGGTGAGAATTGGGATCAGGGTGATACTGCCTTTACTGTCTTTCCTCCGCCCTGCTCGTTCATAAATCGTGGCCAGGTCGGTGTATAGATAGCCGGGATATCCTCTGCGCCCTGGAACTTCCTTGCGGGCTGCCGAAACTTCCCGCAGAGCCTCAGCATAATTGGTGATATCCGTCAGGATGACCAAAACGTGCATATCCTTTTTAAAAGCCAGGTATTCCGCGGCGGTCAAGGCCATCCGCGGTGTGGAAATCCGCTCAATCGCTGGATCGTTCGCCAGATTGATGAACACGACGGTGCGGTCGATGGCACCGGTCCGGATAAAGTCAGTAATGAAATAGTTAGCCTCTTCAAAGGTGATCCCAATGGCAGCAAAAACCACAGCAAACCGGCTTGTCTCATCCAATACCTTGGCCTGCCTGGCGATCTGAGCCGCCAGCTGGGCATGGGGCAAGCCTGAACCGGAGAAGATGGGGAGTTTCTGGCCTCTGACCAAAGTGTTCAAGCCGTCAATCGCCGATACTCCTGTTTGAATGAACTCCGAAGGGTAATCCCGGGCTGCAGGGTTCATCGGCACACCGTTGATATCCATCCTTACCTCGGGAATGATTTCAGGGCCGCCGTCAGCCGGCCTGCCAAGGCCGGTGAAAACCCGTCCCAGCATATCCAGGGAGACGGGCAGCTCAATACCTTTTCCCAAAAAACGGACCTTGCTCTCGGCAACGTTAATGCCAGCTGAACTTTCGAACAGCTGGACCAAAGCACTGTCTTCATCGACCTCAAGCACTTTGCACAGGCGCACCTCACCGTTGGGCAGCTCGATTTCTCCCAACTCTTCATACTTGACGTTCTCCACGTTCTTTACCAGCATCAAAGGGCCGGCTACTTCGGCTATCGTCCTATATTCCTTCAGCATCCGCATCTGCCTCCTTTGCCGCCAGGGCGTCCGTTTGGGCATTCAGCTCGGCTTCAATCGCGCTGAACACGGTATCAACCTGGTCTTCCGGAACGTATTTGGCCCTGCCGATCCTTTCCCGCACCGGGAGGTTGAACAGCTTGTCAATGGAAACACCTGCTTTGACCGCATCACTGGCTTTGTAGTACCAGGTGAGGATCAGTTTCAGCATTCTATACTGCTTGCGCAGCGAAGTATAGGTGTCAATCTCATGGAATGCGTTTTGGTGGAGGTAGTCTTCGCGGACAGACTTGGCAGCTTCCAGAGTGACGCGTTCCAACGGCGACAGCGAGTCGATTCCCACCAGCCTGACGATCTCCTCCAGTTCCGCTTCTTCCTGCAAAATTCTCAGTGCGTCAGCCCTTAGTTTGGTCCAATCCCGGGCAATATGGGTATTAGTCCATTCCTCCAACTGATCAACATAAAGGGAGTAACTGCGCAGCCAGTTGATTGCCGGGAAGTGGCGCCGGTAAGCCAAGCTCGCATCCAGTCCCCAAAACACTTTCACAATCCGCAATGTGGCTTGAGTGACCGGTTCAGACAAGTCACCACCGGGAGGTGAAACAGCACCGATCGCCGAAAGGGTGCCTTCCCGCCCAACTGAACCGATACTGATAACCCGGCCTGCTCTTTCATAGAACTGAGCCAGGCGTGAGCTTAAATACGCTGGGTATCCTTCTTCACCAGGCATTTCCTCAAGCCGGCCGGACATCTCCCGCAGTGCTTCCGCCCAGCGGGAAGTGGAATCGGCCATCAAGGCGACACTGTAACCCATGTCGCGGAAATACTCGGCAATCGTGATCCCTGTATAGATCGACGCCTCCCGCGCCGCCACCGGCATATCCGATGTATTGGCGATCAAAACCGTGCGCTTCATCAGCGACTCACCGGTGCGGGGATCCTTAAGTTCCGGGAATTCCATCAGCACATCAGTCATCTCATTGCCCCGCTCGCCGCAGCCAATGTAAACAACTATGTCAGCGTCTGCCCATTTGGCCAACTGGTGCTGGACTACTGTCTTGCCGCTGCCAAACGGCCCTGGTACCGCCGCTACTCCACCTTTGGCAATTGGGAACAGAGTATCGATCACCCTTTGGCCGGTGACCATCGGCTCAGCCGGCGGCAGTTTTTCCTTGTAGGGGCGGCCTACCCGCACAGGCCATTTCTGCATCATTTTCAGTTCAACAATCTCGCCGTTTTCTTTCTGGAGTTTGGCCACTGGCTCTTCCACAGTGAACTCACCTGGCGTGATCTCGGCAATCGTACCGGACAGCCCGACAGGTACCATAATCCGGTGCTCCACGATTTCAGTTTCTTGCACCCTGCCGATGATGTCCCCAGCCGCAACTGTGGCACCTGGCTCAACAACGGGCTCAAAACGCCAGCACTTGTTCCGATCCAAGGCAGGGACGTCAATACCTCTGGTAATATTGCTGCCGACCATCCCCCGGATTACTTCCAGCGGACGTTGAATGCCGTCAAAAATCGTGCCGATCAGCCCAGGCCCCAATTCCACGCTCAGTGGTGCTCCAGTTCCGTAAACAGGTTCCCCCGGCCCTAAGCCTGCCGTTTCTTCATAAACCTGGATCGATGCCCGGTCGCCGCGCATTTCCAAGACTTCGCCAATCAAGCGGCGATCGCTGACCCGAACCACATCGAACATACTCACACCCTGCATGCCTTCAGCTACAACCAGGGGGCCTGCAACTTTAACGATTCGTCCATGACTCATAATCCCTTACCCTCTTTCGCACCATATTGCCCCAGATCCAATTAAGCGTCTCTGAACAAAATATCTGCGCCTATTGCCCGTTCCACGGATTTTTTCACATTGCGCATGCCTATACCCAGAGAACCTTGATTGCTGGGAATCAAGATGATCGCCGGCATCAAGCTGTCTTTGTACCGGTCAATGATTTCCACCATATCCTTGGCGATCTGCTCTGTTATATAAACCACAGCATAATCCTCCCGAGCCAACTGCTCCAGGATTTCCCCAGCCTCAGCCGCGTTTCGCGCCGGGAAAACCGACATCCCGATCGCTTTAAAGCCCAGGATGCTGTCTTGATCGCCGATCACGCCCATTCTATACATATGTTTCCCTCAGCCTTTCCCTGATGGCATACTGGGGCAAGCCGTTGATTTTGCCCACCATGATGATCCGCACATTCTTAATCTCCATCTCTTTGGCCAGATAATAGGCAATCAGCGGTTCGATACCAAATATGGCATATTTGGTGGTCTTTAACATCGCCACCAGATAATTGTCGCACAGCTTCTCAAACCCGGCCAGGCTGCCGGACAGGCGCAAAGCAGTCATGCTCTCAGCCAACAGCCGGCTGTATGGAGTATTTGCACATGCCTTCGCGATCTGGTCAAAGTCAAGCTCGAACAGTCCACGGTAAAAGTCCTGGGTGTAACTGCCGCCATCAATCAAAAAGGGCTCCAGGAACTTCCACGAACGCTGAATCAGTTTCGTCCGGAGCAGCATTTTCAAATTGGCCAAATCCACCGTGGCATTGACCAAGCTTGCGGCAAATTCACTCTTGAGCCCCATGCCAAGCGCAAGCATATGCATGTAGAGCGCTTGATCCAAGATCATATCGATTATTTGCGGATCCTGTGTCTTGGTATATGCATCAATGCTCTCGGTGACCGCTTCAGCCATCGGGCCGGGAAGCTCGGCGAAGTTCCTTTCCCTGAACAAGTCTGCAAGCCGCTCGGTGGGAATCAAGGCAGGCCTCAGCAAATATGCATCATTGACAGTTTGATTGGAAAACTCAGCCTTTAAACAAACTTTGAGGTTATGGTAATCATTTTTAATGATGAGAAAATCAAACTCATCGGGATCAGGGACGGTCTCCATCAAGAGCCGGTAAACCTTTTCCTGTTCTTCGCCCAACAGCCGTTCATAGTCACCGACACTGTAACCTTCGCCCGCAAAACCATAACCGGCATCCTGAAGCACCTTGAAGGCTTCTTCAGGCGTGTCGGCTTCAATCATCCGTTCCAGCAAGGCTGGGCTGAGCATCTTTTGTTCAATTGCGCGGATGCGTGAAATTGTATACACGTATCTGGTGTCGGTTGATTCTTTCATTCCTTTTCCCTCATTTATGTTTTAGGAAAATAACACGCCTGCGACTTCCACGGCCAGATCTTCATAATGCTGTCTGAGCACAGCTTCAAATGAATAATTGACTGAAACCCTGCCGGACCTGAGGATAAACCCGCCTTTGATCGGCGCTGTCTCCTGAGCCAGGCTCAACGACCCAGTCAGGTTTCTGGATTTAACCTTTGTGTTCACCTGCGCGAGAAAACCAGTGGGAACTCTCTTGCGATCTCTTTCAGAAAGGATGATCTCTTCCGCTCCAGTTGTGCTTGCATCAGCAATCAGCCCTGCCAGTAAATTAAAATACTGGTCTTCTGGCTGTGAACACAACCGCTCCAACGCCTGCTCAAAGGCTTGCCCTATCAGCTCCTGCTTAACCCGCAGCCTTTCCTTGCGGGCATTCAGTTCCGCAGCGGAGATCATCCGTTCGTTCAGTTCCCTGGCCCTGCTTTCAGCATCAGCAATGATCTTGCTGCACTGCGCTTGAACCCGCTCGCGGGCTTGGTCCAAGATTGCTTGGGCGTCTGCGCTGGCCTGCTGGACGGTTCTTTCAGCCTGCAGTTTTGCATCTTCAAGAATCTTGTTTGTCAACTGCTCCAATCCTGCCATGTCCAGGACACATCCTTATCAGATATTAGGCTTTGCCGATAATCTGCATCGAAACAATCAGGGACAGAATGGCAAACATCTCCACCATCAGAGCCAAGATTACTCCTTGAATCATACCGCCGCCCTGCTTGGCCACCATGTTGATTCCGGCGACAGATACTCTGCCCTGCCAGAGGGCGGAAAAGTAACCGACAATGCCCACAGGCAGCGAGGCCAAAAACAGCACAAGGCCGGATCCAAAGTTCAAAGTTTCACCCGCAATGATGTTGCCGGCAATCATGAACGAAATTACGAAGCCATAAATTGCCTGTGTGCTTGGCAAAGCCTCCAGGACCATGACCGGGACAAACTTGGTTGGATCCTCACTCAACACTCCTGCTCCGGCCTGCCCGGCGGCTCCCACAGCTTTGGACGAGCCAACGCCAGGGATGATGAACGCGATTGCTGCACCAATCACCGCCAGAATTGTAGCAACCAGTTGTTCAGAAAAGAATTCCATAGATGCAACCTCCTAGTTTTTTATATTTGTATACTTTGTTTTGTATCGCAAAGGTTGGAAGGGTTTACCTCCACCTTGATAGAACTTGCCGAAGAACTCAATATACTGCAGACGGCTGGAATGGACATAGGCACCCAAAGCATTGATGCCGAAGTTGATTCCATGGCCGATGGCAAAGATCACGGCGAATGCCAGGATCTTAATGATGTTGGTCAGCCCTCCGAGAGCGGCAAGCTCGTTGACGATACTGCCGATCACTGCGGTAGCCAGCCCCAACGCCAGCAAACGGGAGTATGAAAGGACATCACTTAGGAAGCTGACTAGATCGTAGAGGCTTCCGATCCCTGAAATAAGCTTGCCGATAATACTTTTGCTGGCGCGGCCTTGGGTCAGGACCACCACCACTGCGCCGACCAGCATCATTTTTTTGCCAAGATCGACATAGGGAGTGTAGTCCGCGATGTTAAGGCCTGGGACGTACGGGAGCACATACAGGATAAACCCGGTGAACAAAACATACCATGCCACAACATCCCAGAGCACATCGATATATTTGCCGTTGCGGATATGGTTGACACCGCGCACGGCTATGCCCACGAACATATGGATTACACCGAACAGGAGCGACCATGCGAGCAGCCTTTCCGACTCAGCAACAGGGTTGAGCCAAAGCGGCCGTTCAGCAAAATATGCGATGCCGAACCAACTGCCGAACATCAAGCCCCAGAACATGGTCGATATCCCGCAGTAAAGGACCAACTTCGCATATTTCCTCTGATTCTCATCCAAAGCCAGTTTCTTCAAAGCCCACAAGCCACCGGCAGCCATGATTAAACCGTAACCCCCGTCACCCAGCATCAGGCCAAAAAAACCGATGAAAAACGGAGCCATGATCACATTGGGGTCAAATTCACGGCAGTTCGGCAGCCCATACATGGCTGTAATCCCTTCAACACTCGCACCAAGGCTGTTGTTCTGCAAAAGCACCGGGAACTCCTCATCGGCAGCCGGCTCCCGAGTCTCGATGATGCAGGTAAACTCCTTCGTCAGCTTTGCTTTGACGTCGTCGCTGAGGGCTTTCGGTACCCACCCGTCGATCAGGAAGACGCTCTCGGATGCAGCCAGATTGGTCAAAGCCAATGCCTTTTCCCGTTGTCCAGCCAGATAATCATAATACAGCTCCAGCTTCGTCTTGTGAGCAGCAAAGGCCGCAATCAAAGTTTCTTTTTCCTGGTACTCTTTCTCGAGTACAGCAGCTTCTGCCTTAGCCCGCTGGATATTTGCATCTGCGGTTCCGCTCAGCCCACCGAAGGCAACAGGTGCGAAACCAAACTTGCGCAGTACTACTTCGGCCTCTGCCTGATATTGTTTGTGGCAGACCAGCATCACATAATGCTGGTACCTGTCGGCGGAAACCACAGTCAGTTGGCTGGCGGGTACTTGGGCCGCCAATGCATCCTGGACACGCTCCAAGTTGGTTGACGGCGGCAGCACACCAAATGTAACTCTGGTATATTTCGTGCCGGTGAAATCAAGGGGTACGCCAAGCGGCTGCCACGGTTCCAAAGTGGCCAGGAGGTTCAAGATCTTGTTTTTCTGGTTTTGCAGCTCCTGCTGATCGCGGTTGAGGCGCAGGATGTCGGCGACCATCTGCTCATATTTGAGCTGTTCCTGTGCCATCCCGGCAAACTCATCCAAGCTTACAGCCCGCTTGGGGGCAAACATAGGCTTCTTGTCGCCCTCATACTTGGCAAGGCGCGCCAGTGCCTGCCCGGCCTGCGCAATTTGGCTGTCCAATACTTCAACGATGCCTTCCGTGTTTTCCTTGGTTACAAGGTGGGACCATTGGGCGAAAACTGCCGCTTCAGCAAGATCCAGATCATTGACCTGCACCACACCAATGGCCATCAGCTGCTCAAGGATCCGGTCTTTCTCCGAATTCAAGCCCACAAGCGTCAGCTTGTGCATCTCAACTACGGCCATCAGGATTCACTACCTTTCCCACAATCAGCTGCACTGCCTGATCCAAACGCTGCGCTGCCTGCGCTCTAGCCTGCTCGCAATCGGCGGCTACCCGGCGATTGAGCTGCTCCACAGCCTGTTCGGCACTGCTGCGTGCCTTTTTGATGATCTCCTCAGCCTTGGCTTCAGCTTCGGCAATCAGCTGCTGTTCCAATTCCCGGGCCTGGTTGTATGCCTTTGCAGTGATCTCACGTGCTTCTTCCTCTGATCGTTTCTTAATGGCTTCTGCCTGTTCTTCAGCTTTCATGACAGCTTCAATGATCTCTTTGGACACGTGATTACCTCCATTTCCTCGATGCTGCGGATCCTGCAGCCAGATCGAGATGGCTGTACAAACTCTATATTACCATATGCGGTACGATTTTGCCACAGAAATGCCAATTTAGAATCTAAGCTTAGATTACCGCGGCAACCTCTATTTTACCTGGCGTCAATTTAGAATTAGGCATTTAGCTCAATAATCCTTCCTTCCAGTTGCAATCTAAGCCTGAATAAAGGTTCACCAGTCCTTGACTTCTACCGTAATGGCGTCAATTTAGAATTAGGCATTTAGCTCAATAATCCTTCCTTCCAGTTGCAATCTCAGCCTGAATAAAGGTTCACCAGTCCTTGACTTCTACCGTAATTTGGTGCAAGATAACATCAGCTAAATATTACTAAAATATCGTTTCAGATAGATTTTTCGGGCTCGGGATGGAGAAGATGGAAATGCAAGGCGCGACAACTATCTGGGCATTGATTATCCTAGCGAGCGGCCTGCTGGTTATTGTCGGTTTGCTGTTGGTCCACAACCTGCGCCGGTTAAGGGCTCAAAGCCAAGCAATCACCAACGTGAAGGAATTGCTGAATAAGCTGATCAATGCCTATGACACCCCTATTTATCTAAAGGATGCAGATTTGAAGTACGTTTTAATCAACCAGGCCGGTCTCAGTTTTTACGGCAAAACAGCCGGTGACGTGATCGGCCGCAGTGATAGTGCTTTTCGCTCCACCGAAATTTGCCGCTTGGAGCAGGACCTGGATCGGGAAGTCCTGGATCAGCAGAAAACAATCATCAAAGAAATAGCCGTGGAAGGCAAGACACTGCGAGTGACCAAGTTTCCGGTGAAACTCGTTTCTGGAGCTTGTGGAGTGGGGACCTGCCTTACGGATATCACCGAGAAGCACCGAGCGTGCGATCTCAGCTCAATGCTGCTGGAGCTTATGCAGCGTGATTACAGCTCATCCCAGGAGCAGCTGGATTATGCCCTCACTAAAGCATTGGAACTCACCCAAAGTAAACTAGGCTGTCTTTTTCAATATGATCAGAACCGTCAAGAGCTGCTGCTCAACTCCTGGTCCAGCTTTTCGGTTCCGGAATTGACCTCCCCTCAAGGCCGCTTATGCTGTTCTTTAACTGAAGCGGGTGTTTTCGGCAAAGCCATCCGCCAAAAAAACGCAGTGATCATCAACGACTGCACTGCTGCAGGTCCGCACGATAGATGCCTGCCCTTCCCTGTTGAGATTCCCCTGACAAGGTTCACAGCGATCCCTGTTATTATCGATGGAGCGATTGTCGCTGCTTTAGGACTGGCAAACAAGGATATCGATTATGACCACAATGACGTCTACCAAGCAACGGCCTTGATTAATGCTGTCTGGAATGCCAAAGACCGGCGGGAAAAAACGCTGGAACTGGAACAAGCCAACAAAGCCCTGCAGGAAGAAAAGGAAAAGCTGCAGCTGATTCTCGACTCAGCGGCTGAAGCAATCTATGGCATTGATCTTGATGGACGTTGCACGTTCTGCAACCAAAGCTGCCTTCGTATCCTTGGGTATGCGGACCAAGGCCAGCTTTTGGGCAAGAACATGCACTGGCTGATCCACCACAGCCGCAGTGATGGTACTCCACTGCCGCGGGATGAGTGCAAGATCCTCACCACCTTGACTCAAGGCAAAGGTGTGCATGTGGAGGAAGAAGTGCTGTGGCGAGCTGACGGCAGCTGCTTCCATGCTGATTATTACTCGTTCCCGCAGTATAAAGACGGAAAAGTGATCGGGGCTGTGGTCACCTTTACCGATATAACGGCACGGAGACGGGCGGAGGCGGAGATCACCTACCTGAGCTACCATGACCCGCTCACGGATCTGTTCAACCGCAGGTATCTGGATGAACAGCTGAGCGAAATCGATGTGGAGGAAAACCTGCCGATATCCGTGATTATGGGTGATGCCGATGGTTTGAAACTGACCAACGACATCTTCGGCCACGAAACCGGAGACTTGTTCCTTAAGAAAACGGCCGGCATCATGAAAAGCTCCTGCCGCAAGACTGATATTGTTGTCAGGCTTGGCGGCGATGAGTTCTTGATTATCCTTCCCAAGACTCCCCAACTCATGGCGGAAAGAGTTGCTGCCAAGATCAAAAACAAATTCACCCGGGAACAGATCAACGTTTTCTGTGATAGTATTTCCCTTGGGACAAGCACAAAGACCTCGCCCGACGAAGACATCTGGCAGATCATAGCCCAGGCGGACAAGAAGATGTACACTGAAAAATTGACCCTGCGCCGGCGCCGCTCCGCCAACTTGATCAACACCATCATCAGCACGCTTCATGCCAAGAGCCCCTATGAGGCCGAACACGCCAAGAATGTTAGCCTTTTGTGCGAGCAGATCGGCACAGAAATGAACCTGCCCCTCTCTGAACTAAATCTTTTGAAAGAGGCAGGTTATCTTCACAATATGGGGGTGCGGACAAAAACCTGGACTTATAAGTCAGGAGGTAGTCCATGCATTCCTACGAGGAACGAATGAAGGCAGTCCGGCTGTTCATCAAGTATGAACTAAGTGTTGCTGATACGATCAGG
>Ga0134097_1000702_pt1 | contig 31272 bp, 29 predicted proteins | sample 8_3taG_FD_94450 | JGI IMG/M metagenome (GOLD analysis project Ga0134097, IMG submission 94450) | Switchgrass degrading microbial communities from high solid loading bioreactors in New Hampshire, USA - 8_30_10_142_A2 metaG | ecosystem: Engineered > Bioreactor > Semi-continuous > Anaerobic >... | reverse complement strand
GCGGGCTTGGACTCCCCCCTCCAATTCGCCCGCCTGCTGGACGATTAAACTTGTACATTGGGTTGGCTAACAGCTAATGGCTAACCGCTAATTGCTCACCTAGAAAGGGATCACCATGCTCGCCAAGCGCATCATCCCCTGCCTGGACGTGCACGCGGGGCGCGTCGTCAAGGGCATCAACTTCGTCAATCTGCGCGACGCCGGAGACCCGGTCGAGCAAGCCATCGTCTATGACCGCGAAGGCGCGGACGAGCTGGTCTTCCTCGACATCACCGCGACGCACGAGGACCGCGCGACCCTGCTCGACGTGGTGCGACGCGTGGCCGACGCGATCTTCATCCCGTTCTGCGTGGGTGGTGGCCTGCGCACGGTCGAGGATATGCGCGAGGCGTTGCTGGCCGGGGCGGACAAGATCGCAATCAACAGCGCCGCGGTCCGCTCGCCGGATGTGATCTCGGCAGGCGCGGAGCGTTTCGGCGTGCAGTGCATCGTCGTGGCGATCGACGCGCGCTGGAACGGCTCGTATTACGAGGTCTACGTCAGCGGCGGGCGCACGCCAACTGGCCTGAACGCGGTCGAGTGGGCGCAAGAGGTCGAGCGGCGCGGCGCGGGCGAAATTCTGCTGACCAGCATGGACCGCGACGGAACGCGCGACGGGTACGACATCCGCCTGACGCGCGCCATCTCCGACGCCGTGAGCATCCCGGTGATCGCGTCGGGCGGGGCGGGCGAGCTGTCGCACTTCTACGAAGCGCTGACCGACGGCGGCGCAGACGCGGCCCTGGCGGCGAGCCTGTTCCACTACCGCGAGTTAAGCGTGGGCCAGGTCAAGCGCTACCTGCACGAGCGCGGCCTGCCGGTCCGCCTGGTCGAAGGGACGGGGCAGAATGCCGCCCGCTGACGTGGAGACGGTCATCGCGCGGCTGGCGTGGGACGCCAACGGGCTGATCCCGGCCGTGGTGCAGGACGATGCGACCGGGCAGGTGCTGATGGTCGCGTGGATGAACGCCGACGCGCTGCGCCGCACGCTATCCACCGGCGAGACGCATTTCTGGAGCCGCAGCCGCCGCGAGCTATGGCACAAGGGCGCCACCAGCGGCCACACGCAAGCGGTCACCGGCATCTGGGCGGACTGCGACGCGGATACGCTGCTGGTGAAGGTCCGCCCAGCCGGGCCCGCCTGCCACACCGGCGCGGTGAGCTGCTTTTTCCGCACATTGGAGGAACTCGGTGACTGAACACGAGCAGTCGATCCTGCGGCGCGTGTTCGCGCAGATCGAAGACCGCAAGGCGAATCCCCGCGCTGGATCGTACACCAACCACCTGCTCGACGCGGGCGAGGACGAAATCGTCAAGAAGATCGGCGAAGAGGCGATCGAGGTCGTGCTGGCGGTCAAGGGGCAGGGCGACCAGCGCGTGATCGAAGAACTGGCTGATCTGGCGTATCACTGCCTCGTCCTGCTGGCGCAGCGCGGCCTCTCTCCCGACGACATCGCCGCCGAACTGGAGCGCCGCCACCACCCCTAAGCGGGCCAGATTTTGCGCCCCCCGCCCGGCGGGACGATCTCGTTAATGCGGATCATCTCGGCGGGCGTCAGTTCCGGCGCGCTGAGCGCGCCGAGGTTCTCGCGCAGTTGGGCGGGCGTCTTCGCACCGGGAATCACCGTCGAGACTGCTGGATGCGCCAGCACGAATTGCAGCGCAAGCTGCGCCAACGAGCGACCTTCCCCGGCCAGCGGCTGCAGTTTCTCCACCACCTTGAGGTCGTGACGGAAAATCGCGTTCTGATCGGGATCGGTCTGCCAGCTCCGGCGGAAGTCGTTTTCCTCAAACACCGTATCCGCGCTGAACTTGCCGGTCAGCAGGCCCATCCCCAGCGGACCGCGCACGATCACGCCGATGTCATGCGTCTGGCAGTAGGGGAAAATATCGGATTCCGGCGTGCGGTTGAGGATGCTGTAGTCGATTTGCAGGGTCGCGCAGCCACCATCCGCGTTGAACGCTTGCAGATACTCGAAGTCGCTGGTGCTGACGCCGTACGCGCGCACTTTGCCGTCGCGCTGAAGCCGCTGGAAGCCTTCGAGAAAAATCTCCATCGTCGGCTCGCGAAAGCTGATGTGGCTCTGGATGATGTCCAGATAATCCGTTTGCAGGCGGCGCAGGCTGCTTTCCACTCCGGCGACCAGCTTATCGACCGTGTCGTATGCGGTCTGGCGGCGCTCCTGGTCGAACCCCTGCCAGCCGATTTTACTGGCGACGATGAAGCGGTCGCGGCGCCCCTGCATCGCTTGCCCGAGCAATTCTTCGCTGTGCCCGTTGCCGTACACGTCGGCGGTGTCGAAGAACGTCACGCCCGCGTCGAGCGCTGCGTCAATCGTGTCGAGCGTGCTGCGGTCGTCTACCTGGCCCCACTGATCCCCGCGCACGGCCCACAGGCCCAACCCGATCGCGCTCACCTCGATCCCGCTTTTGCCGAGTCTGCGTGTCATGAGCGGCGTATCCGGCATGATCTGGCTCCTTCCCAAAAGTGTCCGCACTCTCTCTGGCGCGCGCGAGCGCTTCCCGCGCGGCACGTCTGTATCAGAATATAGTGCAGAATGGGAATATTGGAGCCAGCAGCTAGCAGTTAGCGGTTAGCGATTAGCGAAAAGCAAAAAACGGAAACGCATACCCGATCAGTGCTTTGGCTCAGAAGCAAACAGCGGAGACTAACCGGTCTTTGCTCTTGCTAACTGCTAACCGCTAATCGCTTAATTGCTAGTCGCTCCAAACAAGCCCTAGCCCCGCGTTGACGTCGTCCACCACATGATCCGCGACCGCTGCCAGCACGGCGCGCTTATCTGGATGCGGGGAGACGCCAATCGCCCGCGCGCAGACGTCCAGCCCGGCGGCCTGCAACATGCGCGCTGCAGACAGCGTGGCGCGGATCCCGCCGGTCGCGTCCTCGAAGACGGTCACGTCCACCCGCCGCCCGCGCAGAGCCGCGAGCGGCCCTTCCAGGCGGCCGTCTTCGGCCAGCGCCGCCGCCGCGAGCAATGACGCAGGCTCGTCGCCCGATGTCGCCGCGCCGATCGCGGCCAGCGCCTGCACCGGCGAGGGCTTGACGTACTCAGCGGGGCTCCGGCCACGCTGGCGCGCCAGCCAGCCGACGCTCCCCTGCGCCATCAGCGGAATCTGCCCATCCAGGCCGAGCAGTTCCAGCGCCAGCTCCGCCTCGGGGGAATACACATTCTCGCGGACCCGCTCAGTCCTCACCGGGGGAAGGCTCGGCCGCGCAGTGAAGATCGCCGCCCCGTGACCTGGCTCGGCGCTCCACGCCAGCAGACGATCGCGCATCTCCGGAGAAAGCAGCGGCCGGTCGTGGGTGGAAAGCGTGCTCTCGCGTTCGAGCGGCGCGGGCACGCCATACGCCTCGGTGTAGCGCGCGCTGCCGAGCGTGTGCGTCTGGAAGATGCGCGTCGTGGGCGTGTCCATCGCGTAGACGTCCGCCAGCAACGCAGACAGCAACGGCAGGTGATCGGCGGTGGGCTGGCTTATCAGAGCGAGGTAGCGCGCAGCGGGAACGTCTTTCGCGTCTTCGGGCGTCGCGTCGAGGATCTGCCGGGCGAGCGCGGCGTAATCGGGCCGGTTCAGCGTCAGGCGTGCGTCGCGGATCGCGGCGAGCGTTTCCTCAAGCGTGGCGCGGCGCAGCGCCGGATTCGCTGCGAGCGCATCGGTCAGCAGCGCCGCCACGCAGATCGCGCCGGAGTCCCATTCATTCGTGATGCCGCACGCCTCGAAGACCGCGATCTCGTCTTCGGTGGGCGCGTAATCCGGCTGGCCCATCAGGTCGAGGAAGTAGCCGACGGTGGCCCGCAGCGCGACTTTGTAGCCGACCGGGTGAACCAGCACTCCGTCAACATCAAACAACAGCACAGTATGGGTGGGCGTCATAGGGCGGCGTCAGGACGTCGTCTGCTGTGCCCGCTGGGCGCGATAGGCTTCGTACGCGGCCTCGTCCACCAGCTCGCCGCCGTAAATCTGGGAGCCGGACAACTGGCGTTTGTTGTCAAACGTCAGGTGCGCCTCAATGCGATCGAAGCTCTTTTCGCCGACGATCACCTTCCGCACGTAATAGCCGTCGCCGTCTTCGCTTAGCGACAGGTCGTTATAGAGGTGGATGCGGACCCGGATCACCTCGCCGGTCCGGTCGGACCGGACGTAGATATACAGCGCGTCTTTGTCGCCGCGACTGCCGCCGCCACCGCCAAACAGCCGTTTCAGAAAATCCACTGGTATACCCTCCTGCACGCGCCGATGTGCGTCTAGGATACCACACCGCGCGCCCCTCAGCGACCGGACGGACCTCTAAAACGGTTTTCCGCAGCGAGTGAATTGCGGCTATAATAAGCACCGGTTCGGACTGCTCTCGGCACACAGCAGCCCTTGTCAGGGGGGCCGCGCAATGTTATAATGCGTGCATCTTCGGGCGCGTAGCTCAGCTGGTTAGAGCGCACGGTTCACATCCGTGAGGTCAGGGGTTCGAGTCCCTTCGCGCCCATCGCAAAGCCCGAGAGAAGATGCCGCAGACGCGTTCGCAGTCCTGGCGGCATTTTTGTTTTGGAGCATTTCGTTGAGGCAACAGGCCGCTTCATCTTCCGCGCCGCATCCGTTGGACCGCGCGCTATTTTGGCTGCGATGGGTCTTCATCGGCAGCGTGGTCGTGCTTGCCCTGGCGGACGACGCGTTGCTAGACGGTATGATCATCGACCGGATGCGGCTATTCGGCGCGCTGGCGATCGCAGCGCTTGGCAACCTGGCGCTCGGCGGGCTGGCGCTGAGCAAGCGGCTTAGCGATCGCGTCCTCGGCGGGCTGGACGTGCTGTTCGACAGCGCGCTCGCAGGTCTTTTTTTGTGGGTCTATGAGGGCGTCGGGCTGCCGTTGCTCCTGCTCGGCACGCTGGCGATCTTCGACGCGGCGTTTCGCTTCCGCTGGCGAGGGATCGCCGTTACGCTCACCCTGCTCTCCCTGGCGACGCTGGCCGCCACCAGCCGCCTGACGGCGCTGCCCCAGACCCGCGCGACTTACCTCGGCTTCACCCTGATTTTCCTGGCGATCCTCGGCGTGCTCGGCGCCGTTTTGCGCTCTGGCGGGTGGTCCTGGCGCCGCCGCGCGCTGGACGAGCTTGAGAGCGAAGCGATCCGCCTGCGGACCACGCGCGAGCGCACGCGGGCGATCTACGAGCTGGCGAACACGATCAGCGCGTCGCTCGATTACCGGCGCGTGCTCGAAGCCGCGCAGGACACCGGCGAGCTGCTTCTGAGCAACGACGACGGCCAGCGAGCGCGGGTGGTCAGCGCGGCGCTGCTGTTTCAGGGCGCGGAAGACAAGCTCCGCGTCGTGTCGTCGCGCCACCTGACGCGCAGCGACGAGCAGGTGGAGATCGAAGGCCAGCGCGGCATTCTGGGGCTGGCGCTCAAACAGGCGGAGCCGGTCTTCGCCGGAGAGGCGCTGCACGACCCGGAGCTGCGCTATTTCGCCGGATTTCAGGACGCAAAATCGCTGCTGGTGATCCCGCTGCGCTCCGGTTTCGAGCATTACGGCGTGCTGGTGTTCGGCTGCGACAAGCCCAACGCCTTCTCTGAAGAACACGCGGAACTGCTCAGCGCCATCGGCACGCAGGCAACGCTGTCGCTGCAAAACGCCGTCCTGTACCAGACGCTGCTTAACGAAAAGGAAAAGATCGTCGAGGTCGAGGAAGACGCGCGCAAGAAGCTCTCCCGCGACCTGCACGACGGCCCCACGCAGAGCGTTGCGGCGATCGCGATGCGCGTGAACTACATCCGCCGCCTGATCGAGCGACAGCCTCAGCAGGCGATCGAAGAACTGTGGAAGGTCGAGGAGCTGGCGCGGCGTACGACCAAAGAGATCCGCCACATGCTGTTCACGCTGCGCCCGCTGGTGCTGGAGTCGCAGGGGCTGGTCGCCGCGCTCGAACAGCTTGCCGAAAAGATGCGGGACACGCACGGCGTCGAAGTCGCGCTCCAGACGCAGCCGGACGTCGAGATGTACCTCGACACGCACGCGCAGGGCGTGCTGTTCTACATCATCGAAGAGGCGGTCAACAACGCGCGCAAGCACGCCCAGGCGCAGCAGATCACGGTACGGCTCAGCAAGCACGACGCGTACGTGCTGGTCGAGGTGGAAGATAACGGTGTGGGGTTCGACGTGGACGAGGTCACCGCAGGCTACGACCGGCGCGGCAGCCTGGGGCTGATCAACATGCGCGAGCGGGCGGAGCTGATCGAGGGCAACCTGCGCATCCAGAGCGCGCCCGGTCACGGCACGCGCATCTCCGTGATGATCCCTCTGCGTGCGGGCACGCTCGACAACCCTGCCGCCGCCCCGCCGCTGGAGCTTCGCGGGCGCCGCGCGCGCGACAGAGCAGCCAGGAACAGCTAGGACAGCAAGGAACAGCAAAATGCAGCGAGAGCGATCGGTCGCCTTCGCTGCTTTTTTCTGCCTCTAGCTACCCTGGGCGGTTATTTGCTTCTCGTCGCTCAGATCACAAACGACAGAATAACCAGCACCGCCATGAAGGCGACTGCCAGGATGCCCATGTTCCGCAGGTCACTCATCACATAGGCATATTGCGCGTGCAGGTCCGTTGTGGTGGGAACTTGGCGCGGCGCGCTAGCGGCGGGCGTTGCGACGGGCGCTTCCTCGCGCTTGCGGACGATCGGGCCGGTGGTGCCATATAGCTCGCGGCGGGCGCGCGCCAGCGTTTCTTGCGAGAGGTTCGGATTACGCTTCTTTTTAGCCATAATGGCCGGATTGCTCCTGAGATTTCTTCAACAACAAGCGAACGGTGCGCGCCTAAAACGACTCGCCCACCAGATCGGCGAAGACGACATAGCGCTGAGTGTCTACCCGGTAGGGGTGGCAGGTGATCAACGTGACGGTCGGCCGGTTCTGGTGCGCCAGCACCCACGTGTCCGACGGATTGACGATGTGCGTCTCGCTCACGACATAAGTATACCACTTGCCGTTGTCGGCTTGAACGCGCACTTCGTCGCCCACTTCCAGGTTTTCGAGATAGCGGAAAATCTCGCCGTAAACGTCGTTATGCGCGGTCAGCACCATGTTCCCGTTCTCGCCGGGGTTGGCGCTGTTCAGGTAATGCCCGACGCCCTTTTGCAGCGCATACCAGTCGTCACCGCCGTAGATGGCCGCGTCCACGCCGATCGCCGGAATCACGATGCGCGTCGGGCTGGTGGGCTGCGGCGTTGGCGGGGCGGCGCGGGGAGCCACTAGCTGCGATGCCGCCGCCGGCCGGATGCTGGCGGGAAGCTCGTCCAGGTTGAACTGGCCCGCGCGCGACGTGTCCGCCGGGGAATAGTGCCCGCCCGGCAGCACGTACTGGGCGAGGTCGATCGTCAGCTCCGGGCGCGGCGTCGCGGTGGCGCGCAGAGCGGCGGCTTCCTGCTGAATTTCCGCCGACTTCTGATCCAGCGCTTCGATCCGCCTGTTCTCGGTCGCGATCAAATAGCCGCCGTACGCCAGGATCAGCACGATCCCCACCACGCCGACAACCTCAATTGCTAGCAGTAACTTGTCCCACGCGCCCCGCACGCGCGAGCGCCCCTTGCCGTCGGAAGCGGGCGCCGGGGCTGGCTCCTGGCGCCGGGGCAGGATCGGCAGCACCAGGTCTTCGTCGTCCTCGCCCTCAAAGCGCGGCAATTCGTCCGTCAGGTCGTAGGTGACCGGTGGCTCCGGCGGGGGAAGGGTAGCCGCGGCCTCGTGCTGCTGAGGCGGGGGAGCAGGCTCGGGCGCGGGCGGCGCGTCGTCCGCGAGCGTGACCGGTAGGCGTCGCCCGCGATCGTCGTAGCGACGCAGGCGCTTGAGACGCTCCTCGCGCTTGCGAATGGCGAGGATGCGCTCCAATTCCTCGATCGACAGCTCGTCTACTGGGCGTTTGTCACGCATGGAGAACTCAGTCTTAGCGGTTAGCCGTTAGCGATTTGCCAAAACCAAAGGCTGCATCGCTACTGACCGACCGCGCTCACTATTCCCAATAATCCAATGCTTCTACACGTCGCCAACAAGTATCCAGCCACGCCCTGCTAAGCACCAGCTTTTAGCTTTAGCTAACCGCTCGCTTTTCCGCGATCGCGAACACCTCACGCTCGAAGAACCAGCGGAACGGCGGCCAGCGGAACAACGCGGCGCGCAGCGTGTCCAGCACGATATTCTCGCGGCGATCCTGCGGCGGCGAGTCGAGCCACACGTGGCTGTCAAACCCGGCCTGGCGCAGCACGCGCTTCAGGCTGAGCATCGACTGCTCGTTGACATGCACGTCCTGGTTGTGCTCCACCAGGAACCGGCGCGGATCGGCGGGATAGGCCGCGCCCTGGCCCATCAGCGTGCGCACGCGGCGCACCACCGGATAGGCGTAGCGGTCGTACCACACATTCGGCGCGGTATGGATGATCAGCCGCCCGTCGTCCTTCAGCACGCGACGCGCTTCCTGCAGCGCGGTATGCAGCTCCCAGGGGTGCAGATGCTCCACAATGTCGAACATCAGCACGCGGTCGAACGCCTTCGACGGAAACGGGAAGCGCTTGGCGTCCGCCTGGACCACCGCCGCCGTGCCGGGCAGCGCATCCTTCTCTTTGCTGAGCAGCGCGCGGGAGAGCTTGATCGCGGCGTGCGCGTAGTCGAAGCCGTAGGCGTGCGCGCCGAGCCGCGCGCAGTGGCGGACGATCTCGCCGCGTCCACATGCCACGTCGAGCACATTCATCCCTGGCTCGACCGCTGCCAGCGCGAACGCCGCTGCCAGCCGCCGCGAAAGGTTCTCGCCGTCGCTCTGCAAGAACGCCTCGTACCCTTCGCAGGCCGTCAGGAAGTATTCCTCAGTGTACAGGTCGGGTGAAACAGGTTGAGGCTGGTCAGACAAACCGCTTTCCTCGTTTCCGCGTGTTGCTCGAATTATACAAAGCGTAGCAGGCAGGCGCTAGGGCGCGCGGCCAAGCCGCTGGCGTACCAACCCGCGAATCCAGCGCCATTCCTCAAGCCCCAGCCACGACGCGAGCGCGCTGTACGCCAGCAACCCCGCGCCGCCCGCGCCCACCACGATCAGTAAATGGCCGATCCAGTTCCCTGGCAAGACCTCGCCCAATCCGGCGGCGACCGCCCACGTCAGCACGCCCATCCCCGCCGCAGCCAGCGCCGCGCGCCCCGTCGTGCGGAGCAGATGCTGATCGCCATCGCCGCCCAGCGCGCGCCACAACAGCCACGCCGAAACGCCCGTATGGATCAGGTGCTTGACAGAATCCGCGATCATCAGCGCGAAGAAGCTGTACCACGGCAACAGCCCGATCGCGACCGCCATGTACGCTGCGAGCGAGATCACCCCGACCAGCGCGGGCGTCAGCGTGTTCTGCCGCGCGTAGAACGCGTAGACGAGCAGCAGATCGACTGCCGCGAACGGCAGCCCCAGCAAATACAGCCGCAGCGCCAGCGCGGTGAGCGCCGTGTCTGTCGCGTTGAACTTGCCGCGCTCGAACAGCAGCGCGACGGTCGGCTCCGCCAGCACGAACAGCCCCACCGCCGCCGGGATGATCAGCACCAGCGCCAGCCGCAGCCCCTGGCCGAGCGTCACCTTGAACGGGCGCAGCGCGGAGTGAGCGGCCGCCTGGCGCGAGAGCGTCGGCAGAATCGCCGCCGATATCGCGATCGCCACCAGCCCCTGCGGGAACTGAATGAGCGTCGTCGCCCACGACATATACGAGATGCTGCCCTCGCCCGTGCGCGACGCGAGGTTGTAGCTGAACGGCCGGTTCACCAGCACGCCGAGCGCCAGCGTGCCCATCACCGGCACGTACAGCACCGCGATCCGCCGCAGGCCGGGGTGGCTGAGCGCGCCCCGCACGACGATCCGCAGCCGGGCGTCGCGCAGACCGGGCGCCTGCAACAGCATCTGCACCAGCGCACCGATCAGCCAGCCGAGCGCGACCGCCGTGATACCGAACGGGCGATAGAGCAGCAGGGTGACGAGGACGATGGTGCCATTGAAGACGGTCGAGGCGAACGCGGGCCAGGTGAAGCGCCGCAGCCCGTACAGCAGCCCCGACAGCACCGCGAACAGGCTCAGGAACAGCAGCGCGGGCGCGGTGACCCGCAGCAGATCGGTCGCCAGGGAGATGACTTCGGGCGCGGCTTCGCGGTCGGCGATCAGCCCGATGACCTGCGGCGCGAACACTTCCAGCAGCAGGACCAGCCCGGCGAGCGTGACGACCACCACGCCAAGCAGGCGATTCACCAGGTCCCACAGGTCGCGCCGATTCTCGCGCACGGCGTAGGCGCTGAGGACCGGGACCAACGCCGAATTGACGTGCCCGCCAATCAGCAGGTCGTACAGCCCGCGCGGGACGATGATCGCCAGGTTGAACGCATCGACCGCCGCGCCGGGGCCGAACAGCGCAGTGAGCAACATCTCGCGCACCAGCCCCAGCACGCGGCTCGCCACGTTGCCCAGCGCGATCACGCCGGTCGCGCGGACCATCCCTGCCGGGGGCGCGTCGGAGTCTGTCGAATCTGCTGGGGTAACGGCGACCGGCTCGCCGAGAACTGTCATGCTGCTCGCTCGATTCCATTGCACGCCGGGCCAGCGCCCGGATCGCGCGCTTACTCTACCGAGCGCGCAGCGAATGCGCTAAAAGATGTGCCGATTGTCAAAAATCTTTTGAGATAAGCGCGCCACTTGCCGGGGAACCCTCACCCCCTTAACCCCCGGCCCCTTTTTCCCCTCTCCACGCGTGGAGAGGGGCCAGGGGTGAGGTTCAGCCCCCCATCGCCAACCCCTGCCCCCACCCCCAAATGAGGGAAGGGGAGCGCGAACCCCGTTTTTTTCCTTCCCTCCTTGTGGGGGAAGGAAAGCCGACCGAAGGTCGGAAGGATGGGGGGAAAGATTGTCAATCGATCCCTCAAATCGAGCGCGAGACGCTGTGGATGCCGGACGCGCCGCTCGGCATGGTGGGGCGGCGCTCCTCGATCTGTGGCGTGCCGTCGCCTTCAAAGCAGCGCACCGCGAAGCTGTGCTCGCCCGGCGAAAACGGCCAGTGATAGCGCCAGATGACCCACGTCGTTTCGGACAGCGGATCGCGTAGCTGCGCTTCGACCCACTCGCCATCGTCCACGCGCACCTCGACCTTCGAGATGCCGCGTGCCCCTGCGTGCGCGATGCCGCCGATCGGGATAATCGGATCGCCCGTGTCCGGATCGGTGTAGGCGTCGTCCGTCGCCACCACATCGATCACCGAGGTCGCTTTCATCCGCGCCGTCTCGTCCCAGCCGCGCACCACCCAATAGCCTTCTTCGTACTCGCCGGACACCTCGATCTCGGTAATCCACTTCGGCTGCTTCATCCCGTACCGGTCGGGGATGTAGATGCGCAGCGGATAGCCGTGCTGGGGGAGCAGCGCGATTCCGTCCCACTGATAGGTGAGCATCACGCGCGGATCCTCGTTGACGATGCTCAGATCGACCGTCTCGTGGAAGCCATCGGCGGAGCGCACGATCAGATACCTCGCGCCGGATTGCACGCCCACGTCGTCCAGCACGTCGCGCAGGCTGACGCCTGTCCAGCGGGTCGTGCTGGTCAGGTCGCCCGCAACGGGGTTGGAGATGCACGCCAGCGTCACGTACTGGTCGCGGGACTCGTAGCGCGAGGTCAGGTCGTCCAGTGTCAGCTCGACCGGCTGGTCAACCATCCCGTGAATCCGCAGCCGCCATTCGCTCCCGTCGATCTCCACTGGCCGCGAGTTAATGTCGATGCGGTAATGTTGCTCCAGCGGCGTGTACTCGGGGCGCGTGCCGGGCACCGGCTGGACCGCCGCGTTCGTATTGGGCAGGTCGTCGGGCATATTCTCGGTGGCTTCGCGCCGCGCCGCGACCGTCGCTTCGAGGTCCTGCTCCGCGAGGTACGACAGCAGCTCGCCCACGCCCGCGCCGATCACGGTGATTGCCGCGCTGGCGCCGCCCAGCCGCACGATGAACTGGCGGCGGCTGAGGCGTTCGGCGGCGGGCTGCTCTGCCGGGCGGAAAATCTGATCGCGGGGCGCGCGCTGTTGGGGATAAAGCCGGTAAAACGCCAGGCTGAGCGCAGCGCCCCACACCAGGAACGCGATCCCCAGCCACAGCACGGCCATCCCCTCGGACGCGACCTCAGTGAACGCGGCCCCTTCGCCATAGAGGATGTTGCGCGTGATCAGGATCAGCGGCACGCCGACCGCTGCCCCGGCGATCAGCCCCGGCACATAGCGCGCGCCCTCGTCCAGCCGCACGTCTAATGCGCGCAAAATGGCGAACAGCACGGCTCCCACGGCAGCGTCGATCCCCAGGAAGGACAGCAGCCCCATCCAGTTCTCGATCGTCTTGGCCGTGCTCGACGTCTCACCCAGGTCGTACTCGCGGATGACGGTCACCATGCTCTCGATCACCCGCGTGACCACGTCGCCGGGCAGCACGCGCCCAAGCCAGTCAAAGAGCGTATACGGGACGAACGGAAGATTAAAGAGTTGATCGGCCAGGTATAATACGGCGAGGAAGGGCGCGGTGAGCAGCAGGCCCACCAGCGCGCCGGTCAGCAGGGCGGTGGTCGTGCGCATGAGTGGGGCCCTCATCTGATGGTGGCGGTGGTTTTCAGTATAGTCGATTTTCTCCCTCACAGTTTTATAGGAACTTTAGGGTTAGATTAGTGATTGCATAAAAACGGATGGACCAGCCAGCAGGCGGTGACGCATATCCCGATGATTGGCTCGACGACGAGCAAGGCGAACGCTGCGCGCAGTTGACGGTCGTCGTGCTGGATCACGCGCCGCTGCTGGCGCGTCCCCGACTGGCACGCGCCGTCTTCGACGCGATACGCGCCAGCGCCGAGGCCGCGCCGGGCCGTCTGTGGGGCGCGCTGGTGATGCCGGAACTGGCGCGCGTGATCGTCGGGCCGGGGAGCGTCTCCGCGCTGGATGCGTACGTCACGGCGCTGAAGACGCACACGGCGGATCGCGCGCTGGCGATCATCCGCCGCGCCGACGACGACACGCTCGACGCCGTGCTGCGCTACTCGCCGGTATGGGGCGGCGCGATTTACCGGGTCTGGCAGGCGGGCTATCACATGCAACCGCTGTGGAGCGAGTACCGGCTCAGCAACGCGCTCTATGCGCTGGCGCAGCATCCGGTCGAGGCAGGGCTGGCGCGCTCGCCGGGCGAGTGGCCGTGGCTGTGGCTGGGCGACGTGTGAGCAATATCACTTGCACGGCAGCGCGGCTCTGCGGCACAATGATGCCGCGCCAGAGCAAATTCTTAGACGGGGAAACGGCATGTCGAAAAAAGTTATGGTCAGCGGCTGCTTCGACCTGCTGCACAGCGGGCATGTGGCTTTCTTTCAGGAAGCGGCTCAATTCGGCGATCTGTACGTCGCGCTCGGCTCGGACCGGACGGTGTACGAGCTCAAGGGCACGCCGCCGGTCAACTCGCAGGACGAGCGGCTGTTCATGGTCAAAGCGATCCGCTGCGTGAAGGACGCGTTCATCTCGCGCGGATCGGGCGTGCTCGACTTCGCGCCGGAATTCGAGGAACTGAAGCCCGATATTTTCGTCGTCAACGAGGACGGGCACAGCGCCGAAAAGCAGCGTTTTGTCGAGTCGCACGGCGCGGAGTATGTCGTACTCAAGCGCAAGCCCTACGCCGACCTCACGCCGCGCTCCACCACAGCCCTGCGCTCGAAGATCCGCATCCCGTTCCGCATCGACCTGGCGGGCGGGTGGCTGGATCAACCGTACGTGTCGAAGCATTATCCCGGCGCGGTGGTCACAATCTCGATCGAGCCGACGCTTGATTTCAACGAGCGCAGCGGCATGGCGACCAGCACGCGCAACGCCGCGATCGAATTGTGGGGTCCGCGCCTGCCCGCCGACAAGCCAGAACGCCTCGCCAAAATCGTGTTCGCCTATGAGAACCCGCCCGGCAAGCAGGAGATCTCCGGCTCGCAGGACGCGATCGGGATCGTCTTTCCTGGGCTGGCGTATTCGTACTATAACGGCGACTATTGGCCGGAGCGGATCGAGCATGTGATGGACGGCGACACGCTGACTTTTGTCGAGCAGTCCTTACAACTGGTCGCCATCGGCCCGCGCGAGGATAACTTCAACGTGCTGTCCGATACCATCTTCGACCGCGAGCGGGCCAAGGCGCTCGCCGACGCCGCCGACGACCTGTGGGAAGCGACGCTGGCGCACGACTTCGCGCGGTTCGGCGCGGCGATGCGGCGCTCGTACGAGGCGCAGATCGCGATGTTCCCCCGGATGGTGACGCCCCAGGTCGCCGCGCTGATCGACCAGCACCGCGACCACGCGCTCGGCTGGAAGCTCTGCGGCGCGGGCGGCGGGGGCTACCTCGTCCTCGTCACCGAGCGGGAAATCCCCGGCGCGGTGCGCGTTGTCGCACGCCGCACGGCGGAATAGTGCGACAATTGGGCACAGCCCTACGGATTCCGTAAAATATTTTTAACCTGTACCAATTTAGCTTCTCGCCGACGGCGCCAGTGTGCCGCCATACTGGTGCCGTCTTGTATTTGATTGGAGTGGACCTGTGTCGCCATTCGTCCTCCATTCTCTGCCGATTATTATGATGGCGCTATTGTACGGGTTTTTGAACGGAAAGAATGGCTCGGCGAACGTCGTCGCGCCGCTGATCTCGACACGCGCCCTCAGTTATCGCAAGGCGCTGTTCATTTCCGCCATAGCCGGAGCGTTAGGGCCCTTTTTGTTTGGCCTCGCGGTCGCCGAGACGCTGGGGCGCGATGTCCTGGCGCCAGACGCGATCACCCTGCCAGTGATCGCCGCCGGAACGCTATCCGCCACCCTGTGGACGGCGCTCGCGCTATCGCTTGGCCTGCCGTCCAGCACCTCGCACGCGCTAGTTGGCGGGCTGCTTGGGGCCGGTACCGTAGCGCACGGAACGCGCGCGATCCTGATGCACGGCCTGCGCACCAGTCTGCTGGCGCTGTTTCTCGCGCCGGTGATCAGCATCCTGGCAGGCTACTGGGTGGTCCGCCTGCTTTATTTTCTACTCAAAAATGCCTCGCCCCGTGTGAACGGGCTGCTTCAGCGCGGCGAGGTGCTGGCAGCCATAGCAGTCGCCATTGTGCAGGGCAGTAACGATACGCAGAAAACAATGGGCATGATCACCCTCGGCCTGCTGGCAACCGGCTCGCTAACACAGTTCCGCGTGCCACCCTGGGCGGTCGTGGCGAGCGCGGGAGCGTTTGCGGGCGGCACGCTATTCGCCGGGCAGCGCACCACGCGCACCGTTGGCCGGAAGTATTACCGCATCCGCCCGGTGCATGGCCTGGGCGCGTTGGTGGCGTCGGCAGTGGTGATTCTAGGCGCAGGGCTGTTCGGCGGACCGGTCAGTACCTCACACGTCATCAGCTCGTCGATTGTCGGGGCTGGGAGCGCCGACCGCGTGCAGATGATCCGCTGGGGCGTCGTCCAGCGCATCCTGTGGTCTTGGCTCCTGACAATCCCGGCCTCGGCGCTGGTTGCAGGGCTGCTCTATCTGGTGCTGCGTTCCGTGATATGACCGGCTACCCGCACGCCTGAATTGCGGCACGCATGTAGCCCAGTGCGAACGCCATCCCCGCATGCCACGGCGCGGCGCACGCCATCTGGGGGGTGTGATCCGGGATCAGCACGCCGTCGTAGCCATTATCGTGCAGGATGCGGATCACGCGCAGCATGTCCACGTCGCCCTCGTCAAGAAACACCTCGTAGTAACGCGGCACCTTGCCGCGCACGTTGCGGAAATGCACGTAGGCGAGCGCATTCTGGCGGCTGTAGGTGTCCACTACCTCGTAAATATCCCCCTCAGACATCTCCGCCAATGAGCCGATGCAAAACTCCAGCTTGTTCGACGGGCTGGGGCGCATATCGAGCAGCTTCTGGTAGAGCGACGGCTGATAGACGAGACGCGCCGTCCCGCGCAGCGTCGGCATGGGCGGATCGTCGGGATGCAGCGCGAGCTGCACGCCCGCCTCTTCCGCAACCGGCAACACCGCCGCCAGAAAATCGTCCAGCCGCTGCCAGAGCTGCTCCGCCGTGACCGTCAGCGGCTCGCCGGGCGGGGCGCTGGCGTCGTAGATCATGTTCCACACCATGCCATTCGGAATCGGCGTCTCGGCAGGGCCATCCGGGCCGAGGAAAGCGACCGTTTCCGCACCACCGCGCGCGTACGGTCCTTCGACGTGCCCCCACACACCCGCGATGCTGAAGTTGTAGCCGAGGATCGGGATACCGACCTCGCCGAACGAGCGGATGATCCGCTTGACCGTTTCAAGCTGCTCCGCCTTGCGCGGCCCGTCGAGCAGCACGTCGTACCACAGCATCGGGTCGAGGTTTTCGACCGCCGCCAGCGTCAGCCCTTCGGCCTCGACCGACTGTTTCAGCGCGTGCAGGTTTTCCGGCTCCCAGATCTCCAGCCCGCGCCCGGCCTGGCCCCATCCCTGCTCGCCTGTGGTCGGGATGCGCGGCCCCTCAGCGAAATAGTCGCACAGGTGCGCGACGATCGCGCTGGCGCCCGCCTGCCGCGCGAAGCGAAAGTTCTCCGGCGTGAGCATGTGCCGGTAAAGCCCCAGCCCTAGCTGCATGGTCCGCTCCTTGTGTGGGTTTGAGATGCACGGTTGTCTGTGGAATAATCGGATGATACATCTATTTTGCCAAACCCAGCCGCCGCATGACTCCCGGCGGCCCTGCGAGGACGGTACGCGATGACTTCCACGACTCCCCAGCACGACGATCCGCTGCTCGCCTGGCGCGAGGAATTTCCCATCCTCAGCACGTGCACGTACCTGATCAACAACTCGCTCGGCGCGATGCCGCGCGCGGTCTACGACAGCCTGCGCGACTACGCCGATACCTGGGCGACGCGCGGCGTGCGCGCCTGGGGCGAGGGGTGGTGGGACATGAACCTGGCGCTGGGCAACCAGATCGGGCAGATCATCGGCGCGCCGCCAGATACCGTCTCGATGCACCAGAACATCTCGATCGCGATGGGCATCCTGCTGTCGTCGTATGACTTCGACGGTCCGCGCAACAAGGTAGTGATCGAATCGGGCATTTTCCCGTCCGTGTATTACGTGCTGCGCGGGATGCTGCCGCCGCATGTTGAGCTGCACATGGTCGAGAGCGAGGACGGCGGGATCACCGTGCCGGTCGAGCAGATCATCGACGCGATCGACGAGCGGACGCTGCTGGTGCCGATCAGCCACGTGCTGTTTCGCAGCGCGTATATCCTCGACGTGCAGCCGATCATCGAAAAGGCGCACGCTGTCGGCGCGACTGTCATCCTCGACGGGTATCACGCCTGCGGGATCGTCCCGTTCGACGTGAGCGCGCTGAACGTCGATTATTATCTCGGCGGCGTGCTGAAGTGGATGTGCGGCGGGCCGGGCGGCGTGTTCCTCTACGCGCGCGAGGACCATCTGCGAACGGCGCGCCCCAAGCTCACCGGCTGGATGGCGCACCAACGACCGTTCGCTTTCGAGGTGGACGACATCGACTTCCGCGACGATGCGTTTCGCTTCCTGAACGGCACACCCGCCATCCCCAGCCTGTACGCCAACCGGCCCGGCGTGGAGATCATCGCGCAGGTGGGCGTGGAGAACATCCGCGAAAAGTCCCTGCGCCAGACCGCGCTGCTGATCGATCTGGCCGAGCAGGCGGGCTATGCGATCAACTCCCCGCGCGATCCCGCGCAGCGCGGCGGCACGGTGACCGTCAATCCGCCGCACGCCTACGAGGTGTCGCGCGAGTTGCTGGCGCGGGACATCGTGATTGACTATCGCGAAAATGCGGGGATTCGCATTTCGCCGCACTTCTACAACAGCGACGACGAACTGGTCCAGGTGATCGACGCGATCCGCGAGATCCTCGACTCCGGCGCGTGGGAGCGTCACGCCGGTCACCGCGCCTTCGTGACATAATTCGGTGAGTCGTATTCCCGTAACAAAACCTAGAAGCAAAGAATGAAGGCCGCCGTGGCTAAAAGGTTGCATGGCGGGCTAGAATGTTTGTTTCTGGTTCGAAAGCGCGTTGAAGCCGGTCAGTTAATGGACTTCCCCGCGCCGCCGGGTACAATCATAGGCGGATTTGACCGCGTTAGGAGCACGCCATGCCGCCTGCCGGCTCGAGTAGCCGCCCCCGCCTGTACGACATCACCCGTACCATTTCCCCCACGCTCGCCGTGTGGCCGGGAGATACACCCTTCTCGCTCGACCATGTACTCCGCACCGAGGAAGGCGCCTCGGTAAACCTGACGACGCTCAGGCTCAGCGCGCACACTGGCTCGCACGCCGACGCGCCGTATCACGTCACGGCAGATGGCGCGCACCCCGCCGACCTGTCGCTGGAGCGGTACATTGGGCGCGCGCATGTCGTGACGATCGCGCGCGAGCACGGCGGGATTGTGCCGGAAGACTTCGCCGGGCGCGATCTGAGCGGGCTGGAACGGCTGCTGATCCACACCTGGGTCAGCGATCTGCCCGACGACCGCTGGCCCGACGATTGCCCCTACCCGACCGTCGAGCGGGCAGACTGGCGCGCCGCGCAAGGCGCCGTGCTGCTCGGCCTCGATTGCCCCTCGGTCGACCGGTTCGACAGCACAGACCTGCCGGTGCACCGCCGGCTGCTGGCGCACGGGATCGCGAATCTCGAGACGCTGCGGCTGGCAGGCGTGCCCGACGGGGTCTACGAGCTGATTGCACTGCCGCTCAAGCTGGCAGGAGCGTGCGGCAGTCCGGTGCGCGCCGTGCTGCGGGCGCTCGACTGATTACGGCGCGGGAAAGCGGGCCGGACCAGGACCACCACGCATGAGCGAGCGGAACTCTGATTCTCTGTACGAACCAACTGTATTGATCGTGGACGACGAGCCTGGCTTGCTGCAATTGTTCGCCGGGCTGATCAAGCGGCTGCCGTGCCGCGTCCTCACCGGCGAAGGCGGCGAAGAAGCGATCGTGATTCTGGAGCGAGAAACGCCCGATCTGCTCATTCTCGACCTTGCGATGCCGGGAGTCTCCGGCTATGACGTGCTTCAGCGGGTACGCAGCATCCCCCGCCTACAGAACATGCGGGTGATGATCCTGACCGCACGTCCGGCGATGGTCCCTGAGGTCGAAGAACTGGGTATCGACTACTGGATATCGAAGCCCATCCTGCCGCGCGATTTTCTGGAGATCGTCCGCGAGGTGCTGGAAAATCAGTGAAGAGAGCTGTTAGCGATTAGCCATTAGCGGTTAGCAAGAGCGAGGGAATAGGGAGTGGGGAGTGGGGAATAGGGAGTAGGGAATTGTAGGGGTGCAGCAAGCTGCGCCCGCTGCCACAGAACCCATAAATCACGGGCGGAGCAAGCTCCGCCCCTACGGTTGATGTCGGATTTCCTCGAACGTATCCCGGCATTGTTTCAATAAACTGGGGCGATCTCTGCTGAGATCGCCCCGGTTTTGTGTCAAGAGCCGTTTGCCGCACCGGGGGCGGGGCCCCCAGCGCGAGCGCGCTCCAGCAGGTCCCGCACGCTGACGCCGCGATAGCTCCAGTTGCAGGTAGACTCCGCCTCGACGCAAAGCTGCTCGAGGATCGCCGCCGCCTGCGCGTAGTTCCCGCCGTTGAGGTAGTTCCGCGCGTTGAGGTAGCGCTCCGCCACATCCGCCTCATACAGCAGGCTCTGCGGCTCAACCGTGCCCAGCTCGCTCGCCTCGTAGATCAGCAGCACGCCGCGCGCAAGCTGGTCTTCGCCGTCCTCATTCGCGCCGCGCAGGTAGATTCGCCCCTGCAAGGTGAGCGCTTCCATCAGCATGGCGTGCGTCTCCTGCGGGCGGTGGTTCGGGTCAAGCGCCTGCAACGAGCGCAGCCATTCGATCGCCTCTTCATAGCGACCCAGGCGGCTGGCGCGCGCCGCTTCCTCGTAGAGATAGGCCGGGTTGGACATATCGGGCGCGGGCGTCGCTTCGGTCGCAGGAGCCGGGACGGGCGTGCGCGTCGGCTCGGGCGTGATCGTTGGCGTTGGGGTGGAGGCTTCAGTCGGCGCGGCGGAAGGCGTCGGCGTAACAGCGGCGGCCGTCCTCGCAATCGACAAGCGCGCGACGCTGTCGCTCAGGTAGCGCGCCGGGGGGCGGACCGTCTCGACAATCCACTCGAAGCGCGCGATTGCCAGCTCGTACAGCCCGGCGTCCATATCCTCGACTCCGGCGGCGTACTGCTCCGCGATCTCGGTCGCCACCGCATGAGTAGACTTCGCCGCGCTGGTCGCCAGCCCGTCGCGATAGCCCGCGAACCCGGCCAGCCCGACCGACGTGATGCAGATGCACAGCATCATCACCATCACAAGTAGCGTCAACAACGAGCGCGCAGGCGTGCCTGCCGGTTCCTGCGGCGGGCGCATCGGGCGCGGGGGTGTGTCATCATCGTCGAAGGGCGGTTCGCCCGGCGGCGGCAACGGGCCGAACATTGGAGTGACAAGCGGGCGCTGCGGCTGCGTATCTTCCAGTACAACAGGTGGCTCAACAATCTCCGGCTCGCTGCCTCGATCGACTGGCTCGGGCAGGTTCGGCGCGTCGACCGGCTCGGGCGCATCCGGCGTCTGATCATCCGGGATCAGCGGTTCGTTCTCTGGGTGTTCGGACATTATGCGTCTCACGCTATCTGAGCAATGAGCGGTTGGCGATAGGCAAAGTCACTCGCACGGCCAGCTAGCGATACGCTGCTTACAGCTTTTCACTAACGGCTTGCTGCAAATCGCTAACCGCTTGACTTTCGCGCGGCCAGTATAGCGACTTCGCTGTCCCTTGTCCAAGACGTTCCCCTGACGGCTGACACACGCGCCGCAAGGTTGTAGAAATCGCGCTAAGAAATGGATCGCAGCGCTCGACATTGGTCACCGCCCAACAAAACCGCTCAAAATTGTGCACTCTGCACAAAATCGTTCGTCAGAATCTCATAAGACATGCCCGAAGACATCGCTTTATGCACTTCATACAATGGTTGGTAACCTGTTCGCCGAGGGAAGTGCCTCGCGCTTTGAGCACCTCGTAGGGAGACGACCATGACCGCCGTGTCCACTTCTACGACGCTTCACCAGCTTCTTAAGCTCGCCTTGCCGATTGGCAGCCGGTTGCTTACCGGCTCGCTGGACGCCCCGGTAAGCTGGGTTTGCTCGATGCGCACCCGTCCGCCGATCTTCGCGGACATGGAAGGCGGCGAGCTGGTCCTTGTCTCTACGTCGACGCTCGCCAATTTCCAGAAGCCGCTGACGCTGGACATGATCGTCGCCGAGCTGATCGAGCTACGCGCCGGGGCGCTGGCCGTCTGCGGACCGATCCCGCCTGCCGCGCACCAGCTCGCCAAGCAGCACAATTTCCCGCTGCTCACCCTGCCAGAGCGCACTGCTCTGCCGCAGGTCGAGCGTGCCGTCCAGCGCCTGCTGACCAACCGCGAGGCACAGCTTGCCCAGCGAGCCTTCGAGCTGGAACAGACGCTCCAGCGGCACGCGGCGAGCTATCGCGGCCTGACGACGATGCTCAATGCGCTGGCCCGCATGTTAGACCGTCCGGTGGTGATCCACAGCCGCAAGGGGCAGGTGATCAGCCGTGGCCTGCCCGCGTCGACCACTGGCCACGAATGGGACTCGCATCTCGCGCTGGCCGGAGGCGCGGAGTTCGTGCGCCGCTTCGACTTGCAGGATCGCGCCTTCTTCGAGGACGACTGGCAGATGATCCGCAGCCCCGCCGGGCTGACCATCCCGCTGATCCACGAGAGCCAACTGCTCGGCTATCTGTCGGTGCTCAGCGCGGGCAGCCCGCCCGACGACTTCGACCAGATGGCGCTGGAATACAGCGAGCGGCTGTTCGTGCGGGAGCTGGTTCGCCAGCAGGCAAACGAAACCCCGACGGTAGAAGCGTCGCCCTCGCGCGACTGGATTAGCGACTGGCTGAGCAGCCCTGCCTCTGACGATGCGCTGCTCACCCTGCGCGCCGAGAAAGACTGTTTCCGCTCGGGGATGTGGTATGCGGTCGTGCTGTTCCACTGGCTGCCCGCCAATGACCGGATCGGCGGCTCGTTCTCGCCAGAGCGCATGGTCAAGCTGCTGCAAAGCGAGATGCACCAGCGCCGCATCCAGGCGCCGATCGGGCAGTATGTCGACCGCGCGGTGCTGTTCTTCCCGCTGGACGAGCCGCAGCAAACGCAGCGCCTGAAGCAAATGGTCCACCACCTGCACACCGTTCTGACAGCGGCTGCGCCGGATGGCAAGGTCGTCGCCGGTGTGGGGCGCGCGGTGATGGGGCTGACGCCGCTGCGCGAATCGTTCCAGGAAGCTGAGCGCGCGCTGTCGCTCAGCGAGCAGCTTTGGGACGACTCGCAGATCGCGTTCTTCGGCGACCTCAGCCTGTACGAATTGCTGTTAGGCGTGGCCGATCCGAAGCTGCTGGAGAGCTTCTGCGATCACTGGCTGGCGCCGCTGACACGGTATGACGAACAGCACAACACCGATCTGCTGCCGACGCTCAACGCGTATTTCAACAACAACGGCAACATGGCGCGCACCGCGCACGTGCTGAACATTCACCGTAACACGCTGGTGTATCGCCTCAGCCGCATCACCGAGATCATTCAGTTGGATATGGACGACTCCAACGTGCGGCTGAACCTGCACCTGGCGCTAAAAGTCCGCCGCCTGCTGGAAACACCCGGCGCAGCGTGATCGGACGCGAGAATAGCCAAAAGCAGCTACAGATTGCGTAGCAAAAAGCAGCGGGATCGGGAGAACAGCTCACCCGCTGCTTTTTTGCTGTCTTTAGCTGTTCTTAGCAGTTCTCCGCCGTTTTTTGTGCACCTTACACAGCGCGCACAGCCCGCTACCGCCCGGCAACCACCGCCATCAGCGCCTGCTCCGCCGCTTCGAGCACCTCGTCTTCCGGCGACAGCACCGTCTCGCGCGTCAGCGGCACCCGCACGTCTGGCGACACGCCCACGCCCTCAAGCACCGTCTCGCCGGTGACCGGGTCGGCTGGGCGGCCAGTCGGCACCTGGACCGTCAGATCGCCCGGCAACAGGTATTGCCCGTCGCTGACCTCGCCAGTGAAGCCGCCGGTTGGGGTGTGCCCGACGACGATCGCGCGGTTGTTCAACTGCATTGCGTAGACGAACACATCCCCCGCGCTGCCCGTCAGCGGGTCCACCAGCACGGCGACCGGCCCGTCGAAATACGGCTCGCTGACCAGAATTTCGACGAAGCCGCGGTAGTCGAAATTCCCCTCGCCATCCGCATAGTAGAAGTCGATCACGCGCTCGTAGTCGGTGAAGAAGTGCCCGGCCATCGCCATTGCAAGCTGCGGCATCCCGCCCGTGTTGGCGCGCACGTCCAGAATGATGCCCGGCACGTCTGCGTCGATCATCTCCTGCACCGTGTTCGCAAACAACTGCGCGGCGTCGCTCACTTCCTCGGCGAAGCTCCGCACGCGGATATAGCCCAGCCCTGAATCGAGCACGCGCCCGCTGACCACGCGACCCGTCCGCCCCAGCGCGCCGAGCGATTCGAGCAGCGCCGTCGCGTCAGGTTGGCGGACGAACGTTACGTCATGCTCGCCGTCTTCACCGGCCCAGAGCAGGCGGACGGTCGAGCCGACGCGCCCTTGCAGCAGAGTGATGGCCTGGAAGACGGTGCGGTTATGCTCGGTCGAAGCGCTGTTAAACAACAGCGGCGTTTCGGCCAGCGCCTGCGCGGCGGGAACCCCGTCCACCTCGATCAGCACGTCGCCCGCGGCCAATCCAGCGCGCGCCGCCGGGCCGTTGGAGCGCACGTTCGTCACCACCACGTCGCCATCGTCGGTCAGCGCCAGCCCGCTCACGCCGATCCCGCCGATCAGCAAGTTTTGCAGGATCGGCACGGAAACATAGCCAACGTGCGTGTCCGCAAGCATCTCGCCGAAGCGAGTAATGATCAGGTGAAACGAGAGGTCGTCTTCGGCCATGTCGATCAGCGGGGTGATCTCGTCGTAGATCGCGTCCCAGTCGATCGCCTTCTCGTCGCTGAAGGGATACGTCTCGCGCACGCGGGCGAAGAACTGCTCCCACGCCGGACGATAGTCAAGGTTGGAGTAGTCGTTCAGCGCGCCGAGGCTCTCGACAATCGGCACCTGAACGACCGGCTCCTGGATCACCTCAAACGTCCCCTCGCCCAGCGCGACGACGCTCCACCCGGCGGGCAGGGGCATCAGCGGATCGTCCTCGGTGAACGCGGCGCCATCCGGCCCAAGCCCGGCGGGGAACTGCTCGCCCTCGTCCGCCGCCCACACGACGACATGCCCGCCGATCATATCCTGGCTGAGCGGTTCCAACTCCACCGAGGCTTGCAACAGCGCCTCCCCGCGATTGATCATGTGATCGCCCAGGAAGTTGATGTAGAGGCCAGTCGCGTAGACCTGCACGCCGGGCGGCGTGGTGTCGTCGCCGTCAAAGTCGAGCAGCGTCCCGGCCGGATTCGCAGGCAGCTCGATGCTATAGCTGCCGCGCGTAATGTCCCCGTCGAGCGTGCCGATCGCCTGCGATTCGGGCGCGGGCACAAACGCATAGTCGCGCCAGATCTCGCCCGCCAAGTCGTAGAGCACCACGCCGACATCTGCCCCGATCATCGGGTAGATGGGGTTGGTCGTCTCATAGTCGCCGACGATAGTCTGCGCGCCGCTCGTCGCTTGGCTCACCCCAGAGCCCGCCAGCATCGCCGCCGCCAGCAGCAGCCCTAACACGGTATTTCGCAATGCAGCAAACATGGTCCTACCTCGTTCTATTGCGTCGATTCGGAGCATAGCGACTCCGTCGCCACATGCCAACACCGGCCCAAAATAAGCCCGAAACCCGCTAATTGTGCTACGCTTAACGAGGTGACGGTGCCGCACAGCGGGCTGTCAGATGGGAAAGACTCTCACAATGCGGTGGTGCAGCCATGCCCTGGCAAAAACGAGTCGCGGATTTCTTAACTCTCACACGCGCGCCGCTGGCCGTGGCGCTGATCTGGCTTGGCGTGACGCAAGAGCGCAACGGAATCGAAGCGGCCTGGGCGCTGCTGTTGACGGCGGCGACAGTTGATACGATGGACGGCTACTTCGCCCGGATCGCTCCCGGCAGCCACAAGACGTGGGTCGGCTCGAACGACCTGCTGTTCGACGTGCTGTTCAGCACGGCCCTGCTGGCGTACCTGGTGCTGGCCGGATATGTGGCGCTGCTGCTTGCCGTCGCGTACCTCGCGCTGTGGGCAGTGATCGTCTTCACCACCAGCGGCTATGCAAACGTCCGCGCGGTCCTCTTTCAAGGGCCGATCTATCTCATTACAGTCTTCGCCGCAGCGCGCGCCGACTCCCGCGTGTACGGGTGGACGGCGATCTGGCTGGTGATCATGCTGCTGTTCGCGGGGCGCCGGTTCCTGAACGTGCGGCTCCCGGCCCTGCTGCGCGACTTTTTCGCTACTGTTCACCGGCTCTCACGGCGTCACAAGAAAAGCTAAGCACAGCGAAAAGCAGCTACAGAACAGCCAAGCCCGGTCGATTCTCGGCGCGCGGAACCTCACCCCTGGCAAAAAAGGGGCCGGGGTTAAGGGGTGAGGTTTTCCGGTAGCTAGCTGCTTTCACTGCTGCTTTATCGCTACGCTTTAGCTGCTTCGAGCGCGTCCTCAAGCCGCAGCGCGCCGGTGTACAACGCCTTCCCAATAACGACTCCGGCGATGTCTCCGGCGGCCCGCAGCGCGCGCAGATCGTCCAGCCCGGCCACGCCGCCAGACGCGATCACGGCGAGGCCCGTCTCCCGCGCCAGCGCTGCCGTCGCCTCGACCGCCACGCCCGACAGATCCCCGTCGCGGCTGACGTCGGTGAACAGCGCGTGCCGCACGCCCATCTCTGCGAAGCGCCGCCCCAACTCGGCGGGCGTCCATGCGCTGACCTGCTGCCAGCCATGCGTCGCCACCCGGTCGCCGCGCGCATCCAGCGCCACCGCGACCGCGTCCGCCCCAAAGCGCGCGACCGCTTCCCCGGCCTGCTCCGGCTCGCGGACGGCCAGCGTGCCCAGGATCACCCGGCTGGCGCCCGCGTCGAGCGCCCGCGCCGCGTCGTCCAGCGAGCGCAATCCCCCACCGAACTGCACCGGCACGCCGAGCGCCGCGATCGCCTGCAAGACGTCGAGCGCCTGCGCCGCCTCGCCGAGCGCGCCGTCCAGATTCACCACATGCAGCCACTCGGCCCCGGCGTCGCGCCAGCGTGTCGCCACCGCGACCGGATCGTCGCCGTGCACCGTTTCGCGCTCTGGATCGCCGTGCACCAGGCGCACGACGCGCCCGCGCCGGATGTCGATCGCGGGATACACGATCATAGGGTCATCTCCAAGAAGTTACGCAGAATCCGCTGGCCGACCGCCTGGCTTTTCTCTGGATGCGGCTGGATCCCGAAGACATTGCCGCGCCGGATAACCGAGGCGAAGTCGATCCCGTAGTCAGTCGTGGCGAGCACGTCCGCCGGGTCGCCCGCGTCGACGTAGTACGAGTGCACGAAATAGGCGTACGCGCCATCGTCCACGCCCGCCAGCAGCGGATCGTCGCACCGGCGGTGGAGTTGGTTCCACCCGATGTGGGGGACCTTCGGCCCGTCGGTTGGGAAGCGTGTCACCCGGCCGGGGAGCAGGCCCAGCCCGGCAGTGCGCCCCAGTTCGTCGCTCTCCTCGAACAGAAACTGCATCCCCAGGCAGATGCCGATCAGCGGCACGCCCGCCGCCACGGCTTCCTTCAGCGGCGCGACAAACCCGGCCGCTTCCAGCGCCGCCATGCCGCGTCCAAACGCGCCCACGCCCGGCAGCACGATCTTTTCCGCGCCGTCCAGCTCGTCCGGCGTGCGGACCGTCTGCACATCCGCGCCGAGATGCACCAGCGTGTTCCTAACGCTCCGCAGGTTTCCTGCGCCGTAGTCGATGATGGCAACTGTCATGTGGCGCTCTCCAAACTCACCAGGCGGTCGGCCAGCCGCACAAAGTCCTCGGCGGACCATACCGTGTCGCTGCGGATCGGCCACGCGCCACGCAACGCAGCGCGCCAGCGGGCCGGAATCGCATCCAGGCCATAGGCAGCACCCGCCAGCGCGCCCACCACCGAGGCGGCGGTGTCGGCATCGTCGCCGAGGTTCGCCACCTGGACGACCGCTTCCTCGAACGATGATGTCGTCAGCAGGCCCCAAACCGCGCTCTCGACGGTGTGGCGCACCCAGCCGGAGTTAGCGAGATCGCGCCGCGCCCGCGACGGTGCCGCCTCGATCACCCGGCGGAAGTCGCTCCCTATGTCGGTCGACGCAAGCGCCCGCTCGAATGCCGTTTCCCGCGCTTCCCCGGCCAGCAGCCACGCGATCATCGTGTTCACGAAGACGCACGCGGCGGTGCAATCGGGGTGCGGGTGAGTAACCTCGCTCTGCAAAATGCTCTCGGCGCGCAGAGCGTCCAACTGCTGCCAGTACGCCAGCGCAACCGGCCAGCAGCGCATCACCGAGCCGTTCCCCGCTGAGTCGGGGTACGCCGCCTGGACCGCAGTCGCCGCCTCGCGCCAGGGCGTGCCCCGCGCCACCCGGCTGAGCACCCGGCGCGTATGCGTGCCTATATCGGGCGGATTGCGCTCGGCCCACGCCACGAAGCGCCGCGCCAGATCGTCGGGATCGAGCGGACGATGGGCGAGCAGGCTTTCGGCCAGGGCGAGCGCCATCTCCGTGTCGTCGGTGAAGCTCCCCGCCGGAATGCGCCCCTCTATCATCTCGCGCACCAGATCGTGCTGCGGGCGCGGCGGCCCAAATTCGAGCGGCATCCCCAGCGCATCGCCGACGGCCGCGCCGACCGCGCAACCGCGCGCGCGATCGAACAGTCCGGGATCTGGCGCGGCGCTCATCATGTGGCGTCTCCCTCGCGCCAGCCGCGCACGAAGGCGAATTGCTCCGGCGTCTCCGGCGACTCGACCCCGTCGCCGCGCAGCCGCTCGATCGCCTGCAGCGCATCCTCACCCGGTTGGCCGTGTCGCACCAACCAGCAACCGACCGTCGTGCCAGTGCGCCCGATCCCGCCCATACAGTGGACGTAGACGATTTCGCCCGCGAACAGCGCCGCGTCAATCGTGTCGAGGATGGCGCGCATGTGGTCGCGCTCCGGCACGCCGAAGTTGACGATCGGCAAGCGGACGTAGCGCACGCGGCGGCCCACACGCCCGGCTTCTTCCAGCGCCAGCGGGATGTACGGGGCGTACTCGTGCGGCTCGGTCAGGTCCACGAACACGCTCACGCCCGCCTCGAGCAGCGCGCGCAAGCGGGCCCGCGTGCCCTCTTCGGTGTGCGCCGCCGGATACGGCCCGGCCAGCAGGCGCCCCGGCTCTACCCAATAGCTATTGTCAATCGGTCCCGGCATGGCGTCGGTCATTCGGTAAGCGTTCCTTTCGTGCTGGCGACATCCGCCCGGCGTGGATCGCGCTCCACCGCGACCCGCAGCGCGCGGCCGAGCGCCTTGAACAGCGCCTCGGCCTTGTGGTGGTCGTCGCGCCCGTAAATCACTTCGGCGTGCAGGTTCATCCGCGCGTGGACCGCAAGCGTCTCGAAGACGTGCTCCACCAGCGAGGTTGGCATCTGCCCGATCATCGGCGTGGTAAACGCGGCGTGGAAAACAGGATACGCCCGCCCGCTGAGATCCACCACCACGCGGGCGAGCGCTTCGTCCATCGGCACGTACGCAGCGCCCATGCGCGCGATCCCCTGCCGGTCGCCAAGCGCTTGATCCAGCGCGCGCCCCAGGCAGATCGCGACGTCCTCGACGGTGTGATGCGCGTCGATGTGCAGGTCGCCGCTGGCGTGAACGGTCAGGTCGAACAGCCCGTGCACGGCGACGTGATGCAGCATATGGTCAAAAAACCCGACGCCGGTGGAGATCGTCGCCTGCCCACTGCCGTCCAGGTTCAACGTCAGGGCGATCTCCGTCTCGTTGGTGCGGCGCTCGACCGCCGCCGTGCGTTCAGTCATACGTCTCTCCGATCTCGCGCAGCGCGTTTAGCAGCGTGTCGATCTGTTCCGGCGTTCCGGCGCTGATTCGAACGCAGTCGCGCAACAGCGACGTGTTGTAGTACCGCACGAGGATGCCGTATTCCTGCGCCAGCCGCCGCCGTAGCTCTGCGGCGTCCCTTCCCACAACCCGGCACAGCACAAAGTTAGCGCGGCTCGGATAGGGTCGCAGATACGGGATCGTCGCCAGCTCGCGCTCCAGACGCTCGCGCGCCGCGATCAGCCGCTCGACGTTGGCGCGCAGCGCGGGCAGGTCCGCCAGCGAGGCGCGCGCCGCCGCATCCGCCGCGACATTGACATTATACGGCTGCTTGATCTTCCAGAGGTGCGTGATGATCTCCGCCGGGAAGACGCCATAGCCCACGCGCAGCCCGGCCAGCCCGGCCCATTTGCTGAACGTCCGCAGCACGATCAGGTTTGGCGTGTGCGGGACGCGCGGGGCGAAGCTCTCCGCCCCGCTGAACTCAATATACGCCTCATCCAGCACGACGACCAGCGGCAGCGCCAGCAACCGCTCGACCGTTTCCGGTGGGATGACGCTGCCGTCCGGGTTGTTCGGGGAGCAGAGGAACAGCAACTTCGCGCCGGATTCTCTCGCCGCCGCCTCGATCGCGGGCACGTCGAGCGAAAAATCCTCGCGGCGCGGCACCTCGATCACGCGGCCGTGCGCCAGCGGCGTGTCGAACGCATACATCGCGAAGGTCGGCGGCGCGCTGATGATCGCATCCCCCGGCGCGATGAAAAGTTGCAGGATCAGCACGATCAGCTCGTCCGCACCCGCGCCCACCAGGATATGCGCCGCGTCTACGCCGACGTACTCGCTCAGCAGCGCCCGCAGCGCCCGCGACTCGGGATCGGGGTAGATGTGCGTCGTGTCGAGCGAGGCGAGCGCCGCCCGCGCCGCCGCCGAGGGTCCGTATGGGTTCTCGTTGGCGTCGAGCTTGATCAGCTCGCTAACCGGGCGCCCCAACTGCGCCGCGAACACCTCAAGCGAGGCGGTCGGCGTGTAGGGCGCCAGCGCAGCGATGTCTGGCCGGACGCGCACCTGTTGCGCAGCATCCGCACGCGAAGGACCGGTCATGGGGCGATCTCCTGCGGGATGCGCGCCTCGGCTGCGGCGGCGTGCGCGGTCAGCGCTTCGGCGCGCGCCAGCGTGGACGCGGCCTTGCTGAGCTCTCCGGCGGCCGCGCGATCCAGCCCGATCAGGCTGGTGATCTTCACGAAGTCGAGCACGTTCAGCGGCGAGGCGAAGCGCGCCGTCCCGCCGGTCGGCATGACGTGGCTCGGCCCGGCGACGTAATCGCCCAGCACCTCGAACGACCCTTCGCCCAGGAAGATACCGCCCGCGTTGCGCACGCGCCCGATCCACGCCCAGGGATCGCGGACCAGCAGGCAGAGGTGCTCGGCGGCGTAGTCGTTGGCGACCTCGAACGCCTCGTCCATATCCGCGACGATCACCGCGCCGCTGCGGTTGGGGAGCGACTGCGCGAGGATATCCGCACGGCTGAGTGTCTCGACGCGGCGCGCGACCTCGGCGGACACTCGCTCCGCCAGATCGCGGCTCGGCGTAACCAGGATCGCGGACGCGAGGACGTCATGCTCCGCCTGGGCAAGCAGGTCTGCCGCAGCCAGCGCGGGATCGGCGTCCTCGTCCGCGATGATCATCGTTTCAGTCGGGCCGGGCAGCCCGTCGATCCCCACATCCCCGTAGACCTGCTGCTTGGCGAGCGTCACGAATAGGTTGCCGGGGCCGACAATCTTCGCCACGCGCGGCACGCTCTCCGTCCCATAGGCCAGCGCCGCGATCGCCTGCGCCCCGCCGACCCGGTAGATCCGCCGCAGTCCGCAGATCGCCGCCGCCGCGAGGATCACGTCCGGCACCGCGCCATCGCCGCGACCAGGCGGCGTCACGACGACGATCTCCTGCACGCCCGCCACCTGCGCCGGGACCGCGCTCATCAGCAGGGACGAGGGCAACGGCGCCGTCCCGCCTGCGACGTACACACCGACCGAATCCACCGGACGCACAAGCTGGCCGAGCGAGCCGTCGCGCCCCGCGTCGATCCAGCCGGTGACGGGCTGCTTCTCATGGAAGGCGCGGATGCGCTCGGCGGCGAGCCGCAGT
>Ga0134097_1000698_pt1 | contig 31374 bp, 21 predicted proteins | sample 8_3taG_FD_94450 | JGI IMG/M metagenome (GOLD analysis project Ga0134097, IMG submission 94450) | Switchgrass degrading microbial communities from high solid loading bioreactors in New Hampshire, USA - 8_30_10_142_A2 metaG | ecosystem: Engineered > Bioreactor > Semi-continuous > Anaerobic >... | reverse complement strand
TCAGCCGCAGTATTACTACGTCCTGACGCAGCTTCCGGTCTACGAGTATCTGCCGCTGATCGGCGCGCTCGGCGCGGGCGTCAGCGGGCTGGGGATCTTCTGGCGCTTCCGGCGGGACCGCCGTCTTGAGGCGTGTGCGGCGGAGTGGGCAGCAGAAGACGCGGCAGAGGCGGCCGAGAGCAACGGGACGCCGCTGCTCGACGTCGATCCGGCTGCGACGATCGCTTCCGATATGCGCGAGACGCAGGTGGTTGAGCGCGAAGACGGCCAGCCCGAGGATCCGGTCGAGCCGCCGCCAAGCGTGATCCGCTACACCGGCGTGCCGGGGCGGCTAGTCCGCCCGTACGACCCGGCCGAGGAAGCGCGTCACCGCCACGACGATCCCGAGTGGATCGGCGCGCTGCCGTTCCTGGGTATGGTTGGTTATTGGGCGATCCTGATCCTGGTGGCGCTGACCATTGCGGGCGAGAAGATGCCTTGGCTGACCACGCACCTGACCGTCCCGCTGATTCTGCTGGCGGGCTGGTGGTTCGGGCGCGTGGCGAGTGGGCTGCGTCCCGCCGCGCTGCGCGAGGGCAACGGCTGGGCGTTGCTGGTCGCGATCCCGGTGGGGATGGTGGCGCTGGCGCACGTGCTCGTGCAGCTTTGGGGCGAGAACACGCCTTTCGCCGGGCGGCAGCCGGATCAGCTCGCCGCCAGCGGGACGTGGCTCGCAGCGTTGATGATCGTTCTCGGCGCGCTGTACATCATCGGCCGTGTGGAGCGGCGCGTGGGCTTTGCGCAGCTTGTGCGGCTAGCCGGCGTGACGGCGTTTGTGCTGCTGGCGATCCTCACCGGGCGGACTGCCGTGCTCGCCGCTTACATCAACTACGACTACGCGACGGAATACCTCGTCTACGCGCACGCCGCGCCCGCGATCAAGACCGTGCTCAACGAGATCGACCGGATCGCGGCGCTGACCAACGAGGGCGACAACATGCGGATCGTCTTCGACGACGAATCCTCATGGCCGTACACGTGGTATTTCCGCGATTACACGAATTATGGGTATCTGCGCGGCGAGGCGGGTAGCGTCGATCCGGCGACGCTCGACGGGGCGCGCGTGGTGGTCGTCGGCGGCAAGAAAGCGGGCGACGTGCGGCGCATCCTGGGCGAAGCCTACTACGAGACGAGCTACATCCGCCTGTGGTGGCCGATGCAGGAGTACTTCAATCTGACGTACGACCGCGTGGCGAAGGTGTTTCGCTCCGCCGACGATAACCTCGCCTCGCCGTACTATCGCGAGGGGCTGTTCGACATCTGGTGGGACCGCGATTACAGCACCTACGCGCAGGCGATGTGCATCGACAACCGGGTGGCGCGCTGCGAGGCGGAAGCCCAGCTTGGCGAAACGGCCGACGATCAAGAGCGCAACCGCAGGGCGTGCGAGGCGGCGGTTGTGTCGGAGTGTCGCGGCGACCAGCGGTTCGCGGTGAATAACTGGCCGGTGTCTGACCGGATGTACGTCTTCGTGGACAAGTCGATCGCCGCGCAGGTGTGGGATGCGGGCATCGGCTCCAGCAGTGTCAACATCCGCGAGCCGGAGTACCCCGAAGACCAGGTCTTCCGCCCGATCCCGGCGCTTGACGCGTGGGGCGAGGATCTGGGGCTGATGGGCCCGCGCGGCCTCGCGATCGACGCCGAGGGGCGCGCCTACCTGACCGACACCGAAAACAACCGCGTCCTGGTGCTGGAAGATGGCGAGATCGTGCTGACGATCGCGCCGGAAGACGATCCGTTCCGCCAGCCGTGGGGCCTGGCCGTCGCGCCGAACGGCGACATCTATGTGGCCGACACGTGGAACCACCGGGTTCGCGTGTTCAGCGCGGACGGCGAATTGCTCCGCCAATGGGGCCACGAGGGGATCATCTCGCAGGATGCATCTCCTGAGGCGTTCTGGGGCCCGCGCGACGTGGCGATCGGGCTGGATGGCAGCGTCTACGTCGCGGACACCGGCAACAAGCGCGTGCGCGTCTACACGCCCGAAGGCGAGCTGATCCGCGACCTCGGCGGGGCAGGCGCGGGCCTGGGCCAGCTTGACGAGCCGGTCGGCCTGGCGATCCATCCGGTCACGGGCGATCTGTACGTGGCGGATACGTGGAACCAGCGCATTTCCGTGTTCGACGCGAACGGCGTCGCGCTGCGGACGTGGGACGTCAACATGTGGCACACCAACCGCCAGTCGTACAACCGGCCCTATGTGGCGATTGACCCGTCCGGCTCGCTGCTGTACGTGACCGATATGGACGACAAGCACCGGATCGTCGCGTACTGGCTGGATGGCACCCCGGCGCTGTCGTTCAACCTGCCGAAAAACCTTGAGGCGGGCGTGCTCGAAGTGCGCTCTCCGGCAGGGATGGCGTTCGACGCGCAGGGCCGCCTGTACGTGGTGGATGCCGAGCAGGGGCAGGCGCGGATCGTGATCTTCGGCGCGTCGGATGTAGGCGCGCAGGCGTTCGAGGCGTTGCCGCCGGGCGACGAAGCGGATCTTCAGTCTGAGGCGGACGAGCCGCTCGTCATCCCGCAAGGTGATGATGATGAGGGCGCAGAGGGCGCAGCGGACGACGCGATCGGTGCGGCGTCGCAGGTGATCAACGGGCTGCCGGTCGTGCAGGTACCGGAAGGCTGCTTCCCGATGGGCGACGGCGCGACCGAAATCTGCCTGAGCGCATTCTGGATCGGGCAGACGGAAGTGACCAACGCGCAATACGCCCTGTGCGTCGAGGACGGCGCCTGCCCGGAACCGTCCGACCGTACGTATTTTGACGACCCCGCCTACGCCGATGCGCCAGTCGTCTATGTCTCGTGGAATGCGGCGCAGGCGTATGCTGAATGGGTCGGCGGCGCGCTGCCAACCGAAGCACAGTGGGAGTACGCGGCGCGGGGCGCGGCAGGCTCGCTCTACCCCTGGGGCGAGGACGCACCGATCTGCGAGCTGGCGAACATGGAAGGCTGCGGCGGGCTCCAGCCGGTTGGCGCGGGCGTGCGCAGTAGCGGCGCCTCGTGGACCGGCGCGCTCGATCTTGCGGGTAGCGTGTGGGAGTGGACCGCCGACTGGGCCGACGATACGTATTACGCCTCGCTCGAAGACGGCGCGCTCGACCCGCCGGGTCCGGCTGAGGGCACGTTGCGCGTGGTGCGCGGCGGCTCGTGGAGCGACCCGGCGCCGCTGATGGCAGCGACCTCGCGGGCGCACCGCAATCCGCAGGACGGTTACGCGACGGTCGGTTTCCGCGTGGTGCTGCCCGTCGAGGCGGGAGCCAGCGCGCCACCATCTGACGCGGCCGGGGATATAACTGAGGACGTGACGGACGAAGCGACCGAGGATGCGACCGAAGAACCGGTCGGGTAGCTGCGTCAGCCCTTGACGTACGAGAGCTTCGCCGCGATCAATCCGTCGCGCACGGTGTAGAGGTCGATCCCGCGAATGTGACCGGAGACGCCCGCCGCGCCGGTCCAGCGATACACCCAGCGCATGACGCTGCGATCGCCCATGCTGACAAGTTCCTCGATGTCGATGCGCGTCTCCGGCGCGCTGGCGAAGAACTGCTCCCAGAACGCGCGAACGGCCGCTTTTCCCTCGTAGCGGGTGCCGTCCGGCGGCGGTGCGGTGTTCTCGAAGACCGTATCCTCACTCAAGCAGCGCATCATTCCGTCGAGATCCCGGGCGTTGAGTGCGTCGTTGAACGCGCGGACGATCTGCTGTGCGTTGTCCGGCGGCAAGGTGGGGTTCATGGTGAGTGCTCTCCTGCAATGTCCAGGTCGATCGTAGCAGAACCGGCGCGGTTGTGTTGACAAGGGGCTGAATTTTGCGTAGCATGATGGGCATGATTACGCATCTGCACGGCCCCATCCCTACGAGCGTCCATAGCAGCGCCACCCTGCGGGGAGCGTCTGTCAGGTGACGCCTGGGGCCGGATAGCAGCGGCAACCGGGTACGCACCGGCGTTCGGACACTTCCCGACGCCGGTTTTTTTGTTTCTGGCGGGTGGCGCGCGGCCGCCCGTCAGGGACCGACCGCTGCCCCATCTGCCCTAACGCAAAGGAGTGCGCCATGCGACTGAGCGAACTGTTTACCCGAACCCTGCGCGACGCTCCGGCAGAGGCAGAGCTTGTCAGCCACCAGCTTGCCGTGCGCGCCGGGCTGGTCCGCCAGCTGGCCGCCGGGATTTCCGCGCTGATGCCGCTGGGCTGGCGCGTGATCCGGCGGATCGAGGCGATTCTGCGCGAGGAAATGGACGCGCTGGGCGGGCAGGAAGTACGCCTGCCGTTTGTGCAACCGGCGGAAGTCTGGCAGATGACCGGGCGCTGGGAGATTTTCGGCTCCGCGCTGCAAACCTTCACCAGCGAGGCGGGGCGCGACTATGCCCTCGGCGCGACGCATGAGGACGTTGTTGCGGTCCTGGCGGCGCGCGAGATCGACAGCTACAAACAGCTTCCGCAGCACATCTACCAGATCCAGACCAAATATCGCAACGAGCCGCGCCCGCGCGGGGGACTGATCCGCCTGCGCGAGTTCACCATGAAGGACGCGTACTCGATGCACGTCGACGCCGCCGACCTCGACCGCTTCTTCGAGCAGATGCGCGCGGCGTATGAGCGGATTTTCGCGCGCGTCGGGCTGGATGCGATCGCGGTTGAGGCGGACGCAGGCGCGATGGGCGGCGGCGAGAACGTTGAGTTCCTCCTCCCCCACGCCGAGGGCGAGGCGGCCTTCGTGACGTGCGACGCCTGTGGTTACGCGGCGGATGTCGAGGTTGCCACGTTCGCGGTTGATCCACTGCCGGAAGCCGCGCCGCAGCCGCTTGAGAAGGTCGCCACGCCGGGCTGCGAGACGATTCAGGATGTGGCGGCGTTCGTCGGCGTGCCCACCGCGCAGACGCTCAAAGCGGTGTTTTTCGCGCAGGAGCGTCCAAACGAGGCCTCGCGGCTGGTCTTCGCGGTGATTCGCGGTGACCTTGAGGTGAACGAGGTCAAGCTGGGGAACGCGATCGGCGGCGGGGAGCTACGCCCGGCGACGGACGAGGAGATCCGTGCGGTGAGCGCGGTGCCGGGCTACGCCAGCCCGCTCGGTCTGGGCGAGGGCGTGCTGGTGGTGGCGGACCGGTCAGTCCACAGCGGCGGGAACTTCGTCGCCGGGGCGAACGAGGCGGGCTATCACTTCACTGGCCTGAACATCCCGCGCGACTGGGATCCGGCCTTTGTGACCGACATTGCCGAGGCGCCGGACGGGGCGCGTTGCGCGCGGTGCGAGGGCGGGCGGCTGCACGTCTCGCGAGCGATCGAGCTGGGGCATCTGTTCAAGCTCGGCACGCGCTACAGCGAGCCGGTGGGCATCCTGTATCACGGCGAGGATGGCGCGCTGCATCCGGTCCAGCAGGGGAGCTACGGGATCGGGTTAGAGCGTCTGATGGCGGCGGTGATCGAGGCGCACCACGACGACTGGGGCATTATCTGGCCGCCGAGCATCGCGCCGTTTGATGTGCATATCGTCACGCTCGGCAAAGAGGCAGACACCATCGCGCTCGCCGGGCGGCTGGCGGACGATCTCGAAGCGCAGGGGTTCGCCGTGCTGCTGGACGACCGCGCCGAGTCTCCGGGCGTGAAGTTCGCGGATGCTGACCTGATCGGCGTGCCGCTGCGCGTGACGGTCAGCCAGAAGGCGCTGGATCGGGGTGGGGTCGAGGCGAAGTGGCGCGACAGCGCCGAGCGCCAAATCGTGCCGGTGGATGGCGTGGCGGCGCTGCTGCTGGAGCGGGGGATTTCGGGCGGTCGCCCCGCGTGAGCGCCCGCGAGGTCACGCGAAGCGACTCTTGCAGAGGCGCAGGTGCTATGGTATACTGAACGCACCTAGTTGAATGAAGCCGTCGCGAAAAGTGGGCAGCCCCCACTTTTCGTTGTATATGACTATTTAGGCATTATCATTCACACGCTAAAACACATTCTTCGGCAGGCCGTCTACAATAGAAGAGGAATAGGAGTCCGGCAGGACAGAGAACACGATGAAGAACGACTTCACCCTGGCGTTTAACGAAATCGTCGACGAGCGCGCTTTGCCGCGTGAGGTAGTGCTGGAAGCGCTGTCGCAGGCGCTGGTTTCAGCCTACCGGCGCGACGCGGGTGTTTCGTCTAACCAGCAGGTCGAAGCCAGTATCGATCCCACCGGCCAGATGCGCATTTTGCTTGAAAAAGAGGTGGTCGAGGAGGTCGAGAGCGAGCAGACGGAAGTCTCGCTCGAAGAGGCGCGCCAGTATCACCCGGACGCCCAGTTGGGCGATCTGGTGATGGTTCCGGTGCAGACGCGCGCCAGCTTCGGCCGCATCGCCGCCCAGACGGCCAAGCAGGTTATCCTGCAGCGTATTCGCGAGGCCGAGCGCGAAACGCTCTACAGCGAGTTTGTCGAGCGCGAAGGCGACCTCGTTACCGGCACGGTGCAAAGCGTCTCCGGCGGAACGATCACGCTCAGCCTGGGGCGCGCCGAAGCAGTGATGCCGCGCAAGGAGCAGATCCCCAAGGAGCGGTATCGCCCGCACGATAAGGTGCGCGCCCTGCTGCTTGAGGTGAAGCGCAACAGCCGTGGCCCGCAGATTATCGTCAGCCGCGCGCACAAGAACATGCTGCGCCGCCTGCTCGAGTACGAAGTGCCGGAAATCTACAACGGGCAGGTCGAGATCAAGAACATCGCGCGCGAAGCCGGGCACCGCTCGAAGGTCGCCGTCGCGGCGCTGCAAGAGGGTGTTGACCCGGTCGGCGCGTGCGTTGGGATGCGCGGTATCCGTATCCAGAACATCGTCAAAGAGCTGAGCGACGAGAAGATCGACGTCATCGAGTGGAACGCAGACCCGGCGATCTTCATCGCGAAGGCGCTCAGCCCGGCGCGCGTCAGCGACATGCTGCTCGAAGAGGACTTCGACACCGGCCGCACCGCGACCGTGATCGTGCCGGACGACCAGCTTTCGCTGGCGATCGGCCGCGAGGGGCAGAACGCGCGCCTCGCCGCCAAGCTGACCGGCTGGCGGATCGACATCAAGAGCGTGTCGGAGTCGGTGCTCAACGCGTTCGACAAGCTGGACGAGCCGCCGCTGAACACGCTGCGCGAGGAAGAACCGGCGCTGATCGAGGAAGTGACGCGCATCGTCGAGAAGAAGCGCGCCAACCGCCCGATCCCGCCCGAGGAGTTCAAGACGCTGACCGAGTTCGCCAAGATTGCCGAGCGGCGTCTGCTGGCAGTGCGCGAGGAAGCGCGCTCCGAGAAGCGGTCTGCGATGGAGTTGGTGCGCGCGGTCGTGCCGGAGCACGCCTTCCAGATGGAACTGGAAGAACTGGAACTGGACGACGATATCCTGCGCGCGCTGGGCCGCATCGCGAACGTTGGCGAGCTGATGATGCGGATGCTCTCGGACGAAGAGGGCCTGCAGGCGATGTTGCGGCAGGGTGGAGCGGCGGACGACGCGATGGAAGCGATCCGCTATGCGCTCGACGACCTGGTGATCCTGCGTCCGCCGACCGAAGAGAAGGAAGCCGACCAAGAGGCCCGCGAGGAAGTCGAAGCAGTTACCGCGGAAGCGGAGCTTGCCGAGGAAGTGGCCGAAGTCGCCGAGGTCGAGGCGGGGCTGTCGCAGTCCGAGCCGGAGTCCATCTTCGAGGAAGACGCGGTGCTTCCGGCGTTTGTCGAGCCCGAGCCGGAACCCGAGCCGGAGCGCCCGGCGGCGGACCGCGACATGAAGGTGCGCCGCAAGCAGAAGCCCGCGCGCACGCCGGTCTATGAAGAGCTGGAGCCCGAGCTTGACGAGATCGAGCGCCGTCGCCAGTCGAAGAAGAAGCGGCGCCAGCTTGTCTACGACGAAGAGCGCGGTGAGATCATCGCGAAGCGTCGCCGCAAGGGCAGCCGCCAGCGCGGGGCCTGGGACGACCTGGAATAGTAGCGTTCCGTGGCAAAGCGAACTTCTCCACCGCGCCGGAAGCACATTCCGCAGCGGAGTTGTGTGGTCTGCCGCACGACGGCTGACAAACGCTCTCTCACGCGGATTGTGCGGACTCCCGACGAGGGGGTGCAGGTCGATCCGACCGGCAAGCGCAGCGGGCGCGGCGCGTATCTCTGCGACCAGGCAGCGTGCTGGGACCGGGCGCTTTCCGGTGATGCGCTCGAGCGAGCGCTGCGCACAACGCTGACGGACGAGGAGCGCGAGCGAATTCGCGCTGCTCGCCCGTCCGATCAAACCTAGGACGCCGCGCGTTTACCGCTTTGCCGGGGCGGGCCGCGCCCGTCCTTCGATTAACGGAAAACCCATTATCAGAAAGGAGGGTAGCGGCCTGCGCCGGGAGGCGACAGTGCTGCTGATCCTATGGCAAAAGAGAAACAAATCCTCGAAATACCCGAGTTTGTGACGGTTCGCGATCTGGCCGACCTGATGGACGCCAGCCCGATTGAAGTGATGAAGGAACTCATCAGCAACGGGATCATGGCGACCATCAACCAGCAGATCGATTACGACACCGCCGCGATCGTGGCGGACGGGATGGGCTACGAGCCGCAGCCTTTGCGCGCGCCCGAGCCCACCCGTGAAGAAAAAGAGGCCGCGCGTCCGGCCTGGCGCAAGCTGTATGCGGGCGTCGATCCAAGCAAGCTCAAGCCCCGCCCGCCGGTCGTGACCGTGCTGGGGCACGTTGACCACGGCAAGACCTCGCTGCTCGACGCGATCCGCCAGACGCATGTCACCGAGTCTGAGGCGGGCGGCATCACGCAGCACATCGGCGCGTATCAGGTCGAGAAGGACGGGCGTGTGATCACATTCCTGGACACGCCCGGTCACGAAGCCTTTACGGCGATGCGCTCGCGCGGGGCGCAGGGCGCGGACATCGCGGTGTTGGTGGTGGCGGCAGACGACGGCGTGATGCCGACCACGCGCGAAGCGATTAACCACGCGCGCGCGGCAGGCGTGCCGATCGTCGTAGCGCTCAACAAGATCGACCGGGCGAACGCTAACCCAGAGCGCGTCAAGCAGCAGCTCGCAGAGCTGGACCTGAAAACCGACGAGTGGGGCGGCGATACGCTGGTGGTGCCGGTCAGCGCGATCACCGGCGAAGGCATCGAAGACCTGCTCGAAGCGATCTTGCTGGTTGCGGACGAGACGGAAATCCTCGCCGACCCGGACCAGCCAGCCGCGGGCACGGTGCTCGAAGGCCGCATGGCGAGCGGGCGCGGGCCGGTGGCGACGCTGCTGATCCAGAACGGCACGCTGCGCACGGGCGATGTCATCGTCGCCGGGATGGCGTCGGGGCGCATCAAGGGCATGTTCGACCAGAACGGGAAGACCGTGAAGGTCGCGCTGCCGTCGCAGCCGGTGACGGTCATGGGCCTGGATGAGCCGCCGCACGCAGGCGATATGTTCAACGCGGTCAAGAGCGTCAAAGAGGCGCGCGCGATCGTGGAAGAGCGGCGCGAGCAGCGGGCGGCCGCCGAAGCGCGTCCGGCGCAGGCTGTGTCGCTGGAAGATATCTTCAATCGTTTCCAGGCGGGCGAGGCGAAAGAACTTCTGCTGATCATCAAGGTGGACGTGTACGGCTCGCTGGAGCCGGTCGTCAACTCCGTCGAGCAGATCAAAGAGGGTGACCTCAAGGTCCGCGTGCTGCACGCCGACGTGGGCGAGATCACCGAGAGCGATGTCAACCTCGCCAGCGCGTCCGAGGCCGTGATCATCGGCTTCAACGTTGGCGCGGACTCGGCGGCGGAGCGTCTGGCCGAAGGGCTGGGCGTGGAGATCCGCACGTACAACGTCATCTACAAGCTGATCGAAAGCGTCGAACTGGCGCTCAAGGGTATGCTTGAGCCGGTCTACGAGGATAAGACGGTCGGCGTGGCCGAGGTGCGTCGCGTGATCCACTTGCCGCGCCTGGGCAACATCGCCGGGTCGTACATCCTCGAAGGTGTGGCGCGGCGTAACGCCAAGGCGCGCGTCGTCCGCAACGGCGAGGTGCTGGTCGAGAACGCGAACGTCAGCAGCCTGAAGCGCTTTGAAGAGGACGTGCGCGAGGTCCGCACCGACTTTGAGTGCGGCATCCGCCTGTCGAACTTTGACGCGTTCCAGGAAGGCGACCGGATCGAGTTCTACGTGCGCGAGCGTGTGAACTAACCGAAAACGTCCTGCCGCTTGGCAGGTGGATATGCGAGCCAGGCGTCGATTTCGTCCCTGGCTCGCGTGCTGTCTGCGCCCTGTGTGGCGGCCGGTCACTGCATTGGCAGGCCGGTGGGCGCGGGTTAAATTATGAGTAATTGGTTCCTGGAAAAGGACGGCTCATGACCATCAAACAAGAGCGAGTGGCGACGCTGATCCGAAACATCCTCAGCACATTGCTGATGACCAAGGTGACCGATCCCGCGCTGGAGACGGTCACCGTGACGGATGTGAAGGTCGATCGCGAGTTCGAATACGCCGATGTGTACGTCCACGCGTTGGACGACCAGGCCGAGGTAATGGCCGGGCTGGCGCGCGCGAGCGGGTTCCTGCGGCGCGAACTGGCGCAGCGCGTCCGGCTGCGGAACGTGCCTGTGTTGCACTTCCACTGGGATGTGTCGGTCGAGCGCGGCGAGCGGATCGACCAGATTCTCGAGTCGCTTGACCTTCCCCCCGAGCCAGCGCCGGATGCATCTGACGAAGAGGAGCAGGACCCCGATGGATTGGGCTGAGGCAAGCGCGCTGTTGGCGAACGCGCAGCGCGTCCTGGTGTTGACGCACATCGGGCCGGATGGCGATGCGATCGGCTCGTTGTGCGGGCTGGCGAGCGCCCTGCGCGGGATGGGCAAGCAGGTGACGATGGCGGTTGACGAAGGCGTGCCGCCGGATTTGCGGTTCATCCCCGGCGCAGGCGAGGTGCACGCCGCGCTCGATAAGGTTGACGTGGATCTGTGCATCGCGGTGGACTGCGGTGATGTGCGCCGGATGGGCGAGGTTGGCCGGGTCGCGCAACTGACCGGGCGCCCGCTGATCAACCTGGATCATCACCCGACCAACACGTTTTTCGGCGATACGAACCTGGTCGATCCTTCGACCGTGGCGGCGGCTGAGGGTGTGCTGAACTGGCTCGACTATATGCAGGTGGAGCTGGACGAGACGACGGCGTTCTGCCTGCTGACCGGCATGGTGACCGACACGCTCTGCTTCCGCACCGATAACGTGACGCCCCGCACGCTTGCCAAAGCCCAGCGGTTGATGGAACTCGGCGCACCGCTCTCCGAGATCGTGCAGCGGACAGTCAACCGCAAGACGTACGCCGGGCTGCGGTTGTGGCAGGCGGCGATCCCTGGCGTGCAGCTTGAGGAACACGTCATCTGGGCGACCATCACACGGGAGATGTTCGAGCAGTCGGGCTTTGAGGGCACCGACGACGATGGCCTGGTCAGCATGCTGGTGCAGGTCGAGGAAGCGTATATTTCGGCGGTCTTCCGCGAAAAGCCGGACGGCAAGGTCGAGATCGGCTTCCGCGCCGTGCCGGGCTTCGATACGTCCGCTGTGGCCGTGCTGCTCGGCGGCGGGGGGCACCGGCTGGCGTCCGGCGCGACGGTCGACGAGCCGCTCGAAACGCTGGTGCCGCGTGTGGTTGCGCTGCTGAAAGAGGCGGTGCGCGCCGGGGCGCCTGTGGTGGTTTAGCATGGTGGAGCGTTCGACTGCCTTCGGGCTGCTGAACGTCAACAAGCCCGCTGGGCCGACTAGCCACGACATTGTGGCGCGGGTGCGTCGCGGGACGGGGATTAAGAAAATCGGGCACGCCGGGACGCTGGACCCTATGGCGACCGGCGTGCTGATCTTGTGCGTCGGCGCGGCAACGCGGCTGAGCGAGTACGTCATGGCGTCGCGGAAGGCGTATCGCGCGCGCGTGCATTTCGGCGTCGAGACGGACACCTACGACGCCGAGGGCGCGGTCGTCGCGGAGCAGCCCGCCGACCACTTGACGCGCGAGGCAGTTGAAGCGGCGCTGGACCCCTTTCGCGGGGAGATCGAGCAGGTCCCGCCGATGTACAGCGCCATCCAGCAGGGCGGCCGACGGTTGTATGATCTGGCCCGGGCCGGGCAGGACGTCCCGCGAGAGGCGCGCGCCGTGACGATCTTCCGGCTTGATTTGCTGGCGTGGGAGCCGCCCGTTGCCACGCTGGAAGTCGCCTGCTCGCCGGGGACGTACATTCGCAGTCTGGCGCACGACCTGGGCGAAGCGCTCGGCACGGGCGCGCACCTCGCGGCGCTGGAGCGTGCGGCGAGCGGCCGCTTCACCGTCGAGGATGCGGTCAAGTGGGATGCGCTCGAAGCGGCGATGGCGGACGGCACGTGGCGGCGCTGGCTGCTGCCCGCCGATCTCGCGGTCGCCGATCTGCCGCGTGTGACTCTTGACGCTGAACAGGCCGCCGCGATCCGTCACGGCCAATGGATCCCCGCTGTCGATCCGCCGGGCGACGACGGGCTGGCGCGCGCCTACGATGAGGCGGGCGCGTTCGTCGCGGTGGTGGAGCGCAAGGGGGCGCATTGGAAGCCGCATAAGGTGTTCCAGCCCTGAGCGACGGAAAGGCGAGCCGTTGAGCGACCACGCGCGCGGGAGCAGCGCGCACGCGCACCGGCGCGAGCTGGCGACCGTGCTGACGCTGACGCTGGCGTTCGCGGGCGTCGAGGCGGTGGGCGGGCTGCTGACCAACAGCCTGTCGCTGCTGGCGGACGCGGCGCACATGCTGACGGATGTCGGCGGGCTGGCGATGGCGCTGATTGCGACGTGGCTGGCGCAGCGTCCCCCGACGCCGGAGCGGTCGTTCGGCTATTACCGGGTCGAAGTGCTGGCCGCCGCCGCGAACGCCGTCTTCCTGCTGTTCGCGGGGGGATACGTGCTGTACGAGGCGTTTCAGCGCTTGCAAGACCCGCCCGATGTGGTCAGCGTGCCGGTGATCGTCGTGGCGACGATCGGGCTGGTGGTCAACCTGATCGGCGTGCGGCTTCTGCACAGCGGCGCGCAGACCAGCCTGAACGTCGAGGGCGCGTTTCTCGAAGTGCTGAGCGATATGCTCGGCTCGATTGCGGTGCTGGTCGCGGCGCTGATCATGTGGCTGACCGGCTGGTACTACGCCGACCCGGTGGCGAGCATCGTGATCAGCGTGCTGATCGTGCCGCGAGCGTGGCATCTGCTGCGCAGCGCGACTCACGTGCTGATGGAGGGGGCTCCCCCTGACGTGCCGCTAACGGACGTCGAATCAGCCTTGCTGGCGCTGGACGAGGTCGAGCAGGTCCACGATCTGCACGTCTGGACGCTCACGTCTGGCCTGAACGCATTGAGCGCGCATTTGCTGGTGCGTGGCGTGGACGATCCCGCCGAGAGCCAGCGTCTATTGGAGCAGGTGAGCGCGTTGCTGCGCGAGCGGTTTGGGGTGGAACACACCACGATCCAGCTTGAATATCGCGATCTGCGGCCCGACGAGCCTGAGTATTGAGAGAGCAGCGGTTAGCGCTTAGCTTTTGGCCGTTAGCTCAAAACCAAAGGCGGGACGGTACCGGTTGAGTCTTTGAGCCTGTTACAATACCCACATGTATATTTGATTTGCCGCACTCTCTAATCGCTAATCGCTATTCACTGCTAGAGGGATTGAGGCCGAATGAAGCATGTCACCGACCTCACCGACGCGCGCCCGGATCGCCCGACGATTGTCGCAGTTGGCATGTTTGACGGAGTGCATCGCGGGCACCAGCACCTGCTAAAACGGTTGGTGGAAAGCGCGCGCGCCGAAGGGCTGATCCCCACTGTGCTGACCTTCTTCCCACATCCTGACAAGGTGCTGGGGCGGGCGCAAGGTCGCTATTACCTCACTACGCCGGAGCAGCGAGCCGCGTTGCTGGGCGCGCTGGGCGTCGAGGTGATCGTCTCGCACCCGTTTGATGACGAGGTGCGCCAGATGCGCGCGGCCGCGTTCGTGGACCGGCTGGTCGAGCACCTGAAGCTGCGCGAGTTGTGGGTCGGGCAGGATTTCGCGCTCGGCTACAAGCGCGAGGGGAACGTCGAGTTTCTGCGGGCGCAGGGCGCGCACAAGGGGTCCGGGGTGCCTGTGGTCGATCTGGTCGGCAACGACAAGAGCGGCGACATTATTTCCAGCAGCACGATCCGCGCCGCGCTCGAAACAGGCGACGTGGAGCGGGCGGCGCGCTGGTTGGGGCGTCCGTATGCGGTCGAAGGGACGGTTATTCACGGCGACGGACGCGGGCGCACGATCGGCTTTGCGACCGCCAATCTCGACGTGTGGGACGAGCAGATGCTCCCCGCCAACGGCGTGTATGCCGGGTGGGCGCGGGTTGGCGGCGAGACGTTCATGGCCGTCGCGAACGTGGGCCGCCGTCCGACGTTCGACGGCCAGATCGTGCGGCTGGAAGCGCACTTGCTGGACTTCGACCGCCCGATCTACGGCGAGCGGATGGTGTTCGAGTTCGTCGCACGCCTGCGAGACGAGCAACGCTTCGATGGCATCGACGCGCTGGTGGCACAGATCCGCCGTGACGCCGAGCAGGGCCGCGCCTTGCTCAGCGCGCTTCCGAAGCCGGAATAATTCGTGTAGTCACCAAGCAAAAGAGGCGCCCCGGCGGAGCATTTCGCGGGGCGCTTTTATTCCGCGTGTCAGGTGCGGGAACGCTCGGCATCGCGGATCGCCTCGTAGACGAACGGCGCGAGCAACTCGCCCGAAGCGTACAGCGCTTCGATCTCCGCATAGGTAAACCAGCCAAACGCTGCGATCTCGGCGGGGTCGACGCGCAGCGGTCCACCGGACAGGTCGAGCCGCACCGTGAAGATGTGATGCAGGCGCTCGGCGTTTGGGTAGACGTGAAGCGGGCGGATCTCAAGCGGCGGTGCGCTGAGTTCCTCGGATAGCTCGCGGCGCAACGCGGCTTCGGGATTGCGTTCGCCATCTTCGATGCGCCCGCCGATCAGCGACCATTTGCCCGTGTTGGCCGGGTTTCCGTAATAGTGCTGCGCCAGCAGATAGCGTCCGTCTGCCGCGATCACGGCGCGCGCTGTACTTTGCTGCGTGATCGTCAGGCTGAGGGTTTCGCAGCGGAACCCAGCGGGGTTGTCCGGCGCGGGACCGGCGGGACGGAAGCCGATCCGCGTATAGAGGCGGCGGGCCGCTTCCCCTTCGGGCTCGCCATTCGCAAACGTGGTCAGGCGGATGGTGGCGGGGCGGGTGACAGTCGCCAGGGCATGGTCGATCAGGCGGCGCGCGATTCCTTGCCGCCGGGCGCGTTCCGCGACGGCCAGCCAGCCGAGCTTATAGCGCGGGGGATCGGGGAACCACAGCAGCCCGCCCAGCAGCGGCGCGCCGGGCGGACCGTCGCCCTCACGCACGCAGAACGCAGTGCCGCCGTCGATCACGCGCTGCAATGCTTCGCAGAAATCGGGGTTGTTGACCAGCGGGCCGAACAGCGGCTCGACCTCAAGCGCCAGATCGAGCCACGCGGGGATGTCGGCGGGGATAGCGGCGGTGACGCGCATCGCAGAGCCTACAGATCGCGGTTGATCTTGTAGCCCAGGCGGCGCAGCGTTCGTTCGTCGCGGCGCCAGTTCTTCAGCACCTTGACCCACAGCTCCAGGTAGACCTTCGTGCCGAGGAACGCCTCGATCTCGGTGCGCGCCTGCTGGCTGATCGTCTTCAGCATCTGCCCCTTCTTGCCGATGACGATGCCCTTGTGCGATTCGCGCTCGACGTAGATCGTCGCGTTGATGTACGTCATGTCGTCGCTGCGCTGCTTGAATTCCTCGACCACGGTGGCGACGCCATGCGGAACTTCCTGCTCCAGATTGAGCAGCACCTTCTCGCGCACGATCTCGGCGACGATGTCTCGCACTGCCGTGTCGGAAAGCTGGTCCGCCGGGTAATAGCGCGGCCCTTCCGGCAGGCGGTCGATGATCTCCTGGAGCACCTTCGGCACGCCCTCGCCGGTCGCCGCGACAGTCGTCAGCCATTCCGCCTCGGGGACCAGCTCGCGGAACGCTTCCACGCGCAGTCTCAGCGCCTCGGGGTTGGGCACCAGGTCGACTTTATTCAGCACGAGCAGGCTGGGCGTCTCGTCCTGCGCCTGGCGCACGAGGTCCGCGATCTGGCGGTCTTCGGGCGACACCTTCTCGCTCAGGTCGCACATGAACAGCACCACGTCCGCATCTTTCAGCGCGTCGAGCGCCACCGTCACCATGAACCGGCCGAGCGGCGTGCGCGGGTTGTGGATGCCGGGCGTGTCCACGAAGATGATCTGCACATCCTCGCGGGTGTAGATGCCAAGCTGGCGCAGGCGGGTGGTTTGCGGCTTCGGGCTGACGATCGCCAGCTTCTCGCCCAGGATGGCGTTCATCAGCGTCGACTTGCCGACGTTCGGGCGGCCGATCACGGCGACGAAGCCGCTCTTGTGCCCCGGCGGCAGTTCCTCGGGCGCGGGAAGATCGGCCAGCAGATCATCATTGTATTCAATCGGATGCTCGTTCATGGGCTTCCTATAGGGTTAGGCGCTGAGCTTGAACGGGTTGAAGTCTGTCTGGCGGTCGAAATAGTCCTCGCGCTCGGCTGCTTTCAGCAACGTGACGATGCGATAGGTCATGGGGGTGAGCAGCACTTCCAGGCCGACTTTCAGGATGTAATTCGTCGCAATCAACGTCAGCATCAGTTCCGGCGGGAAGACGCCGAGCGCCGTAGCGATCAGCATGAACACGGTCGTGTCGATCAACTGCCCGACCAGCGTGCTGCCGATGGTGCGGGCCCACAGCCAGCGCCCCTCGGTCCAGACCTTCATCTTGGCAAGCACGTAGCTGTTAGAGAACTCGCCCAGGAAGTATGCAGCCAGGCTGGCGACGATCAGTCCGCTGACCCCGCCGAGGATCGCGTCATACGCCTCTTGCCCGGCGTAGCCCTGCCATTCCGTCTCGCCGGGCAGCACGCCCGCCAGCCAGACGAACAGGCCGAGCAGCACGTTCGCGCCAAAGCCCGCCCAGATGACGCGCCGCGAGCGCCGGTAGCCGTAGACCTCGGTCAGCACGTCGCCGAAGATGTAGCTGATCGGGAAGACGAGCGTCCCGGCGTCGAACGCGAGATCGAGCGGCCCGAGGCTGACGCGCAGGTCAATGATCTTGGCGCTGCTGAGCAGGTTGCTGATCAGCAGGACGGTCACAAACAGCGCCATGATCAGGTCGTAATAGCGATAGGGTAGGTGTGTTGGTCGTTCGGACATGTCTGCGATTGTAGCACAATGGCGGCGAAACGCGGCGAAGGGAAAACGACTAAGGAAGCAGTGACTGAGGGAATAGAAAGTGGGTGGTCGGGAGTAGGGGGAATTTTGACCAGCCCCTACTCCCTTTCCGTACTCCCGTTCCCTAATCGAGTTGCGGGACGTTCGCCGGGTCGCCCACAACCGGCTCGGTCAGCGAGGCGAACACCCAGGCTTGGACGCCATCGTCCGGCAGGGTGATGCGATACCAATCGCCTGCCGCGTTGACGCCCTGCACGAACATCAACTGGCCGAAGTTGACCACGCCGATGATGTCGGTGTTGGTGGACGCACCTTCACGCAGGTTGACGGTCCCCTCGCGCGCGATGATCCGCACCACGACCGGAAGCTGGCTCTCGATCGACACCCGCTCCGCGTCGACCGGCTCCCAATGCGTCAGCCGCTCGCTGACGTCGGCGGTCATTGTGACGCGTGAGAGGCGGCCAGTGCGGACCTCATGCCGGTAAATGTCCCAGGTCGTGCTGGCGGCCTCAGGATTGGTGTCTCGCAGGTAGGCGATCTGGGTCTGGTCCGGGCTCCACAGCGGCTCGCGCTCCAGAATGTCGGGCGTCTGCGTGATGTTACGGGCGTTGCGCGTGGGGTTGCACTCGAGGTTTTCGAGGATGCACGCCGCAGACATCACAAACACGTCTGCGGTTTCGCCCTCGGTCGTGTATGCGATCCACTGCCCGTCGGGGCTCCAGCGCGGGGTCAGCCCTGGGCCGACGCGCGTCTCGGTTTCGGTCGTCAGGTCGAGCGCGCGTACTTCCCAGCGGACGTCGTTCGCGGTGATGACGTAGCGATTGTAGAGCAGGTAGCGCCCGGTTGGGTCAAACGTCACGCGCCCAATATCGTCCTGAAAGTCGGTGATCTGCGTGATTTCGTTGCTCGCCAGGTCGTACAGGAACAGGTTGTAATGCTCGCCCGCGCGGTTGGAGTAGAAGACGATCTGCTGATCGTCCGGGCTCCACGCGCCAGCGTAATCCTGCGAGGTGCCATCGTTCGGGATCAGCGGCTCAGCGGATTCGCTCTCAACGTCATACAGGTACACCACCGCGCTGCGATTCGGCGCGTGCCAGTCGGTCGGAGCGCCGCCGCCGCAGATGCGCGTGTAGATCACGAACTGCATGTTATGGCTCCACGCGCCATCTCGCAGCCAGCAGCCAGACTCGCTCTCCTCGACCAGCATTGTCTTTTCGGACCCGTCGGCTTGTATCGTGTAAAGGCCGGTGTCGTCTCCAACCAGCAACCGGCCCGGCGGGACCGGAATGTCGTCGTCCTGGGCGAGTGACGGCGTGGGGCTGACCCACAGCGCGGCTCCGGCAATCAGACTGGCGATCAGCAGGGTCAACGGGAGTCGTTTGAGGACCATAGCGCTCTCCATCCTTCAGATGAGCCGGTGACGCCCGGCAGATGGCGAATCTGTTATGACCCGTACCGGCGGGGTTGTCAAGTGCGATCGGTCCTATTGTGGGCCGGTGGCAGAAGCGAAAATCAGGCGCGGTTGGGTTGACGGAGCGGGGCGGACGGGGTATTTTTGTGCGGGCATGACACCCGTCGCGCAGTCTGGTGAGTTAATTCACTGGAAGCCTCGCGGACGAAGTGACAGACTTTATCGGGTTGCGCCGAGCATGCCCAAACGATCACCCGCCCACCAGCGGGGTGATCCATATTCGCCTCAACGTTGTATTCGACGTCTGTTTGGGTTTTTCATCGCGAAAGCGTCCATCTGTTCCGATCGGAACGGTCTACCGCAGACATTCAGGAGAGATATTGCATGGCACAAAAGTGGGTCTACGCGTTTGAAGAGGGCAACGCCAGCATGCGGAACCTGCTGGGCGGCAAGGGCGCGAACCTGGCCGAAATGACCAGCATTGGGCTTCCGGTTCCGCCTGGCTTTACCGTCACGACCGAGGCGTGCAACGCCTATTACGAAGCTGGCGGCAAGTTCCCCGAGGGCCTGTGGGATCAGATTCTAGAATATCTGGACGCGCTGGGGCAGAAGCTGGGGCGCAAGTTCGGCGACGACTCGAACCCGTTGCTGGTGTCGGTCCGCTCGGGTGCACGCGAGTCGATGCCCGGCATGATGGACACGATCCTCAACCTCGGCCTGACGCCCGCGGGCGTTGAGACGATGGCGAAGAAGTTCGGCGACGAGCGTTTCGCGTGGGACCTCTACCGCCGTCTGATTCAGATGTTCGGCAAGGTCGTGCTGGACGTCCCCGGCGAGCCGTTTGAGGACATTATCGCCGAAATCCGCGCCGAAGAGGGTGTGACCACCGACGCCGGGATCTCGGCGGCAGGTTGGAAGAAGACGGCCGAGCAGTTCAAGGCCCTGGTCGAGAAGCACACCAATGCGCCGTTCCCCGAAGATCCATTTGAGCAGTTGAAGCTCGGCGTTGAGGCAGTCTTCAAGAGCTGGAACAGCAAGCGCGCGATCGACTATCGCAACAACTTCGGCTATCCCCACACCTGGGGCACGGCCGTCAACGTTCAGACGATGGTTTACGGCAACTTCGCCGATGGCAAGAGCGGCACGGGCGTTGCGTTCACGCGTAACCCCTCGACCGGCGTCGATCACTTCTACGGCGAATATTTGCTCAACGCGCAGGGTGAAGACGTGGTGTCTGGCGCCCGCACGCCGAGCAACATCGATCACCTGGCGGAAGAAATCCCCTCGGCTTACGAGGAACTGCTGAAGGTCGCGGAAATCCTCGAGAATCACTACCGCGAGATGCAGGACATCGAGTTCACGATCGAGTCCGGCAAGCTGTGGATGCTCCAGACCCGCAGCGGCAAGCGTACCGCGAGCTCGGCCGTGAAGATCGCCGTCGATATGGTGAACGAGGGCCTGATCACCGAGGAAGAGGCGGTCGGCCGCATCAACGACGACATGATCAACCAGCTTCTGCACCCGCGCTTCGACCCGGATGCGCTCAAGGCGGCCAAGCCGCTGGCGAAGGGCCTCAACGCGTCGCCGGGCGCGGCGGTCGGTAAGGTGTACTTCGACGCCGATACCGCCGAGGAAAAGGGCAAGACTGGCGAGCCGGTCATTCTGGTCCGCCCGCTGACCGAGCCGGACGACATGCACGGTATGCTTGCCGCGAAGGGTATCCTGACGGCGGAAGGCGGCGCCACGAGCCACGCGGCGGTGGTTGCGCGCCAGCTTGGTAAGCCGTGCGTCGCGGGCGCGACGGACATCAAGATCAACCTTGAGAAGCGCGAGTTCCGCGTTGGCGACACCGTCGTGAAAGAGGGCGACGTGATCTCGGTCAACGGCGCGACCGGCACCGTTTACCTGGGCGAAATCCCGGTGGTTGTTCCGGATTTCGAGGAACAGCACGAACTGCGCCAGATCCTCGAGTGGGCCGACAAGACGCGCCGCCTGATGGTTTGGGCGAACGCCGACACGCCGGAGCAGGCGGAGCGCGCTCGCCGCTATGGCGCGCAGGGCATCGGCCTGTGCCGCACCGAGCACATGTTCATGGGCGAGCGCACGGCGATCTTCCAGAGCTACATCTTGGCCGACACCGAGGAAGAGAAGCAGGCCGCGCTCGACAAGATGCTGCCGCTTCAGCGTGACGACTTCCACGGCATTTTCCGCGCGATGGACGGGCTGCCCGTCGTGATCCGCCTGCTCGACCCGCCGCTGCATGAATTCCTGCCGAGCCGCGAGGAACTGCTGGTCGAGGTCGCGCTGGGTAAGGAGCGCGGTGAGGACACCAGCAAGGCGGAAGCGCTGCTCCGCAAGGCGACCGAACTCGCCGAGTTCAACCCGATGCTGGGTCTGCGCGGTGTGCGCCTGGGCGTGATGATGCCCGACGTGAACCGCATGCAGGTCCGCGCCATCTTCGAGGCGGCGTGCGACGCGCTGGCCGAGGGTGTGGACGTCCACGCCGAGGTCATGATCCCGCTGACCGCGCACATCAACGAGCTGAAGTTCCTGCAGACGCTGCTTGAGAAGGAAGCGAAGCAGGTGATGCAGGAGAAGGGCCGCGAGGTGTCGTACAAGTTCGGTACGATGATCGAGATCCCGCGCGCGGCGCTGGTCGCGGACGAGATCGCGGAGCTGGCCGAGTTCTTCAGCTTCGGTACGAACGACCTCACGCAGATGACCTTCGGCCTGAGCCGTGACGACGCCGAGCGTCACTTCCTGCTGCAGTACATCGAGCAGGAGATCCTGCCGAAGAACCCGTTCCAGACGATCGACCGCGACGGCGTCGGCCTGCTGATGAAGAAGGCGGTCGAGCTGGGCCGTGGCACGCGTCCGAGCCTGGAAATCGGCATCTGCGGCGAGCACGGCGGCGACCCGGACTCGATCGAGTTCTGCCACCAGCTTGGCCTGAACTACGTGAGCTGCTCGCCGTTCCGCGTCCCGGTGGCGCGTCTGGCGGCAGCGCACGCGGCGCTGGCCGAGCGCGGCTGGACCCGCCTGGGCGAGCTGGGTATTCAGGATCCGGCCCGCAAGCAGCAACCGGCGTAACCCTCTGCGCGACTGCTCAGAGAGCGTAGTGAGAAATGAAATGGGGCCGCTCCATTCGGGAGCGGCCCCTTTTTGTGTCGCTCTTGTGATTGTGAGCTATGGAAAAAAGCGGGCGGAGCTTGCTCCGCCCCTTACATTCCACGCGGTAGGCCCGCGCGGTGTGGATCTGGTTCTCTACGGCGCGACCTGCTGCGGCGCGCGCGGCGCGGCAGCCTTTACGTCGTCCGGTATGGCCGAGCCGAACTGCTGCATATAGTCGTGGAAGAGTTGCACCAGCTTACGCGCCTGCTCGTCGTAAGCGGCCGGATCCTTCCAGGTGTTGCGCGGCTGGAGAATCTCGCTCGGCACGCCGGGGACGTGCACCGGCAGCGCAAAGCCGAAGATAGGATCGGGTGTGGTGGGCACGCCGTCCAGTTCACCGTTCAGCGCGGCGCGGACCATCGCTCGGGTGTACGACAGCTTCATGCGGCTCCCGACGCCATACGGCCCGCCCGTCCAGCCGGTGTTGACCATCCATATATTGACGTTGTGCTTCTCGATCTTATCCGCCAGCAGCTTGGCGTAGACCGTCGGGTGCAGCGGCATGAACGGCGCGCCGAAGCACGTGCTAAACGTCGCTTTCGGCTCGGTGACGCCCGCTTCCGTCCCGGCGACCTTCGCGGTGTAGCCTGCCAGGAAGTGATACTGCGCTTGCGCGGGCGTCAGACGTGCGATAGGCGGCATCACGCCGAACGCGTCCGCCGTCAGGAAGATGATGTTGCGCGGGTGCCCCGCGACGCCGTTATAGTCCGCGTTCGGAATGTGTGTGATCGGGTAGGCGGCGCGCGTGTTCTCGGTGAAGCTCGCGTCGTCCAGGTCCACCCGGCGCCGCGCCGAGTCGATCGCCACGTTTTCGAGGATCGTCCCGAAACGGCGGGTCGCGGCGTAGATCTCCGGCTCGCCGTCGGGCGACAGATTGATCACCTTCGCGTAGCAGCCGCCCTCGAAGTTGAAGACGCCGTCGTCGCTCCAGCCGTGCTCGTCGTCGCCGATCAGCGTGCGGGTGGTGTCGTTGGAAAGCGTCGTCTTGCCGGTGCCGCTGAGGCCGAAGAACAGCGCCACATCGTCGCGGTCTTTGCCGTAGTTCGCCGAGCAGTGCATCGCCATGACGCCGCGCTGCGGCAGGAGGTAGTTCATGATCGTGAAGATCGATTTCTTGATCTCGCCCGCGTAGCGCGTGCCGCCGATCAGGATCATCTTCTCCGCGAAGTTCACCAGGATGAACGCGCCCGACGTGCTGCACCCAAAGCCGGGCGGGGCGCTCAGATTGGGCGCGTCGATAACCACGAACTCCGGCACGTGCGTCCGAAGCCGCTCTGGCTCCATAATCCGCACAAACATATTGCGCGCGAACAGGCTGTGCCACGCCGTCTCGGTGACGATGCGGATCGGCACGCGATAGCGCGGATCGGCCCCGGCGAAGCAATCTTGCACAAAGACGCTGCGGTTCTCGAAATACGCCATCACGCGATGGTACATCAGCTCCCAGTTCTGCTGGCTGCACTCGCGGTTGATGGGGCCCCACCAGATCTTGTCTTCGGACGACGGCTCGCGCACGATGAACTTGTCGTTGGGCGAGCGGCCGGTGTGGTCGCCGGTGCGGACCACCAGGGAGCCGAGGTGCCCGATAATTCCTTCGCGGAACCGGATGGCTTGCTCGTAGAGCGCGGGAGTGCTCAGGTTCCAAAATTCGCGCTCAAGGTTGCGGAAACCGTGATGTTCAAGGCCGTAGGTGCTGCGATATTCTTCAGTTGCCATTCCATCCACTCCTGTGGAACGTCGGTTCCATCCAGTGTCCGGCGTGACGGCGTCAAGCCGGTGCGACACGCAAAAACCACTCCATCTCTAGTTTAAGGAATGCCTTTTGCCAGTGACAACCGGGGCGCTACCAGGTTTCGCCCAGCGGTTCCTCGTTGAGATGGGGCGCCAACCCAACCGCCGCAAGCTCCCACGGCTGGCCGGGCGCGGGCTGCTTGAGGACGGTGATCGACGTGTTCGACAGGCTGGGGCGCTCGATTTTGCCGAGCAGGCTTTCGAGCAGCATGCCGAGCGTCCCGCCGTGGCTGACGATCGCGATGGTGGCGCCGCAATGCCGCGCTGTGATGTCGTCGAACGCGGCACGCGCCCGCACCTGAAGCTCCATGCGCGATTCGCCGTTGGGCGTCGGCGTGTGATACCAGTCCGCGAGGTAGGCGGCGAAACGCTCGCCGTCCCACGCCTCGATCTCGTCATGGCTGAGCCCCTGCCAATCCCCGACGTCGACCTCGCGCAGCCGGTCATCCGTGAGGACGGTCAGCCCAAGCGCATCCGCGATAGCCTGGGCGGTCTGCCGCGCGCGGGGCAGCGGGCTGCTGTAGAGCACGTCGATCGGCACCTGGCGCGCGGCGAGGTAGCGTGCCAGAGCCTGCGCCTGCGCCAGCCCTGCTTCGTTCAGCGGAACGGGAGCGCGCCCTTGCCAGCGCCGCGACGCGTTCCAGTCGGTTTCCCCGTGGCGGATGAGCAGTACTTCGGTTGGCATGATGAGCGGTCCTTTGGGTGATTTACAGCTCACCACTCAGTTATAAACGCGCAAAACGACGTGTCAATGACGACACGCCGTTTTTTATTGTGCAATCTCTCGATTGTTCGCTTATCGCTTCACGACCGGGACCCAGATTTCGCTGCGGAAATCGGGCCGGGTGGTGTCTGGGCTTTCGTTCCAGAGGATTTGCGGCCCCTCGCGGAACTCGTAGCCAGACTCCGGCAGCCATTCGGCGGCGATGCGCGCCCAGGTGCTCTGGAGGGTCTGCGGGAAGGGGCCGACCGAGGTGAAGACGGCCCAGGTTCCCGCCGCGACGGGCAGCACTTCCCAGCGCCCGGTGTCCTCGCGATCGGTCGCCACGCCGATCCACTGGTCGAGCATGCTGCCTTCGTGGATGCCGTCTACGTTGTTCGACGCCAGGATGATCCCGCGCGGCTCGACGTTCGAAAGCTGCTTGAGCTCGTCGAAGTCACTGGGCGCGAACATCCCCCACATCGCTTCGATCTCAGGGTTGACCCCCTCGTAGATCAGCGGGACTTGCTTCATCCGGCCGATGACTTTGAAGGCGTCTTTTTCGATGATCCGGTATTCCATCTCGGTACCTCCACGAATCGTGAGCTGAAACGTCATCGGCGGAAACGCCTTCAGGGCCGTGTCGCTGCGCCGCGCTTCCGAGGGTGTGACGCCGTGCCACGCCTGGAACGCCCGGGTGAATGCGTCGGGCGACTCGTACCCGTACTTGACGGCCACGTCGATCACCCTCACGTCGCTGGTCTGAAGCTCCAGCGCCGCAAGCGTCAGCCGCCTGCGCCGGATGTACTCGCCCAGCGGCATCCCCGCCAGAAAGGAGAACATCCGCCGGAAGTGATATTCCGAGACACCCGCGATCCGGGCCGCTTCCTGAATATCCACCTCGCGCGCCAGGTTCGCCTCGATGTGGCGCATGGCGCGATTGAGATCGCTCAGCGTTTCCAACGGCGTTTCCTTTCGCGGGTAGGATAGCAGAACCGGGCGGGGCGTTCCCGACATTCCCGGTGCAAGTTCGGCAGGGTGGGTGGCGTGATGGTCAGCGCGGCTCCCCGTGCAGCGGACGCAACCCCGGCAGCAGTTCGTGGATCGCGCTGATCGGGCGTGCGCAGTCCAGCAGCAGGTACGCGCCTGCGCTCTGCGGCTGGGCGTGCGCCGCGGTCGAGACGCGCAGGTGAAACGGGCTGACGATGTCGTGTCCGCCGCGCGTCGGCATGTGGCCGCTGACGGCAAAATGCTGCTCCGCTGGCGCATCGACCGACAGCGCGTTGAGAAAGGCCCGGCAGGCGTTGACGTAGGCCGGGGCGGTCAGGCCGCGCTCGTTCTGCGTAAAAAAGGCGTCCCACAGCGTCTGAAACGTGCGGTTGCGCTGGCTGATCAGAAAGCCGCGCAGCAGGTGCGTATAGCGTGGGTCGCGCTCGTGGCGCACGGCCAGATAACGGAACGCCAGCTCGCGGTAGGGGACGCCGTGCAGGACGTGATATTGCCGGTAGATGCCGTCGAGGTCGTCCACGTTCGCCAGCAAGGCGTCGGCTTCGGCGAGTAGAGCATCGTGGTCGAAATAGCGCAGAGAGGCGGCCTGCAGCGCGGCTTCCGGCGCGGGACCGGCGTGCCCCAGCGTGACGCCCGCCGAGGTGCGCACGTAGAACGGCAGCCCGCGAAAGAAGCTCAGCACCGCCTCGCGGTGATCGTTTAGCTCGTGCTCGAAACGTGGCGTGAACTCCCGCTCGCCCTTCGCCAGGGTCAGGCCGTAGATGTGCGGGAGCTCGTGGTTGCCGAGCAGCATGATCACCGTGTCGCTGCCCAGCTCCGCCTGGAGCCGCATCACGTCGAGCACCATGCTCAGGCTCGCGTCTGCCTGGGCCGGGCCGTAATGGTGGATCAGGTCGCCCAGGAAGATCAGACGCTGCACCTCGCTGCGCTCTCGCCGCGCCGTGAAATGCTGCAAGACGCGATCAAACGCTGCGCGGTCGCCGTGCAGGTCGGTGACGACCATTGCAACGCCGTCGGATAAATTGAGAAATCGATCGGGCATATAGCGTGCTTGCTTTTCAGTGATGGGATGGTGCGGATCGGCAGGTGAGTATACCACATCGATCGCGCGATCCAAGCGTGGAAGGCGCCGGGCCTGATGTTATAATCAGCAGTTAGCGATTAGCGGTTAGTAGTTAGCCAGAGCAGAAACCAGGCTGCGCTTCGCTCAGTGTAGAGGGCTTTGGTCTTTGCTAATCGCTAGCTGCTAACCGCTAATAGCTTCATTTCTTTTTCACGTAAGGAGACTCCCCATGAAAGACCCGATTCGCGTGACCGTGACGGGCGGCGCCGGTCAGATCGGTTACAGCCTGCTGTTCCGCCTGGCGAGCGGCGAGACCTTCGGCGCAGACCAGCCGGTGATCCTGCAAGTGCTCGAAATCCCCGAAGCAGTCGGGGCGCTGCACGGCGTAGTGATGGAACTGGCCGACTGCGCCTTCCCGCTGCTGCAAGACGTGATCGCGACATCCGACGAGAAAGAGGCGTTCCGCGATGCGAACTGGGCGATCCTGGTCGGCGGGAAGCCACGCGGCAAGGGCCAGGAGCGCGCCGACGTGATCAAAGACAACGCGCCGATTTTCGTGACGCAGGGACGCGCGATTAACGACTACGCCGCGCCGGACGTGCGCGTGCTGGTAGTCGCCAACCCGTGCAATACCAATGCGCTGATTGCGCTCAAGAGCGCGCCGGACGTGCCCGTCGATCGTTGGATGGCGATGACGCGCCTCGACCAGAACCGCGCGCAGACGCAGCTTGCGCAGAAGGCGGGTGTGCCGGTCAGCGAGGTGACGAATCTGGCGGTGTGGGGCAACCACAGCCCGACGATGTACCCCGACTTCGAGCACGCGAAGATCGGCGGGCGGCCCGCGACCGAGGTCATTACCGACCGGGCGTGGCTCGAAGGCGAATTTCTGACGATCGTCCAGCAGCGCGGCAAGGCGATCATCGACGCGCGCGGCAAGAGCAGCGCCGCCAGCGCCGCGAACGCCGTGGTCAACCACATCCAGAGCATGCTGCGTCCCACGCCTGAGGGCGACTGGTTTAGCGGGGCGGTGTATTCGACGGGCAATCCGTACGGCGTGCCGGGCGATCTGATCTTCTCGTTCCCCCTGCGGAACACCGGCAACGGCGTGGAGATCGTCGGCGGGCTGGAGCTGAGCGACTACGCGCGCGCGAAGCTGGCCGTGACGACCGACGAGCTGCGCGAGGAGCGCGACGCGGTGGCGGAGCTTCTGGCGTAGCGCGGGGAAATATTTCGCCGGGCGATGCGAATCGCCCGCACGAGGCGGCGCGCGACTGTAGACGCGCCGCCTTTTGGTTGGGCGGATGGTAGAGGAGCAGTCAGCAGGATGAGCGAGCCAGTTGAGCGGCAGGGCAGGGCGTGGCGCGCGGGAACCATTGCGGCGGTGCTGCTGTTCGCGCTGGGGCTGACGCTGCTGGTGTCGTGGCGCTATTCGCCGCAGGTCTACTGGCAGGGGCGCGACGACGGCATCTACGCCTATGACAGCATGGTGATCGAGTCGGGCGGCGTGCTATTCCGCGACACATGGGAGAACAAGCCACCCGGCGCGCTGTACACCGTTGCGCTGGGCTTTGCGCTGTTCGGCGCGGACCGCTGGGGGATCTGGGTGACTGAGCTTGTCGTGATCGCGCTGGCGGCGCTGACGATGGCCGGGCTGATGCTGGCGCTGTTCCGACGGCTGAGCGTGGTGCTTGCCGGGACGGCGGCGTTCATCCTGCTGGCGCGGCATCCTGACTTCGCGGCGGACGCGAATTTCACCGAATCGTACGCCCTGTTGCCGCAGGTGCTGTTCCTCGCGCTCGGCTATGCGTTCATGCGGCGGCCCTCGATGCGTCTCGCGGCGCTGGGCGGTGTGGTTGCGGCTGCCGTGTTCCTGTTCAAAGTGACGGCTGTCGGCGCGGCGCTGATGATCATCCCCGCGCTGGTTATCACGCGGCATCCAGCGGCGCGCGCGGCGGACCGCTGGCGCTGGCTGGGCGCAACCATCGCGGGCGGGCTGATAACGCTCGGAGCGGTCGCGCTCTATTTCGCGGCGCACGGCGTGTTGCCCGCTGCCATCGACGGGATCGCGGTGCAGCCCGGCGCATTTCACCGCTGGGTGAGCACTGAGGAAGCCTCGATCGTGGACATGGTCATTCGTACGCTGTTGTGGACGACGGTGCCGTTCGTGCTCGGACCGTTGCTGCCGTTCTGGGGCGCGGCGGTCGTCCAGGCGCTGCGCAGGCATCCCGCGCCCGACACGCCGTCCGAAGACGCCGCCTCGGTGCGGACGCTGGCGCTGTGGGCAACGCTGACGCTGGTGGCGGACCTGCTGCTCACCAACCTGACCAATCGCGGCTACCGGCATTACTACATCACGCCCGTGCCCGCGCTGGCGATCATGGTTGCGCTGGGCGTGGCGTGGGTGCGAACGGTCCGCTGGCCGCCGGATCGCCCGCACCTGCTGGCGCGCGTCGCGTGGGCGTATCTGATCTTCTGGCTGGTGTTCCGCCCCGCGCAGGACACGATCCAGCGGTGGTCGTGGGCGGACTGGAACCTGCGCGCGCCAGTGCGCGAGGATCCGGTTTCCGTGTACATCCGCGAGCACACCGCGCCCGACGATCGCGTGCTGGTGTGGGGTGCGTCCAGCGAGTACAACTTCCAGTCGCGGCGTTTCAGCCCGTCCCAGTACCATTACGCCTACCCGTTGATCGTTCCGCGCGAGGGCGTTGACGAGCAGATCGCCGAGTTCGTCGCGGATCTGGAGCGCAACCGGCCCGCGCTGGTGGTCGATGCGGCGTGGTCTGATGGCGAGTACGTCCCCCCGCTGATGGCGGACATCCGCGAGGCGTGGCGCGCGGAGAAAGATCGGCGCGCGATGAGCGACCTGAGCGCGGTCTTCGCTTTCGTCGAGGCACACTGCGCCGAAGAAATCATCCTGCGCGACGTGTATCTCTATCGCTGCTCCTACGACTGACAGCCTGAAACCTTCTCCGGCGCGCGTGCGTATAGTATCGTGTCGTTCGCTTTTATATTGCGAAAATTCATCGCAATATTGACAATATCAAGGTGTTGACTTATAAACCTTGATATTTGTCGTAGAGGGTAGTGGCTGACACGTCGGAGAAGGCAATCATGCAAGGTGATCAGGCTGGCTCGACGCAACCCCGCGACTGGCGGCTTCCCTTCTTCACGATCTGGACCGGTCAGGCGATCTCGCTGCTGGGCAGCGGCGTAGCGCGTTTTGCGCTGATCTGGTGGCTGACTGAGGAAACCGGCTCCGCAACTGTCCTGGCGACCACAACGCTGTTCGCGTTGCTACCGCAGATCGTGCTCGGGCCGCTCGCCGGGACGCTGGTCGATCGCTGGAACCGCCGCCGCGTCATGATTGTCGCGGACAGCGCGATCGCCCTGGTGTCGCTGTGGCTGGTCTGGCTGTTCTGGTCGGACAGCATCCAGATCTGGCACGTCTACGTGGTCATGCTCGCGCGGGAGCTGGGCGGCATCTTCCACTGGCCTGCGATGCAAGCCTCGACCTCGCTGATGGTGCCGAAAGAGCATTTGGCGCGGGTGTCCGGCGTCAACCAGGCGATGTACGGCGCGCTGAACATTGTGGGTCCGGCCGCGGGCGCGCTGCTGCTCGATATCGCCGCCATGCACAGCATCATGCTGATGGACGTGGTTACCGCGTCGATGGCGGTCGTGCCGCTGCTGTTCGTGATGGTCCCCCAGCCGGAGCGCACGCTTTCCGCTGGTGTAAAGCCGTCGATGCTGCGCGAGCTACGCGAGGGGATGCGCTACATGTTCTCCTTGCGCGGGCTCGTGCTGATCACGGCGATGGCGATGCTTTTCAAGATCGCGCTGACGCCCGCGTTCTCGCTGCTGCCGCTGCTGGTGAAAGACCACTTCGGGCGCGGGGCAGGCGAGCTTGCGAGCCTGGAAATGGCGATCGGCATCGGGACGATCCTCGGCGGGCTGCTGCTTGGCGTGTGGGGCGGTTTCAAGCGCCGGATCGCGACGTCGATGGTCGGTATCAGCCTGTTTGGCCTGCTGACGCTGGCGCTCGGCCTGCTGCCGCCGGAGTGGTTCCCGGCCGCGCTGGGGATCATGCTGGTGCTGGGCGTCTCGGGTGCGCTGACGGACGGGCCGCTGTTCGCGGTGCTGCAAGGGACGATCGCGCCGGAGCTTCAGGGGCGGGTGTTCATGCTGTTCGGTAGCCTGATCTCTCTCACCTCGCCGGTCGGCCTGCTGATCGCCGGGCCAGTGACGGACATGGTCGGAATCCAGGTATGGTATGTGACGGCGGGCGCGCTGTGCCTGTTCGCAGGGGTGTCGGCGTTCTTTACGCCCTCGGTGATGAACGTCGAAGAGCACCGCGTAGCGGAAGCGGCGCCAGTCGAGCCGCCACTGGCAAGCGTGCAGACCGAGCCCGCCGGACGCTAAAGCAAGCTACGAGCCGTAGCGTTCGGGGTCGCCTGCCGCAAGCCTTTCGGCCTGCTCCGGCCAGGTGTCCGCTCGCACAAGGCGCAGCCCGGCCGCCTTCAGAATGTCGTTGAGCATTTCCGGCGAGGCGTTGGCTAACGCCTGGAAGGTCGTAATCCCTGCGTCATACAAAACCTGCTGCGACTTCGGGCCCAGCCCGTCGATCAGCAGCAGGTTGTCGCGTTTCTCGGACACGGCGGCGGGTGCGGCGGAGACGGCTTGCGCTTCAGTCTCCGGCGGGGCAGGTGCAGCCGGGCTTTCTTCGACCGGCTCAGCTTCAAGCTCCTCGGGCGCGGGTACGACAGGGCCTTCCCCAGTTGGCTCGGCAACCTCTGGCGTTTCGGCGCCGCCTGCGGTCCCTGGCACGGCCTCACCGAGCTTCGCGTCTTCGGCGGTTTCAGGCTCGGCGGGTGGTGGGGGGACGTCCTCTCCGGGCGCAGCGGCGGTTTCAGGCGCGGCTTCAAGCTCCTCGGGCGCGGGT
>Ga0134097_1000689_pt1 | contig 31686 bp, 26 predicted proteins | sample 8_3taG_FD_94450 | JGI IMG/M metagenome (GOLD analysis project Ga0134097, IMG submission 94450) | Switchgrass degrading microbial communities from high solid loading bioreactors in New Hampshire, USA - 8_30_10_142_A2 metaG | ecosystem: Engineered > Bioreactor > Semi-continuous > Anaerobic >... | reverse complement strand
TAGCCGCCCAGCGCCAGCCGCAGCGTCGGGTTGGCCCATTCGGCGTGCGGGAACAGGTCTTGCGCGCGCTGGAACGCCTGATCGCGCAACTCGAGCGCGGCTTCGGTCAGCACCAGCGGCGCGCCGTGGGCGTCTGCCGGCTCGATGTGCGTCAGGACGGTGTGAACGGTCGGGACGCGCTCCTTCAAGCGGGCTTCCAATTCGGTCACCTGGCGGTGCGCCTCTTCGAGCGTCAGACCCGGCGCGACCTCGACGTGCATTTCGAGCGCGATCCCGTTCTGCTGCGGCGCGGCGACGATTTCGTGCACGCTCAACCCCAGGCCATCCGCCACAGCGCGCGCTTCGAGCGCATAATCGGTCCGGGCATGGGGTTGCGGCGCGAAGTGCACCTGGATTTCTTCGATGTCGGAATAGGTATCGCGAATCCGGCGCTTCATCTCTTTGGCGATGGCGTAGGCGTGATCCGCCGTCACCGAGGGGTTGATGCGCGCGTCGATATCCACATAGATCGAGTCCGCCGGGCCGCGACTGCGCACCCGCACGATCTCGTCCAGCCCTGGCACATCGCTGACCAGCGCCGTGACCTCGCTGGGGTTGAGCGTCTGCCGGTCGGCCAAAACGCTGCTCGACTGCCGGATGATCCCCAGGCCGGTGCGCACGATCACGACCACAATCACCAGCGCGACGACCACATCCGCGATCGGGTAGCCGAGGGCGCTGGCGGCGAGGCTGGCGATGACCGAGAGCGACACAAACACGTCGGTAGAGGTGTGCGCCGCGTCCGCCAGCAGGATGCTCGATCGCAGCGCCTGCCCGCGCCGTCGTTCGTAGAGCGTCACGCCGAGGTTGACGACAATGGTGGCGATCATGATCCCGAAGCTGAGCGGGGTGACGTCCGGCTCGCCGCCCTGGAGCAACCGCTCCAGCAGCGCCTGAAGGATCTCCCACGCGGCGACGAGCAGCATCCCGCCGATCGCCAGCGTCGCCAGCGTCTCAAACCGGCGGTGGCCGTAGGGATGGTCCTCGTCCGGCGGCTGCGCGGCGAGGCGCGTGCCGACCAGCCCGATGACATTGGACGACGCGTCCACCGACGAGTGGAAGCCGTCCGCGATCATCGAGACGGCGCCGGTGACGATGCCCGCTGCCAGCTTGGCGACCGCCACCACGATGTTCAGGATCATCACACGCCACAACACCTGCCGAACCTCGGCGGTGTTGTGCGCGCTGTGATCGGAAGACGCTTGAGTTGTGGTCATGCTCTCTATTCTACCACGCGGATAGCTTAAGATTGAGGCCGGAATTGCATCGAAAAATGATGGCAAACGTAGCCTTTTCGGCGTATAATGGAGCGGATTGATAGAACGGACGTTCTAATCCTGCGAGGGGAAACTATGGCGAATGAGCAGCACGCACACCTGCGCGGCTTGATGGACCGGATCGGCGAAGAACTGCCGGGCAGCGAGTTCGAGTATCGCCGGATGTTCGGAGCGATCGGCGTGTATTCGCGCGGGCGCTTCTTTGCGGTGATCGGCAGCGAGGGGCTGGCGCTCAAGCTGCCGCCGGATGACCGCGAGGAATTACTGGCGTTGCCGGGCGCGCACGTCTGGTCGATCAGCAAGCAGTACGTCGTCGTGCCCCCGATGCTGCATAGTGTGTCCGCGCTGCGCCCGTGGGTGGAACGTAGCGCCCGCTACGCGCAGACGCTGCCCTTGCCAGAGCGTCGCCGCCGCCAGTAATTACGCCTCGCCGCGTGCCGCCTGCGCCGCCAGCTTGTCGAGCCCGTCCGCCAGCTCGGGCGGGCACTCGCGCGCCGGGGACCAGCTTACCTGACGCTTGCCCGCTTCGGCTTCGAGCGCGCGCCACAGGTCCGCGTTTTTGACCGGCTCGCCCTCTTTGGTGGTCCAGTTACGCGCGTGCCACCCTTTGATCCAGCGGGTGATGCCCTGGTGCAGATAGTCGGACGGGCAGAAAACGCGCGCCGGAACGCCTTCCGGCAGCGACCGCAGCGCGGCAATTGCGGCATCCAGCTCAAGGCGGTTACTGGTGGCGCGGGCGCGCCCGGTCAGCGTTTGCGGCTCCGTTTCGCCGGGCAGGGCAACTCGCGCGGCCCATCCCCCTGCGCCGCCGGGCAGCGACGACACGCGGATCGCGACCTGCGCGACGGTATCGGCGTCGTCGGGGCGCTGCGGGGGCGGGGCGATCCGCTCGCGGGCTTCCGTCGCCAGCCGGTCAACCCGCTCGTTGTAGCGGTCCCCGGCATGCCCCTTGACCCAGTGCCATGTGATCTGGTGGCGGCGCGTCTCGGCGTCGAGCGCCTGCCACAAATCGAGGTTCGCGATCTCCTGCCGCCCGCGCGACCATCCTCTCGCACGCCAGCCGGGCAGCCATTCGGTAATGCCGCGTTGCAGGTATTGCGAGTCGGTGTAGAACTCGACCGCGCACGGATGTTTGAGCGCGCGCAGCGCCTCGACTGCGGCGGTCAGTTCCATGCGGTTGTTTGTGGTGTGCGGCTCCGCGCCGGATAGCTCCTTCTCGGCGCCCTGCGCAATCAGCACCGCGGCCCATCCGCCGGGGCCGGGGTTCGGAGCTGCGCCGCCGTCCGTGTAAATCGTGACCTGCTTGAGAGCGTTCATTCTTGCGCCTTTCGTGCGGCCGTCGCCCCACGCCGGGCGGCGGCATCCGGCGGGATGGTATAATACGCGGCACTTTTCGGCAAACACGAGGGCAGTAGAGGACATTCATGGTTGTTCATTTCCCCAGCGTGTATGACCTGATCGGCGCGGAAGGCATCGAGCGGGTGGTCGCGGCGTTCTACCGGCGCGTGGCGACCGACCCCATCCTGCGCCCGATGTATCCTGAAGAAGACCTCGGCCCGGCGGAGCGGCGGCTACGCCTGTTCCTGATCCAGTTCTTCGGCGGTCCGACAACATACTCCGACGAGCGGGGGCACCCTCGCTTGCGCCTGCGTCATTCTCCTTTTAGGATTGATCAGGCGGCGCGCGACGTCTGGGTGCGGCACATGCTGGCCGCTGTCGACGAGTGCGCGATTCCGGAGCCGGCCTACAGCATCATGCGCGCCTATTTCGAGCGCACGGCGACCGGCCTGATTAACCGGTACGATGTGGAGTGAGCGGAGGCTATCCGATGGCTGCGCCTCGTGACAAGACCTATTCGACCGACCGGGTCGCGCAATGGGCCGAGCGCCTGACGCGCGTCCCGCATGTGTGGCGGATCGTGCTCGTCCTGCTGATTACACTGGTGCTGGCGCTGCTGGCGTGGGTAGTGGTCGACCGGATCATCGTCAACGAGTTCGGCAGCATGACGCCGACCTTCGCTGCGGTGGCGGTGGGCCTATTGGTCTATGGCGTCGGGTGGTGGGCGCTGGTAGGCTTCGCGGACGATCCGCAGCGTCCGTGGCACGCGGGCGCGAGCGCGGTGTGGTTTGTCGCGGCAGGCGCGGCCGGGCTGGTTACGCTGGTGATGCTGGCCGCGGTGGGACTGATTTTCGGCTACGTCTTGTAGCGCCCGTCAGGGGAGAAGAAGGTGTTATGCGAAAGTTCGGGCTGGGGAGCGCGATTCTGCTGGCGCTGCTGATCGCGGCCTGTGGAACGGACAGCGCCGATCCGACCGCCCAACCCGCCACCGAAGCGCCGCCTTCCCCGGCAGCGACCACCGCACCCACCATACCCCCCACGTGGACGCCGAGCACCGCGCCAAATTCCGCCGCCGGGGGTGAGCAAGCGGGCGAGGAACGGACGCTCCCCCCCACATGGACTCCGCGCGCGTTCAGCCAGCCGACGGCTTCCCCCGCGCCGACCACCAACCCGCCGACGCAGCCGCCGCGTCCCACGTTCACGCCGCTGCCCGACTGGTGCAACGCCCTGCAAGCGCTCGAGGCGCCGGATACGTCGATCACCGGGCATCCGGTTCACCTGCGCTGGGCGGAACTGGAGAACGTGTCGCGCTATCGCGTGGAACTGATCAGCGGCACCGGCATGCCGCTGGTGTCTGAGGTGGTCGACGCGACCGAATACACATTCCCCGGCGATCTGTTTGCGATGCCGGGGGTGTATGGGTGGGAAGTTACGCCGGTGGACGACGGCGGCGCGGACGTTTGCTTTGCGATCTCGAACGAGATCGTGTTGCGCGTCCCGCCGGACTAACCGTGCGCTTACTCGCGCTTGATCGGGCCGAGATCGGGCACGATGTAGCGCTCGAACGCCTCAGCCGTCCAGGGCAGGGCCGCTTTGAAGAAATGCTCGTAGATCGCCCAGGCGTAGGCGCGGATCTCGTATTGCGCGTCCGGCGCCATCCGCAGGCGCAGGAAGTGCATCAGATTGTGCGCGTCCACCTTGACGACCCACGTGTAATACACCGCGAACCCCGGTAAAAACAGCCGCGCCATCTCGCGCGCAACGCCCGCCTCAAGCGCTTCTTTGTAGAGCGCGAACCCCTGGCGGAAGTGCGCTTCGAGCTTCTCGGTCAGTTCGTCGGCCTTCGGACCGGATAGCTCCCCTTCGCTGGCCTGCTTGTTGTCCGCTGCTTGCAGCCGCCACGCGTCCGGCACGTAAAAGTCGCCTTCCTCGAACGGCGTGTAACGGCCAGACTGGGCGTTCATGCTCCATGTGCGGTGACGGACCCACTGCCACCACGTCACCAGCGGGGCGCGCACGCGGAATTTGAACTCGACCTGCTCGAACGGCGAGGTGTGCCGGTGGCGCAGCAGGTAAAAGAGCAGCTTCTTGTCGCGCTCGTCGCCCTTGCTCTCGCCCAGAAACGACACGCGCGCCGCGTTGACGATCGCGCGGTCGTCGCCCATCATGTCCTGAAGCTCGATCCAGCCCTTATCCAGCACCGGGACGCGGCGGCCCAGCAGGGCGTCGCGCGGGGATTGTGCGTCGGCCAAGAGATTACTCCCTTAATTTATGCTATTGATCAGGCGAAATAATCCAGCGCCAGGCGGACCCGTTCTTGCACGTCGTCCGGCGCGTCGCGCGGGATGGATTGCAGCGCGGCCTGCGCCTCGACTACGCTGTAGCCGAGCGCCGTCAGCGCCGCGATCACGTCGGTGTCCGTTTCGCTGACGGGCGCGATGCCGGTTGCCAGATCGACCGCCAGCTTGTCCTTCAGTTCGAAAATCAGTTTTTGCGCCAGCTTCTTGCCCACGCCGGGAACGCGCGTCAGCAGCTCCGGCTGCTCGCTGGCGACTGCGCTGCTGAGCTGGTTGAGCGTCAGCGTGCCGACGATCGCCAGCGCCAGGCGCGGCCCGATCCCGCTGACGGTGAGCAGCATTTCGAACAGCGCGCGCTCGTCCTGATCGACGAAGCCGTACAGCGTCAGCGCATCCTCACGTACGAGGAGGTAGGTGTAGAGCGTGACAGTCTGCCCGCGACCTTCGAGCGCGCTGTACGCGGATGTTGGCACGTAGACGCGCAGCCCGACGCCGCCAACCTGCAGCACGACGTAGTCATCGCGCCGCGTGACGATCTGCCCCGTGAGCGTATCGATCATGCCATCTCCTTTGAAGGCAGCATTTAGCTCTCAGCGATTAGCGGTTAGCGAAAACAGGAGCAGACACTCTACCTGCCGCCTTTGCTCTTGGCTAATCGCTAACTGCTAACGGCTAACCGCTCACTACCGCGCCATCCGCTCGTAGCGGCTGCTGTTCAGATCGGTGATCGCCACCCCAAGCCCGTCGGCCGCGTCGTCCGGCTTCGGGATCTCGTCCAGCGCCAGAAGCTGGCGGATCATCTCCTGCACCTGCAGCTTGTCCGCGTTGCCGTACCCGGCGATGGCCTGCTTGATCTCGGCGGGCTTGTACTCGCGGATCGGCAGTCCGGCCTCGGCCAGCGCCAGCAGGATCACGCCGCGCCCCTGCGCAACCGTGATCCCGTTCGTCACGTTCTTGCCGAAGAACAGAACCTCGATCGCGGCGGCGTCTGGCTGGTAGGTCGTGATCAGGTCGGTGATGGCGCGGTGAAGCTCCATCAGACGGTCCGGCATGGGAACGCGCGGCTTGGTGGTGATCACGCCGTAATGGACCGCTTCCAGCCGCCCGTCGTCGTGCTCGCGCACCAAGCCATAGCCGGTGGTGGCCGTGCCGGGGTCAATTCCTAGAACAAGCATGGTCGCCCTCACCAGGCAGGCAAAGTGCCGCGTACCGCCCGGAACGCGGCTGAAAACGAGAGATTCGTGGAATGTTCGGCGGTCGCGGGAAAACCCCGCGCCGGATCAGGCAGCTTCGAATGCGGCCGCGATCTCGTCGGTCAGGCGCAGGTTCGAGGCTACGCTCTGAACGTCGTCGAGGTCTTCCAGCTTCTCGATCATCGACATGACCTGCATGGCCTGGCTGGTTTCCAGCTCGACCTCGTTGTTGGGCATCCAGATCAGCTCGGCTTCCTTGATCTTGTAGCCCGACTCGCGCAGGGTGCGCACCACTGCGCCGAGGTCTTCACGCGGCGTGTAGATCACGAACGAGTCTTCTTCTTCCTGCACGTCTTCGGCGCCCGCTTCGGCGGCGACGAGGAAGACTTCCTCATAGTCTGCGCCCGCGCGGTCGATCTCGATGTAGCCTTTCTGGTTGAACTGCCAGGTCACCGCGCCGCTGGTCGCCATGTTGCCACCGGAACGGTTGAAGACGTACTTGAGATCGGCCAGCGTGCGGTTGCGGTTGTCCGTCAGGACGGTGATGACCAGCGCCACGCCGTGCGGCCCGTAGCCCTCGTACACGATCTCTTCGACAGCTTCCGCGCCATCGCCAACACCGGCGCCACGCTGGATCGCGCGCTCGATGTTGTCCTTCGGCATGTTGTTGTCTTTAGCCTTGTCAACCGCCAGGCGGAGAGCCGCATTCGACTCGGGGTCGGGACCACCCTCGCGGGCAGCCATCATAATCTCGCGGGCCAAACGCGTGAAAAGCTTCCCACGCTTGGCGTCTTCTGCGCCTTTCTTGCGCTTGATCGTAGACCACTTACTATGACCGGACATTCCTTACAATCTCCATAGACTACACACGATATGGTATCGTATTCTCAACTGCGGGGTGAACCAGATGGTAAGCATGCACCAACAATTCAGTTGGGATCGTCTCCATTATAACGGAGGCCGGTTTTTGCGGGCAAGGATTATTTTTCCGGCGGCGTCACTCGCCGGGCTGGGCGGCCTCCCTCTCGAGGCGGAACAACTCCTCTAACCCCGCTCCAAGACTGTCCAACATGCTGGCGACCTCGGTTTCCAGACCGGTGTGCACCTCGGTGACGCGCGCCCGCAGCGTCTCGGCGTCGAGCTGTCCCTCGTCGTAGGCGAGGAAGGCCCCGTAGATCGCGCGCATCCGCTGGACGATCGCCGCCTGGGCCGCCCCGGCGCACTCCGGCACCGGCTCCGCCACGATGCGGTCGAGCAGGTCGCTCTGGCGGCTGATGGCGTCGGGCAGGCTGTCCGGCGGCAGGTCGAGCGCGGCCAGGCTCTCGATCGCGAAGCGATCCGTCAGCGACGTGGCGACCTCATACCACGCTTCCAACCCGCTGGCGGTACATCCGGCGACCAGCGTCCCGACCGGCACCGGCGGCGCGGTGATGATCATGCTGCGCGGCACTTCGGGCGGCGTGTTCGATCCGCAGGCGGCCAGCGCCACGACAACCGCGAACAACAGCACCAGCATGAGCGGCAAACGGATTGAGCGCAAGGGCACGGCAGCACGCTCCTCTCGTAGCTTGCGCCACAGGTCACGCAGGCGAACGCTCGCCGCGTGCATGCCGCTAGCTTAGGGCGAATCGGGCGCGTGCGCAAGCCTGACGCGAGTCACCCTGTCGCCCACAGGCTGATCGCGAACACGATCACGATCGCCACGCTCGCTGTCAGCTCAAACGCCACGCCGATCAGGTAAAGCTCCAGGCTGGTCCGCCCGGCTTCGAGCGCGCTGCGCATATCGCCGACGCGCATCAGCTCGACCGCCAGCGCGCCGAGCACCATCCCCGCGACGGTTCCAAACAGCGGAATCGGCAGGAAGAACGTCCCCAGGATGCCGCCGCCGATGCTGCCAAGCGTCGTCAGGCACGAGCCGCCCTTCATCCGGAACCCGAGCGCTTGCAGCCAGTAGTCCGAGGTGGAACCGGCAATCATGATCACGGTCATGATACCAAATGCCAGGTAGGTGACGCGCTCGAAGTCGTTCAGGATGGCGAACACCAGCCCGACCGCCCACACCAGCAGTGGACCCGGCACAAACGGGACGATGGACACCAGCAGGCTGATGCCCATCATCACCAGCGCGACCACGATCATGACCGATTCGCTCATCGAGCTCCCTTCGGCGGGGCAGGCGGCTTACGACTCGCCAGTGTCCCCGGTTGCGTCGGGCGCGACCCACTGACGCCCGACGCACGAGTTATAGTCCGAGCCGAGCACCACGCGGAAATCGACCGTCCGGTTCGGGTCCGGCTCGATGATTACATTGTCCGGCGAGATGTTTAACAACTTGGCTAGCTCGCCCAGGCTGCTGCCCTTATTGCTGCCGGTGTAGTCGTAGATCATCGTCCTCTCGACGCCGGTTTGCTCGGCTACGCCCACCTCGACCGGCGCGAAGCCTTCCCAGATCAGGCGGTCGGCGGCGACAAGCTCCCAGCCGGGGTTGTCGGTCCCGTTCTCGATCGCGATCCGCGCGTTTTCGAGCCGCAAACGGTTTTCAGTGGGCGGCGCGAGGAAGTTTTCGATCATCCGCAGCATCCCGCCGTCCGGGTGCGGAAGCTGGACGTTCGCCCCGGTGTACGGGTCGGTCCACGCGACGGTTTCGACGTTCTTGCGGAAGAAGTGGTTTTCGATGTCGTTCGGCTGGATGCTGAGCGCCAGCGGGATCAGCGGCAGGACCGCGTTGACCGGCATGTTCGTCTCGACGATCGACGTCACCTGGTTCCATAGCTCGGGGATCTGCGGGATTAGCCCGGCGTCGAGCGACTTCGCCCAGATCGCGCGCAGAAGCTGCTGCTGGCGCCGCCCGCGGTCAAAGTCGATCGTGTTCTTGCGGCTGCGCGCGTACCACAGCGCCTCGTCGCCATCCATCTCATAGACGCCGACCGGCAGCGTGTAGAGCTCGTAATCCTCGTCCGTCTCGTTGCCGGGGATGCCGTCAGTGCAGGCCGGGCCGGTGCATTTCAGGTCCTGGATCGGGCAGTCAACCGCGATCGTCACGCCGCCCAGCGTGTCGATGATCTCCTGAAAGCCATTGAAGTCCACCATCGCGTAATAGTGCAGCTCGATCCCGAAGTTGTACAGCACGACCTGGCGCAGCATCCCCCAGCCGCCGTCTTCCCAGCCGATCGCCTCACCGTACCAGTACGCCTGATTGAGCCGGCTCATGCCCCAGTTCGGAATGTACACGAACAGGTCGCGCGGCAGGGAGATCATACTGACCGTGTTGGTGTTGCGATTGATGGACACCACGATCATCGTGTCGGTGTGGAAATTCGGGTCGCTGGGCAACAGCGCGCCGTCGTGCCCGATCAGCATCACGTTGAGCAGTTCGTACGGCGTGCCACTGGGGTCGAGCGCGCGCAGGCGCGGCATCGGGCTTGGGATCGCGGTCGCGGGCTGCTGGCGGATCGGCACATCCGGCGGGTAATAGAGCGTCGGCGTCGGCAGGAAGACCGGCTCGGTCGCGGTGGGCAGCGGCGTTTCGGTCGGCGCGGGCGGCTGCGCCTGCTCGACCGGGCGCGGCGTGTTAGTCGGGATGGCAGTCGCGCGTGGCGTGTTGGTGGGCAGCGGCGTCGGCTGCTGGAACGCAAGCGCGCCCCCTTCCGGCAGCAACAGCGCGCCGAGCGCCAACGCTCCGGCCAGCGCCGCGAAGATGGCGACGGGAATCAGGCGAAAACGAGCGTGCATCGATCCACTTCTCCGCATTCAGGGATGGGTTGGCAGCGTCCCGAGAACCTTCCGGGCGCCACGATGGGCAAGTGTAGCGCGGGAACGGGGGGATGTCCACGCGGCGGCGGCCAAGCGTCAGGCAGCCGCCGCGCACAGTCGATCAGAAAAGCGCCTGCTGGACCGGGCGGCCTTCGTGCGCCAGCAACCATTCCTTGCGCCACAGCCCGCCGCCATAGCCGACCAGATCGCCATTGCTGCCGATCACGCGATGGCACGGCACGACAATCGCCAGTGGATTGCGCCCGTTGGCGCGCCCCACGGCGCGGATCGCCTTGGGGTCGCCCAACGCCTCGGCGATCTGCATGTAGGTGCGCGTCTGGCCGTACGGGATGTCGAGCAGGTGCGCCCACACGCGTCGCTCGAACGGCGTGCCCTCGGGGTCCAGCTCGAGTGTGAACTCGGTGCGCGTCCCGGCGAAGTATTCCTCAAGCTGGCGCACGCAGTCGGCCAGCTCCGGCGGGATCGTCTCGGAAGCGGGCGCCGGATCGTCCAGGAAGCTGATCGCGCGGATCCCGGCTTCGGTGCCGGTGATCTCGATCGCGCCGATGGGGGTGCTGAGGATGCAGGTCTGCGTCTCCATCGTGTCTCCTTACACCAATCCGGCCGGGATAGCAGAGCGCGCTCCCGGCCGGTGAAAGGCGATTGCGTGCCGGGCTTACTCGGCGAAGCGCACCCGAACGGTGCACTGCGGCAGCCAGTTCCCGGTGTTATCGACCACCGTCAGGCGGATCCAGTAGTCGCCGGGCGTGAAGGCGAGCGTGTTGATTGTACCCAGTTGCCCGCCGAAGACCGGCTCGTTATAGACGCTCAGCGTCACGAAGTCGCCATCGCTCGTCCCGCCGCCGGACACCTGCAGCCGGTAGAACTGGAAGTCCGGATGTGTCGCGGTGCCGAAGACGGCGAAGCTGCCGCGCAGGATCGCGCCGGGGCGCGGGTCGGTGATGGTCGCGTTCGGATTGCCACAGTCGAAGGCAGTGTAGTTGCCGGTCGCGACGGAGCCGGATTCGTCTGTCGCGGTCGGCTGCGGACGGAGGTTGACGCCGGGCGGCGCGTACAGGATCAGCCCGGATGTGATGTTGGCGCGGTTCTCAATGCAGTTGGCCTCGGCCAGTTGGTCGACGCTGATGCCCCAGCGCCGCGCCAGCGCGAACAGCGTATCGCCGCGCTGGATGACGTACTCCTGCCAGCCGGGCGGCACGACGCAGCCAATCGGCGCGGGTGTGTTGGTCCGCTCCCCGCCAAACGGCGTGATGCTTGGCGTCAGCGAGGGGTAGGGCGTGAACGTCTGCGTCGGCCCGACACGGCTCGGCGTGGGCGTGGGAGTCCGCGTGTTGATCGGGATCGGGCGCGGCGTGTTCCGGACCTTCGTCGGGGTGGGCGTCAGCGTCGGGCGCTCGGTCGCGGTGGGCGTCGCGCTCGGCGTGACGGTCGGCGTTGGCGTGGCGGACGGGGTTTGCGTCGCCGAGGGCGTGCGCGTCGGCGTGTCGGTCGGGATCGGCGTTCGCGTCGGCAGCGGAGTCAGCGTCGGGAGCGGTGTCCGCGTTGCCGTTGGTGTCGCGGAGTCGGTTGGCAACGGCGTCCGTGTCGCGGTTGGCGGGATCGGCGTTTGTGTCGGCAACGGTGTACGCGTTGCGGTCGATGTCGCCGTATCAGTCGGGATAGGCGTCCGCGTGGCCGTAGGCGGAATCGGTGTGCGCGTCGGGAGCGGCGTCCGTGTCGCTGTTGGTGTATCCGTTTCGGTGGGCAGCGGCGTGCGTGTTGCGGTCGGCGTCGCGGTGTCCGTTGGCAATGGTGTCCGCGTTGCACTCGGCGGAATAGGCGTCCGCGTGGCCGTTGGCGGGATTGGTGTGCGCGTCGCGGTTGGCGAAATGGGCGTCCGCGTCGCAGTCGAAGTGGCCGTATCCGTTGGCAGCGGCGTGCGAGTAGCCGTGTCAGTCGGAATAGGCGTCCGTGTTGCGGTTGGCGGGATCGGCGTCCGGGTCGCGGTCGAAGTGGCCGTGTCCGTTGGCAGCGGCGTGCGAGTGGCCGTATCAGTCGGAATGGGCGTCCGCGTCGCTGTTGGCGGAATGGGCGTCCGTGTCGCGGACGGTGTGAGTGTCGGCGTGTCCGTCTCCGTGGGGAGCGGCGTGCGCGTGAGCGTCGGTGTCCGTGTGAGCATTGGCGTGCGCGTGGCGCTCGGCGTCAGCGTCGGGACCGGCGTGCGTGTGCGCGTCGGCGTCCGAGTCAGCGTTGGCGTGCGCGTATTCGTCGGCGTGCGGCGCGGCTTCTGCGAGGCAGTTGGCGACATCACAACCGCGACGGCTTCTGGCGTGTCGGTTGCTTTCGGCACAGGCGTAGCGGTCGGCGGCGGGGTGCGCGTCACAGACGGTGTGAAAGTCGGCTCGGGCGTATCCGTCGCCAGGGTTCGCGTGGGGCGAGGCGTGTCACTGGGAACGGGCGTGCGGCTGGGCGAAGCGGTCCACGTGGCGGTGGCGGTCGGCGTGTCGGTAGCAGGCGGCTCTGTTGCAGTCGCTTCCGGTTCCGGGGACGCTTCCTCGGTTACCGGCTCGGATGTGTCCGTCGGCACGGCGGCGACTTCCACATCGGCGCCCTGATCCTCGTTGCCATCGGCGGTCGCGCTGGTACTGAGATTCAGAATGATGGCGAACGTGAGCGCCAGCGCCAGGGTTGCCACAACCGCAAGCGCGACAATCAACTCACTGGCCCGATTTCGGCGGCGTTCCATCGATTAAGCCTCCTCCACGGGGACGGCTTGCTGTGCCATCGGCACAACAAACTGGAAGCTGCTGCCGCGTCCCGGCTCGCTTTCCAGCCAGATATGCCCGCCATGCGCCTCGACCAGCGCCTTCGCAATGGACAGCCCGACGCCTGTGTCGCCCAGCCCCTCGATCAGCGGGTTGTCGGCGCGATACAGCCGCCCGAAGACGCGCCGTTGCTCGTCCGGCGGGACGCCACCTCCCTGGTCGGTCACGGCGACGAAGATCCCGTTCACCGGCTCCCTCGGCGTATCATCCCCAAACGGTGGCGGGACGAACCCCTGAACGTCCTGCGCGGAGATCGTCACTTCGCCGTTGGTGGGAGACGCGAGGTAGGCGTTCGACAAAAGCTGGATGATCACCTGATGCATCGCGTCGCGATCCGCGCGGACGGGTGAGAGTTCGTCGGGCAGGCGCATGTGCAGGGTGATGTTCTTCTCGCGGAACTGCGTTCCGGCCTGCGTGATCGCGTCTTCGATCACTTCGAGCATGTCGATCGTCTGCGTTTGAAGCTTGAACTGCTCAGAGTCGAGCGCAGTGACGTGCACCAGGTCTTCGATCAGGTGGTGCAGGCGGTTGATGTTCGCCTGGACGCGCTGCAAGAACTGGCGCTGTAGCTCGCCCAGGATGCCGACCGACTCGCTCAGCAGCAGGTCGGTGTAGCCCATGATCGAGCTCATCGGCGTGCGAAGCTCCTGCGCGATCGACATGATCACGTCGGAATTGGCGGGCGCGATCGGCTTGGTCGCCTGCGTGGTGGAGCCGCTCGGCGGCCGCGTAAGCTGCCGTTCCGCCAGAGCAAGCTGGCGCTCCATCTCGGCGAGCCGGTCGGTGAGCGCCTGCCGCTCGCTGGTCAGGTCGTCGATCATCCGCCGCAGCGCGCCGACGCCATCCTCGCCAAGCTGCTCAAGAAGCTCCCGGTTGCCCTCAAGGCGCGCCAGCAGGGTATCGCGCTCGGTCTGGAGCGCCGTCCGCTCAGCGATCAGACGCTCGCGCTCGGCCTCGAACGCGGCGCGCTCGCTGGCGACCCGCTTGCGATCTTCCTCGACCTCGCGCATCCGGTCGACCATTTCGTCAAGCTCGGCCTGCATCCCGCTCAGTTCGCCCAGGATGCGGGCGCGCTGTGCGATCCACGTCTCGCGGGCCTGCAGCAGATCGTCGCGCTCGGCGCGAGCGGCGTCACGTTCTTTGAGCAGGGCTTCGCGGTCGGTCGCCAGACGGCGCAGATCCTCTTCGAGCGCCTCAATCTTGGCTTCGCGCTCGGCTTCCCGCGCGATCTGATCGTTCAGGCGGGTGCGCTCTGCCAGCAGGCGATCGCGCTCCTGCGCGATCTTCTCGGCGCGCGCGCGATAGAAGGCGCGTTCCTCGTTGAGCCGGGCCAGTGTCTCGACCAGCGCGCTGGTGTCGCCCTCAATGCCCAGGGTGCGAAGCTGGTTCCGCACGCTTTCAAGCTCAGATTGCAGGTTGTCGCGCTCGAGGGCAAGCTGCGCCTTTTCCTCGGCGATCTCCTCGATCACCTTCGACAGCGCTTCGGGTGCGGCTTCGTCGCGTCCGGCGCGGAGCTCCTCAAGCTGCCGCTCCAGCTTGGCCTTTTGCACTTCTAGCTCGTCGCGCTCCCGGCGGAGCGTTTCGAGCATCGTGTCGTACAACTCTTCGCCGCCCTCGGCCGTCGCGCTGATCAGGGTGGTCTGCGCCTCTTGCAGCGCCCTGGCGAGCTCTTGCCGCTGTGCGATCAGCTCCTGCCGCTCCCGCGAGAGCGCCTGGATCCGCTGCGAGACAGTCAGCGCTTCGCCGCCGCTTTCGACCAGCTCCGCGAGGCGGCTGCGCTCGTAGTCCAGCTCGACCTGCAGATCGCGCACCAGCCGGTTGAGATCGGCGATCTGCGCCTGCGCCGCTTCGAGGCTGGACTGCATCGCCTGACGGGCGGCGGCCACGCTCTCCGCGTCGATCCCTTCCGTCCCGCCGCTGGCGATCAGCTCCTGAATGGCCTGGTCCGCCGCCTCGTAGCGGGCGCGCACCGCCGTACGGCTGATGGTCAGCAAGCGCGCGGCAATCGGCCCCAGCCCTTCGAGCAGGTTCAATTCCGCTTCGGTGAGCTCGCGGGCGGTGTAGGGCAGAGCGGCAACCAGCACGCCGGTGACCTCACCCGCGCGCGTCAGCGGCTGGATGTAGGCAGGGCCGACCTGGTTAATGTCAAGGCGCGTGTAAAGGTCAACCAACTCGTCCAGATTGCGGTCCGGGAACAGCGGGTGTTGCGCCTTGTTCTCGACGGCATTGACGAGCGTCGGCTGTTCTTCGAGGTTGAGCGCCAGCCCGGTGATCATCCGCGACTGGATGTGATTGTACGCGGCGATGACGTCTGCCCACTCGGCATCCTCATGCGAGAGCAGTACGGCGACGTCGGCCTTGAGGATGGTGGCGACCGCTTCGACGATCTGGCGCGGGATGTCTTCCGGCGTCTCGCGGTCGAGCATGATGCCGAGCGCCCGCAGCAGCGTCACCGACTCGGAAACGCTGGTATAGCCGAGCGTCGTGGTGCGCGCTATACGCGCTGCCTCGCCCGGTGAGGCGGCAACCAGCGGGCGGGACACCGCTTCGGCGTATTCGGAAACCTCGTCAATGGCCGCGTCGAGCCGGTCGATCACGAAGCGGTAGACGATCGCGACGATCATCGGGATCGCGACCAGGAAGCCTAGCCGCAGCGCGCCCGAAACGTCGCCTTCTAACTCGCCTGCCGCGATCAAGGCTGAGGTGTAGCCGTAAGCCGCCAGCAGCACGAGGAAATAGACCAGCTTGAGGGGGATGTCTGCCGTGTCGCGATAGCGTGTCAGCAGCAAGACGATCGCTCCGGCCACCAGCAGCACCGGGCCGAGTGTCCACAGCAGGCCGAGCGTGTGCGCGTTGAATTCCTCAGTATCCGCCAGCGGCGCCCAGATCGCAGCCGACACGCCATAAGCGACCACGATCGCAACGGCCAGCGCGCCGGTCAAGCGCCACATCGACCGCTCAGGGCGCGGGCTGTCTGCCGCGAGCAACGCCGCGCTGGTGAAGACGATCACCAGGGCGTTGACGGCGCGTTCCAGTGGCGGCAGGATGGCGTTAGGTGTGGTGTCGGCGGCGATGGTGTACAGCGCGCCGCCCATTAGCGCGATCCACGCCAGTACTGTCCCGGCTAGCAGCACGACGAAGCGCCCCGCCGCAACCTCGCGACGACCGCGCAGCCGCTGGCCGAGCGCCATCAACAACGCGGCCTGACTGATCGCCAGAACGGCCAGGAAATAAAGTAACTCGCCGGTTGAATCGACGAATAAATCCAGGAATTGAGGCGTGGAGTCCATGTACGCTCCTCTGCGGGGCCTGTCGCAGGGTGCAGCGTTTTTGCTGGCGTCTGATTCAGTATAGCACGGGTTAATTATCCGTGCGTCTACCCCACCCCGACCTTTTATTATATCTTTATGCGTCCGTTTTGGCATTTTACCGGCTGCGCGTTACACTCGTCTCCGGTTTTCGCCAGGGGGGCCGGCGCTGCGAACTTCACGGCGCAGTGGCCTCTTGTTGTTTATTGGTAGCATTGAGCGATTAGCGGTTAGCCAGGAACAGAAAGCCAAAAGCCGCGCCTTTCGTTTCACTGAATCGGTGACAACACTGAGGCTTTTGATGTTGGGTTTTTGCTAATCGCTAACTGCTAACCGCTAACAGCTTAGGGTGTATCGTCGCTTGTCGCAGCCTCTCCCTCAATCGAGTGTGTCCGCGCCGGGCCGCCGGTGGCATCGCCGCGCGGCGCGGCTGCTGCAACGCATGCCGTGGACCGGCTGGGTGGTGCAGAGCCTGTATCGCCTGCTGCAGCCGCGTTTTACGGTCGGCGTGGTGGGGATCGTGCTCGACGCGACGGGCGAGCGTGTGTTGCTGGTCGAGCATGTGCTTCACCCGCAGCGGCCATGGGGCTTGCCGGGCGGGTGGATTGCACGGGGCGAGGAACCGGCGCAGACCGCCGAGCGCGAGATCTTCGAGGAAACGGGCCTGCGCGTGCGGGCGGAGCGGTTAATCCTGGCGCTGCGCTCGCCGAAATGGCGCACGCACATGGACCTGGTGTATCTCTGCCGCCCGGAAGAGGGCGCGCAGGCGATCCAGCTCAGTCACGAGCTTCTCAGTTACCAATGGGCGCCCCTGGACGCGTTGCCGCCGCTGGTGGCGTTCCACGAGCGCGCGCTGGCGATGGTGCGCGCCGAAAGGGCGAGTGTGACCGCAAGTAAGGAAGGGTGACCGGACGCATGGCCTACGGACATCTGCGCGAAGACCGGCGGCGCATGCATCTGCCGCTGCTTGAGATTTTTTCCGGCGTGCTGTTGCTTGCCGCGATCGTGCTGGCGATGATCGAGCTGGCACGCTATAGCGCCACCAAAGACACGCTGCAAACTGATCTCACCATCGCCGGGCTGCAGGTCGGCGGGATGGACCCTAACCGGGCGCGTGAGCGTTGGGAAGAGGTTTACATCACGCAGCCGGTGCAGTTGTATTTCGGCGATCACCTGATCATGCTCAATCCGGCAGATGTCGGTTTTCGCACCAACAGCGACGCCATGCTGGCCGAAGCGCGCTCCCGCAGCACCGCCGCCACGAACTTCTGGCTCGGCTTCTGGAACTACCTGGGACGGCGGCCGGTCGCAGCGGTGAGCGTTCCGCTGGACGCCGACTACAACGAAGCGTTACTGCGCGAGTTTCTGACGCACGATCTGGCCGGATACAACACCCAGCCGCAGCGCCCGCGCTTCAAGTGGGACGATCCGGACGCGCTCGTCTTTGAGCCGGGAAGACCAGGGCTGACGCTCGACGTAGACGAGGCGATGCGGATGGTCGAACATGCGCTGTTCCAGATGGAACCGGAGCAGCGGATCGTGCAGTTGCCGGTGGTCGAGCGAGAAGCGCCCGCCGCCGATATGACCGTGCTGCGCGAGGCGATCATCCAGCTTATGGAGCAGCGAGGCTTTGCGTGGAACGGCACGCAGACGCTGGCGTCGGTCTTTGTGATGGATCTCGAAAGCGGCGAGGAACTGTCGATCCTGGGCGACGTGGCGCACAGCGCGGTCAGCACCATCAAGATCCCGATCATGATCAACCTGTTCCGCCAGCAGCTTCTGGTCGATCAGGACACTGCTTTCTTGCTGACGGCGTCGATCCTGTGCAGCGAAAACTCCGCGTCGAACTTCCTGATGCAGATCCCCGGCGCCGGGCAAACGGTCAACGCGCAGCTTAGCGACGGATTGCGCCAGGTATCGTGCACCGCGCAGGAGCTTGGCGCAGAGCGGACGTACATCAGCGCGCCGCTGCGTGTGGGCGATCCTGGTCTGCTGTTCGAGGCGCCGGTCTGCCGCCCGCAGGTGCCGCCTAATTCCCAGTACAACGCCCAGCCAGACCCCTACGCCCAGACGACCGCCGAAGATATGGGCATGCTGTTGATGGAGATTTACGACTGCGCCTATCACAACAGTGGCCTGCGCGCGATGTATCCTGGCGACATCACGCAGACGGAATGCCAGCAGATGCTGAACCTGCTCAGCGGCAACCGCATCGACCGGCTGATCGAGCTCGGCGTGCCGGAAGGGACGGTCGTCGCGCATAAGAACGGCTGGGGTCCTGAGACGACCGGCGACGCGGGGATCGTGTTCTCGCCGGGCGGCGACTACATCTTCGTGATGTACGTTTTTGAGGAAGACCTCGACCAGAACAACGTGATGACGATCCAGACGTGGGAGCTGATCGAAGAGGTCAGCCGCCTGACGTACAACTTCTTCAACCCCGACGCGCCGATGACCGAACGCCGCGATCCGATCAACCCATTCGGCGCGATTCATTGCGTCACGGTGATGAACCCGGCGGACGTGGATCTCAACAACATTAACGCCAATCGCCTGGACGAGAACGGCGATCCGCTGCCAACCGCTTGCTATGGCGGCCCGTCGGAGTTCAACCCTGCAACCGGGCAGTGCGCCCCGTTCAATGGATGGGGCGCCGGGCCGTAAGAACGGTCCGCACGCCGCAAAATCAAAGCAGCGCCTTCGGGCGCTGCTGTACATCTGGAGAACGGTCAGGCGCAAACTGGCCGTTCTGTTTTTCGGCTAACCGCTCATCGCCAACTGCTAACCGCTAAATCGTAAACTCATCCGGCGGCTCGGGGCGGGGTTGCGGCACCGCGCCATCTTCGAGGTGCTTCAGCACCACCATTGTGATGTCGTCAAACTGCGGCTCGCCGACCACAAAATTGTCGATGGCGGTCAGCACACCGCGCGTGATGTCTTCCGCAGGCAGGTGGCGCAGGTTCGAGAGCGTCGATTGCAGCCCAACCACGCCGAACTCCGTCTGGTCGGAACGGAGCGCTTCGGTCACGCCATCCGTGTACGCCACCAGCAGATCGCCCGGATGGAGCGTGACCTGCGTCTCTTCCAGGCGCACGTTCGGCACCACGCCCAGCGCAATGCCACGCGCGTGGAGCTGCTCGGCGGTCCCGTCGGCGTGGATCAGCAGGGGCGGGTTGTGCCCGGCGCTGGCGAAGCGCACCGTCCCTGCGGCCGTGTCCCACATGCCATACCAGACCGTCACGAACAGGTCCGAGCGGGTGTCGCGCAGCAAGACCTCGTTCACGCGGGCGAGCGTTTCGGCCGGGGTGCGGCGGTTCGAGCCGACCGCGCGCAGCAGGGTACGGCTCAGGGCCATGAACAGCGACGCGCCAACTCCCTTGTCCGCCACATCCGCCACCACGATCGCCCACAGGTTCTCGCCCAGCTCGAAGAAATCGTAAAAGTCACCGCCGACCTGCCGTGCTGCCCGGTAGAACGCCGACACGTCCCAGCCGGGGATCGAGGGGAAGGTGTCTGGCAAGAAGCTGCGTTGAATATCCCGCGCGACTTCCAGCTCCCTTTCGATGCGCTCGGCGGTGGTCGCTTCCAACTGGAGCCGCGCGTTCTCCAGCGTCAGCGCGGTCTGGTGGGCGATGCCGCTGAGGATGTTCAGCCGGCGGCGGTCGATCGGGCCGCCCAGCGCGGGGTGATCGACCAGCATCGCGCCGACCTGATGCCCGCGCGCTATCAGCGGCAGGCCGAGTAGCGTCGGGGTTTCAAACAACCGCTGGATCGCGCCGGGGATGGGCAGGTCCGTGCCCGTCCCGGCGGACACCGGCTCCGTGCTTTCGACAAGCTGCGTTAGGAACAGCGAGTTTTCGGCGAAAAGCTCCAATTCGCTGAACGCGTCGCGACTCTCCGGCGAGAGGCCCCACGACGGCCCGCCGTAGAAGCAGTGTTGCGCCGGATCCCACTTCAGCACGGCGCACCGCTCGATGCCGACGAGCAGCGGCGTCAGGCGGACGATCGTCTCAAGGCTTTGCTCCGGGTCGATCTGCGTGTTGACCGCTTCCGCCACCTGGAGCAGGGCGGTTGACACCCACGCTTCTTCCTGCTGGGCGGCCAGAAGCTGCGCGCTCTCGATGGCGAGCGCGGCTTGATTGGCGATGCCGCTGACCAGCTCGATCTTGCGGCGCGTCATCGGCTCGGTGCCCTCCCGCTGCCCGATCAGCAGCAGGCCCATCACCTCGCCCTTCGCCATCAGCGGCAGCGCGACCCCCTGGCTGATCGTGAAGTCGACCGGCAGATCGGTGGGCTTGGGCGTGTTCGCGTCGAGCAGAATCGGCTGCCCGTCCTGCTTGATCTGCGGCAGCAGCGGCCAGTTGAGCGGCGTGACCACGTAGCCCGTGATGGCGGCGGCAGCTTCCGGCGAGAGCCCGGCGACCTCGATCACGCGGAAGTTGTTCGACTCTGCCAGCAGCACGGCGCTCCAGTCCACGCCGACCAGCAGCGGGGTGATCCGCGCCACTGTGCTCAGAACCTCGTCCAGCGACGTCGCGCGGGCGGTCGCCTCGGCCACCTGCAGCAGCGCGGTCGAAACCCACGCTTCCTCACGCTGCGCCATGTAAAGCTGTGCGTTGGTGATGGCGACCGCCGCCTGGATGGCGAATGTGTTGATAATCTCGTTGTCTTCGGGCGAGAAGCGGTCTGGCCCGATGCGTTCCAGCGCCAGATAGCCGGTCGGCTCGCCCGCGACAGTCAGCGGAACGAGAATCTCGTCGTGGTGATCGGCGTGCTCGCGCTCGTCCGCCTGCGTGATCTGGTGCAGCAGGTTGATCAGTCGGGTGTCGTCCAGTTCGGCAGCGGGGATCAGCTCGTCCCACGAGCCGACGTCTGTCTCGACCAGGTCGCCGCGCGCCGCGCTGACCTGATAGGTCGCCGTGCTGGGGTCGTAGAGCAGGATCATCCCGGCGGTGTAGTCGACCACACGCTCCAACCCGACGAGGATTCCGTCGAGCACGCTATTCAGGTCAAGCGACGAGCCGAGCACCGTGCTCAGCTCGCGCAGCGTTTCGGAGAGCATGCGGCGGCGCTGCTCGTTGGCGAACAGGCTGGCGTTACGCAGCGCGATCGCGACGGTATCGGCCAGCGCCTGGATCAGCGCGACGTCGTCGTCGGTGAAGGCGTCCGGCTCGGTGCTCTGGATGTCGAACACGCCGAGCACGTGCGCGCCGATGCGGATCGGGACGGTCATCTCGCTGCACGTGTCGGCAAGCTCCGGCCCGACGAGATACCAGTCGTTGCCGTTGACATCCCCGCTGACCTTCGGCTTGCCCTCGCGCGCCACCCAGGGGATCACGCCGTCGTCGTTTATCCCAAACGACAGCCGCTCCAGCGCCCATCGCCCGCTGTGAACGCCGCTCCCGCTGCGGAACACCAGCCGGTCGCCGACGCGCAGGAACAGGTGCACGCGGTTGTAGCCGAGATGATCGGTCACCAAATCGACCACTTCGTCGAGCAGGTCGTCGATGTTCAGGATCGAAACGAGCGCGCGGGCGACGTCCGTCATGGCGTTGACGCGCTCGGTCTGGCGTCGCTCCGCATCGTAGGTCTGGGCTTCTTGGATCGCGATCGCAAGCTGACCGGCTAGCGTTTCGAGCAGGAAGATGTCATCCGGTCCGAAGGCGTCGAGCCGGTTGCTCTGCACGTCCAGCACGCCGAGGACGCGTTGCTGCACGGCCAGCGGCACGCTGATCTCAGAGCGGGTCGCGTCGAGGACGGCGTGTGGTAGGAAGCGCGGGTCTTCCGCGACGTTCGGCGCCAGCGCGGTCTGCGCCTGCTCCGCCGCCCAGCCGACCATCCCGGACCCCATGTCGAGCTTAAGCTCGGCGCGGGCAAAACCTTCGTGGCTGCTGGCGCGTAACTCGACCCGGCCCGATTTCTCGTCCACGATGAAGATGCTGACCGAGTAGTAGCCGAACGCGTCGTGGATCAGCGTCACGATCTGGCGGAAGAGATCTGGCAAGGGCTGGATCGCGACGATCTGGCGCGTCACGTCGTTGATCAGGCGAAGCTGGCGCGCGCGTTCCTGCGTCGCCTCGAAAGTCTGCGCGTTGCGGATCGCGCCCGACGCCTGGTTGGCGAGCAGCGTCAGCAGGCGGCGATCTTCTTCTGTGAAGCGACCGGGCTGGTCGCTCTGCACGGCGATCACGCCGAGCGCGGTCCCCCCGGCGATCAGCGGGACGAACACCGCCGAGCGCGACGGGTTGCCGGTGTGATAGCTGGGACGCGCGGGGAGCGTATCCCACTCTTGCTCGAAGTCGCGGACGAGCAGGCCGTTCCCCGTGCGGCGCACCCAGCCGATCACGCCTTCGTCAGCCTTTCCCGCGAAGGTTTGCGGCGGCAGGCGTTCCGCGTCCTTCAGCCAGACTTTGATCGCGTAGTCGTTGCCTTCAAACAGGCCGATCTGGAAGTTGTGGGTGTCCACAATGCGCGTCGCCTGCTGGTAGACGACCTCGCACAGTGCATCCACCTTCAGTTGCACGCTGAGGATCGCATTGCCAACCCCGGCCAGGATGTCCAGCTCGGGGCTGAGGCGCTCGTGCGCCGCCAGGCTAAGCCCGCGCCGTCGTCCACGCCAATAGCCGGTGACCAGTCCCAACGCCAGCCCGCATACGGCCAGTGTGGCACCGACCACCATCACCAGAATTACGGTGGTATCCAAAACCGCGATTCCTCGTCGAGCCAGAAGCGGTAGTGACGCTTAGGGGGATTTGGAATGCGCCGCGAGTGCCGCTTCGAGGGTGGGGAAGATCCGGAACAGCATGTCGAAGCCCACCATCTCGAAAATCTCAGTGATCCGGGGCTGCAGCCCGCTGAGCAGAACATCCCCGTTCTGGTCTTGCGCGCGCCGCCATGCGGAGACCAGGATTTTGAGGCCGCTGCTGGCGATGTACGTCACGTCGCTCATGTCAATAAATAGCCAGTGCTGCCCCTCTTCCAGCAGCATATTGAGCAACCGCTCAAGATCGGGGCTGGAATTGCTATCCAGCCGCCCGGTCGGCGAAACGACCGCTGCCCCATCGCCGAGCCGCCGCACCGGGAATACCGGATCGGCCTCACTGGCACCACTTGGCACACTCTCGACCCCGGCCGGGATCTCCTTGACCAGCGTGAGTTGATTCTTGCCGTCTTGCCGCTGGTACGTCACCTCGTTCATCAGGCGGCGAATAAAGTAGATGCCCCATCCGCCCGGTTCGCGGCTGTCCAGCGGTTCGTCCGGATCGGGCGCTTCGTGCTCAAGTGGGTTGAAGGCGGGCGATTCGTCGATCAGCGTGATGATGAAGCGATTGCCGTCACGCTCGCAACACACTTCAATCGTGCTATCGTCGCCTTCAAAGCCAAAGCCGTGCTCGATGATGTTTGTCAGAGCCTCGTCCACCGCCATCTGGCAGTGATACACGGCGCGCTCATCCATCTCGGTGGTTTCTGCGCAGGCCACCACGAAATCGCACGCATCGCGCACCCGTTCCAGACGTGCCTCGATGTCAAGGCATTTCACGTCAGCCATGATTGACCCTCGACCGGGCTAACCCTCACCGTTGCGTGCCAGCCCACGCTAGAAGCTGCCGACCGCTTCAACCTGCGTGGAGTAGATCTCGAAAATGGTGTCCAGCCCTGCCAGTTCAAGCACTTCGCGCACGCGCTCGGACGGGTTCGCGATCCGCAGATCCCCGCCAGACCGCTTGACCCGCTTGAGCACGCGCACCATCTCGCGCAGCCCGGCGCTGCTCATATACTCCACACCGCCCAGGTCGAGCACAATGTAATTGCGCCCTTCGTCGGCGGCCCGATCCATCGCAGCGCCCAGTTCTGATGCGTTGGTGCTGTCAACGCGGCCTGCTACCTCGAACAACTGCACGCGCTTCAGCTCGGATGAGTTGATTTCCATGACCATGTTTTCGCTCCTTTCGCGGCTTGCCCGGATTATACCATCAAATAATCAATGGATAGAGGCGCGATCCGCGTAAATTTTGTCGCCAGTTGAGCGATTTGTGAGTTCTGCCTACAATCGGGCGTCTGAGCAGGTGACACGCCAACGGACGGGCGCGATGGAGCGACGGATAAACAGGCAGCTTGGGGCAGTAATCGGCGCGGTCGCGGTGTGTGGAGCCGCGCTCCTTGCGGTGCAGACGGCGCTGGCTGGATCGGATATGCTGACGCTGCGCTTCGCCGCGACGGTCGTGCTGACCCTCGCGGCGGGGTGGGTCGCGTGGCGCGGCGGGCGAGCGGCGCGCGATCCGGCGCCGGACCCAATCGCGCTGGTGCTGGCGGGCGCGGCTGGACTGGCGATCTTCGCGGCGGCGTGGTGGGGGATGGACCTGGCCGATCACCTGCTGCGGCAGGCTGGTGGCGCGCTGCCTTTGCCCCAACTGCTGTCACGGACTGCGGACCGGCTGCTTGGCGCGGACTTGCGCGCGGCGTCGTACGAGATCGCGGTGCTGGCGAACGTGGTGCTGATCCCCTGGGCGCAAAGCTGGCTGCTGTGGGGAACGCTCCGCCGGGCGATGGCGGTGCGGTTTGGCGTGGCGCGCGGCGCATGGCTGACTGCGCTGATTGGCGGCTGCGTGCTGGCACTCAGCGCGCCGCAGCAGGTCGAGCCGTCGCTACCGTCTGGGCTGGCGTCTTTGCCGGGGTATCTGCTGGTGAGCGTAGTCGCGGCATGGGCCGCTGCGCTGAGCCGGTCGTATTGGGCCGGGTTTGCTGCGCAGGGAACGTTCGCCTATGCCTCGCTGGCGCTGCGCGACGATCTGCTGCGGGTGATGGTTGGGCGGGGCTATCTCGATACGGCGTGGCTGACGGCGCTCCTGCTCGGCGGGTTTGGCGCGGCGGTGGTGTTGCAGGTGATCCGCTTCCGCGCCGAGACGGACGCGCCGCCATCCGAGGGCCAGCCGGGCGCACGTGGCTCAGGGATCGCGTGGGTGGCGATGGTGCTCGTCGCAGTGTCTGTGCTTGCGCTGGCCGCGATCGACCTCGCGCGGCGGGGGTAATAGTGGGGAGTGGGGAATAGGGAATTGGGAATAGGGGCGCAGTTTGCTGCGCCCGTTGGCAGAAGTGCGTCAGAAAGAAACGGGCGGAGCTAGCTCCGCCCCTACAATAAAGGCAATCGGGCAGCGATTGCCTGTGCTGCTTTTTGCTGTTTTTCGCTTACAACCTTCGCAGCAGCGACACCAGCAGCCCCATCAGCCCGAGCGCGGCCAGCGCCAGGATCGGCACGATTGGCGGCAGGCCACCCGGCGTCCCGACGTTGGTGGGGGCGCCGCGCGGGATCACGATCGGCGTGTTGGTGTACGGCGGCTCGGTGAAGGTCGGCGGGATCGCGCTGGGGTCGAGCGTCGCGCCTTCTTCCGGCGAGGTCGTGAAAACCCCGGTCGGCGTGATCTCGACCGCGGCGGTGAGCGTCGCCAGCCCGCCCGGCGTCTCGCGGACGAACTCGGCGGTCGCCTGCGCGGCGAGGAAGCCCGGGTCGATCGTCGGGATCTGGTCCAGCTCAATTTCCGGGATGTCCGCCGCGTTGCCGGTCAGATTAACCACGCCGCTGAACACCCACGCGCTGCCGGTCGGCGACTGTGGAAACTCGATCTGGAACCAGTCGAAGCGCCGCGCGATCACGCGATACTGCGTGCCGGGGTAGATCAGACCGACACGCTCCGCTTCGATATCCGGCCCGGCGCGCACGTTCGTTTCGTCGCTGAGCGCCTCGACAAAGTTATTCGCGACGACCGTCGCCGTGCGGGTCGGCGTCGGCGAAAGCTGTTCCATCTCGGTCGGCGTCGCTTCGGGAAACTGAAGCTGGACCGGCGTGGGCGTCTCCACCTGCGCCGCTTGCACGTGGTCAGTGGGATGCGCTGCGCCCCGCAGCGCGAGTGCAGTCGCCCCGATCAGCAGCGCCCCGCTGAGCGCCAGCGCCGTCGCGCGACGGTCGAGGCCGGTCACATGCCGGAAGAACGGTCGAACTCTTTTCACCACATCACCTTGTTGTCTTGAAATTCACGCATCTGGTCGGCCTGGCGCGTGCCCTCGCCGCCGGCGTGCGTCATGTAGCCCTGATATTCCTGGCGCGGATAGCCGTGCAACGTCCACTCACCGAGCGTGAAGGGCGGTACGACCGCGCCGGGCATGCAATCCTCGCACTCGACCGGGATCCACTCGCCGTTGTAACGCCGCGAGATGTGCAGGTGCGTGCCGTTGCTGAACCCGCCCTCGCACGAGGGATGCCCCAGCCGGTCGCCCGTCTTGACTCGCGTGCCGGGCGCGATGACCTCATGGTTGTCGATGTGCAGGTAGACGATCGTCCAGCCGGTCGTCTCGTCGCCGTCGCCGTCCAGGTCAAGGATCACATAACCGTCCCCGCTGCGCGCGATCACCCCCGGCGCGACGGCCGTCACCCAGTAGGGCGAGACGTAGCACGCCCCTTGCAGCGCGATCAACTCGTCGGATGGCCGGGGCGGCGCAAAGTCCACCGCGCCCCAGGCGGAACCGCTATTGTACGCGCCGTGCGGCCCACCGGTGTATACCCATTCCTCGCCACGCGCGAACGGGAGCGTTAGCTCCGGCTGCGTGAGGTTGGGCGGGGTGATCGGCTCGTAGGCGTTGACGAACGGATCCCCGAACATCGACAGATATGTGTCGAAGAAGCCGGTCGGCGCGACGTCGCGCTGCCATTGGGTCGAGGACGTCGCCACGCTGAGCATCTTTTGCACGGCCACTGTTCCGGGGTTGAGCGTGGGGGCGAACAGAATCCGCACGCCGTCGTCGAAGCTCAGCACTGTGTCGCCGCGATATTTCCAGCCATAATAGCCCGCGTTGAGTGCATCGGCCGCGTCGAGCATCTGGCGCATCAGCCCTTCGCGGTTCGGGCGCTGGATGCCCATCGGGTAATCGATCTTGGCCTGCGGCGGGAAGGGGTTGGTCAGCCACTCGCCGCGATATTCGAGCAGCGCCAGCAGCAGGCGCGGGTTAACGCTGTAGCTTTTCGCGACGAAGTGGATGATCTCCACACCGGTCATCACCTCACCGTCGACTTCCTCGGAATATGCGCGCAGGAAGCCGGGAGAATACTTCACGACGCTGGTAATGCTGAAATCAGCCGCCGTCGGGCCATAGACCAGCTCGCTATCCGGAATGAGCTTCATGTCCGGTCCGACTGGCAGGCCGCCCCCCGGCGTGTTGATCGTCTGGCCGACTTCGAGCGCATCGGGGTTCGCCAGTTGCGGGTTGAGCGCGAGCAACTCCTCGACCGTCACGCCGTAGCGCAGCGCGATCGTGCCGAGCGTGTCGCCCGCCTGGACGGTGTAGAGCGCGCTGCCGAGCGTATCGGTGCGCGCGGGGTTGGGCGTCGGTTGGATCGGCGTTTTCGTCGGGCCGGTGGGCGTTATGGATGGCGGGATGATAACCTGCCCGGTCATCTCGTCGATCAGCGGGGTCGCGGTGATGGTGATGACCTCGCCACTCTCGCGCGTGCAGGCCAGCGCGGCAATTGCCAGCAGCACGACGACCAGCAGCGGAGCCGCCCAGCGCATGCGCCGCGACGGTCCCTCGTTCATTGCAGCGCCTCAGCCAGTCGCGGCAGCGACACATCGTAGCGGTAGTGCGTGCCGCGATGTCCGTCGGGGTATTCTTCGTAGACGTGCGGGATGCCGAGCGCCTCGAGGCGGCGGTGCAGCACGCGCGCGCCGACCTGAAGCTGGTACTCGTCATATTGCCCGACGTCTACGAACGCCAGCCGCATCGACCGCATCGCCTCGACCACGGCCGGATCGTCCAGGCGGCGGATCGGGTCATGCGCCAGCCAGCGCGCCCAGACGGCTTCGTTCAGCGCGCCGGTTTCCGGGTCAATCGGCAGGTCGAAGCCGTGTGGCGCCTCGGGGTTGCCGCCGAACGCCGCCGACCAGCAGACCGTCATAATCAGGTCCCAGAACGCGCTGTTCTTGGGGCGAAGGGTCGGGATGTCGCGGATGAACGCATCCAGCCCGCCGAACCGCGCGAGATGCTGGTGCATCCGGCTGATTCCCGGCAGGCAGGTGTATTCCCAGTAGAGGTCGCCGCTGTGGCAGGCGAACGCGCCGAACGTCTCCGGGTGGTTCATCGCCTGCGTAATCGCGCCGAATCCGCCGCTGCTGCGCCCCATCACGCCGCGATGATCGCGATCCGCCAGTGTGCGGAAGCTGCGATCCACCAGCGGGACCACCTCGTTGATCAGGAAATCCTCGTAGCGCCCCATGCCGTCCGAGTTGACATATTGCGAGCAGCCGAAGCGCGTCCACATATCCGGCAGCACGACGATCGCAGGCGGCATCGCGCCCGACTCGATCAGCGCGTCGATCTGCTCGTGGATCGTCATCTCCCACGGGCGCCAGTTCAGCAGGCTGGGGCCGGTGCTGCCGTGGCTGCTCAGCAGGTAGATCGAGGGATAGGCGCGCGGCGGCAGGTCGTCGTGACCGGGCGGCAGGTAGACCGCAATGGTCCGCACGTGCGGGTCGCCGAGCGGATTATCGGACAGGGCGTCGCTGGTTAGCGTCAGGGTTTCGATTCGACTGGGCGATTGGTACACGAGCGGCTCTCCTCTCGGCCCCATTGTAGCGGACGGCCGCAGCACGAGCAATACTGCACAGCCGGGGGTAGGGCGAGCGTTGGCCGCGCGACGAGAAGCGATCGCAGGGTGGGATTTGCCGCGATGTGCTGCTATAGTAATCAGCGGTCACGGACATCATAGGCAGGAGGAGCCTGAATGCCACGAGCCAGCTCACTCGAAGAGATTTTCGAGAATGTCCAAACGGGTTTTAACCCGGAGAAGGCGGAAGGGGTCAACGCGGTCTACCAGTTCAACGTCACGGGCGAGCGCGGCGGCCAATACTGGGCGCGGATCGAGAACAAGCAGATCGAAGTCGCCCGCGGCGAGCATCCCAGCCCGGACATGATCATGACCGCGTCGGACGAAGATTTTCTGGCGCTGTTCAACGGCGACCTCAACCCGATGATGGCGTTCATGCAGGGCAAGGTCAAGGTCAAGGGCGAGATGGCGCTCGCGCTCAAGCTGCAAACCATGCTCGGCCTCGGCTAGCCGCCAGCAGATCGCTACGCACAACGAAGCAGGGCGCGGTTTCCCACACAGGAAGCCGCGCCCTGGTGCATTTCCCTCTGCGGGCAGAGCCGGATGGCTCCGCTCGCCGCGTCAGTCGTCGAGGATCTGCGTTTGGTCCAGCAGGCGGTAAAGCTGCCGCAGGACCGCTTCGTTCCGCACCGGCACGCCGTACGTGCTCAGTTCGGCCGGGGTAAGCTGGTCGCCCCGGCCCGACGTCGTAAGCGTCAGGTCCGGATTGATCGCGTTCGGCACATCCTCGATGATGGCGCGCCACAGGTTCAGCAGCGGCAGATCTTCATCGGCTGCCAGTTCTGCGATCACGGTGTTGTAAGCGTTCAGATTCGGCACCGCGTCCGGGTTGCCGGGGATGGTCATCAGCACCGGCATCGCGCCGGACCGGATGATTGTGTCCACGATCTGAGTAAGCTGCGTCGTGAACTGGTCGATCGGCGTGCCCGCCAGCAGGTCCGTCCGCCCGATATCCACGATCACGACCGCCGGACGGTTGACGCGCAGCTCGCACGCCAGCGGAGTTTCGTTCTCCTGGCAGGCGTTCGGGTTGCGCTGCGCCGGGTCGAGCAGGTGCGCCGCGCGCCAGTCCGCGCCGGTCGCCAGCGCGCCGCCGGACTGGAAGGCATTTCCGCCGACCGGCACCGTGCCCGCCGCGTAGAACTCGATCACGTCACGCAGATCGCCCGGATCGTCCACGCCCTCGATCGTGGCCTCGCCGTCCGCGAAGTCGCCCAGGAAGGCGGCGGGCGGCGTCGAGCCGACGATGCTGAACACCTGTGGATTCACCGGCGGAGACATCTCCAGTCCGGCGCGCAGGATCGCACGCATGTTGTCGCGCAGGTCGTCAGCGATCCGCGCAAGGACCGGAAGCTCACGCAGGTTCACGCCTTCAGCCGGTGGCCCGGCTGGCGGCTCCGTAGGCGGCTCGGTCGGCGGGGGCGCGGGTTGGGCGACCGACACGGCGAAGGTTATCCGCGCCATGCCGCCACGCCCGTCCATCACATCGACCGTCACGCTGGTGCTGCCGGGCGCCTGCGCCGTTAGCTGGAGCACGTTGGGCGGCGCAACGTTCACGGCGACGATGTTCGAGTCGGCGGACGATGCGACCATGTTGAGCGGATCGCCGTCCGGGTCGGATGCATTGACGCCGAGCTCAAGCGTCTGGCCGACTTCGAGCGTCTGATCGCCGATCTGCTCGACGGTGGGGTTCTGGTTAGCCGCGGCCACGGTCACGGCGAACTGGGTTTGCGCCGCGCCACCGCGCCCGTCGTCGGCGGCCACGGTCACGGTCGCCTGGCCGGGGTTAACCGCGCGCAGGACGAGCACGCCCGCCTCGTTGATGCCCGCGACGACCACGTTCTCATCGCTCGACCGTGCGACGATGCTAAGCGGATCGCCGTCCGGATCGGACGCACTCACGCCGATCTCGGCTGTCTCGCCTGCGGTCATCTGCCGACCTTCGATCGGCGCGATGGTCGGATTCTGGTTCGCTGCGACAACCGTCACGGCGAACTGCATCTGCGCGGTTCCACCGCGCCCATCGTCCGCGGTGACGGTCACCGTCGCCTGGCCGGGGTTCACCGCACGCAGGACGAGCGTCCCGGCCTCGTTGATCCCGGCGACGACCACATTCTCATCACTTGACCGTGCGACGATGCTCAACGCATCGCCATCCGGATCGGACGTGCTTACGCCGATCTCGGCCGTTTCGCCTGCGGTCATCTGCCGATTTTCGATCGGGGCGATGGTTGGGTTCTGGTTCGGCGCGATGACTGTTACGCCGAAGGTCATGCGCGCCATGCCGCCGCGCCCATCCACCACGTCGACTGTGATGCTGGTGTTGCCGGGCGCCTGCGCCGTTAGCTGGAGCACATTGGGCGGCGCGACGTTCACGGCGACGATGTTCGGATCGGCGGATGCCGCGACGATGTTGAGCGGATCGCCATCCGGATCCGACGCACTCACGCCGATCTCGGCCGTTTCACCGACAGTCAGGCGGCGATCTTCGATCGGGGCGATCGTCGGGTTTTGATTTGGCGCGACGACTGTCACGGCGAACTGCGTTTGCGCGGTCCCGCCGCGCCCATCGTCTGCTGTGACTGTCACGGTCGCCTGGCCGGGGTTGACCGCACGTAGCACGAGCGTCCCGGCCTCATTGATCCCGGCGACGACGATATTCTCATCGCTCGAACGTGCAACGATGGAAAGCTGGTCGCCGTCTGGATCGGACGCGCTCACGCCGACCTCGACCGTTTCACCGGCGGTCAGGCGGCGGTCCTCGATTGGCGCGATCGTCGGATTCTGATTCGGGGCGACGACTGTTACGGCGAACTGCGTCTGCGCAGTGCCACCGCGCCCATCCTCCGCTGTGACGCTGACCGTTGCCTGGCCGGGGTTGACCGCGCGCAGGACGAGCGTGCCCGCCTCGTTGATCCCGGCAACGACCACGTTTTCATCGCTGGACCGGGCCACAACCGTCAGTCGGTCGCCATCCGGATCGGACGCGCTCACGCCGATCTCG